>Ga0172371_10003052_pt1 | contig 26158 bp, 7 predicted proteins | sample Lak12m_FD_114543 | JGI IMG/M metagenome (GOLD analysis project Ga0172371, IMG submission 114543) | Freshwater microbial communities from Kabuno Bay, South-Kivu, Congo - kab_022012_12m | ecosystem: Environmental > Aquatic > Freshwater > Lake | place: Democratic Republic of the Congo: South-Kivu... | reverse complement strand
GAAGGAAGACGGCTATGAAACCAGGAGTTTTGATTTTGATTTTGCCAGGCAAATACTTACAGAAAAACGAAAACAGGCAGATAAACTATATACTAATGAAGGCGACGAAGCAGATTTTAAGGATATATACAAGCTTGGATATTATAGGGCGCACAGGCAATTTGTGCATGGCATTATTGATGTGCAAAGGACTTCGCATAGAGTGGCAAGCGCGTTGATGCATCAGACAGGCGCCTTGGACAAGGCCGCAGTGCGCGCTGGAATAGCCACACAAGCTACAACGATTACTGTACAGGAACGCGCAACAGGCGAAGATAAAGAAGAAAAAGAAACCGCCACAGCCGGCGCATTGGGCATGCCGAAATCTATATTTATTATCACTGAAACAACTATGGCCGGGCTAAGAAAACATGGTGTTGACACCGATACCTTCCAAAAATACGCCATGCCTGCAGCAAGAGAACTTTCGCATATAGCCTACCAAGATACAAATATGATCCTAGATGAGATTGTCTTTCGGTCAAGCATGGATGCCCTGGAAAAATTTTTTATTAAATTAAAAGAAAATGACATGGCCGCAGAATTACCGACGGTGCAACCTTATATAAACTCGATTGTAATTGTTTCAAAGCGCTCTAATAATAAATCGCGGGATTTCGGCTTAAACTTAGACTCATTGGCTGATTTATTTATCAAGTTAAAAGAAAAAAATATACCTGTGGATGAACATCTAGACGAAGGCATACGCCTAATAGCTAGGGTTGCCAAGCAGGAAATATTCACAAAAAGTATAAAATTTGCCGCAAACAATCTTGCGGAAAATGGCATAAGCCCTGGATCAGCGCTGGAATATGGTGTTTATTCAGCCATAATGCATGCATATCACAAACCAGGTAATAATGATTTAGAAACTTTTCAGATTTACCTATCCAGGATTGAAAGATTGGCACATCAAATTCAAATATTGCCGAGTCCGGAAAATGTTTGGCCACTTTTTATAGGCCAAACCGCTATTGATGCTTTAGAAAACGCTTATGCCAGAATAGAATATCATCCTCCAATGCAGCCTACGGAAGTAGCTCCTAATGGCCATTGGGCAGAACGCTGGTACGGCCAAACCGTATGGGTAGGCCCTGGCCGATACGGCGACATGGTAATTGACCCAAAACCTGCGTGGCTTGAAATATTAACAGTTGATGCGGACGCCAAAGGCAAAGATATTAATCCTGACCAGGCAAATTCTATAGGAAATGAATTAGGACAGCATCCTGTTTATCAAGTTTTAAAAACCATATTTACTTCAGAAAGCGGCAGGCGATCCGAGGGAGAATTGCAGCGTTTAATAGAAATGGAGGCCGCTGACTACGGCATGGATTCTGCTTCTTATTTAAATAATGATATTTTCACCCGGTACAAACCAGACATAATTACACCTGAATATGTAGATAGGATAAGAAAAAAACACCCCCCTAAAATCGTAGTCCAAAGCGGAGGCAATGGCAGTACTTTCGCTATAAGGGTCGCTAAAGAATTAGGCCTTACCGTATGCTCTTTATCGCCTGTTTCAGATGATGGCGGCGGTTCAGGAAAGATAAGAGAAGAATTAAACACAGAGCCGCCCGGCGATTTAGGGTATCAACTTTCATCATTGGCCGATCCTGCCATAAGGGCTGTTACGCATCAAAGGATACAAGACGATACAAAAATAGACGGCTCAGAATATACTGCGCCTGAACTATTTACAGACATATTAATTGAATTATTGGATGGCCAAGAAAGTGAATACAATCTTTTGCTTGCCTCAAGGGCTGAAGGCTTAAAACCCATAGCTTTTATGAGAGATTTAATAGCTATGGCCAAACTGATAAAAAATACTCCTGAAGAAAAAGTTTTCAACAGCCAGCTTGAATTAAAAGGCCAAACAATACAAAACTTGCTGGTAACTACATGTATGCAAGTGGCAGGCGCAATACCGGATGAAAAAGGAATGATAGGCGAAGGCCGGCAAAAAGTTGCTGAATTTTTGGCTGCTGAATTAATGCAAATACCGCCTAGAAGAGGTTACGCCATAGCCACTTCTTTGGGGCCGTTTTTAATGAACACAAACAGGCTCTTTGCTATATACAAAGATGAGCTGCCTGCTGATTTTATAAAAAGAGAGTTTGGCCATATAAAAGATGAAAAGCTTATACGCACAATTTTATGGGACGGGAAACCAAGAACAATGATTATCGGTGAGGCCAATTTCGGCGAACAATCCACCCGTCATAACTCAAAGATAATATTTAACGGCGTTTTACAGGGAAATCAATATACAAGGATTGTTGAAAATTATGAAGATGCGGCTAGCGTAATTTCTGAAAAATTAAAAGAAGAAGATAAACTTAAAACAAACCCCGCTGCTATATGGGCTGTAAATAGCGCCCCTGATGCAATAATTATTGCGCCGGGCAGCCCATTGACAAGTATATGGCCAATAATATCCACGCCTGAAATATTAGCGGCAAATATAGCAGCAAAACGAAAAGGCGTGCCTATAATACAATTTATTAACCCAATGCACACCAATGAAGATTTAAATTTATCCCTGAGGGATTTTTTTGAATTAATATCAAAAACCGTAAATTTTCGAGCTGGGACAAATATAACCATGGAAAATTGCATTACAGATATAATTATTAATGATTATGAGAATACTCCGGCAGTAGTTCGCAGGGTTCTTTCCGGAGAAAGAATTCTTTATTTAGGAGAAGAAGTTTGGGATCCAAAAAGCAGAGGTATTTACAATACCTCCACCGATGATATAGCTTATTTACAAAGAATTTTAGGAAAAGATCATGTTCATATTGCGCCGTTAGTGCATCTATTTAGGTCCACAATTGTAGGAAACGGCGTAACCCAGCATGCCTACAGGGCTAATTATATTGTAAGAATGACTTCTGATTATGTTAAAGACCTGATCCGAAATGCAGCAACAAGAAGAACTGCCGGCGCCAAGGCATCAGGAGCAGTTGTAGGCGAAGAAACAAAACGGCGCAAAGCAGCAAAAACAACAGCCTTGCTCATAGCCAATAGCGACGATGAAATATTAACAATTATTATAAACATAACTCAAAACAGCAACAGGCCGTTTGAGAAAATCATTCCTCTGATAAACCCAACCCAAGAGGAAGTAAACAATGTTATACATACTGAAAATATCAACCTTGTAATAAATCATACGGCTGTAAACTATGGATACGGTGGCTTACTCGCAGAAAATATAATTAAACCGGAAACGCCAAGCGACATAAATGAAACCGTTGAAAAAGTAGAGCAATGGCTGTAAGGAGAACAAAATATGGACGACATAACATTATTAAAGGCAAAAGAGGCAAGCAGAATATTAAGGTTGCCATTGTCAACACTTTACCGCCTATGTAAAACAAAAAAGATAAAAGCGATAAAGATAGGCAGGCAGTGGCGCTTTAAAAAAGAGGATATATTTTTATATTTTGACAAAGGCGTAGACACATCTATGACGCGCTACAAATCCGACGAGAAAATAGACGACAGGCGGCAGTATCCGCGCATAAATTGCCATGTCAATTGCGAATTTAAAATAATTTTTAACCACGCCAGAAACATCCAATCAAACGGAATTATAAAAAATATAAGCGCGGGCGGAATACTGCTTGAAGTGCCTGAAGAAAATTTAGCAGATATGAAAATAGAGGACCCTATTGATTTAAATTTTAATATGGAATTAAACGATGAAAACATGTTTGTCCGTTCATCCGGAAGGGTTGTCCGCACTAATAATAACAGCCTTGGAATAAAATTCAGGGCGCTTCCTTATGATACGCAAAGCAGAATAATTGATTATGTGGGGAAATAAAAACCAAGCTGGTACCGTTTACCAAGCTGGTACCGTTTTGAAAACACGGTTCAAAGTGTCCCCTATAACGGGTTTAACATTACAAAAAGTTAGCTAAATGGCAAATTTTATGGGATTTTTCTTGTTATATATATATGAATATGCTATAATTATGGCGTTACATCCATTTCCTTCGGTAGTGGATGTGCCGGAAAATCCAATAAAAAAAGGAATAGCACAATTTTTGAAGGCGACCAACGTAAGAGATGACTTTTGCCATAAAACCTCAAAGCCAAGAGAGCTTGAGGTTTTTGTTTTTTGTAAAATAATTTAAAATGTAGTCCCTCGTCCCAAGCCGCCAAATGCAAAGATTAGACGGCGGGGGACTCGGGACGATTTTTAAGCCAAAAGTATTCTACTGGAAAAATCGGAGGACATAATGCACAGAAAAACAAACTTTGTTCTAAAATTAATAACTATCATTGTATTACAGGCGTTTTGCGTAACACAGGCCGGCTTTGCCGCTACAATCAGGCAAAACATACCGGTTACTTACGGTAAAAACCTGCGCGCACTGCAAGAAAAAGAAAATATAGATGCCAAAGCAGGCGGCAACCCTTTAGAAGAAGAATTACAGGTTGCATTAAATACCGTTCTGGGCGCAGCCAATTCTATAGGCATTACTGAGTTAAACCCGCAGAATCAAGTATTATCGTTAACGACTGTCGGCACGCTTATACAAAACCGGGGAAATCTCAACAGCGCACAATCAGCTTTTCCGGCTCTAATCACTGCTTATTTCGCAAACCGCTCAAAAAGCCGTTCCCGTAACATACCAACTGATTTTGCAGATATAGTATTAGATATTCTGGAATTTGCGCGGCGTAGCTCAATAACTAAACAGTTAGGGATCAGAGATTCTATTCCTTCTGCAAGGGAGGTCCGCGCCGCTATTGCTAGCTTAAAAGAAAAGGCCCCTAACTTGCAAAACCCAAACTGCGTTTCTCAAGCCATCCAGAACGTTTTGTCTGACCCGGAAATTAATTTTCCGGATGAAATTCAGTCAGACCCTTCAAGAGAATTTGAGTTGTTTAGCGCCATAGCCACGGCTTTTGATATTATCGCAAGCGGCAGTATAAATTTTGTAAATATAAATGATGCTACAGGCACATATCAAGTTCTAAAACATTCCGCATTAGCTACATTGGCTACTATTCAAACCCTGGAAGAATATCAAAACCAATATTGGCTTAATAGCCCCCGAGATAAAGATATATGGTATGGCATCACAATTACGCCTGAAAGCCTTAAGCCGGCTTTAGGCCAGGGCCGCACTGTATTGGCAATATTGGGAGAAGATCATCTTGTTTTAATAGACCGCTATGACACAGAAAATAACACAATAGTTTATTTAGACGTTGAGACAACAACAACTATCCCCGGTCAGAAAGTATTGCCTGTTGCACGCAGTATGCCGGCAGATGAATTTTTTAAAAGATGGCAAACCAGGCCAGATGGCAGCCTGGCAGAAAAAATGATTGCGCTGGTAAATTGGCCTTTAGATACAGAGGAAATACTAGACGCTAATGAACTTTCGCAAATAAAAGTCGGATGCGGAATTATCAGGTTTTCGGGCATAGCCAGTGATTGGGGCTTTGCCGCTGCGCAAGATATGGCATATAGAGGCCAGGATAACTATGGAGAAACAGTGGTGGATCTAATTTTCATTAAAGATCCCAGCGATTCCGGCAAAACAATTATAAAGGGGAAATTGCGCAATATCAAGGCCCAAGGCCCTCCAAGAGGCGTATTATATGAGATTCAAATGAATGGAAGGGGTTTTCCTGAAGAAGTTTTCAGCAATAAGGATATTCCTTTTGAACGCATACTGGATTTGACTGAATATCAAAAACAAGCGTTAATTAACTATCAAGCAGGCCGATTACTTAACAACGAAGAGATGTTCATCCTGCATGAATTGTGGAGAAATTTAACGCCTATACAGCAGGAATCTATTTCACAAGAAGCCCTAAAAATAAGGAATGCCCTCGCTGATAAAGAAACCAGAGACGATGCGGATATAACTGCGTTATCGCAATCAGGCGAAAAACCATTAACAAGATATGACCTTTATCCGTTAACATATAATGAAAGAGGCGAGGTAATTATTAATACACCGCTTACTGCAGGCACCTACGGGTCAACCTTCAGCGGAGAGGCCTTTGAAATAGGGACTCATGAAAATATCTTATCAGTAATAAAAAGGATACGGGAAATTTATAAATACGATATTGTGCGCGCCAGAGACATTATATTGTTTGAATTACAATACACCCTAGAAGAAGAGGGCTTGGCCACAGAAGAAATAAACAGCTTGATGAATAATTATAGAAGGCTGGTAGACCGCCAAATAAGCGATGAAATATCCGTTGAGCAAAAAGAACCTGCTACAAGATTGACGCCTGAAGAAAAACGCATATGGAATAAAACCTGGGCGCATATGGCAGATAAAAAAATATGCGTAGCGGGTTATTACAGCGCAGATCCCTTGAGGCATATTTTTAGATTGCAAAGCAGGATAATCGCCCTTTTTGGAAAAAATCGCGAATGGCAATATGAAGTAGATGAGATATTCCATATATTAACCAAAAATAGAAAACCTGGATGGGAGTGGGCATCCTATTGGCAGCAGGAAAATTCATTGAATATTGCCTTGACTGCATCCGAGGCCTTTACTATATGGTTTCAGAGAACCTTTATTCCGGATGAAGTAATCACAGACCGCGGGATTATCCCCGGCGTGGTAGATCCGCTAACCTTGCAGTATATGTATTTTGTAGATTCTGTCTTAAGGCATGACCGATGGGCTACAACCGGAAGCAAAGAACCAAAGGACGCCCAACCGCATACTGATACCGGAATTTTAAACGGGTTGAATGATAAAATATTAGGCAGCTTACTTGAAGATTTCAAAAAAAATAATGTCGGCCTTAAAGGTGAAGATTTTGTTCAAAAATTTTATGAATATATAAGGATGCATTTAGACGCGCATCCTGAAAACAAAGGATATCCGGCAAGGGCGCTTGCCCACAACGGCGATTTGGATGCGTCTGTCCAGGCAAGGCTGCTCCCGATTTTACACGATAACGGAATATTGAATGAAACAGAAGACAACGAAACAATTTTGACTGACACCTGGAAACTTATAGCTTATTGGGAATGTATTTACAATTGGGTGCGTTTGGATAAACTTCAGGGCCTTACAGAAAATGGTCTTTATATTAATAAACCGGAGGATGCCGCAGAAACAACAAGGCATGCATTCATGCCTAAAAAGCTGCAGCGGGAATGGAACAAATTAATTAATTTACATCAACGCTTAGGCAGACTTTATAATTCCGACGAGATCGCTTTGCGCCTCGCGCTTATGGAATTTAGCGACGGCCTTTCTTTAAGGAAAGACGAGGAAACGCCGGATGGTTTAACTTCGGTAAACTCCGAGATGGCGCTTTCCATTATGAGCCTGATGACCGCAACGCCTGAAACCCAGATAGCCGTAAGCCACAGAAGAGATGTTTACATAGGCATAGTTGAGGATGAATTCGGCAATGAATCGGCGCAGGTAGCTTCTGACTCGGCGGCTCTGTTGCGCGCGTTTGACCCGGCAAAAGTTGAAGAAGGAATACGCCGGAATCAGTTACTATGGAAACAACTGGAAGATAAAGTTGATGCGGCTCAAAGAGAAATGGAAGAAGCCCGCATTCAATTGCAAGAAGCCTCAATTACTGATGAAGATTTCAAACAAATAGAAACGCGCTTTATTGATACCGTAACAACTGCTTTTGAAGAATTTGAAAAGGTGTATAAAATTTTAATTTCTCCCTTTAAATTAAAAAGATTATATTCTCTCGCAGGCCCGCAAAAATTTGTTAAAATGCATAGAGAATTTAACGGAAATACGGGCAAATTTGAAATGAAATTAGAGTTTACTGATTTTACAGGCCATCCTATTGATGAAAACAATATTAAAACGAAAGAAAATGTCAGCGTGGAAATAGATGCTGCGGACAAAGGCGGATTCAGGACTTACGGGGAAAAAGAGATAAACCAAATACCGCTTGTTACCTTACACAGCCTTGTTAATTACCTTAAGGCGGATGGCTCTGTTGATATGAGCGCAGAAACAATGATACGGCGTTTTGGCGAACGGTTCGGAATAAATATAGATGAAATAAAAAAATGGTACCGCCAGGCGAAAGAATTAAATGATACTACGGGTGAGCGCCCGATGGTTATAATTAGCGGCGTAGGCAGCTCTGACAATGATGCCTTAGCTGCTATTGCCTTATTAAAATATTTATTGCCGGGCGTAGATATAAAATCTGTAAGCCCTGCAAAAATATTAACCACAGTCAGCGAATACGACCCGCAACGAGTACTTATGATAGGCTTGAGTTGGTCGGGCACAACAGCCCTTACAAGCGAAGTTTTAAGCTGGGCCAGGACTCAGGAGGTAACCTGTATTTCATTAACAGGAAATCCCGAAAAAGAAGTAGGCGCGCTTACCACAGATTCCGGCGGCACAATAAAAGTTAATACAGGAAAAGAGATCGCTATTTACACCACCAAAGGTTTTTCAGGCATACTTTATGATTTGTTTATCCTTGCGTATTATCTTTCCAAAGAAATAGAATTTGAAGGAGAAAAGAATGCCAAAACTGAAACCAGACAAAACGAAATATTTAATGATCTTTACAGCTTGCCTATGCTTTTAAATAGGCATATAAAATCAGGGCCGTTGGACCTTAACAATCCGGACTCTTTAGTCAGCCAGGCAGGCGAACATTTTAAGGCGCGCAGCGCGTGGATATTAATAGGAGACATGCCTAATAATCCCATAACAAGCGAGATTGGCATAAAAATAGGGGAGGTTAGAAATGTCCCATGGGCAAATTTTGATTATAGTGACAGCAGATTTAAAAATGTAGCAAGAACCGATGTTGTTCCAGATAACAGAACAGGGATATTTATAAACGCTACCAGCCCGGACAGGTTACGCGAAGCCTTGGAAAACGCAGAATACTGCCTTAGCCAGGGCTATAGCATTATAATTCAAACTTATGACACTGATAATGAGATATTGGAAAAATTAGCGCAATTAGAAAAAGAATATAACGGCGAAGGCGCAAAACCAAGGTTATTTTTAGTAAGGGCTCCGCGCATCCATCCAAGGCTGCAGGGTTTAATTGATGTTGCATTTGGGCAAAAATTCTGCATAGGTGTTGCCAGGGCAGCCCTTTTATCTGATGAATCTATAGATCAGCCTCGTAACCTTGCTAAATCAGTTACAGTAAAAGGCGTTGGAGCAAAAGGCGCGCAGATGAATATAGACGCGTTTTTGAATCTGCCGCAATTTTTGGTGCCGCAAATATTGCCTTCCAGCACAATGCCGTATGGCTATACAGACGGGCACTTAGTTGAGCATATACGGGTTTCGCCGGCAAATCAAGCTTTTACGCAGTACCAACTCGAGTTACATAAAAGATGGCGCAGCCTTACTGCATCCGTAGATAAAAACATAGAAAGTATGCCTATTAGATTTCAAGAAATATTAAATTATATTTTTGGGCCGGGTTTTTCACTAAGAGAAAAGGCTGATTTTGAAAATACTTTTGGCCAAAATCTACAAGGCCTTAAGCGCATATTAGTATTAACAGATACCCCTGAATCGCATATTGCCAGCCTGCTGGCAGATTTGCCTGTTTCGTATGTAGAAACGGTAAGCACCGGTTATGACAGCTTATTTGAAAGAAGAATAAATCCCGCAACAAACAGGATAGATGAAAATGACGTTGAGATTCCTATCAATGGCACCTTGTTTCACATTAGATATGATCAGGTAGAGAAAAAAATAAATTTACCGGACGGCAGCCAGCTTGATGTAATACTGGATAATAATAGTGTTGTAGGAATTAATCCTCCTTCATTTACAGAATCTGCTTCGCGTAGGGAAATATTTACTTTTGCAGGTAAACAATACAAGTTATCTTTTGATAAAAAAAGAGGCCTGATAATAACCGCCGTTCATCCTGATATATTAGGCATAGAAGTAGTTGCGGCAAATACGGCATCGTCTTCATTAGAGGATGAAATAGGAAAAGATACTTTGGTGGTTGCGCTTTCAAGGCCAAATTATCGGGCAGAAAGAGAAATTGATTTGCAAGACAAAGATATAGACAACCCTCTTTTAAATATCGATGATGCAGAATATTCTGTTCCGGAAGATGCCATTAGCGAAGAAAGATTAATAGATACTTTAACAACACTGAAGCAAAAATATAGTTTATTAAATTCGGGACAAGAATTACCTGTGTGTATAATAGGCATGGAAAATTCTCAACTTCCATCACATGCAAATCTCGGAATGGCCGGCCTTCCGGCGCGGCTTGACATGACAAGTTCTGTGTATGCTTATTTTGCAGCTTTTATGAGATTAGCTATTGAACTGGGCGATATGAAAGGTATATCTCATATGGGTAAACACAAACAGGCGCTGCAAAAAAGCCACTATTTAGCAGAGTCTATTAAATCTGACACTGAACAAAGAAGAAAAATACGCGAAGGATTCCATCAGCTTAACAGCACTAAGTCCGGCCATACCTACCAAACTCTTTTAGTTATAGGCGGCGCGCAGGATAGCGCATCTACTGAATTATATGCAGATGCGCTGTTCAACAGAGGTTTTACAGCAAAAACTTTATATGTAGACGAATCTGTGCATGGCCCTTATGCGTGCATAGATGATGACCGTTCTAAATTTGCCGACCCTACGACAAAAACAGGCATAAATCCTGATTATGATCCAAATAATATGTCTGATTTAAGAGGTAAGGACGTATTAAGCATAATATTAGCTACTGATTCACGTACTTATACCGCATCAATCATAGATGCTCAACGCAATAGAACGCGTTCCGGCAGAATTATACTAGTGGTTAAAGAATCGGATAAAAATAGGCAAGAGGTATTAGATTTAGGCGCGTATATGGTTTTAACCATTCCTGATTCTACCAATGAGTTGACTTCTGTAAGCCATATGGCGCTTGCGCAAATAGTAGCCGAAGAATTAAAAAAGAGCGCCCAAGCAAAAGCTATCGGAAACGAAACATTCACACAAATATTAGAAGAATTAAATAATCTTGAACCTAAACCAGCGGTAGAACTTGCTAATCGCATGGGCATTCCTATTAAATTATTACAGGAATATAGAATATTATCTCGCACCCATGCTCAACCATTTCGACGCATACAATTAGAAATGGAAATCAGAGGTTTAATTGATACAACCATAAATAATACGGGAATACGGGCCGGTATGGCAGCTGATATAGATGAAGAAAGACAACCTACATCGGCATCTACTACAAGGAAAACTGCTACTATGGATGAGACAAAGGCTCCTTGGCAAATTTCAGGCGACAAAAAATTTGCTTTTCCTAGCGGATATTTTAGAGAAATAGACTCACGCGCAAGAGAAGAAGTAAATGACCTTATTTTAGCTGCAATGTCTTCGCAATTAACTAGGTTAGATGGAGAAATAGCTAATGCAAAATCAATCGTATCTAACATAAGGGCTTATGTTAATTATCACGGCGGTTCACAACAAGAACCTTTAATTCTACTAACTTCTGAAGAAACAGCTCTTTTTAGTTATATAGCAAGATTAATGACTGACTCCAGGGTAAATCCGGATGATAAACCAATAATATGGGATAGGATTTTAAATTATATTGATAACATAACGATTACAAGAATAAAAGAAACACAACCAAACCCAGCTATAAATGCTGAAAAAGAACCAGTAGTTGCAGCTGCAACGGGAACAACTGATGATGCCTTGAATTATATAATTACAAAATCTAACATGCAGCGCGGAATCACCTATGTCAACTTAGGCAGCCAAATAAATTCCGGCGAGCCGGAATTTGGCATTGTACCTGTCGGCCGCGAGATGTCTGACTGGAATCCTACAAATGAAATAAAAGAAAAACTAGAATCCATAGCAAAACAAACAGCCAGAAAAGAGCTTCGTTTTGAGTTGCGCGGCTCTGATGTATACATTACTCCATGCTTTTCAATACTTGTAGTTACTGACACTTACGATGATGTAAATCAACAGATAGCTCCTATATTGGCAGATAGTAATTCCAATATCATACGCATTGATTACCAAAAGGTCACTGACGGCACGTCAACAGAAATAAATAGAATATTGCAACAACACAATTCTTTTGATAGAATTATAGTGCTCGTCAAAGGCGCTGCTAAACAAAACATAATGCAGGCCCTTGCCACTATGGGCATACAAACCGTAGATCTTACCGATCATATAGATATAGATCTGCGGCTAGCCATAGAAAATTCTGTGTAAATGTTACAAAAAGTTAGAAAATAATAGGGAATATTTTAGTGTTTCAGTTGTTATATAATTATAAGATTATAATATAAATAACGTCCCTCGCCAATAATCGTAATAGCTGTTGGCTCGGGACAAATTTTCAACACGGGATAGCTGGAAAATTTGGAGGTAAATAACATGGACGGATACAAAAGAAACATTTTGTCCTTATTGGTTTTCTCAACATTGACCTTATTTTTGTCTTCTTATACAATAGCTGCTGAGCGCGCAAATATATTTCAGAAAAAAGCGCCTGGCACAGCCGTCAAATCAACGCCTACTAGTGCCACTAATGTCAAAAAAGTGGCGCCTGCTACTGCCAAGGTAACCAAAGCCAAAAAAGACCAGCAAAAAATAGTTAAATCAGATCTTTTAAGCCCTGCTCAATTAAAGATACCTTCTGAATACGGTTCCGTCAAGGAATACTGGCCGCATGATCCCAATGCAAAGTTTTCAAAACTAATTATACATATCCAGGACGCGCATTGTAACTACGAGGCACAGATGAACCTTGCCAAGATGCTTGAATACCTGTATCTGGCGCATGGCAATACGCTTATACTGGTTGAAGGCGGCTCGCGCTCTGATTCGCTTTCTTATATGAGGGCTTACGCGCCGAAAGAAAAAAGGATAGAGGTTGCAGACAAATATCTAAAAATGGGCAAGATCTGCGGTGAAAATTATCTTGATATAACAGAAGACTACCCTATAGACGTATTTGGTATCGAAAAACCTGAGTTATATGATTCTAACATGACGAGTTTTTTAAAACTGGATGAAATAAGAGACAAAGACCTTGTACTTTTAGATAATTTAAATCAGGCTGCTAACGCATTAAAAGAAAAGATTTACCCGGCCGGCGCCATTGAGCTTGAGGCAAAGAAAAAAGATTACACGGATGAAAAACTTAAATTCAAAGATTATGCGGAATATCTAACATCTGGCCTTAATGAAAAGGAAAGATTAAGCCTGGCAAGAGAAGGCCTAACCAATATTATTCTTTACGGCGAGGCGCTTGGCCTTGAAAAAAAGACAGACCTGAAGCAAACCGAGCTTGAAAGGACAAAACTGCTTGAAAAGCTTACAAAGACGCTTCCGCAGGCAACATTAAAGGATTGCCTTGCCAAGACGCAACTAGCTAAAGACGGTAAGATAAAACAATCAGAATATTACAACTATCTAAAATCTCTGATTACTAGCCAAAACCAGGATCCTAAAATTCAATACCCAAATCTTTTTGCATATATAGACTACCTCACGGTATTTGACCAGATAGATAACGACGCCTTATTCAAAGAACTGCCTTTGTTGGAAGATAAGATATACGAAAAACTGTTCGGCAAAAGCAAGGAGGCCAGCGAACTTTATTTTATTTCAAAGGCAATAGAAACATTCGGCGCGCTTATTGAAATCAAAATAACGCCTGATGAAACCAAATTCTACACAGAGAATAAAAATAAATTTAAAGTAAGGGAATGGAAAAACTTCCTTATAAAACAATCGCAGCGCTTTGGGCTTTCAACAAATCTGAATCCTGAATCAACAGTATTAGATAATCATTTTGCGTTTGTTGACAGCTTCTACAATGTTGCCCAGCAAAGAGAAGAAGCGTTTCTTAAAAATTCATTGAAGGCAATGGACGAACGCCTAGCGGCCCCTGAAAATCAGGCTGCGCCGAAAATTGCGGTATTGATATGCGGAGGTTACCACACAGCTACACTAATGGATCTATTCAAATCGCAAAACATAGCCTATGTGGTTGTAGCGCCGAATGTCACTACGCCTACTGATAAAAATTTGTATAGAACCGTTCTAAAAGAAGTTTATACGCCTATGGCAGGCCAAATAGAAACAGCGCCTGCCGCAAAACCGGCCTTGCCGGGTATGCTAAGGCCGCAGACAACCGGGGAAAACAAACAACAATAACTTAAAGTTTAAAGCGCAAAACGCAAAGTTTTAACTTTGAGCTTTCAACTTTACACTTTACGTTAGCTTTAACTATGGAGTAAACATGTTTAAATACATAACAGCAACTTTAATTATTGTTACTTTTTTACTTACCCAATGCGGAATAGGTTTTGCGTTAAGAACTCCGGAACTAGCGGAACAAGGCGGCAACACAGCAGACGCTATCGGCGTAGAATTAGGCGCGCCTACTTATGCCGCGGCAACAGGAAACTTACAGGATATATTGAATGACATTTTAACTTATTCGGAAGTAAAAATTTTACAGACAGAAAATTGTGTTTCTATTACTAAACCCGATGATAACAATATATTCCTGCGATTCACTAACCCTGTTGATTCGCAAGATGTTATAGAATTCCATTTGGAAAAAAGTACCAGGCCGGGTGGTGAATCAATATATTCATTTACTAGAACAAAAAGTATAATGCCAATTATATCACCTTATACACCAATAACAATTCAAGGAACACTAGAACGCATATATGAGAGTGTAAAAGAAGAATTAATAAGATTGGAGACCGAAGATGAACATTGGAACGAATGGCTAAGCTTGGTAGCTACTCATCAACTACGGCATTTTATACCTAATGTCAATTTACAGAATTATAGAACACAAAAATTCGGAAGTGGCCGCCTGAATAAAACTTTTCTTATCAGAAATAAAACAAACGGTGAAAAGTATATATTTCAGTATATGGGTAAAGTTTTCAATCTTGATGAGATTGATAAAAATCTAAAATTATCAAGCATGGCACAATTTGATGCTAAAGAGAATGGTGATTTACCCGATTATTGGGAAACTTGTGATTATTATGACGTTGCGGGCCAGCAAACAAAAATGTACAACGATGGTAATGGCGGGTTATGGCGGCTTATGAGATATATCGACTCTACAACTTTTGAATCCTTAAATGATATTCCCGAAGAAGATAGGGCCGACGCAATAAAGTCTATGGGCATAGCTATGGCAGTTCAACAAAAAATATTTTCATATATGCAAAACTTTGGACAAGTTGGTACGCCTTTAAAAAATTTTCATAATACCCTATACCATATTCGATATCTTAGAGATGTATTGAGCGGCAATGAAACAGTTTTAAGCCTGAGTAACGACACAACAAGAGTTGTAAGATTACAAGAAGGTGTTTTAACAAATCCACAATATGAGGACAGAATAAAAGACTTGCTAAAGCTCATAAATGCAGAAGAAAGTTCAATAAGAATAATTGATTCACAAGCCCAGGAATTAGGCCTTTTGCCAGCGCACAATGATACAAAGATAAATAATTTTCTTTTTAGGCGTATAAACGGCAAATTGACCTGTGTCGCTATTATAGATTGGGATACAATACAATTGGGTAGATTAATTGATGACTTAGGGGATGCCTTAAGATCCGCTGTCAATATCGCAGGCGAAGAACCTGTAAATATCGAATCTGTAGCTATAGATAAAAATGTTGCAGAAAACATAATCAATAGTTATCTTGATGAATTCACAAAACTTTTTGGGCAAAATATGGCGGGGCAAATAAGACCTTTGGCTTACGAAGCAGCGCGGTTGTATTTTTTTGAATTGGGTATAAGGTTTTTTGCAGATTTCCTTGCAGGAAATAAATACTTCGCCAGTATTTCAGCCCCTGATTCAAATTTATATAGAGCAGAAGTTCAATTCAGGGCATTGCAGGAATGGAAAGAAATATTTGGAGGCATTGAAACGTCCACCGCTGCCCCTGCAGCCGGCATTCCGTATGTTAAAAAAATACTTGTGGTTGAACAAAATGAAAGCGTGCGTATGGCAGTAAAAGAACTTTTAAAAGCATCTGGATTTGCAAATGAAAATATTATAACAACTGACGTCGGAGAAAATACTGAAAGCGTCCTCTCGCTTATTGAAAGCAATAAACCTGATTTTATAGTGGCTGGGGTAAATAATGGCAGAGGTACAGAGTTGGCAGAAAGATTAAATGGCAGGCTTCCTTTATTGCTTATGAGTTCTAATTTTGAACCAGCCGGTGATACAACTAGAACCATAGCCAGTATTTATTCCGGCAAAAACGGCGTACACGGAGTTATAGCAAAAGAAGATCTGAATGAAGATACATTTGTCCCTACAGCCACAAATGCAGTGGACAATTGGCTAAGATTTCAGGCCGCCAAAAGGACTGCCGGCATTATTACAGGCGAAAACGAAGATTTAGCAAGAATGGTGGAAGAAGCTTTAAAAAATCTTGGATTTAATACTGTTTTAACAGCAGATAATGCGGACGAAGATTTAATAAGAACTGTTGATCTGATAGTTGACTTAAGCACTGACACACAAGCTACCCAAACTATTGTAAAACAAATTTTGGGAATTCAAAATTTAACAAATCTTTTGTCACTTAATAACAGCGACTTAAGCCAAATAGAAATAGAACAAAGAATCAAAGCCTGGCTCGCTACGCAGGCGTAAAATACAGAAATAATGCAAATAAAACAAAGAAAGATAAACCGTTTAAAAGATTTTGATTATTCACAGGCTGGATATTATTTTGTAACGATATGCGTCTATAATAGAGAAGATTGTTTAGGAAAAATTATAAATGGTGAAATGGTATTAAATGAATACGGCAAGATTGTAAATGGCCGATGGATATGGTTACGTAATCAATATTCATACGTGACATTAGATGAATATGTTGTAATGCCAAATCATTTCCATGGAATTATTGGCATTGATGTAGGGAACGGTCGCGACCGTTCCCTACATAAAATTAAACCATTACCGGAATTAATCGGTGCATTTAAAACCACGTCATCAAAATTAATTCATATGGCGGGTTTTATGGATTTTCGCTGGCAAAAATCATTTCACGACCACATCATCCGTGATGGCATATCATTAAATAAAATTAGGGAATATATTATATATAATCCTGCACAATGGGATACAGATGTTGAAAATCCGAAGAACACAATTATATCAAATCAAAAAGAACACATTAACGTCATAAATATTACCAACAGGAGAATATAATGCTACCCGACAAAAAATCAATAATACGCGTAACAGCCGCCATTGTAGCGGCTGCTTTTGTATTTACCCAGTGCGGTATAAACACCGCCTTTGCATTAAGAACCCCTGAACCCAAAGAGCAAGCTGCTGCTACAGGAGATATCACTGCAGAACTAACCGGCAAGAATACAGCCGGCCCAATGCCGGGCTTTGAAAAAAGCGACCCGGTAAACGCCACAGGTGATATCGACCAAATACGCACATTGGCTGTACAACATGGATGGAATCCCGACAAGGTTACTGCTGTACGCCTTGGCAGTGATAGCACAAAATATTTTCTTGAAGCATTAATGTATAATCCTGATCAACAAATTTCAGCCCTGGCATACAGGCAAAAAGCAAGCGGCGCCGACCGCATAATACTTGTTTTAGATACAGGGCAAACCGAAATAATGGCTGATGGCAGCAATAGGCACAGACAGTTTAATATAATAACGGCTGAGAAAGTCAATGCTGTAACGGCTGGAATTGGAGAATTAGTCGGCATGCCTGCCGCTGCAACCGGTTTTCAAAAAGGAACAAAAGAATATAGGGATAACGAATACGCCCTTGTTACCAATATGAGTTTAAAAATAAACATTTCACACCGTAGGAGGATAGCGGCTTTAATTCTCGGCGCTGCCGCTAATTTTGAAAATGTATCAATAGATGACCTGATAAAATTTACTAGGCAAAATTTTTCATGGTGGTCTGCATTCGGATTTGGCGGTTTATTTTATAATAGGATCCCAAAATTAATATCCGGTTTCGGCGAAAAAGCGCCAAAAGAAGACGCTTCTTTGGTAGCGCACTTTCAAACTGCAGTTTCAAGTTATATTGCAAAAAAAGGCGGCACACCAAAAATAACAGTAACAAGATCTATAACTCCGGATGTATCTGAATTTGAAACCACAACAAATACCCCTACGCCTATTATAACAACGAGGGTCGTAGATGTTGCTGATGTTGACGCAGCTGCAAATTTAATTTTAAAGGACACTGATATTTCCAGATTGCAAGAACAAGGATTGATTACTGCATCCAGTTTACCGATAGTTATATCGCCTAATAGTTATGCAAGAGCAACTCAAACAATAACTTTGCAAAACCCAAATAGTGCTAATGAAAAAATTACATGCGAAATTATATTTTTCACGCCAACCTTCCAGCCGCGGCCTTTTCAAACAATAACTAAGCTAGAAATCGGTGTAAAGTCTAGCAACGGATTTGTTTTTAGTAGGATGGCAACCGATAAAAATGGCATAACAGAAATCACATCCTTAGCCTTGGATGCAATAGAGAAGACAGACTTATGGCAGCGTTGGATTGCAGGCCTTGATGTAATTCCGGAAGAACTAGCTGTTCCTGTCGGCGCTAATGCAGGCGGCGCAATAACTGCCGGCGCTATGGGAAACGAATTAGAAAGTATCGTTATTGAAACTTTAAAAAATCCGGATGCAAACACTTTTAAAGACCCGAATTTAGAAACTTTGAGAAGAATGCGCTATATCGGAATAATTCCATCCAAAAATGCCTCAGGAATTATTACGCAGATAATTCTATCTATAGCCAATCCTAATTCACCAACAGAAGTTTTAAATTTTATTCTTTCAAAAAATGATCAAAATAATGAATACAATCTAAAAGTCTCGCATAATGCCAGAGAGATATCAAGCGAAACTGTTTCTAACATTGATGGATTGTCCGAAAAAATGAAGGAAGCTCTATCCGGGCAAAAAGCTACAATAAGAAAATGGATAGAGCATTTTGAAGCAGAACAAAAAATAACCAATGCCAATTCCGCTGGCCTGCTTGGCGAACCAGTACAGAATCTCAAAAGATTACTTATTGTAGAAGATACTGAGGCCATACGAAATCTGCTGGAAATTTTATTCAAAAATTCTCAGCCAGATATAACAGTAATAACAGCGAGCAGCTATTTAGAATTTGAAGAAAAATGGCAAACCGCAGGCCCATTTGATGCAATATTAACAGATACGGGCCTAAGCGATACTAAACATAGCGGGGTAGATGTTGTTAAACGAATTAACCCTGACAATCAATTAAACCAAACACCTGTCGCAATATGGACAACGACTTATCCTGATTTCTCACCTCAATTAAGAGAACAATTTGAACAACTTCTTGCCGCAGGAAAAATAACAGGTTATTTTATAAAACCGGTTCAATTGATTAGTGACGAAACTTTAAAAAACATCATTCGCCAACTTGACGCTGCCGTAGGCGCCAGAAATGCGCAGGCCAGCGCAACGGGCATTCAGGTAAAAGAAGGTAATCCTATTCTAATAACCGGCGCTGAATTTAAAGATCCTCTATTCTTAGAAAGCATAAACGGATTGGCGCCAGGTAAAGCTACGCAAATACTTATAAAAGATGGAGACAGCATACGCATCCCTGAGGTGCTCAAATCAAACGAAAAACTTTCCGCTATTTATGAAAATAAAACATACAGTCTACGCATATCAGACGGCGCCGCCATATTAACAGAGCTGCCAAAAATAACAGTAATAGGCAGCTTGGTGGTTGACATAATAGTAGACACATCCAAACACCCTAAACCAACATCATCACAGCTTGTTTGCGAAGGAGATAAAAATTTTGCAACGCCTGATACTTCTGTAACAAACTCGTATCTAGATACATTACCAACAGAACAAAGGGCAGCGCTTGCTCCTACAATCGGCGGCCCGGCATTTGCAACCGCCCGTGTATTGCATGAATTAGGCGTACCCGTGAAACTAATAGCATGTGTTGGACAAGATGAATTAGGAGATATGGTAATCAAAGAAATGCAAAGAATAGGTTTGGACACAAGCGGAATAACTAGAGCTCCAAAAGGAATATCCACATCTACAAACTTGATATTTTCTGACCCTGTAACAGGAAAAACCGCATACAACCTTGCAAAAGGTGGCGCAAATGAATATTTAACCCACGATGCCGTTAAGGACGATGATTTAAAATCCCCTGTGGTTCATCTTGGCGGCATAGCCCTTACGCCTGAAATAATAAAAAATATGTCGGGCATTATTGAGAGGGCCCATGGAAATAACGCATTAGTCGGCTTGGATACGGTTATAGATCCATACGAAAACCAAAGCAATCAAGATATTCTTACAACAATGCGCCAGTTGGATTATATAACGCCAAGCGCAAATATAAACGAAGGTTTTTTGATGGCACAAGCAGACAATCCAACAGCGGTCCAAAACTATTTCAGCTCATATCTTAGCATACCAGCTGTATTTACTAAAATTGGGGAGAATGGAAGCTTGGTTAAAACTTCGCTTAATGGACCGTTCGGGCAGAATGCAACTTTTAGCATGCCCATAGTACAGGGTGTAGATTTTAAAGATGGCACAGGCACAGGTGACAGTTTTGCTGCATTCGCAGCTTTAGGCATTGCGCTTGGATTATCGCCTGAAGAAACAGCAAAAGGCGCAACTGTCTGCGGCGCGCTCACAGCTGCAAGAAGAGGCGGCGGCAGCCTGCTAAGAAATGACGACACCAGAACGCCGCTAGAGGCCTTTCGTGAAGAAAAACTAAGGTTTGAAAAACAGCTTGCGCAAACTTCTGCCGCTGCAGCCGGAACATTAGTAAAAAATACAGATTATGAAGACATGGGAAATGGCATAAGGCTATTGCGTACAATTGGAATAGGTGCTTTGGAAATTTTACCAAATGGCGTAACTATAGATCCTTCAAAAAGAGGCGAAATAACCGGCGCCAAAGTAATTATTGGAAAAGGCACTCAGCTATTAAAAAATGCGACTCTTGAAGGCGAAATAGTTATCGGGCAAAACACTATTGTTGGCGGCTATTTAGGCGGCACAAAAGAAAAACCAATGATTGTGGGGCAAGGTGCAGAAATTTCGGGCCTTAACTCTGATACCAGAAAAACTATAGTCGGGCCGGAAGTTGAAATAAAACGAGCGGCAAATATCAGTGAAACTACTATAGTCTCAATGAATCAATCAAAAGCACGCGTAGGAACCGGTACTATCATTACGAATTCTGTTGTTGCAGGAGGCAATGTAGGCCAGGGAGTATATTTACGCAAATATGCAATTATAGGGCCAAACGTCACTCTTGGTTTTAATTCTGAAGGAAAAGCAATTTTATTTTTTGGCGCTTCCAAAGAAGCCGGGATAGAATATCCGCATCAGGGTTATATGGGAAGTGTATGGGCAATTCCAATAATTATAGATGCACAGCCTTTCACCGAAGAATACTATAAGGAATTACAACAAAAATTACAAACTATAATGTTTGGAAACATAATTTCTGATGAACCTGTGGGAGAAACGCCTATTTCTTCATCAGGCGCTTTAAGAAAAATAATTTTAAATCTTGATGGGTCCGAAATAACAATTATGGCTCAACGCGACAATTTCGGAGCAGGCACAACAACTAGTGATTATGACCCTAAAACAGGCCTTAAACTCGGATCAAGTGTTGCAGCCAGGGTAAGTACGGGGATATATGCAAGAATGAAAGCGGCGGCATTTTTAGATACTGGTGTTCTAGTTGGAAATGTCTCTGAGGCCGGCGGTTATATGGTTCCTGGGACATTATTAGGCGGCGCAGTTGCAATGTTTGAAAAACCAGGATATCTAGATAACCAAAATTTTACGCTTGGCGATGGATTATCAGAGCAAATTAAAGTCGAATTGGACTATTTTAGAAGATTACAAATTACAGCAGAGGTATTGGCTGAAGGCGCTCGCAGGGCAGTTGATCCATTTACTTTGGCAGGTTACCAAGCGGCTTTAAACGCAGTCAAAGAACAATTTAACGAACTTGGCTCAAGATTTGGCAAGATATGGGGTAGGGCCCTGGATTTATCTTTACAAAATTTAAGCCGTCAAGGTGAATCGGTTAACCAAAGAATAATACATTTAAAAGCCAGCCAAGAAAATATAACTCCCGATTCCGACACCGGCAAAAAAATTAAAGAACTTGAAGAACGTTTAGATAGGCTTAACAAACGAATTCAAGAACAAGAACAAGTATCAGCAAATAGAAAACAATATCAGAATCAATTAGATGTTATTAATCAATCAATAAATAATACAAATGACGGCATAGCTGAAACAATAAATACTGTCTATATAGCAGATATTGTACGACGACAAACTCTAGACCCGAGCTACATCTGGCAGAATCCTCTGCAGGCAACAGCAGCTGCATTAGGCACGCCAGGCACATTCAGACTAAAAGTATTTACAGCTAAAGATTTGGAAACCTATCTAAACGAAATGACAAGAGAAGATATGCTGCCTGGTTTATTTGCAGAAGGAGAATACGGCAAAGCTGTAAGATACGACAGAATAGCTCAACTGCGCCTTGCATTATCTCTATTAATCAGGATTAATGATATTGACGCAGCCACTGAAAGATTCCTTGATAAAGCTGAACAAGTTGAAAATGGGAGGCATGCGCAGTATGTAGCGGCTGTAAGAGAAATGGCAAAAACAATTGTTGCTTTCGCAAAATCTTTTGCAGCTTCTCAATTTATAAATACTAAATCAGAAAATAATCCACAAGAAGGCAGCATATTATCCGTTGGCCTTACCGCAGAAACAGGCTTAGGCATATTAGCGGGCCGAGTCCGCCGCTTACCTGTAATATTGTTTACCAGGACAAACGAAGGAAGAAACCTTTTACTCGCGCAGATTACTTATAATAAAAAAAGCGGTATTCCTGCGACAAGAATAATAACCCTTGAAGAAAATGGCTATAATCTTAATAAAGCTATGCTGGCGGCTGTTCAACGCCTCAAAAAATTCTACCCAAAAATCAATACAGCCAGATATTATTTTGCAGAGGAAACAGAACAATCACTGCAAGATATGGGCCTGGCGGATCAAACAATATCTGAAACAACATTAAAAGAACGCGGATTCTCTCAACAAGAAATAGATTTTATGAAAGATATACTATTTGATATTTTAGGCCAGATGGGTGCAACCGGGCTTGTAGATATAACAGAAAAAGATAAAGACGCCTACGATGCGGCAGAAGCGCTTGCCCTTTCGTTATAATATATGTTCAACAAAATAATAATATCCATCCTAATATTCGCTTTCACCTGCCAAGGCGCGCTACCCGCCTATGCGCTTAATAATAACGCTAAAAATCTAAGGCCAACAGTTATAGAGGGAAACGGCAATGCCATAGGCGCTATAAGCAAAGAATTTGTAGAAGCAAGCGCCCGCGGCACTGGCATCCTGCCTGCTTTTACACCTGATGAATTGTATACTTGGCTGCAAAACCTTTCGCCTGATAATACAAATCTTTGGCACTTGTACGGCGGGCTTAAGCAATTACCCGAAACAGAGCTAAGGCACGTCTGCCAAACTGTCAGTAAGGCGTATTTTGTCAGCAAAAAGGAAATACCTAGGGCAATTAAATATTTGCTAAAAGAAAGGGGAAGAGGTACACGAAAAACTATACTTAAACATGACGAAACAGTTGTCACCAAACCGGAAATAAACGTACAGAATGGAATTAATGGAATAGCCAGAAAAAAAATTCCTGGCATAGTTATAATAGGAGAGGAAAATAAAGATGTAAAAATACGCGGCATGAAATGGTTTTTATTTGTAGATCCTGTTGACAATACAGACGTCTATTACCAACCGAATCTGGGCAATAACTACAGCACCAATATCACCATGGCTTACCAGGACGATAATGGCATTGTTTATCCGGTTATGACAGTAATGGTTGCGCCCCAATATGATAAAGGTAAGCCTATTTATATGGTTACAGGCCTTGGAATAAATGGCGTCCTGTTTAATGGAAAAACAATCTCCAAATTAGAAACGCAACCCAGCCTTTTTAATATGGTTGCAGGACTTTACCATTATGGCGGCAGGGCTACCAAGGCCATTCAAACTAGAGAGTATAGAGGATTCTTAAAACAGCACGCTCTACGTGTAGCAACATCTCAATTTATGCCTTTTGACCTTCCGCGAAGCATTAAAAATCGTAAATTTCCCGGCATTATGATGGTCGGAGAATGGCACCCCTGGGACATTGCTCCTGCTTATCATATAATAAGCGCTTTTGGAACAGTAATGACGTTAGATGGGGCTGATTTCACTCTAGCAGACCACAATCTCTTAACACAGACAATGTTTTATCCAAACAGTACAAGAGGAACAAGAGGGCCTAAACTTATTTTTAGCACGTCTAAACTTGCAGCTAACCAACTTTTACATTATTATCAACAATTTAATCCGCATTATTCTGAGAGTTTAGCTCTAATAAATAACAGGTTAACTACTATAGATATTGAAGCAATAGCCCAGAGCGCATATACGAATTTATTGACATCAAAGGATAGAGATGTTAACAGATTGACTTCCGCAACAATAGATTGGATAGCAGAACAAACAATGCGGGCCCAAGATAGAATAGCCGTATGCGATATTATTACGCAACTAATAGATGAAAATGAAAACCGGAGCGTTGTAATGGAAAGGCGCTTTAGTTCTTTCTTACCCGCCGCTATACAGGTGGGCTTTATAAATAAAATGCATGTATTGAAGCCTGAGTCCTCTGCCGCCGCAACCGGCCGGCCACAAGAAGCAATAGAAGCAGCTTTAGCAGCGTATGAAACTGATTTGTATGAAAAAAAAGACGATGTACGCTTCCGCAAATTATATCCTGACCTTAATCCACAATCGGCCTGGCTTAACCAACAAGATGAAATTGAAATTGATATATTAACAGCATTAAAAGCTATTACAGAAAATGAATTAAAAGCCGCCAGAAACCCAGATTCATCAAAAAGTCTTATAAGGGACATAGAGGTAATTAAAAGAGAGTTGCGACTGACTATTATTGACTTAGATACTGCTACCTCTATAACTGGTGTAGATCCACAAAATTTACGCCAGCCCTTATTAAAACAAATCCGAATATTAACGGCTGAATTGCGAGCTGCTTACGGTTGGCAGCCGCAAAGAGATATACAAATAATTCAGCGCGAACTGAATGAAGTAAATGAGAAAGATATAAGACCGCATTATAGTCCCGGCAAAGGCGGGCCTTACGGATTTACAAGAAGCGATACGGAGCGCATTGCCAGACAATTTCATTCTGGCCAAACTATTAATATAACATCATTGCAATTTCAACGAATCTGCCTGGAAGAAGAACTTTACGTCGCCAGACAAATTGCCTCCAAACAAAAACTGATGTCTGCACAAAGGCCGCCGCAAACGCCACAAGCCGCGCCGCCGGCTGCATCTAAAGCTGTTCCAATTGCTAGACCAACTCCTACAATTAGTAGCACAATATCAAGAGCGACAACTGCTAAATCTACAACTGCGCCAACGCCTCAACCAGAACCTGCATCCAAATCTCCTGCAGCGCAAACTGTGGAAACGCTTTATGGAATAGCAACAGGAGAATTGATTAAAGATATATTAGATCAAAATAGAAAAACTTCTTCTGATATAGAATATATTTCTATACCTGCATCAACTTCTAAAACATCTAAAGCAAAGGAAACTTATTATATAACATTTAAAGATGACCACACATATAGTTTTCAAAAAAACTCAGTTTCTACCGGAAAATTTGTTCCTTTTTTTATATATAACTCATTAGAAAGAGCCGCGTTTACCGGGCCAGTACATATTAATCGCGCAGCATTAATGAACGAGGCATATCATCTTGATTTGGAATTAATTTTATCAAAACATCTGACCTTGGTTATTAATACCTTAAAACAAAGAGGTATATCAAAATCAGCTTTTCATTCGGGCGGTATTTATGTATGGATTAGTCAGGGAATAGGGACAGGTGT
>Ga0172371_10003050_pt1 | contig 26161 bp, 23 predicted proteins | sample Lak12m_FD_114543 | JGI IMG/M metagenome (GOLD analysis project Ga0172371, IMG submission 114543) | Freshwater microbial communities from Kabuno Bay, South-Kivu, Congo - kab_022012_12m | ecosystem: Environmental > Aquatic > Freshwater > Lake | place: Democratic Republic of the Congo: South-Kivu... | reverse complement strand
TGCAAAATTCTTTGTGAGGCTACAATCGTGCCACGATTGGCCCTCACCCTGTCCCTCTCCCGGAGGGAGAGGGAACTCGTACAGCGGCTCCCCAAGCGCCCCTCTCCCTCTGGGAGAGGGGCGCTTGGGGTGAGGGTGTGAAACAAGCAGGACTGTCTCATCGTGCTACGATTCCGACATAATCAGCAGTTTTGCAACAGTTTCCGGAGGCCGGTCCTACCGATTCTTGGTGGGGCCGGCGTCCCTGCCGGTCATGCATTTTAGAAAAGTCGCGAGCCGTTTACAGCAACTTTAACACAGAACTTCTCGCAAAGTTGACACCTCGCCAATACAAAGATATGATCCGCCCAATTCAAAGCGGACCGCAGGCAATTATTTAATAATTACGGACAGATCGTGCTAGAAGCCTTCCTCGAATGGTTGAGTGACCCCACTAATAATGGATGGAATCTCGTCCACCATGAGGTCCTGCCCGCGGCAGATCCGCAATTCCAAGCAATCCCTCCGGATCTCGAACCGCGAGTTTCGGGACTGATTCTCGGCTCCAAGATTGATTCTCTTTACTTGCACCAGGCGAATGCCGTGAAGCTGTCGCTTGACGGGAAGAACGTGGTCCTGGCCACCAGCACCGCCAGCGGTAAGACTCTGGCCTATCAGGCCCCGGTGTTGGATCGACTCATAAGAGATCCGGACGCCAGAGCGCTCTTCCTATTCCCATTAAAGGCCCTGGAACGAGACCAGAAGGAGGCATTCGTTTCATTGGCCGGCGCAACGGATGTCACCATTGCGGTTTATGACGGTGACACGCCGGAATCCGAGCGCCGAAAAATCCGAAGTCAACCGCCAAGGGTGCTGATCACCAATCCTGACATGCTCCACATGGGACTTTTGGCCTATCACGACACGTGGAAGGAACTATTCGCCAATCTCGCGTATATTGTGCTGGATGAAGTCCACACATACAAAGGAATATTCGGCAGCCACATATCGCAGGTGCTGCTGCGGACATTGCGGGTTTGCGGCATTCATGGCGCTACGCCCCGATTCATCGCCTGCTCTGCGACGATCGCAAATCCGGGTCCGTTTGTCGCCAACTTGATCGGACAGGAAGCCACGGTGGTTGACCGTTCCGGCGCGCCCGCCTCAGAGAGGCATTTTATTTTTGTGAATCCGATCCTCAGCCCTTACACGGTGGCGGCTCGCATGTTCACCCGGGCCTTGGAAGCGGGCCTGAAGACCATCGTATTTACCAGGGCCCGCAAAATCACCGAGCTAATCACCACGTGGGTATTGAGTGAATCGCCGCACCTGCGTGACCGAATTAGTTCGTATAGGGCCGGGTTCCTGGCGGAAGAGAGGCGGGAGATCGAAGCGCAACTTTTTTCGGGCAAAATGGACGGGGTGATTTCCACATCCGCCCTGGAGATGGGCATCGATGTAGGGGGTCTGGACTTGTGTCTGCTCGTGGGCTATCCCGGCACTATCATCAATACGTGGCAAAGGGGAGGGCGGGTCGGCAGAAGCTCAAGGCCCAGCGCCATAGTGCTCATCGCAGGGACCGACGCGCTCGATCAATACTTTCTGCGGAATCCTCATGATTTCTTCGGTAGGAACTGCGAGGAGGCCATATTAGACCCGTTGAACACGGAAGTATTGAAACGCCATGTTCCCTGCGCCGCTGCGGAAACCCCCATATCTCCCGACGAACCGTGGACCGCGTGCCCGGAGGTTCAGTCAGTTCTGGATGAACTCGATGAAGCGGGCGTGATCTACACCGGCCCGGACGGTTCGTGGCGTTCCGCCGTAAGGAGGCCGCAGCGTGACGTGGACCTGCGCGGCATAGGGGATTCGTACGGAATTTTCCTGGAAGATCGCAAGACACTTATCGGCAATTCTTCCGGATTCCGCGTGTTTACCGAATGTCATGAAGGCGCGGTTTACCTCCACCGCACCAGACAATATCTGGTTACAAAGCTTGATTTGGAACGCCGGAATGTCCTGGTCAAACCAGCGTCGCTCCGATACTACACTCGGGCGCTCTCTGAAACAGAGACAGAAATCCTCGGCGCGCCGATACGCTCCCAGGAGTTTCCCGGCTTTACCGCGCGAGAAGCCAGACTGAAGGTCACCGAGCAAGTCACCGCCTACGAGAAACGCCGCACTCAAGGACAGGACCTGATCGGCGTTGTGACGCTGGACCTCCCGCCCGTTCACTTTGAGACTGTCGGCATATGGATCGAGATTCCCGACGAAATCAAGAATGCAATTCAGGAGCGACAGCTCAATTTCATGGGGGGCATTCACGCGGTCGAACATGCGGCGATCTCCATGTTCCCGCTTTTTGCGCTCTGTGACAGAGATGATATCGGCGGAATCAGCATGCCTGAGCATCCGCAAGTATGCCGCGCCGCGATTTTCATCTACGACGGTCACCCAGGTGGAGTGGGACTGAGCCACCGCGCTTTTGAAGTGCTGGAACAGCTCCTGGAAAAGACAAAGCTCCTGGTCGCCACCTGCCCGTGCGAAACGGGGTGCCCGTCCTGTATACATTCGCCCAAATGCGGCAACGGCAATAAGCCTTTGGACAAGCAGGCGTGCCTCCTCATTTTGGAATGGCTTTTGAGTCCCGAAAAGATGGAAGGCGCCGATTCAACACAGAAAAAATCGGGAAGAAGCGCTGAAACCGCCAGAGGAGAAGCGAAGCGCGATTTGGTTAAGTACGAATACCGTTTGCCGGCTGAAGATGGCAAACCCCTTGCGCGGCCGCCGGTTGCCCCTACTGAACGGGCGAGCCAGTCGGCGGAGAGGGAGTTTCGCCAGGCCGCTTCGCAGGCTACTGCCGGTCGTAGCTTGATTTTTCCCGATCTTTCGCCGGAAAAGGGCCGGACTCGAATTCGACCGGCGCCGAGAGTCTTCGTTCAAGCAGAAGAAACGGGAGATCGTAACATGCTCGCTGAGATCGACAAGATGGCGCAGGCTGGGGATGCACGCGAGAGTAATTCTCGAGATCTTGCTTCGAGAAATTCTGCGCTGCCCTCTCCGGGAACCAAGAAAGTCGTGTTCTTCGACCTGGAAACCCAGAAGTTGGCCCAGGAAGTAGGGGGTTGGAAGAATGTGTCCCGGATGCAACTGTCCGTAGGTGTCGTTCACACGGAAGCGCACGGATTCATCACGTTCACCGAGGAGACCGTATCGGACCTGATAAATCTGCTTAAGAGTGCGGACCTTGTAGTGGGTTTCAATCATTTGAATTTTGATTACGAGGTATTGCGCGCATACACTAACGAAAATTTAAGGGCGATGCCTAATCTGGATATCCTCGTGGATGTCCAGGCCAGCCTCGGATTTCGTCTGAGCCTCGATCATTTGGCTCAATTTACGCTTGGCAAGAACAAATCGGGAGCCGGGACGGATGCGGTAAAATGGTTCAGGGAAGGCCGAATGGACTTGTTGGAGCAATATTGTCGCGACGATGTAGCGATCACCAGAGACCTTTATCTATTCGGGCTTGAAAATGGATTTCTCAGGTACAAACGCAAGGGTGGCAGGACCGATAAGATCCCGGTGAAGTGGACACACGATTAACTTAATATCGGTTTCGACGGCATGCATCCCACCCGCCGGGAGGCCGCCCGAGTCCCCCTTTTCTAAAGGGAGACTCAGGGGGATCTTCAACAACGGGTGTCTCAGAACCTAAGGCCACCCGTAATAGTCGCTGCGGCGCCGCTGAGGTTAACTTTCGAAGCTATTATGTCGGATTCTATAATGGTCCCGTAGAAGTAGTAATTGTATTCGATCGCGGATTTCACAAAGAGCCGATTGAACCCCAATTCTAAATCAGCCCCGCAGAAGAGACCTAAATTCCAGGCGAGAGAATCCTGCTTCGTAGCGGTATTTATGAGAATGTCCCCTGCGACCACACCTGCCGCCGCATTATTCGCAGTAGCCACATATGTGGCAGTTGTGGTAAGTGTCTGTGGAGTGGCTGCAAGCAGTCCTCCGAAGCTGGTCCCCATTCTACCCATTCCCCAAAGAGGGACCCAGGCGCGCCCGCCTGATCTGGATTCTACAGTCGTGAAATCCAATTTACCGGTGATGCTCCCCTGCGCCTGTGTCGGCGCGATGGTGACATCTACCGCAGTGTAGAATGTCCTCGTCGGAATGGGCTGGTCCGTACCGTTGTTGGGGAAAATGAAGTATGCCTGGTTGTCAGCCCCACTTACTGAATAGAAGTTCACAAACGTCCAGGCGGCGGGGTCACTGGACGAAAAGCCAAAGGTGTCCCGGAACCCGCGGCGAGCAAATGACACAAGAGTCTGCCGGTTGTCCACAAATGTTTGGGAGGCCTGAAACGCGGACACGCCGAAGAAGACATCGAACAGAGCGGAAGACTGGAACCCGAACTCTATATAGGGAGCCCAGATCCGATTCTGAAAATCGGTTGCGGTCCCCGTGTCCGTTGATACTGCAAAACCTCGGCTGGCCGCCTCATTATAGTATGCGCTTCCTGCGACAATGATAGTAGGATCCTGCTCCCCGCCATTAACAGTTCCTGTAGAGTTGGTATACGTGCAGGCGACTGTGCCGGGGCAGGCCGCTAGACCAGGAAAACAGCTTGTTCCGGTGCCAGCCGCCGGCTGGGAGCATACGAAATGGATCAGAAAATCAGTTGACCCCGGGGTAAGGCCGGTGATCAGCTTCGACCAGGTGAGCGCTGTGGTGTTTGATATGGGGCCTGTGCCTCCATCATTCGCCTGCGTATGGAAATCGAAAATTCGAAAAGACCCTGCATCTTCACCGGCCTGGAATTTACCGAGCCCATTAGAGGCTCCGACCGGATAGTTCTGAGACAAAACCGAGCTTCCTGTGCCCGTGGGCTCGATGAAACCGTCGTCATATGACCATATCCCGGAAACGCTTGGAAGGTCGCGACCATCTGCCGTCGGGGGCACAGGGTACAGAATGGGACCGGCCACATTGGGGCCAAAGGCGGGGACGCCCGGAGCAATAATATTTACCAATTCCGCGCCCTTAGTCCCGATTGAGAACGACTGGAGGTCCCGGACTTTGGCGCCGCCGCCTATATAAAAGACCCCCGGATACATTGACGGCCCTGTGGGGGCCATGGAAGGCGGCTGATAGTAATAACCCGGTGGTGGCCCGCCAGGGGCATATCCTTGGGCCGAGACCGGTTCAGCGGACCCGAAACACGAGAGGATGACCACAAGACCGGCGGCGATCACTATATGTTCTCGAGACTTCATGTGGAATCCTTAAATCATTAATTTGGAAAACGTCAGAAAGAACTTTTGCATCATCAGGCTTCACAACGGCGCTTGATGCTGCCAGACTTATATCACAGGGGGGAAAATAAGTCAAGAAATACATCAATATTTTCAGGATATTTAGAGAATAATATAAAGTAATGGTTGATTGTTTTGACTGGGCCGAAATAATCCCGAAAAATGCTGATGGGATGTCCACGCCCCGAAGGGGCGATCCAATAGTAGCCGTGGGTGGCAACCCACGGTAGGAATGCTATGGAAACTGCCCCGACCCTGAAGGGGTCGAGCAATCCCCCATCCACCTCGAACCTTGGTCGACTCCTCCAGGGTCGGTTCTTCAAATGGATGTGCAAACCGTTGTCCACGGGCTTTCGCCCGTGGCTACTGTTGGTCAGCCCCTGCGGGGCAAAAGGATTGCCCTAAATACGTCGCATCCATTGAGCCAAGACGCGCTTGAGGGCAGCGCTGAGCGCTTCTGTTCGGAGGATCGTGCGTAAGCGTCGATCAGTAGGCAAACCCGCCGGGAGTTTTCATATACAGAATCCCGTACTTCTTCTGAATCTCTCGATCCAGGGCCTCGGCACGCGTCAGGTCCAAGGGCAGCAGAATGTCGCGGTGAAGTTCCAGGATGGCCTTTTTCTTGCCTTCTTTGACCAGTGATTGAATTTTATTGTACAGGTGTTCAATATTGCGGACCTCTTCGCCGTCGATCTTTCGCACTCTCTCCAGATAAGGGGTATTGTCGACCAGGCCGTATTCGGGAAAGATTTCGGAGATGATAACGATTTTTTGATAAGGCTGTTTGGGAAGTCGGTCCGCGTATCTCGCACGAAAATTGTCCCCTGATTTTCCGAGGTTTTCTATGCAGTTCAATGTGAGTTCCACAAAACCCATGCCACAGTAAACAAAGTAATTGGCTGACGAAAAAATCCTTGGAACAAGTTTGGGCAGGCTCGGCGTTACTTTGCCTGATATCTCCATGATTTTTCCATCGCGCAGCGCCTTGACCGACAACGGGTCTCCGTTCACTTTCCGGTTCAGGATCTCAAAAAAATGGATCTTCTGTCCCAATGTCTTGAAGGAGATCTCTCCAAAGTTGTCAATCTGGTGGCCGTCGATCTCCAATAATATGTCCTTGGATCGTAGCCCGAAATTGTAGGGTCCGCCGCCGGGTATGATATAGGCGAGTAGCACGCCGCCTTGCTCCGGGCCGAGCTGATAGTAATCGTTCAGTCGCGGGAACATGTACTGTATGAACATGCGCCACCGAGGGACCTTTTTCTGATCGCTCAAGAAAGGCATCAGATGTTCCACTAGATTAATCGGAATGAAATAGTTGATCCTATCGCCTTGTGTCATCCCCTGGAATGAGATACCGACCACCTTTCCGTCCTTGATGACCGGGCCCCCGGAATTCCCGCGATTCTGCTGAAGAGAAGCCTGTACCATTAACCAAGAGTCTTGCGAGTGCGCATACCTGTTGACCTCGATGCGGCTTATTTCACCCTGTTCTGATTTGCTTATTCGCTCTCCTCCCAGCGGATATCCCCATCCGAGGACTTTATCGCCGACTCGTAGGAGATCGCTGTCTCCGAACTCGAGCGGCACGATCTCGCCGTTGCGAGATTCGTAGATCTTCAGATCTTCAGGCTCCATCTGCAACACCGCAAAATCAGCGGAGTCAAATACGGAGAGGAGTTTGACTTCGTATCGCCTCTTCTCTCGGCCATTGGAAACTTTGATGCTTTGAGCCATTGACACTGCGTGAGCGTTGGTCAGGATCAGTCCTTTCTGACCGGGGAAGGTTTTTTCATCTTTGAAGAAGAAACCGCTCGCTTTAACATTGAGAAAATCAGGGCTTTTCCAGGGCTTGTGGTAATATCCCGAATTTCTTGTGGCGAATATCCTCAGGACTTGCGCTTCGATCGCTCCGGCCGGACCCTCTGCGTGTGAATGGGCCCCAAAGGGCGGCAGTAACATGATGAATAGCAAGGCCATTGCAATAGTTCTTATATGTATATCCCAGTATTTTGTGCAAAGACTGGGAAATGCCTGCCGGCTCTCAGGGTGATTTATGGTTACAGTTTTAGTCATGAGGTTTCTGTTGATCGGCTTTTTCACACCGTGATTCCTTTCAGTCTTCTCGCCCGATGTTCACTGACAGAAGAGCAGGTAATTATACAGGAAATCAAAGTTCCTGTAATCATTCAATTGTAAGGGAGCAAGCGTTCCGCTCTCCATGTCATTGCGAGCGCAGCGAAGCAATCCCCTTGATTCGGGGATTGCTTCGTCGCTTCACACCTCGCAATGACAGGTCAGACGATATCACTTCCCGAACACAAGTTACCTGGCACGGATTTCTTCATTCCCGTGGGTGGGTCAGGATGCTCTTGTAGTCGGTGATATTATGAAGGTCCGCACTCTTGGCGAATCGGTCATCAATGAGACCGTCAATATTACCGTGTTCGAGCAAGCCGAATCTCACCATCTGGTCCGCCAGGAACCGCATCTCTTCATATTGCGGGACAAAACGATCATAAACGATTCTGTCCGGAGGGGTCCGGAGAGCATATTCCACCAGTTCCGGCCGTTGATTCCAATATTGCGCGACAATTTTCGCGGCCTCATCAGGGTGACTGCGGGCCCAATATCCCGATCGAGCCGCTCCCTCGACCAAATTCTGTACCCATTGCGGATGAGCGTCTATCAAATCCTTCCGCACCAGAAGCAGATTGCATATAAAGCCGGGCCAAACCTGCTCCACATAATAAAGCACTTTGGCCTGGCCGGTCTTCACGGTTGACGCGGCGAATGGCTCTCCCACAAAATAAGCGTCCAAAGCTCCCGACGACAAGGCGGACGGCATGTCCGGCGGGTTCATTTCGACTATCTTGAGATTCGGTCCGGTGATTCCAAATTCCTCCGCCAATCTCCGAGCCGCTATGAAATGGCCCGAAAAGCGCATCGGCACGGCAATGGTCTTTCGGGCGAGATCGGCGAAGGTATCGATCTTCAGATCACTGCGATAAACCAGCGTGCTTTCGTGACGATTGCCTATATATACCAGCTTGACGGGCGCCCCCTGTTGGCTCAGCACAATGGAAAGCGGAGCGATTATGAATGCGGCATGAATATATCCGTTCCTCAGAGATTCGCCCATTTCAGCGAAAGACGAGAACTTGAGCGCCTCGAGTCGCGGTCCGCTTCCGTCTTTGCTGGCGTGATCCAAGAGTGGGGCGGCCAGATTAGTGATCACGGGCATGTAACCCATGCGTATTAACGGTCTGGAGCCATGTTCGGCGTTAAGTTCATAGTGAAGCCATGAAATAAGCGCCAGCCAGCCCAAAGCAATGGCTAGAACTCTGAGCGCCGTTGAGCTGCCCAGTTTCCGAAGGATTCTAAAGAGCATAGTGCACGCCCAGAGCGGAATATACGTCCTTACGGAGTTCCTCGAGCTCCACTTCGCATTGAAGATCTCTAGGGTGAGGGAATTCCAATTTGTGGTCGGCTTTCACCCGCGCTGGTCGGTCCGTGAACAAAATTACCCGGTCGGCCATTACCAAAGCCTCGTCAATATCATGCGTGATAAAAATAACCGTCTTGCGAAATAGCTGATGCATGTTGACTACTTCTTCGCGCATTTTCAAGCGAGTCAAAAAATCGAGCCCTGCAAAAGGTTCATCCATAAACAGGACCTCGGGATTAACCACCAGCGCCCTTGCCAATTCCGCGCGGCGCTGCATGCCCCCGGACAGCTCATGTGGGTAGTGGCGCTCAAATCCGGTCAAGTTGACCGCGTCAATATATTCCTGAATCAACTCCGCCTTCTCTTCGGGCCGCTCCATGTTGCGCAGCCCCAGTCCAACGTTGTTCCAGACCGTCAGCCACGGCAGCAAGCCATTGTGTTGAAACACGAAAATATGATCCGAACTCGGACCATCCACCTCTTTGCCGTCGATGAGCACTGTCCCGGAGGTGCCTTTGTCAAAACCTGCAATTATGCGTATCAGCGTAGTCTTGCCGCAACCGGACGGTCCCAATATGCATACCAGCTCCCCGTCCCGGAATTCCAGGTCTATGTGCTGGAGTACAGGGACCGTCTGGCCTCGCCGAAATCCGTCTCCGGAATTGGCAAGGCGAGGCTCCGACCGGCGCTCGATGAATTCCTTGCATAAGTCTTTGATGACTATATTACCCATACTACTTCGTTCCCCATGAAACCGACTTGATCCGGTTCAACAGACGTATGACTCGGTCGAGACATATTCCGATCAGGCCGATTGCTATCATAGCGTCCAACACGTAGTCCATTCGAAGCGCATTACGTGAATCCAGGATCAAATACCCGAGACCGGATTTCACCGCGATCATCTCGGCCGCAACCACCACCAGCCACGCGATCCCGAGACTTATCCTCAGCGCAGGAAGAATGGAAGGAAGGATAGCAGGGAAAATGATTTTGGAAATCGTCTCCAATTTGCTGAAACTAAAATTTGCGGCAACTTGGAAGAATAAAGGATCAATCCGTCTGACTGCGGTAATGGTAGAAACCAGCAGCGGGAAAAAACTGGACAAGAAAATCAAGAAGATTGCCGGCTTGTCTCCGATCCCAAACCAGAGCATGGCAAGGGGTATCCAAGCGAGCGGCGAAATGGGCCTGAGAAACTGAATCAGCGAGTTGAACATCACCTGCCCCATTTTCCACCAGCCGAGGATCATTCCCAGGGGTATAGCGAATACAACCGCTAGATAGAATCCGGTTGTGACGCGAAACAAACTGGCCACCGAATGCTTAAGGAGTGTTCCGCTCGCGACAAGTTCCCACATGCCCACAGCCGCTGCGCGGGGCCCGGGAAACGCGGACTCACTCCATCCCGCATATTGGGCGGCCAATCCCCATAGCGCCAACAATGCCAAAAAGATAGCAAAAGGCCCCAGGAACCGCTTAGCCCCTTCAAGGTTCATGTTCACATCCACAAGACAGGCAACGGCCGATGCGAAAAAGAGTGAAAAATCGATCTGTCGACATGCTTTGTGAAATTTACCACATATATCCGTAGTTGAGTCAAACTTCGTTTTGCCGAAAACGGATTATTGCATTAGCGCCGTACCGAGTCCGAGGTCGCTCCTCCGGTCTTGTGCGCCTTAAATATGGAGGCGGCTTGCGTCCAGGATGGACGCTCCGATAGTAGGCCGGCGATTCATCGCCGGAACTTACGGCGCCAATATCCAGGAAAGTCCCGCTAGGGACGACTGAAAAATGAGGTTGTCGCATACATGCGCTTCAGTCGTCCCTCTGGGACTCAACATTAACTCTCCTTTCACACCGTTACCCAGCAATAAAGAAACTGTCTAAGAATTCCATTCAGGGTGGCAATCGTGGCACGGTGAAGCAGAGGGTGGCCCGGACGTTATACGTCCGGGTCGCAAAGCGACAGGAGGTCAAACTTCACGAAACCGCTCAGCATGACACTTTGTGGTCTTTTGAGTTCCAGGTTCGGAACCTCTTGCGTCTTCGGCGCCCGGAGGCAGTAGCCTCCGGGCCACCCAGACTAGCACGATTGTACTAGGATCCCGAATTCTGAGACAGTTTCTAAATTGCCGGGCTACTTTCAGCCACCCCTTTGGGGCTCCAACGGAGCTAAATGAGTAATCCAATCGAAAAAAACACTTGACGTGGCCGCGCCTGGTTGCTAGTCAAATCTCAACCGAAACATTATAGGTTCGGCTAAAAACATTGCATTTATTGATATTATATTGAGACAAACTTGATGGAAAAGCTGACGAAAGAGGAGACTGAAATATGAAATCCTTGCTCACTGCCCTGATCATTGCGCTGATACCGGTTATTTGCGCCGGCGCCGCCCAGAGCCCTTTATCCGTTGCGGACAAAGTGGTAATTGACAAGTCCACTCGTATCAAATCGCTAAACGATTATGTTCTGCTGACCAGAGACGCCATACAAAGAAAGTGGAAAACTCCACTGGAACTTTCGGTCCCGAGCGCTCTTAAGGGTCGGATAGGTATCACTTATACCGTGACAAGGAGCGGAGCGTTGGAATCGTTGGAGCTTGTGCGCGGCTCGGGAAATCATGAAATGGATAATTCATTGCTGGCCGCCATCCGCGCCGCCGCCCCGTTCCCTCCTTTTTCCGATGATATTGCCGCGCGCAAGGTGATGATAAAGGCGAATTTTATCGTGGCGGATGTGCCGCCAGTCCCGATAACCACTGTGGATCTCAAGACGGATAAACCCATCGACCAAGTTCCGCCGGCGGATCTCAAGACCGATAAACCCGTCGACCAAGCGCCGTCCGCGCCGGTCTCCGAAAGCGGCGGCAAGAAATTCATATGGGGAACTCCCGCAGGGTCCGCTGATGTGAAGCCCGAGGCGCCGGATAGTGAGATTCCTCCGAGACCGGAACCGCGGAAATATCATTGGGGATTGAAGTAGAGTCCGGCAGTCCTATTGATGGCGCCGACCACCAACGGTGGGCTGGGTCTGCGTAGGGGCGGGTCTGAAACCCGCCCCTACACCGTACCGATGATACATTCCCCATAGCGCGCCCGAGGACTGGCCATCTACGGCGTATTTGCGCCATCCCCTCCTTGCAATGGCGCCTAAGACGTGCAATTCTCTTACTGAATGCGAATCCTCATTTTCAGCGCGCAACGCCGGAAATCAGGCGCCGCCCCGCGCGTCGGCTCTATTTCATGATTATTGCAGTCCAGCAATCAATCAACGACACTTTGAAAAAGATACTGGAGATTGCTCGGTTTACTTTGCAGGAGCATAAGTCCCATCTTCCGACGGCAATCCTCCATACGTTGGAGGGAATAGTTCCAATCGTTCTACCTTTTAAGAACGACGAGCAGAAGCGGGCGTTGATGGAATATGTGAAAAAACAGGCAATTGAGTCGCACGCGTTCGCTGTCACCACAGTAACCAGCGCACGAGTCGTAAATTCCAGGACCGCCGCGGAGCAGGAGTGCCTGGTATTAGCTACCGTCGTGCAACGAGGAAAACCTTATATCGTATTACAGTACTTTTCCCGGGATGAAGAAAGAGGCGCAATAGAGTTCGGCGCCGTTGTAGAGGGTGAAGAGGCGGTAATTCCGGGGCAAATGATTATATTTCCTGAGTGGGAAGACGAAGTCGAGCACTGAAAATGGCTACGCCGATGAAAGCCCGAGACATTGATTTGGAAAGATGGGCGCCGTGAATGTGAATCCTACGAGAGAGGGCAAATCAAATGAAACCGTGGATGTATATGATCATTGGCGTGACATCGTGGCGCGCCTTTGTGGGTGTGATTGCGCCAGACATTTCATTTGCCCGAAACGCAATTGCAGGGTTCCTGGGATTGACAGCAGTCTTGTCTCTCGCCGGAGCCATTTCAAGATCAATTAACGTGCATCCCCAAAACAACGACGGGAAAACGATCCAAGATGAAGTCCCAAATTAGGATGCTGCCGTCAGTAAGTGTTTTCGGAGGCAGGGGCTGTCTTTGTGGGGCAGGCTTTCCAGCCTGCCTATGCCAAATTGCTAATAGTGGCAGGCTGGAAAGCCTGCCCCACACGTTAACGATCTCTGCTGTCATTCAGCCGATGTTGACCCGGCGCTGCCGGTCTGGTAAGAAATAAAGTTTGTGGAATGGATATTCTCCCGGAAGGAACAGACTATGGCCGTACAAAAACGTCCCATTTCCGTCGAGGGACACAAGAAATTAAAAGAAGATATAGACCGTTTGACTCGTATAGAACGCCCAAGTGTAATCAAGGAGATCGAAATAGCCCTGGGGCACGGAGACCTTTCGGAGAACGCCGAATATACATACGCTAAAGAGAAACAGGCCCTCTTAGAAACCCGCATAAGGGACCTTCAGGACCGACTTGCCTCATCGGAAATCATTGACGTCGAGAATCGTCCTCCGTCTGACAAGGTCATTTTTGGAAGTCGCGTCACCATCGAGGATGTTGATACTAATGAAAAAAAGATCTACCGGATTCTCGGGCAAGACGACGCGGATATTGGGCGGGGGATAATTTCAGTAGATTCCCCCTTGGGCCGCGCTCTTATCGGCAAACAGGAGCAAGACTTCGTCGAAGTTAAAACCCCCAACGGATTAAAAGAGTACGAAATCCTGGAGATTGCCTGATTAGTTCTCAAGCCTATCTGATCAACTAATGACAACCACGCATAAAGAGCAGCCTGCCAATACCACGGGGCGAGTCCTTATCCTGTGCGATTTTGACGGGACGGTTTCCACCAAAGATACGGTCAGCCACCTTATCGGCAAGCACATCACTTCGCCGGAATGGCGCTTCCATGTAAAGCGATATTTTCGGGATGAAATAGGGTCCAAGGGAGTCTATGAGGCCGTAGCGCCGCACATGCGTATGACTCGAGGAGATTTGGAGGATTTCGTCAGGAAACATGCCGCGTTGGACTCGGGGTTTCCGGGCTTCCTGGAATGGGCAGATTCTCGAGGGATAGATGTCAAAATTGTGTCGGACGGGTTCGACGCGACAATAGCGACACTTTTTCGTAACCACGGAATCAACGGTCTCGAGATATTCGCTAATACCTTAATATTGGACGAAACCGGTCAAGTTACGATCCGCAGTCCGCATTACAACCCTGATTGCGGTATATGCGGAACATGCAAGGTTGCAATCCTGAGAAAATGTCGAGCTGATTACGACAGAATTATCCTCATCGGAGACGGGGAATCAGACCGTCATGCCGCGAAAGAAGCCGATATGGTCCTCGCGCTCCACGACCTGTTCGTCCATTGCGCCGGTCAGGGGATCCCGGCGGTAAGAATTGAAGGATTCAGAGAGGTCCCCGGTCTCCTTACAAGAAGGATCCGGGCAGTCACTTTCGATATGGATGGGACCCTGGTGGATTCCCTGGACAGCATAGCTGAAGCTTTTAACCATATGTTTGCGCGGCTCGGGTACCCGTTGATGACTGTGGAAGAGGTAGTCCGTCATACTTCAATTTCACTGCAAGATTTTGTTAAAAGCTTTCTGAAACCCGAAGAGACGGAGATCGGCATTAAGATCTTTCGGGAATATTACGACAAGATCTTTCGCGAGAAGACAAAGATGATTCCCGGCGCGATGGAAACACTCAATGCGCTGGATGGGAACATGCTCCAAGGGATAGTGACAAACAAGCGCGGGAAATACGCGAGACGATTGGCCGAGCATTTCGGGATAGCGAACCGCATGGCTCGCATCATAGGCGCTGAAGACGGCTTCAAAGCAAAACCGGCCCCTGACATGTTCCATGAGTTCATGCGGTCGACTGGAGCCGCCAGTCAGGACACTATTTATGTCGGCGATTCGCCGATTGACATACAAGCCGCGCATAATGCGGGCCTGGATGCCTTTGGAATAATCAATCCGATCTTTTCAGGTGAGGAGCTTGCGCTTCATCGTCCACGTCGTATACTTGGCCATATCACAGAATTACCCGCAGCCCTGGAACCTATTTTATAAGCAATAGTAATTCTCAAGAGTTTTGTGTCGTTGGTGGACGGGCATGGACGCAATTGCCGGTAGCGACCGGCCTCCGTGCCGGTCGATGATGTTTCGCACCGACAGGGACGCCGGATCTGCGTCCGGGGCAGGCTCCGAGCCGGGTCGCTACCGGAAATCGTTTTCACAGGAATGACAGTGGTGAAAACCCAATACCAGAGCGCTTTTTGAAGAAGGAGAAAACTTTTGTGGAACTTGCCGGCTTTGGCAATGTCAAATCAAAACATACCTGCCTACATGCAAAGTTACCGATTGGGAGGCCCCATTGTTCCTACCATACATGAGGGGCCTTTCCTTTTTGTATCGTAATGTCAACAACTTGGAAGGCTCGGAAATTGCCGTTGCCTAAATGGCGCCATGGCGCCTCTAAGACATGCTTGAATCCTTTCACAAGGTCGAAGCTCAGGTCGATCTGACGCAATCCCCTTCATTAGTCAACCGCAGTTATGAATCATTCTTGCAAGCGTAAAATTTTCTTGACATTTTTTTCCCTTGCGGGGTAACCTCAAATACGGTAACAAAGCGCCAGTATCGATATTTTTGTGTTTTAATATCAATTTTTTATCCCCTCGATGGGAAGTTTTCTTAACCAGATCTAATGCGGCTCAAATTGGGTCCTCTGAGAGAGTCTCACATCCGACTCACTGACCAGTAGCTCAAATGTGCAGAACACGGCGCCCCGTTTGATCTGAGAAAGGAAACAAGAAAGTCTAGGCAAATTCTGTCTCATCTCGTGCTCTCAGTTGTAGAGTGTTGATGATGATTTTCTTGGTGGCTCCTGGCTGGGCTCGCGTAGAAAATGGTCGCAACGCTGTTGTTATGGCGCTGGGGATTTCGAGAGAGGCTTTAGCGTTTTGGAAGACCGCGGTTAGTGATCATAGGAATTGGGAGATTGTGTGGGGCTGCCCGGCTCGCAATGACAATCACCCTTCTGCAAAGTGTTGTTTTCAACCCCCCTACTCTCATGTGCAGCATTCAAGCGAAAATGAGACGCCGGAAAATTCAAAATGAAAGGGGTCGAACAGTGAGAACCAAAGGTTTGTCGTCTCTGCTGGCAGTATTCCTGGGCGTGTTTTGGTTCGGGGCCGCACAGGTTTGCTCGCAGAGTTCCGATGCCTGTCAGCCGGGCTATGAACTCGACAAAGAGTTTAATTGTGTTTCCTGTGAGGAGCGTGGCAAAATTTGGAACTCCGAATTCGGGGTTTGCGCATGCCCGCCCTGTATGGCCGATACAAGGGACGGCGGTTGCGCCCCTTGCTCCGACAAGCAGGAATGTGTTGATGGCATGTGCGTGGAAGCGCTTGTGGCGCCGCCGCCTGTCGTCGGGCCGGAAATTCCTCCGGATCCCGGATTTAATGTCAATGTAGGTCGGGGCAGGATTGCGGCCATACAAGATCCTGATGATGTTGATGAACTCATGGTCCCCCTTGACGCCGGGGCAGACCCCGTGATCATACAGGACGCAGGCGGCTTTGACCTCGGCGGGTTTGACATTTCCTCATTTGGAATGGGCTTGGTCGCCGGCGGAATAACCGCCCTAGCCGCCAATTACGTCATAAACAACATCATCAATAATAACATCAATAATAATCAGCAAGTTATCAACAACGCCAACAACCAACTGTCGCAGACTGACAAGAAGATCGCCGATCGGGTCAAGCAGCTGGAAAACAAGAAAGGCCCTCTGACACCTCAAGAAGTGCAAGAATTGCAAACTCTTAAGGGGCTTCAGAACAAGAATAAGCAGATTAAGGACAAGCTGACTGACAAGCAGAAACAACTCAATGATCAGAAGAAGAAGAACCAGGACAACAAGAATAAACTCGACAACATCAACAAGAAATTGAGTCCGGAAGAAAAGAAGAAACTTGCAGACGACAAGAATAAGCTGGCTTCCAAACAGGGGAAAACCGACCCGGATAAAATTCGCCAGGAACAGCTAAAGAACAAGACCAAACCCTTGACCGACGCTCAAAAGAAGCAGCTTCAAGACAAGGCTAAACAAAAGCAGAATCTCGAGAACCAGAAGCTGAAAACGAAGCAAGAGCAACAAAAGCAGTTGAAGCAACAAGCCGACCTGAAACAAAAGCAGGAGAAGCAAAAGCAGGAACAGCTCAAGCAGCAACAATTACAGCAGCAGAAGCAAAAGGAGCAGCAGGAGAAGCAAAAGCAATTACAGCAGCAGAAGCAAAAGGAACAGCAGCTTAAGCAACAACAGCAGAAAGAGCAGCAGGAGAAGCAAAAGCAGGAACAGCAGAAGCAGCAGCAGCTTAAGCAACAACAGCAAAAAGAGCAGCAACTCAAGCAGCAGCAATTACAGGAGCAGAAGAAGAAAGAACAGCAGCTTAAACAGCAGCAATTACAGCAGCAGAAGCAGAAAGAACAGCAGCTTAAGCAACAACAGCAAAAAGAGCAGCAGCTCAAGCAGCAACAACTCCGTCAACAGCAGCAGAAAGAACAGCAGCTTAAACAGCAACAGCAAAAGGAGCAGCAGCAGAAGCAGCAACAACTCCGTCAGCAGCAACAAAAAGAGCAGCAGCTCAAGCAGCAGCAACAGAAGCAGCAACAGCAGATCAAGCAACAGCAACAACAACAGAAGCAGCAACAGCAGATCAAGCAGCAACCAAAGCAACAACAGCAGATCAAGCAACAGCAACAACAACAGAAGCAGCAACAGCAGATCAAGCAGCAACCAAAGCAACAGCAGCAGATCAAGCAACAGCAGCCAAAGCAGCAGCAGATCAAGCAGCAGCCACGGCAGCAGGTTCAGCCACGGCAGCAGGTTCAGCCGCGGCAGCAAACTATTCAGCGTCCGCCAGTCCGCACCGCGCCGGTACAGCGCAGCGCTCCGGTACAACAGAGGCGCCGTTAGCTTTAGTTTTGGGTTGTGTGAGGCTACCCATCAAAAAAAGCCTCACGAACAAATTGTTATCGCTCAACGAGTCATTGTTGGCGCTGAGACATGATCTCGGGCTTCCGCATAAAACGGGGCGATTTGATCCCGTAAGAACTTTGCATCCAGCATTGACGCCGACAATCGCTCTCGATTTCAACATGATACAATGGCAGGAACGATTCCGCTTCTGACATCCTGGACCTGAAGAGTTCGATGATCGATCAGATCGTCTTCTGAGCGCTAGCAAGATCCATCCAGCATAATAAGCATTTCATTCCTTGCCCTTCTCCGTGCCAGTGATTAACCATCCAGTAAGGTCTCATGTGGAGATAAGTCTAGGATACGGAGGATTGGACCATGATCAATTACACCAAATCAGCGTTAGCTCGGTGTCACGCATATTGCGTCGCAAGTTCGATTGTAATACCAGCGAGCCTTTTTCTGCTTGTGCTCATGACAACAGATCTAGTCGCTTCAGAAGGACGGCAATCGGCCGAAAGGATGTTCCGGAAGGGCGTGAACTACTGGAACGGTCAACGCGTCCAACAAGATGACTCAAAAGCGGCAAGCTGGTTTCAAAAAGCTGCTGAGCAGGGGGACGACCGGGCCCAAAACAATCTGGGGTACATGTACGAGAAAGGGCTTGGCGTGTCTCAAGATTACACAGAGGCCATCAAATGGTATACCAAGGCCGCTGAACAGGGACTCGCAGAAGCCCAGAACAACTTGGCAGGGATTTATGATCAAGGGCTTCTGGCGCCTCGGGATTATTCTAAGGCGGCCGAATGGTATCGTAAGGCTGCTGAACAGGGGCTTGCTAGCGCCCAGAACAGTCTGGGGGTCATGTATCAAGAAGGCGAAGGAGTCTCCCGCGATTATGCGGAAGCCGTAAAATGGTATCGTAAGGCTGCTGAGCAGGGACTTGCGGACGCCCAGGACAATTTGGCGGGAATATATTATGGAGGACTTGGGGTCCCACAGGACTATTCAGAGGCGGCCAAGTGGTATCGCAAAGCTGCTAAACTGGGCCATGCCAATGCCGAGAACAGCCTGGGTGTGATGTACGACGAGGGACTGGGAGCGCCTCAAGATTATTCGCGGGCCATCAAATGGTATCGTAAAGCCGCTGCGCAGGGGCTCCCTCAAGCTCAAGATAATTTGGCCGGGTTATGTAAAGAGGTATCGGTGGGCTGTTGAGTTTATGCCGTCTGCAAAAGCGGATGTTTGAGGCGCAAAAATTAGACGAGGATTTCTGTCCCAAAGGTTTGTTCGGGGATGGGAGATTGCTACACTCGAATAACATTCTTCGCAGGACCCTTTCCCCGCGTGACTGAGGAATTACGTTACGGTCAAGGCTGATCAATTTACCTGGCCAGATACTACCAAACTGGGTTTGGGTAAGGCGCAAGGGCGCAAATCATGATTGACGATGGGGTCAAGAGCGAAGTATGCTCGAAGACCAGAGGAACCTGCTTTTCGGGCCGTAGGTTCTCGCGACCTCGAGGCATTGGTTCCGCCAGCCAGACTATGGTAGTATCTTGCATGAGACTTCATCCAAAGCTCCGAGATTTTATCAGGGTAGCCGACCAAGCGCCTATTTAAAAGGGTTTTTCCAAGAACCGCCGCAAATCGAAAGGAGTTGCCATGCTGCCTGAATCACGACAAATCATGGAAGTCTTCAGACGATTTAAAATAGGAAAGGGAGAAACTTTGCAGCGACCTGTTCTTGAGCGAATAGTCTCCTCCGAATGGGACAGAGGGCTCCAAGACAAACTAAGCGCCGGCTTGAATGATCTGGTAAAGTTGGAATACATAAAAATGGGGGGAGATAAAGGCTTTTTCTTAACAGATAGAGGTTATAATTATCTATACACTTCACATCCCTGAGCAACTGACATTTCTGTTCGTAACCACTATCAAGCGTTCAGAGGATCACGAGAGCTTAGACAACTCCTGTTCGAGTTATACCCCGTGGGTAAGGGAATTAACGATGTTCCTGGTTGTTGTTCTCGTTGGAAGCCTGATGTCTGTCATAATTAAAAATTGACCCAAGGGGGAGTCCTAGCTTGGCGTCAAAGTAAAGAGAAATCAGCAGGAATAACAGCGTGTGGGTCATAAACTCGCCGTGGGGGACAATTTCAGATAAGTGTGATTTACAATGTTCCCAAAGGTCTGGAATTGTGGTCCTGAGGTTTCATACAACCGAATTACTACAAAGTCTCGCCACAACATGGTCTGCAAGCCATAATCGTAGTGGTGAATCAGCTCATGAATGAGTACCAGGTCGTTATCAATCCAGTCGGGGTGGATTTTGAAGGTCTTGGTTGCGAGGTCATACGTGGCCTTGGCGCCTTGAGACCTAAGACCGGGATCCACTATAAACCGACACTTATAGTGGTTCTCTAAAGTTCTGTCGGAATGGCGCAAGTTTTAATGTTTTCGTCATTCCTGCTGATGAGCCATCTGAGAGCTTGAGTCAGCCTATCGATTAGTTGATCTTTAGTTTTTGCATAGAAACCAGCAAACCATTGTGCCTTCATAATGAGCCAGAGTCTTTCGATGGGATTGAGATCTGGTGAATAGGAGGGCAAGAAGACCGGCTCAAATTTACCCCAGTCCAGCGATTTGCTCTTGTGCCAAGCGGCGTTGTCCAAGATGATTAAATTGCGGGATCGCTCGAACGAGATATCTTGGTTTGCGTGGTTCAGGAAAATCTGAAAGATTTCTGTATCGGAATGGCTAAATTCGAGTGCATAGAATTCACCCGTTCTTGGCAAAATGACGCCAGTGACATTCATTCTGATATGGGCGCCGGTATAAGGTTGACGGATCTTGTCTCCTTTCATTGCGAAGCGCCTTCTCGGGCGAGGGTCGCCTTCGATACCGCACTCGTCAAGAAACCAAAGATCAATGCCCTGATCACTCAGCCATTGCCTGATCAGTTGAATGAAGGCTTTTCTCTTTTCCTCGTCTTGGCCATCCGGCCAAGGACGAGGAACTTTCAGCCGATATCCCTCATCATGAAGCCACCGCATTAGCGTGCTGTAACCTGCCTCCAGCTGACAATGTCTGGTGAGGTATCCGTGAAATTTCCGTCCTGTCCAGTGAGTCTCGTGGACGTGTTCCGGATGTAAAATCAGCTCGCGATATTCATGAGTATGGTCTCCCCTGATTTTATAGCAGTTCTCGAAAGTAATCGCGAAAAAGACGCGACTTTTTGATTGGAATATGATTTTCTTTGGGTATGTCTCGTCAACGGAACATGCCCAATCAGGAGAATTGTACGTTGGAGGAGTTGGAGACGGCAGCGAAAGCGGCGCCGATCCAACGAACGAACCTTCGGCTCATGGCTATCAAGGCGTTGACGATGGGCATTCCGCATGAGCAAGTTGCAGTCTTGTTCGGTGTGAATGAGGGATTCAGTCTCCCGGTGGGTGAAGCGTTTTAATGAACGGGGGATCGACGGCCTCACGGAAGGCCCGAGATCCGGACGTCCGCCTATAACAGTTCTCGAAAGTAATCACGGATTCAATAACGGGTGCCACTGCTGGCTTGTCCAGCAGTGTTTTCTATCCCTGCACTGCTGGACAAGCCAGCAGTGGCACCCAAACCATCATTCCCGGGTGTCACGTGCCAACTGAAAAAGACGGAATTTTTGAGATCCGGTATATGCCCAACCATATTCCCGCGATTGTGGTAATTGACGATCCGCTCAAGACAAAGTCTGTCACCGACCACTCCGCCACGGACAAGGGCGTGACCGGGCAATAACCCCAATAGTTGACGAGCCCTAGACGACTCAGCTACCGCACGCCGAAGGACTTTACGGTCTTACGGAAGACGAGACAAGAATCCTGGAAGAGGGTCTCGGCAAGGTGAGCTTGGCCGGCGGGAAAAACCCTCCGAGTGACGATTCTTAGGCCCCAGCTTTCCTTGGTAGATCGGACTGTCAATTTATGGGTTTGCATCTGCAAGCGCATAGGTTATAGTGCCAAGTTCGTCAATGCCTATTATCTGAAAATGATTTTGTTGCATGGGTCGGCGCCTTCAAATGCAGCGACAAGGTCTACCGTGGAATGAGCGCAGAGACTTATCTTCTGGCAATTAGTGTGCTTGCCGGCGCCTATATGGCCTGGAATATTGGGGCGAATGATTGCGCGAACGCCATGGCCTCTGCTGTGGGCGCGAAAGTCATCACGTTGAAACAGGCGTTGATTTTAGCTACGATTCTCACGTTTCTGGGGGCCACCTTTGTCGGGTCCCACGTAGCCCAGACAATTCGCAAAGGGATCATTGACCCCGAGGCCCTAAATTCTACAAAAATGGTCTGGATCGCGCTTTTATCCGCCCTGCTCGCTGCATCGCTCTGGGTCTGTCTTTCCACCTACAAGAACCTGCCTGTTTCCACAACACACTCCATAGTGGGGGCGGTCATCGGAGTGGGGCTGGTTGCAGGCGGTCCAAAAGTGGTCTATTGGAGCCAAGTGGCCTATATTGTGTTGTCATGGGTTCTTTCGCCGTTGGTCAGTGGCCTTGCTGCTTACTTGATGTTCAGATTTATTGACCGGACCATTCTGTCTCGCCTGGATACGGCTCGAGGAGCGGTCATAACGAGCCCCATCCTGGTGGCTGCAACACTGTTCATTATCACGCTGTCACTATTTCTGGAGACCCCATTAGGTCGCAAGTTTGGCCTTGAAGGCGTGAAACTCTTGATCATTCCTTCTCTTGTGGCCATCCTGGGTTACTCGATCTGCCGGGGGATCCTCAAAGCCATGTTCCGCCAGGGGAAGTTCGCTGTGGCGGAGCAAATTTTCCGATATCTGCAGGTCATGACATCCTGCTATGTCTCGTTCGGCACCGGCGCCAACGATGTTGCTAATGCTATGGGGCCCTTGGCAGGGATCTATTTCATATATACCACCGGCGCCGTTGCCGAGAATGCCCCTGTGCCGATTGCTCTTCTGGGCCTTGGCGGAGCGATGATCTCCTTGGGCATCTGCACATGGGGATATCGTGTCATCGAGACGATGGGCCACAAGATTACCGAACTGACAAGCGTAAGGGGATTTACCGTAGAATTCTCGGCTGCTACGGTCATTTTAATCGCATCGATGATGGGGCTGCCTGTGTCCACAACCCATGCGGCAGTGGGCGCGTTCGTCGGAGTGGGGCTCGCAAGGGGACTCCAGGGCCTGCTTGACTTGGGAGTTTTGGTGCGCATCATGGTATATTGGCTCATCACCGTTCCGGTCGCTGCGGCTACGTCGGCCGTCATATTCATATTGCTGAAATCCATATTTTAGAGAGGTGAGAGATGAGAACCGTTTTAGCAAATCTATTTCGACGCTCTCCCTTTGAAAACACCTTAAAGCACGCTCTCAAAGTGGCTCAATGCGGACCGCTCTTTGTCAAAGCAGTGGAAAGCTATTTCAAAGGTGACTGGGACCAGTTTGACTTCCTGAAGGAAGAAATTCGAGACCTTGAAGCGGACGCCGATAGAATCAAACGAAATATTCGGGCGCACTTGCCCAAATCCATACTGATGCCGGTTGAAAAATCGGTATTCCTTACATTTCTCAAAGAGGCGGACAAGGTAGTGGACTGTGTAAAGAACTCCTTGTACTGGATGTCATATTGTCATCTGAACCTCCCTAAAGAGGTTCAGCGAGACTATGTTACACTTGTGAAAGAGGTTGGAGACTATATCGGTTTTCTTCCTGAAATGGTTTTGAGGGCTGACAAATATTTCCGGAGCCGCATGGAACAGGATCGGCAGGCGGTGAAGGATATCATAGGAGAAATACGTTTTCGGGAAAAAGAATCGGATGACCTTGAAAAGACCATGTTTATCCGTCTTTGCGCGGATGAACACCTTCCTCCGAAAACCTATTTCATCATGATTCGGGTCGTTGAGACCACAGGGGATATTGCCGATCATCTCGAGAATTCCGCGGACATGATGCGGGCGATGATTGCGAGATGAGATTTTTGAGGTCTTGCGTAGCCCCTTCAGTTAGTGGCCAAAGATTGTCATTGCGAGCGGAGCGAAGAAATCTCCCAGCTTGAGGGATTGCTGGTGGGACGGGCATCTTGCCCGTCATCTTCAAATAGACAGGCGGGACGCCTGTCCCACCTTTCACTGCTCGCAAGGACAAACCCACGCCTCGCGTAACTGAGGGGGGAGGTCTTGAATCTAAGATGTCTTCACTATGATGTTGTTAATAATATTGGCCGCTTCATCCACACGATCTGCGCTCCTGTTGAAATGCCGGTATATCTCTCGAAGACTGAACATGACTCTGGGATCTTCGCCTGAGAACAGTTCTTTAAGCGCTGCCAAATAACTGTCATTCATGCGGTTTTCTATCCTTTTGGCCCTCAGTACGTATTGAACAGCGACATTCGGATTCTTCTTTAGGTGTCGCATGGCCGAGACCAACTGCTCAGCGCCGCTTTCCAACAATTCCGCCATCTCGCAAAGATGATGGTTGCTATCCACGCCGAAGATTTCCATCTCCTTAACCGTGTTCTTCGCGTGATCCACTACATCATCTATCGCGCGAGACAGGGCAAAGATGTCTTCGCGATCCATGGGGGTAATAAACGTTTGATTGAGTTCGTCGATCAATACTCGACGAATGTCGTCCGCCTCCTGCTCGAATCGACCAACCTCGGCGCCTTCGCCCTTACTCTCGAGGAATTTGGTGAGCGCTTGACAGCCGCTGAGAACTTTTTCCGCCTGATCGAGCAAAAGATCAAAAAAATCCGCCTCACGTTTACGCCCGAAGAGTGTCCAAAACGACATTCGTTACCCCTGAATTACACTCGGATAAGTCGTTCCAGGATCCAGTAAGCGCCGGCCGCAATGGCCGCGGATATAGGGATCGTAAAAATCCACGCGTACGCGATGTTTGCGGTGACGGGCCAACGCACTGCGCTGAGTCGATGAGATGCGCCTACCCCCATGACCGATGATGCCAGAACCTGGCTTGTGCTAACCGGACCACCCAGCAAAGAGGCCACAAGTATCACAGTTGTGGAGGTTAGCTGCGATGCGAAAGAATGTACGGGCTCCAGTCGACAGATGCCGTAGCCTACCGTCTTAACGATACGCCAGCCGCCGAAAGACAAACCTAGAGCAACCGCGGCAGCGCAGCTGACAACGACCCATTCGGGCACGTAAAAATCGCCAATCTCGGTTCCTGATGCGGCAGCAAGTAAGATCGCAATGACGCCCATGGATTTTTGAGCGTCATTTGAACCGTGTGTTCCTGCCAGAAAAAGCATGGAAGGCGTTTGCAGAGCCACAAAGAATCTTCCTACACGTCGAGGCGCTCCGGCGAAGCAGGTCCTGATCGACGAGAATACCAGGAACCCCAAAACAAAGCCAATCAAGGGCGAGATCAATAGCGGGAGTAGCGCCATTTCAACCATGTTGGCGACAGCGACGCCTCCTATTCCGGCCGATGAAACGCCCGCGCCGAGCAAACCCCCGATAAGCGCATGTGAACTGCTGGAGGGGAGCCCAAGAAACCATGTCGCTAGGTTCCATATGATGGCCCCGCCGACTCCGGCGATTATTATCAGGTATACGTTTCCGGATGAAAGTCGCTGGAGCAGTTCGGGCTTTATGATGCCGATAGCCATTGTATGAGCCACTGCGGTTCCCAACAACAACGGCCCTATGAATTCCCCCGCAGTAGCTCCGAGAAGCGCTTTCATCGGGCGCATAGACCTGGAACAGATAATTGTCGCGATAACATTGCCGCCATCATGAAATCCATTGATGAACGCAAAACACAATGTGAGCGTTAACGCAATGTAGAGGAGGGTCTCGTTCAAGATTAACCCCGGCCGCGCCGGATTCTCGACACACGAACGATGATAACTACCTTTGTCTTATCTCTCGGCGCGTTCCAATAGTCCACTGAAAAATGATATTGCCGTCAACCCGTTAGTTACGCGACCGGTTGTCACGGCGAGGAGTGAATGGTGAGACAGGCTTCCAGCCTGTCATTAGGGACGACCGGCAAGATGCCGGTCCCACCCGCAATCCTGGTGTAGGGGCGCCTCGACTATGCGCCCTTTCACAGGAATGACGGGAGATTGCTTCGCTCCGCTCGCAATGACAGTCTTTGGCCGCCCGTAACTGAAGGGGTTGCTATTACCGTTACGGCAGATATTGACTCCAACCCCTTGTTCCCGTATCTATTCCACCGTATGGCTATGTTATTAAATTAAAACATCATATTATTGACATGTTACACAATTAGTATTAAAATATATACTATACGTATTGATAACAGACGTAACCATTCAGTTACGCGCGGCTGGGGATATTCGCACCGAGGTTCTGCGTTTTGGATACCGCTGAAAATAGTGTTTGAAGTCCCCTTTTGAGAATCGGATCAGGAGGAATTGGAGGCAGGGA
>Ga0172371_10003049_pt1 | contig 26163 bp, 17 predicted proteins | sample Lak12m_FD_114543 | JGI IMG/M metagenome (GOLD analysis project Ga0172371, IMG submission 114543) | Freshwater microbial communities from Kabuno Bay, South-Kivu, Congo - kab_022012_12m | ecosystem: Environmental > Aquatic > Freshwater > Lake | place: Democratic Republic of the Congo: South-Kivu... | reverse complement strand
GCAGATTATGACTTGGCAGTTGGTGGGAATTCTACAGCAAGTGCTAAATTCCAAGTTCTTGCAGGGAGTGGAAACATCACAACAAGTGGAACTGCATCTGTTTCCGGTAATTTAACTTTGGGAAATGGAAGCGCAATTCAATCAGCCTATGGGCCAGTGACACTAAAATACAAGGCAGGAGCAGATACGTACAGTCCGGGACTAACTTTAACAAACAGTGGATTTGTGGGAATTGGGAGAACAAGTCCGGGTGCACCTTTAGAAACCTATCGTAGTGGCAACCTTAATGTGGCTCGTTTCACTCAGAACAACACCACCACCGATCCATCGACTGTTACTTCTATAGTCACTCTCGACAATTCTGATACTACCGCTGGCAATTATTCAATATTAGGTTTTACTCAAAACACAGCCGGTATGGCCAGGATTGGATCAAAAAACGTCGACTCAACCCATGGCGAGTTCATCCTCCAAGTTAGAAACGGAGGTTCTTTTACCGATGCTCTCTACGTAAAAAGTGACGGCTCTGTTGGTATTGGCACCACAGCTCCAACTGCAAAACTGGATGTAAACGGAAACTTTAATTTAACAGGATATGCCACGATGTCTGCTTCCTTGGCACTTGGAAACACATCCGCAGTTGCAGGGCCGGGACACTTGAATATGAGTGGAAGCCTTGGAGTTGGAAATTATTTAAATATTGGAGGCACAACCACCACCACCTATTCACGCTTTGGAACAGGTACAACCGGACATTCCTTGTCAGGAGCGGATGCTCTCCTTGTCGGCGGTTCACTTGAACTTGACGGAGTTTTCTATCTTGATAGTGGAACCCTATCAAACTCCGCCGGAACTGCATCATTAACACTCACATCTACACCAACCACAGGTTTTAATGCCCTATCTGCCAGTAGCTGGCTGGTGGAAAATACTGCAAATTTAGGCCAAGCGGCGCTTATGATAAACCAACAAAAAGGCGGTCCGATTTTTTCGGCAAGTGCATCCGGCGTAACCAAATTTGTAATTTCTAATGGAGGAAGTGCAAGTGCATCCGGAAATATTACAATGGGAGGACAACTCCAGGTTGGAAGATTTGCCTCCGCCCCGACAGGAGGCGACATATTGGGAGCCGGATCGGTTTATTTTAATACAGCAACAAAAGCTTCAAACGGAACAACAACGGGAGACCTGTTCCTTTACGGAACGGACAATGCCTACCACAGGGTGGCCCTTGATATGACTCAATATTCCAGCACAAGTGCAAATATCGCAAACGGCAGTTTTATTCAAATTGCCCACAATCAGGCAACAAATGATTTGGCGGCAACAGGCTGGGTTTATGACACAATTTCTTCACTTTGGAAAAATATAAGCGAGTTTTCCCACACCATAAAAAATGCATTGTCGACCGATTGGAACAATAACGCCCCGGGTGAGGTAATCAGATCAACCGTAAAGCTTACTGATGTGGAGCTTTCTCAATCTGTAAATCCAGGGACAGGCGCGGACGGCGCCATTACGGTTTCTTCAAACACAAATATTAACACCACAAGTCTTATCACCGGAAGAAGCTGTGCTGATGGCGGAGACGCAGTTAACTATTCTGTTAGTTCATTAACTACAACCACAGCAACACTTTCCTCTACTCCTGCGTCCGGATGTTTGGCATCAGGAGATGAGGTGTTGCTTATTAATTTGCAAGGAATAACAAGTTCTTATGATAATGTTGGAAATTATGAAACACTCCGCATCTTAAATATTTCCACTAATGTAATTACATTTACCGCTCCCAAGGCCAAATATTACGGCAACACTACAACCGACGATTCAAATATTGGGACAACAGCCGGTACAAATCAATTGGTTATGTTGCAGCGTGTACCAAATTATTCAAATGTAACAGTCAACACTAGTTCAAGCTTTACACCTTCTGCGTGGAATGGTACCAAAGGCGGAGTGATGTTTTTTAGGGCAACAGGAACGGTTACGGTTGGATCAGGGAGCTCCATTAACGCAACAGCCCTTGGATATCGCGGCGGAAATGGTGGACCAGGTGCAAGAAATCCCGGAGGATATCTTGGCGAAAGCTACAACTATAGCGGAGTTACAAATACCAGCGGTGGCGGTACCTCAACAAACGCAACATTAAATGGCGGTAGAGCCGCCGGAAAAGCAACTGGCTCCCCTGCTGATGGTTCTATAACCGGAGGTGGAGGTGGAGGTGGAGCCCCCGGATATAATGATGGGGATGAATCCGGTGGAGGTGGAGGTGGAGGTGGACATGCCGGGGGCGGTGGAGGTGGAGGTGGCGGAAGCTGGGTATCAAGTGGAGCAGCCGCTGGAAGTGGAGGTGCTGTTGGTGTAAACGGTGGCGGTGGTGGAGGCGCCGGGGCAGGAAGCACTGGGGCTGGTGGAAATGCCGGAAGCGCCGGAGGTACGGCAACCGGCACGGGAGGCGCGGCCGGAAGCGGCGCAACGGCAGCTTCAGGTGGAGGTGGAGGCAATAGTACAGTAGACATGGGTGGCGCAGGTGGAGGTGGAGGTGGCTATTACGGAAACTCAACTTTGACTCAAATTCAATTTGGTTCCGGGGGTGGTGGTGGCGCACCCCTTAGTGATGGAACCACGGGCGAAGCCGGAGGCGCGGGCGATGGAACCACGGGCGAAGCCGGAGGCGCGGGCGGAGGTATTGTTTACATTTCTGCAAACACAATCAGCAATAGCGGAACAATTGGGTCAACAGGTGGAGTTGGTGCTCAAGCGTCCAATGGTGGTGATGGTGGAAGCGGCGCCGGAGGGTCAATTGAACTGTTGGCCAATACCGTTACTCTTGGGACAACAACAGCACTTGGAGGAGCCGCAACCACCACAAGTGGTGGAGGCCGTGGTGGAGGTGGAGGTGACGGAATTATTGCCGTTTATGTAGTTACCTCATCAAGCGGTTCATCAACTCCAACTGCCACTGTGACATCATTGCCATACTATCCATATGGTGTTTATCACTCCCCTGCCATTGCCACAATGAACGCGGTTTCTTTGGATAAACTCAGTTGGAATGGAAATAGAGGAACATACGGCAATATTGAATTCCAAACCAGAAGCGGACCGGATAAGACTCTTTCGGAAATTACTCCGGACGCCAACACAATCGGTCTTTGGCACATGAACGAAACTGCAAATGGCACATGTGCTGGCGGAGGAGACGCGTGTGACTCCTCCGGCAACGGCAATAATGCAACAGCTTCAGGTACTTTAATTGAAACAACAAATAAGGTTTTGGGTGCAGCCGCAAGAAACTTTAGTCCGCATGGGAGTTACCTGGACGTAGGCGATGTGGCCGCTGTCGATTCCACTTCTTCTTTAAGTTTTTGTTCGTGGGTTTATTCAACATCCAATAAGGATCAGGCTATTATGTCCAAAACAACGTCCGGGGCCGCTGACGGTGTGCTTTTCATTAGAGATCAAGTTGGGTCAGCTACCGGCAGAACAAATACATATAAAATATTTGTAGCCGACAGCAATAGCGCTAATTTAGCCCAAATTGAAGGCGCCACGAATGCGGCCCATGTAAATGCATGGGATCATGTCTGTTTTACGTATACAGCCGGAAGTGCTACAGGATTAAGGCTTTACATAAACGGTGTTGAAGACCCAAATAGCCCCGTCAGCACCGCGTCCATATCGGGAATCGATGCCGGCACAAATCGTTTATATATTGGCAATTACGGCAGTTCCGACATTCCATTTGAAGGAATCATGGACGAAGCTTACCTTACAAATGACGTTCGAACAGCCGCCGAAATTAATAATGATTCCAAATTCTGGGAAGCCTGGAAACCGGCAATGAGTGATTCTACTACGGCACTAATACTTCAGGATGCCAACACACATACAGATTGGCAAAATGCCTATACCATGACGGTTGCCGATGGAGACATTGTCCGTTATGTACCCATGTTTGAGGATGAAAACGAAGGAACCGTGGGAAACACCACAAAGTTTACAGCTTCCGCTTCTGCCCAATACGCTCAGGCAAGCATTTCTGCTGCAAACTTAACAAATTATGACTACCTTACCGCTTGGGTTTATGCGACAGCCTCAGGATCCACCGTTAAACTTGGTTTTGGTGAGAGCGCCGCAACAGAACAAGAAGAAACTGTCACAATTGACGCGGCCAATAAATGGCAAAAAGTATATTGGGATCTAAACGACATTCCGCTTACCTCCCGCGATGCCGTTACAAAGCTCAGGGTTACAAGTTTAGCCTCCGGCTGGAATACTATATATATAGATAATGTGCGTGCAGAAAAATTGATGACCAATACAACCGGCACGCAAATTACATCCACCCCAAATAACTTTATTCAGTATAGAAGTATTCTTTCAACAACCAATACAAGCTATTTACCGATTTTGAATGGTGTAAACATTACTTACAACGACGGATACAAAATAGTTCAGGCTGATACAAACAATGTCAAACTATATAACTATTCTGGTTCAACCCAACAACTTCGGCTTGATACAACAGTATTCGGGGCTGACTTGGCAGAATGGTACACAGTGGATGATCCTGCCATTAGCGCCGGGGACACAGTATCTTTAACCGGCAAGATGGACTCCGACGGCGTTCCGATTCTTAGACTTGCAAAGGGAGTTAATGACCCCAACCTTATTGGTATAATTTCCACAAAGGCCGGCCAAACTCTTGGAATAGAAAAAGCGGACAGAAGACTTTTGGCTTTGGCGGGACGGGTCCCCGTAAAAGTTGATCCCAACTCCCCTGCAATTTCTGCCGGCGACGGGATCACTTCGAGTACAAAGCCCGGGTTTGCCAAAAAAGCAAACTTTGGAGATATTGTTATTGCCAGGGCGGCCCAATCATGGAATCGCGAAGGCGACACAATTTTTGTGATTGTGGGCGGAGGTGGAAGCGCCACATATTTAACCAGTCTTGATGACTACCGAGTTGTAAAAGATTCAATTACAAACGCCTGGGGATTGGCCAGAAACACAACTGAAGAAGCGGTTAATACTGCTGCCGCTTTTGGCAATTTGATTGCCGGAAACGTCAAAGCAGGCGCAATTATCACAGAAGAATTTACAACCAATTCATTTACCGCTTTCCAAGGCACTGTTGATAATCTTTTAATCAAAAGCGGACTTGTAGCAAGTAATGTCCAGGTTAAACTTATTTCCCCACTGGCAAATGCCACAGATGTTACTGTACAAATTGGATCAGCAACAGAGTCCGGTAAATTTATAGTCCAAAACACTAATGGACAAGAAGTGGCAAGTATTGATAGTGTTGGAAACGCCAGTTTCTCGGGAACCTTGATTGCCAATGAAATTAAAAGCAAATCACTTGATGAAATTAAAGCCGAATTGGCTAAAGTTACTGTTGATCAAAATTTGCTTAAAGAAGCGGCAAATTGGAGTTTGCAGACCGCAACAAATTCAGCTAATTTAAATCAGCTTGCACTGGTTGATCTTTTTGTAACCAATCAAGCCGCAATTAATTCTCTTTCTATTACAAAAAATATAGCTATTGGAACAGACTTGGTTATTTCTTCTCAAAATACTATTAATAGCTTGACAAATCCTCTGCAAATTCAAAGTCTGGCCATGGCACCCGTGGAAATCATGGCAGGGCTAGTTAAAATAGATACTTCAGGCAATGTCCAAATCATGGGTAATTTGTTTGTTGCGGGCAAAATTGAATCAAAAGGACTGGATATAAAAAATTCTGAGGAAAATGTAGTCGCTTCAATTAATGCCTCAGGAAGTGCAGAATTTAATTCTGTATTAACCCAAAATTTGGTAATTGCAGGAGCAGTTGATGAGGCCACAAGTTCTGCCGCGGTTGATGGCATAATAAACACAAATGCCACAGCAGGCACGGCAATTATTAATTCCGGAGTTTCGGAAATTACTATCAAAAATCCCAAAGTCACCGACTACACATTAATTTACGTTACCCCAACTTCCACCACAGAAAATAATGTACTATATGTAAAGAGCAAAAAATCAGGTGAATTTACGGTAGGATTTGCCAACCCAATAAACGTTGACGTTAACTTTAATTGGTGGATAATACAAGTTAAATAACTGGCTTGCCCCGTTAGAAGCATTGCTTTCTAATGGGGTGGATAATACAGGTGGCTAGTAGGCCTTGACATATAACAATAAAAAGCATTAAATTAGTAATCGGTATTTTTAACAAAGATGCAAAAAATTCTAAAGGAAATTGAAAAATATTTAATTTTTATAGTTGTTGGTATTTTTGCTATTTTTGTGCTTCCCCACTTTACCGCCGCCTATATTGTTCCAAAAGAAATTTTTGGCGTCATTGGAATTTCTTTAATATTCATTGTTTGGGGTATCCGTTCAATAATTAAAGGAGAATTAACTCTTAACATTGGTAAATTTGATTTGGGAGTTCTTTTTGTTCTTATTGCCAGTATTTTGTCCGGTGTTTTTGCCACACCAAACAAAATGGAAGCCTTTTTCTCCCCCGGTGCAGTTACTTTTATAATAATTGCAGCACTTCTTTACTTTTTGATTAATCAGTTTGACAAAAAAACAAAAGGTGAAATATTAATTGTGTTTTTGATTTCCGGTGTTTTTGTTTCAATTAGCACCATGTTTGCGCATCTTGGAATATTCAGTAAAATTCCACAACTCCCGAGTTTCATGAAAGATCCTTTATTTAATTCAACAGGAGGGGCAATTCCTGCCGCAATTTACCTTTTTATAGCAGCTATTGTCGGTGTAATTTTAATTATCAAAGATAAAGATATCTTTAAAAGAATATTTTTGGCTGTTTCTGCATTAGTAATTATTATTGGCCTTATTTCCCTGATATCCCAAATGCTTCCAGGTAAAAGCCAATCATTCGCCATGCCTGGTTTGGGTGTTTCTTGGTCTGTAGCCATAGACACACTCAAAAATAACCCAATTTGGGGAGTTGGCCCGGGAAATTATGTTTCTGCCTTTAGTCTTTACCGACCGATTGGCTACAACAGCACAAGTCTTTGGTTGGTAAAATTTGCATCCGCCAATAATTTCTACCTTACCTTTATTACAGAAACAGGTTTGGTTGGTTTATTTGCCATTTCTGTGCTTCTTATTGGTATATATAAATTGGCGGTAAGTGAATTTAAAAAGAAAAAGTTTGGTATTCTTCCATTGGTCTTACTTATTATTATCTTGGGAGTACTCCCCGCTTCACCTGTTGTAGTATTTATTTTTATGGTACTTTTAGCTGTTTTTTCTGAGTCGGAAGAAAAAAATATAGTTATTGCCAACGGAAAAGTTCCTGCAATTATCGTTTTTGCACCTATTTATATTGGAATAATTATCTTAACTATTTTTGCCACCAAAGCAGTCAAAGCCGAGGCAACATACAAAAAAGCGCTTATTGCACTCTCGGAAAACAAAGCCAAAGAAACTTATGGCCTAATGATTTCGGCTGTTAACCAAAACCCCTATGTTGACCGCTACAGAGCGTCCTTGGCCCAAGTAAACATTGCCTTAGCATCTTCCATGGCCAGTAAAAAAGAACTAACGGATGCTGACAAATCTTCAATTAGCCAGTTAATCCAATCTGCTATTGCAGAAGGAAAAGCTACTGTTGCCCTAAACACAGGCAGATCTGCAAACTGGGAAGTATTGGCCAAAATTTATAACGGTATCATGCCTTTTGCTCAGGGTGCTGATGGATTTGCTATTGAAACATACACTCAGGCGATTGCATTAGACCCCATTAATACCAACTTAAGAATTGAACTTGGTGGGATTTATTACGCTTTGGGAAGATACGATGAAGCGGTTGATGCTTTTAAATTGGCAGTCTTAACCAAAGCGGATCATCCTAATGCACATTATAATTTGGCAGTTGCCTACAGAGAGAAAAAGGATTTTGACAATGCTATTGCACAAATAAACGCTGTTTTGTCTTTAGTTCCGGTTGATAGTGCCGATTATAACTTAGCCAAAGGCATTTTGGATGAATTACAAAAGAGTAAACCGGCAGCTAAATCAACCGAGGGAACAAATTTGACTTCCCCCCAATCAGTTGAAAAAAGTAATATTAACCCTCCGATCACCTTACCAAATGAAGCCACTCCTCCGGCCACTACTCCTTAAAAAGTTGGTAAAACTGGTTTAAATTAGGATTAAGTGGAAAATATTTTAGCGCATTTTCCAAAAATGCTTTTGCTTGACTATACTTTTTTTGGATGATTAATATTCTGGCGTAATTTTCGTACGCTAGGTAATAATTTCCTTTTTGGATTGAGGCCAAATAAAGCATCTCTGCCTCCACCAACTCCCCTTTGCCTTGTTTATACGCACCGAGATTGTTATATGCCGTCCACCAGACGGGATTAAGTTTAATTGATTTTTCAAAGTGAATTGCCGCGGCGTCCAATTCCCCAATTCTGTAAAGTTCCACTCCAAAATTATTTTCCAAATTATAATTTCCGGGTTGATATTTTATATCGTGTGAATAAAGACTGTAGCCATTTCTAAAATCAAAACTACGCATAAAGGTAATCACACTAAATACCCCAATAACAGCCACCAAAACCCACCTTAGTGAGTTGACAAGGTCCGTCCTTGTCAATATGGTACCAATCATCCCAACAAACCCTGCCACGGCAAAATAGTAAAATCTGCCAGTAAAGGTGGTATCCAAAGGAATAATTTGCAAGTGAAGCATAAGTCCAGCCAAAACCCAGCCAAAAAACAACCAATATAGTTTATTTTTAATTTTTGCACCAATTATGATTAAGGAAACAAAAATTACGGCAGTAAAAAACATCGGCAAATAAAAATTAGACAGATTAATTTGACCTATCACCCACTGCTGATTGATAGAAAGTGAGTTTTGAGTAGGGAAAAATATCGATTGAATACTTTTGAATAAAATCATGGGGATATTTCCCATTCTTTCCCAAAAATTTAGCTCATAACTTGGGTTAATATTGTGTGCCGCAAAAGGAATTTTGGCAATTCCAAGTCGCATAAACACATAAATTAAAGTCCCCAATCCCCAATGAGAAATTACATTAATAATCTGTTTTTTACTAAAAAGTATTGCCCAAAAAATGGAAATTAAACCAAAAAGTATGGCAGTTTCTTTGGACAAAAGAGCAGAAAGCGGTAACAAAAAAAGTGATACTTTATACTTCAAACTATCTCTTTGTGATATGAAAATATAGAAATATGTTATTCCAAAAAAGAAAAATAAAACGTCCTGCATGTTGGCCGCATAAAAAACGGTTTCTGAAATAAATGGGTGTGACAAGAAAACAAGCGATAACAGTAAACTAGTTGTTGTTTGTTTTTGGGCAAATAATTTTGACAGTACTAAAAACAATATTACTGCCGAGGAAATATAAATAAGTACCTGGACTAAATGAAATGAAAATGCCATTGGCCCAAAAATTGAATAAATTAGGGAAAATACCAAAGTCATCATGGGCCGGTAGTAGGAGCCGGTCAAACTCCCCATTCCCCCGGTGTTAAACGAACCGCCTTTAAAAAACAAAGGCAAGTTTGTAATTGTCCTAATTACAGGACTAGCTACAATTTGTTCTTCGTCATCCCAAACAAAACCGTTAAATAATGAATTAAAGAAAAGAAAAAATCCAAATATACAGATAATGGCAATTGAGGCTTTTTTGGATATATTCATTTAGATTCCTATTCGGGGTGGACCGTGGCGGAATTGAACCGCCCTTTCCGCAATGCGAATGCGGTGTATTACCGATATACTAACGGCCCATATATCGTCAATTATATCAGAGTACCATGCGGCGCCAACAACTTATTGACAAGGTCCGTCCTTGTCAATAATATGAATTATGCCCCAGAGAAACACCATCCGACATTTTACAGAAGAAGGGGTTTATCATATTTACAACAGAGGTGTCGAAAAACGCGATATCTTTTTAGATGAACAGGATTATGCGGTTTTCTTGCATTTATTGAAGTTTTATCTATCACCCATTGATCCTTCTAACAACCATCCCTTTATTGAATTTCAAAAATTCCGAGTTGTCAGACCAAGACCTTTAACTAATCTTGAAAATGAAGTTGATTTAATTGCCTACTGTCTTATGCCAAATCATTTTCACCTAATCCTTCAACAACACGCAATAGATGGTGTCACCAAACTAATGAGAAAGGTGTCAACCACCTATGCTTTGTATTTCAATAAACGCTATAACAGAGATGGCTACCTATTTCAGGGTAAATACAAAGCATCAATCGTAAGCGAAGATTCATATTTACTGCATTTATCAAGATATATTCATCTTAATCCTTCCAGTCTGACAAGGACGGACCTTGTCAACTATCCCTACTCTAGCTATAAAAATTATCTTGGGTTAAAACATGCAACTTGGGTTAAACCAAAAATTATTTTGGATTTTTTTAATCAAAGCGGGCTACTTCCTTTTCTATCTCACTACCCATCATATCAGGAGTTTGTCGAGGGTTGCCCTCAGGACTCAAAGAAAATAATCGGAAACTTAGCCTTAGACTAGGAACTTGATGATTGACAAGGACGGACCTTGTCAAGAATATTACTTCAAATAACTCAAGGGGTTAACTCGCGCTCCGTTTAGGTAAATTTCAAAGTGTGTGTGGGGGCCGGTTGATTTACCTGTTGAGCCCATTCGTCCAACCGCTTGACCTCGGCCCACACTTTGTCCGGAAATTACCATAATTTGGGATAAATGGCCGTAACGGGTCTTAAATCCGTTGCCGTGATCAATTAGAACCATATTGCCGTAGCCTGTTGAATCCCAACCGGCATAAATTACACGTCCCGAGTCAGCCGCCACAACTCCCGGCAAACTTGGATTAGCTATATCAAGCCCAGGATGATACCAACTAAAGTACTGAGTTAAGCGCCCTTGTGTCGGCCAAACGAATTTACCTGATCCTGTGACACTTCCGGCATCAGGTGTCATCTGACGCGCCCTTGGAGCAATTTGAACCTTTGGCATAACTCCGTCCGGAACTATAACAATTTGGCCAATAGCCAGTTCGAATGTTTCGTCATTGGTGAATGTATTAAATGGAAAATCAACTATAGACTGAGGGTCTGAATCATATTTTTTGGCGATGGAATAAACGGTGTCGCCTTTACTAACTCTATGCGCAATTCCGGTGACCGGCAGAATTTTTAATGTTTGACCAACTTTAATTTTATCTTTAGTTAAATCGTTTTCCCAACGGATTGTGTCTTCTGAGACTCCAAATTTTTTGGCGATAGTGGTGACACTGTCCCCATTTTGAACATCGTAATCAATGATACTATCCCTTACCTTACTAGATATCTGTGTATCAATATTTGGGTCATCCGATACTGATAATACCGACGGTGCCGCAATAATATTCCATGGGTCAATATTTTTCCCCGGAAATTCCTGTGCAATAATTGGAGCCATCATAACTCCCAAAGCAGTAATAGCTGCCATTCCCGAATGAGTTAAAGTGCGGGACAATTTTCCTCTTTTACGATAAAGTGCATTAACAATATCCCCCTTTTTTTCTTCGAATGTCAAAAAACTAATATGAAGTGATTTTAATATAAACTTAAAAAGCTCACGAAAAAAAGTAGTGACATCTGTCCAAAATTCTTCAAACACCTGTGGGAATTCTTCCATACTATTAATAATGTGTACATGATAATAGCGTATGAAAAGCCTTGAAGCAAATGAAGGTTTAAGCGGTTTTAAGAGATTCCAAAAAGTCGTCGTTTGTTTCTGTTTTTGCCAAACGATCGCTTAGTGTTAGAGTTTTTTCATCATCATTCATAAGGTCAATCATGCGCCTTAACGTATTTACTTTTCTTAACTTTGCCATACCAAAAAGAAGTTCGTCTTGGCGGGTACCGCTTCTTGTGATATCCATTGCCGGGAAAATTCTTCTTTCGGCCAGTTTTCTGTCCAAATGAAGTTCCATATTGCCGGTTCCTTTGAATTCTTCATAAATCAGATCATCCATTCTGGAACCGGTGTCAACTAAACAAGTGCCAATGATGGTTAAAGAGCCTCCATTTTCGATATTTCTGGCCGCTCCAAAAAACTTTTTGGCTGGAAATAAGGCCATTGGGTCAAATCCTCCTGTTAGTGTGCGTCCGGATGTAGGAAGGGCTAAATTGTAGGCTCTGGCCATACGGGTGATAGAGTCCAGAACTATAACAACATGATGTCCCATTTCCACCAACCTTTTTGCTCTTTCCAAGGCTAATTCACCCACTCGGGTTTGATCGGCCGGAGCCTCATCAAAGTTACTGGCTGCAACCTCACCAAGGCCACTGGTAACGTCTTTTACGGTTCGAATGATGTCAGTGACTTCCTCTGGTCTTTCCCCTATCAAAACAGCCATTACGTGAACCTTGCGTTCATCTTTTTTAGCGGATCCGGATTCTGGGTAGTTTTGTGCAATTCCCTTTAGGATATCTTTGACTAGCCATGTTTTTCCGGCTTTTGGAGGCGATACTACCAAGGCTCTCTGGCCAAACCCAATGGGAGAAATTAGATCAATCATACGGGTTGTAAGAGTGTCTTTGTCGGTTGAAAGCACAATCTGAGCATCAGGGTAAATTGCAGTCATATCGTCAAAATTGGGTCTGGAATTAACATTTTCGATAGCCTCACCGTTTACTTTTTCCACCTTCAAAAGTCCCCAATATCTTTCATTTTCCTTTGGACGTCTGGCTTGACCACCAATAAAGTCCCCCACTCGCAAGGCAAAACGCCTGATTTGAGAGGCTGAAATATAAATGTCATGGTCACTTGGCCCAAAACCCTCGGGACGCAAAAGTCCACTTCCTTCATTGGCAATGTCCAGACACCCCTCAACATATTCGGTGGGAAGTCCGGCGTCGGGGATCATGCGGTCATCAACCACCAATGGTCTATCAGTTACCGATGTCATAGCCACACCACTATCAGCCTGGCCGACATTATCAGCCACCATAGGCAAAACGCCATCTTTTTGAGGTTCTCCTACTAAAGAAGAAACAATTGGATCTGTTTTTGTTGACATAATTAAACTTAAAAAAATAGAATTTCGGGCAAACTCGAAGATACAAATACTAGTATAAAGCAATATTTGGCTATGTCAAGCCAAATAGAATATTCAAATCTGCAAATACACAAATGGCAAATTTGTTTATTTGTCTATTTGTTTATTTCTAATCACCAGTAGGATGATTCCCCCTGCCACCATCCCTACCCATTCAAGAAGTTGTGGCCAGTAAACAATCCAAATTTGCATATTTGTAGATTTGTTTATTTGAGTATTTTTTATTGTCCAGCCATTTGCCCAGCCGTTGACTTTTTGGTGATCCAAAAGAGGAAAGGTGACCCAACCATTTTCATACCCTTGGCCAAGTTCTAAAAGTCCCGATCCGCTCGTTTCCACTCTATATCCCCATGTCCCGTATTTTTTGACAGATTTAATTTCCAAATCATTTTGAATACTATATACATCCCTCCGGGCCATAGGCCCATCCGGGCCGGAGGCTTTGGCGTTTGATAACTCTGAAAATTCAATGTTTGATATGATATTTTCTGATTTAATTTTTCCAAAAGATTTAGTTTCAGCATTTAAAGTGTAGCCTCCTGTTTCTTTTTGATCTCCCGTGGGCAAAATAGTATATGTTTTATCAAAATTCCCTGTTGGAAGAATTTCGTCTAACATTGCCTTTTGGTCATCCACTTTATACAGATAAAACTTTAATGATCTACCACTTATGTTTTTGCCAACGATGCGAAGTGTGTATGCTCTGGAGTAACTGAGTGTCGGATAATAAAAATAGTCACAAGACACCCCGCTATTTTGGGCTTTATAATAATTTCCATTGGTCAATTTTTCTTTTATTACACTCCCCTTTTCACCCAAACTGCAATTTTTTGCCGTAAGATAACCTTGTTCAACTGAAAAATTCTCTCTTACAACAAGTTTCTTTTGGTTCCAGTTAAAAAGCGGCTTGGAATAATTAAATGTGGGCGCACTCACAAAATTATTTGGTTCGGAAATATCCGCCTTATAAATAATAATTTGACCAAATTGTTTTTCTTTAGTTATAAATCCTGACGACTCCAAAATCATTTTTTGTTTTTGCAAATCGATAGAAGAATTTGGGTTGCCGATTTGAAGTATCGAATTATCAAAAAGAATGTAGGAAACTTGATATTTTTCAAAAATTAGCTTTAGATCATCTGATTTTCCCCAATTTATTGCATAATTAATTTCGTCGTAAAAATCTTCATTGTAATTACTCCATACGTCAAACGTCCGGCTTAAGATTGGTTGAGAGATTCCGTACCACAAAAATCCGGACCCTCTATAACCCTGCCCGCCGGCGAGCGTGGCCCAATCATTGAATTGCCAACCCCAAAAATCAGTTAGAGGAAAAGCTGCAATTCTTTTTGTGGGATTTATGGTTTTAAAATAATTAATAGTTTCAAAATAATCGGAAGGCAAATTGACTTTCATTGAATTTGAAATAAGTTTGCCTTGAAGAATTGGGAAAGTGGAATACATGCTACTTGCCGCAATTCCAGTCGCAAAAATAGTTAAGACAAATATTTTGACAAATTTGTTTTGTAAAAAATTGGAAACTAAAAAAATAAAATATCCTACTCCTATACTCAAAATTAGGGCAAAAGCATTTGACCATTTTGTAAATACGTTGCGAAAAGCCTCGTTAAATAGAGGTATTGCCGAAAGGTTTATTCCAGACAAAATTAAAAACGAAATGCCAAAAAGAAAAGTGAAAGATAGGCCAAAAACCGCTTTGGGTTTGACCCAAATTAAAATTAAACCGATTAGTGAAATTGCAAATAGAATTAGTAAGATATTGGCTACAAGTGGATTTTGAGTATGGTCAATCCAATCTTGGTACATAAGTTTATAATTCCCAAGGTTGTCCCAATCATAATAATCAAACCAGTACCCCTTTAGAGTTGCCACACTTTTAAAATCGCTTCTTGCCATATTCATAAGCTGAGTTTCCGGAGTTGCAATTGAATTAATATGCGAGGTTTGAACGATTTTAGAATTTGTGACTGTAAAATAAGTGGCTGGTGCAAGCCAAAAAGCATTAATACAAATTGTTACTAATGCCAGTTTGATAACACGCAAAACTCCGGATTTTTTATATCGAATAATTGCCTCCAAACTCAATAACACCAAGAAAATGACGTAAACAACAAAAAGCGTTTGGACGTAAAATGAAGAAGACCCCAAAACAGAGATAATTGCAAAGTATAGTAAATACTTATACTCCCCGCTTTTTAGATAACCTATTGCCAAAAACAAAAACCAAGGCAAGAATCCAAACAGAGAAATAAATGTTTCAAAAGGGGTAAAAAAGGTCTGGAGTGTGGCAAGATTAAAGATATAAAAAATGGCAGAAACAAAGGCGGCAGTCAGAGCTGGAACTTGTGAAGGACGGACCTTGACAAGGTCCGTCCTTGTCATTGCAAGGGTACTCGAGACGAGAAAATAGACTCCCAATGGCCCCAAAATTAACATTAAAAAAGTCCAAAAATAACGAATTAAACTTTGTGGAATTAAAACGGCAAACCCCGACAATACAAGTTGTCGGGGCAGGTCCGCCGCGTGTGCCATTCCTCCAAGAAGTCCAAGTCCTTGATATTCTTGCCAAACTGCAGAAAAACTCCTTGCAATATTGAGTTTAAAGTTCAATTCCGGTACCAAATTATCCCACCCCAAAAGCCACGTCCCGGGAGTAAAATTTTTATAAATAACAAACGAAGAAATAAAAACCAATAGAATTGGGAAAAGCCAATTAAGCCACTTGCGCATAACTAAGTTTAGAAGGAGACAAGCTTTCAAGCAAGCTCTCTTTTAAATACAAGTCCCCAACCGCTTTCCAACTTCTGTTTTTGATATCAAATTTTGTAGTATTTTTGTTAATTAAAGCTTTATTTAGTGTCTTTTCAAAAGATTTGTAATTCAAATTAAACATTTTGTCTTTTGATTCAACTTCCAACAGGTTTTGCGCAAACGCGCTAGAAACTATGTAGGGCTTATCAAAACCCGCGCAAAGGGCAAAAGCTCCGGAAGCAGACATCTTAGTCCTATATGGGAAAATAAACAAATCTACCGCCCCAAATACTTTTGTCACATCACCATCTGGTACATACCCTGTATAAATAATATTTCCATTAGCCTCTTTAATAACTTTTTTAAGTTTTTGGTGATATTTTTTGTACGCAAAAGTTCCTTTTAGAGTTGGGGCTTCCCCACCAGCAACCAAAAGACGGACTTTTTTATTGGGATTTTCTCTTGCAAACTTGGCAAAATTTTTAATTAACCAATCGGTTCCTTTATACCAAGAACAATAGCCAAAAATTCCTACAAGTTTTGTATCCTTTTTGACACCAAAATATTCTTTTGATTTTTTGATAAAAGATGAGCTTAATTTTTTGCTTTGATTTACTCCGTGGGGAATAATTCTTATTTTTGAAATTTCAACAAACCTACTTAATCTTTTGGCCAAAACTTCATCGTGAACAATCACTTTGCTAGTTAAAATTCCGACTACTGAATAAAAACTTTTAAGCATAAAGTTTAAAAGTTTTGCTTTGATACTCCCCTTTTTAATTGCCAAATGCCCGGAAAGAGTTTCTATATCTGTGACAACTTGATGAAATGTAAAAGTTGTATTTTTACCAATTAATTTAAGAAATCCCAAAAGGGAGGCTATTTGTGGGATAACAATTTTTCCTCCAAAAATTGAAAATTCAAACTGGAATAAATAGTTTTTAATTTGGCCAAAATTACTGATATTATTCACAAAATTTACAAAAAATTTAAGTGAATTAAACTTGTAAGTTGGTACAACAAGAATATTTGGTGTTTCTAAATATGGAGTATTTAATTTCCCTCGTTCACAAAATATGACTACTCTTTGATTTTTGGGGAATGAATTAATGATTAACTTTGTGTAACGAATAATAGAAAAGCCACAAGGATTTTTCCCCTTATTTATAAATGGAGAAATTACAGCAAGAGTTTTTGAATTATTAAATTCATAAAATTTATCTTTGGGCATAAATTTACCCTCAAAAATTATTAAGAATAAATTGATGCCGAGCAATTTCATTTTTAATTTATCCAAAAGGATAAGTTAAATAGAGGAAACTGCTCGGAAAGCACATCGAGGCAAACTAAACTGCTTAAGGACAGATGAAATTACCGGCGGAGGCGGTCCAAACAGGATCAGAAATCGATCCTTCATGCTGGACTTTCTCCAAAAACTGGCACTTGTTATAGACAGTGTCCCCGGAGGGATACTGAAAAACCAAGCGCCATGTACCGGCAAAGATTTTTACTGCACTCAGAGCATTATCACCGACATATACAATGTTTTTGTCGGAGATGCCAAGCGTGCAGATCCAACCCAAGGGGCATGGATTTTTGACACTGATTGATAAAGGATCTCCGCGCCAATGAAAGGCACAGGGCTCCGTTCGATCGATATCAGCGATAACGCCAACGAGTTCGGCGAACTGCCGTTCTGTTGGGCATACCGTAGACACTGTGGACGCAACAGCGGTGTTGGCCGGTGTTGCTGGTTTGAGTGTAGCCGTTGGTTGTGCAGGTATTCCGGTTACCGTCGGGGCCATGCCAGGTATTACCACTACTTGTGTAGTGGCAGTAGGCATGGGCGTGGCGGTTGGTTGGACCGTAACTGAAACAGCCGGTTGGTCCGTCAGTAACGGTTTCAAGGTCTGGAAAAGTTGAACCATTAACCAAAACAATAGTGGAACTAAAATCAATATTGCAATCCAATACAATACAACTTTTAACCTACCTCTCATCTCACACCTCCTAGTGTGACTTACCAAAAATAAAATTTTTATTCTCTGCAGAGAACCTCACCGGCGGTGAGAGTCCGGTTACTAGTTATTGGCTAAATAACCAGAATCTCACCGTCAAATTGAAATTCTTCAATCAGAGAAATTTATATGTTTACCCCGTAGACACGCCACCACGACGCGAGGACGTAGCCCTCGGGAGTGGAAAGTGATGTACGGGTGCCTCGATATTTTAAAGGACCCTTCGACAGGCTCAGGGCTATAGCTTATGCAAATTAAAGCCATTCTAAGCTCCGAAGTTTGTAAGTACTCATCTGTCTCGAATATATCGAGACAGGTGGCTACTTACAAATTGGATGGTTTGTTTAATTTTCTTGAAAAGTAGGCCAAAAGACCGGAACTACCCAAGAAACCTGAGGCTATAAGTGGAAGACTATCGGCAATACCTGTGTCAACAGGTTTGTGGGTTTTGACTCCACAAACAACTCCTCCGCCATAAGGCTGAGGACAAATGACTACTTCATCTTCGGCACGGATAGCGGTAGCACTAAGTACTAAGTACCAAGTACTAAGTACTAGCACCCCAAAGGCTATAGTTAGTGACTTTTTCATCGTGGGGGCATTATACCACAATAACCTATATTTGTCAATACTACAGGTTATATTGAAGAAATATAGCGGGCATAGACAAAAAACCTTTCCGGCCCGGATAGATTTTCGCAGGTGTAAAGAATTAGGTCAGCCTTGTAATCTGTAATTTCTTTGGTATTTTCGGTTTTATAAACCTCATAAATATACTCTCTTTGTCGCCAATAAATAGCTACCACATCCCCCGTTTTGACTTTTGGTAAATTGTAAAATGAGTTTTTGCGCCTAAACGTGTTTGTCCAGGCAAGGTACCCAAATCTATGAGCCGCAAGAATTGTAGGCATATTAGCCTCAGTTGGATCCCCAAAGTCAGAAACTCTCCAAATTCCTTTTTTTAGGGCATCTTCGTAATTATTGTAAACCGCTTCCTGAATGTTTGAGTCCACCCCAATTGAGGCAATTTTGATGTGATTGACAGTTGGTAAGGCGGGATTAAATGGCGGAAGTGTGCGAGAAGTAACGGTTTGAGCTTCCAAGTTAAGAGTATTTACTTCCCTATTGGTTAGCCTAAAACCGGAAATTCCGATTATTAAAGGCGTAAGGTAAATGATTAAAACAATAATTCCAGTGATGGCCAAAATCCGGGATAGCTTTGAAATAACAGTTTTTGAATTGGTCATACATATATTAAACCACAAAAAATTGCATCCTCTAAGAGCAGGCAGATTTCCTGCCCAAAAATCCGCCCACCCTTAAAAGATGCAATCACCAAACATACTTAAGTCTCCAAACACCACTACTAAACGGGGCTTGACAAGAACCGTTAATCGATTTAGTCTAATTACGATTTGTCTTGAGCTAGTTAGATTTTTTTGACCTGTCCACAAGACAAGTCCTTACTAAGGGTTAAATCTTGGTAAGGTTTTTTAAAAGAGCATTTCTATTCGTGGCGAGTCCCGCAAGGAATTTGAGGAGAACCCAACGATGGCGATGCTCTTTTTTTGAGCAAATCGTTATAATTTCTTCAAACGATTTGCGAAACCCTATCGAAAACGCAGCTCGAGGCGTGTACGAATAAGCAAAGCTTGGCCAGCCAAGGCCCTGGTAGCATCTAAAGCCGAGAGCTAAGTTCGATATGGGTAATCTTTCCTTCCCTTATTTCAAAGTACTGTGAAAATCTTACACCCTCTTGTCAAATTTGTCAAAACCTATAATGCCAGAGGGTCTGAATTTTAGTACCCCTATAGTTTATATAAGTAAACTTAAGGCCGTATTTTCGGGCAAAAAATATACTCATAAATAAATGTGGATAACTCGTGGATATATAAAAAAGTAATGAAGTTTACCTTCTTTCGACTTTGCCGCCGCCTTCGCACCTGACTACGCCGTGAATTTGCCCACTATCTCCCAATCTTACCGAGAGTGGTTCATAAACATTATTAGTGAGTTCTCCTCTTTTGGGACATTCCCATTTGTCACATTCCCACTTTGGATAACCATATACAGAATGCAGCCCTCTATTTAGTTTAACAACAGTGCTCCCTGATGGGTCACGCACCAAACATGGCAATACTCTTGTCCTAGACATAACCAGGATTATATAGTAAGAGCTTGTATTTGCAACTACGAATTAAATTAAATAATAAATCAAGTAATTGGCAAGGCTTTCTTGGTGCTTTTTAATATTTCTTGGTAACCCTTTCCGAGCTTCAAACCAGCGTTCATAATAACACTTGCCACTTCTTTATGGTCCCGGCCAGATGCAACTCCCCACTTTGAAGCCAATGCATCTTTTCTAGGGACATCTGCACCTGGAGTAACAACATCAGTTACCAGATCAAACGCTTTTTGATTAAATTCATTTTCTGAAATACCCATATGTTCGGCTATCTTAGCCGTTAGCATAAGTGCCGATGATCTAAATTCTGGACTGTTCTTGGTAGCAAGCTCTTTACTGTGCAAAACATCGCGATACGGTATTCTTGGATCTACAGCTTGATTTGCTACCAACTCAACTATGCGTTTATCTCTATATTCTTGGGGAAAGCCTACTCTATCTGTTTCACTGAAAAATCTTTCAATGTCTGGCTCACTTCGCAAGTCATTCGCTCTCCAATTACTGAATGAGGTCCAATAATTACCTAAAACCATATCAAGAGCACCCTGACCTACCCCTACTTCTCTCAATAAAGCTAATCTATTTGTTGTAGATTGAAGAAATTCTTCGCTACGAGTGCCACTTGTTACCCAATGACGATTTTCTTGCAAAGTCGCAAAATTTATCGCTGAACATAGACTAAACTCAGTGCTTGTAATTTTATCTTCACCATGGAGGTTAGCCCTCTCCGAATCAATCATACTCTTCAGTTTACTAACATTCTCTTTCCAACCAGGATTGTTTGGATCAAGATCTATTGAATAATGGAACTCTCCTGTATTTTCAGCGCCTGATGGGTTTTCCATTCTAAAATAATTCTAAAATAGAATGTTGTGTTTAAGCGACCTAAAGTCAACAACCAATTGATTGCAGTCAATTACTGATACCGTAAAAAAATAAACTGTCGATTAGCCTCTTAGGGTTTTAATAGCCTGACTTACAAATTTATAATCTTTTGAGCTAATTGAAAAAGTAAATCCCAACCTTTTTGCTTCTTTTAGTCTTTTAACTTCTGCCACCACTTCCCTTATTTCCCCAAGAAGTCCAACTTCCCCAACGGCAATCGTTTTACCTGAAATGGGCCCATGGCCCTGAGCGGAGCCGAAGGGTTTGTCAAAATATGCCGAAGCAATCGCCAAACAAATTGCCAAATCACTTGCGGGTTCGGTTACTTTAATTCCTCCTGCAATGTTCACAAAAACATCGCTATTATATAAAGAAATGCCGCATCTTCGGGTTAAAACTGCTATTAATAATTCCAATCTTCGTGCATCAATTCCTTGGGCAACACGCCTGGGGATTGGCAATTTTGTTTCCACAACCAATGCCTGAATTTCCACCAAAATTGGTCTTGTACCTTGCATAATCGACGTAACAACACTCCCTGACACACTTTTGGAGTTCTTTTCTATGAATGCTTTTTCCAAGTCGTCCATTGGAACAAGACCGGAGTCTGCCATAGTAAACACTCCAACTTCGTCAGTTGGGCCAAAACGATTTTTCATCGCCCTAATTACTCTTAGGGTGAGTGTTTTATCCCCTTCAAACCACAAAACAGTGTCAACAATGTGGGCTAGTACAGCAGGCCCGGCCACCGTTCCTTCTTTGGTAACATGCCCAACAAGAAAAAGTGGAACACCCAATTCTTTTGCCGTGTGAAGTAACCTATTGGCACATTCGCGAACCTGACCAACCGAGCCTGCCATTCCCGAAAGATCAGATGTCGTCATAGTTTGGATTGAATCAACTATAACGGCGGTAAAGACACGGTCTTGTACGTTCCTTATAGTATTTATAACAGAGTCAACATCTGTATCTTCCAAAAGATCAATGTTTGCATCTTTTATTTTTAATCTATCCGCCCTAACTTTGACTTGAGAAGCAGATTCTTCACCACAAACATAGAGAACAACTTGACTACCAGACTTCTCGACACCTTGACGTCCATGCGAGTTGTCTAGCTGTCTAGGCGTCAAGCTGCCTAGTTGGCTTGCTAACTGTGTTAGCAAAGTGGATTTGCCTATCCCCGGTTCACCTGCAATTAAAATAACCTGCCCCGGAACAAGTCCTCCACCCAAGACTCTATCCAATTCAGATATTTGTGTAGAGATCCTTTGCGTCTGAATTTGTTTTATTTCAGATAGTTTTATTGCCTTGCCCGCCGAAGCCTTGGCGTAGGAGGGGCTTTTACCTTTCACCTCTTGCCCTTTACCAGTGGAAACGACTGTCTCGACTAAAGTATTCCACTCCCCACATTCCGGGCATTTCCCCAACCAACCAGCACTCTCGTAACTACATTGTTGGCATATATATCTAGATGAAAATTTCATAATTTATAATCCACACTGCCGTGCCCTTCCATAGCCTTGGCGAAGGAGGGCTGACAAACATATTTGGAATGAAGTGCCATTTTGCCTAATTGTAGAGGATTTTGAAGGAATTTAAAGGAGTTTGTTGAGACCTGAGTCTAGAATGCAAACTTACTTGTATCCAACAGGAAGAGTTGAAAGCACGAGTCCTAAAGCAATTTTTTTGTTTTTCTTATCCACTTCCTCAATTGTACATTTGACTTCCTGGCCATTTACCAATTTTACACTTGGCGGAATTTGGGTAATGTGGATAAGACCTTCAACTCCGGGCTCAAGCTCAATAAATACCCCAAAATCAGAAATTCTAACAACACGTCCGCTGACTTTGTCTTCAGATTTATATTTTTCGGCAACTTTTTCCCAAGGATCTTTTTGGGCTTGTTTAATTGAAAGCGCCAATTTACCCTGATGTCCGGCCAAAACTTTTACTTTTACTTTATCTCCAACTTTTAATACATCACTTGGAAGGTTGACTCTGGAAAATGAAATTTCAGAAACATGGACCAAACCTTCAACTTGTGCCACTTTTTGTTTCTCTTGACTTTTACCTTTCACCTTTATGTCTAGCCTTACGAATGCACCGAATGGAGCAACTGTGGTAACAACACCGTCGTAAATATCGCCTTCTTTAATATTTTTAAGCGCTTCTTTTGTGAGTGCAATGTCCCCTGCTTCTGACACTTCTTTTTCGGAAAGAACAACTTTTTTGTTCATTTTATCAATTTCCATTATCTTGGCTTTGAAGTATTTTCCAACCAAATTTTGAGCATTATCCGACACTTCACGACCCAATTGAGATGTTGGAATAAACCCTTCAATTCCAAAAACATCAACAACAAAACCAGCTCCACCAATTCCCTTCCCCAAGACAGGAACTTCCTCACCGGAAACTTTTGACTTTTCGATTTTTTCCCAAGCAATATCTTTAACGGCGTCTTTTAGAGCTAAAATAATTGTTCCATCCCTGGCTTCCGGAACTAAAACAGTAACTTTGACTTTATCCCCAACCTTTAGGCCTTCGATAAATTCCTTAGCATCTGTATAACCTTTTTCTTTGACAACACCTTCCGATTTTCCACCAATGTCAAAAAGGACCGAATTTTCGGTCTTATTTAATACAATTGCATCAATTCTCTGGCCTTTTGTTAAAAGTTGAACTTTGGATTTTGCTCGGGCCAAAAGCTGGGCCATTGTTATGGTTTTTTCAGATGAAGTTTTTGATGTCATTAATTTATCCTGTTTACCCCTCGCGTGGGGCCTTTCTTTATTCGAATGTTTATTGTACTTCAAAATATATGAATACTCAAGGTTTAATTAACCAAAAAAAAACGGGGTGCAAATTTATTGAACAGTTGTCAATAAAGTGCACCCCTATGGGAATTAATGTTTCTTGCCAAAAAGGGCATTACTTATTTTGCCCGCAAACCAAAGGGCAAAACCAATCCCCATGAATAAAATTATCCCCATTAGACAATGGTCCATTTATTTCCTCCTGATAATCGTCTGAGCCAATATAACCAATCCCCCCCAAAAAGATCAGTGCGATTAACAAAATCGCAATTTTAGCCATATTATTCTCCTTTATGGTTTTTTGGCCAGTTGTGGTAAGCGATACCAGGAGCTGCCATTGCCCCAATTATCATTGGTAGGCATCCCCACTCTGAACCGTTTGATAATATGATTAAGCCCCCGATCAAAAAAAAGATTGCCAAGAAAACAACACTGAAATGGACTCTTTTATTCATGCGGTTCTCCTTTTTGATTTGAATTATTGAATTTGAATGAACGTTGTCTTTTGCAATTGACAATTGAGGCGATTGTATCACATTTGTCCGCTTGACACCCAATCTTCATAGATTAATATAAATATATGGTAGACAAGACTCATAAAATGCTCCAAATATTAGTCGAGGGCCAAGCCGCAATTAGAGGTGATATCAAAAAACTTGACAATAAACTTACAAACAGGATTAACGGAGTTGAAGAAAAACTGACTGAAAGAATCGATAAATTGGGAATGCAGATAGCCAATCTTGAAGATGATTCCCCGACTGTTGAAGAATTCGATACATTAGAAAAAAGAGTCATAAAAGTTGAACAAAGACTAGCGACGGTTTGATTTCTTACCCACAAAAAATCCCCCCCTTCGCCAAGGCAGATGCATCACGAAACGCGTCGGAAGGGCAAGCCCCATTTTTCCCACTAAAAAACCCTGAATTTCTTCAGGGTTAGTAAACTTTATTCAAGGCATTGTTCTGGCGGTGAGATATTTTCGCGTACAGTTGCCCGTAAACTATCGTCTCCGCTAAAGCGTTTTACTTCTGAGTTCGGAAAGGGATCAGGTAGGACCACTTTGCACAAACCACCAGAAAAATGCCTTGAATCCCGATTAAATCGGGAGAAATGTTAGTCTTTATAAAGAAAAGAAAGGTCGCGTCCCAAAGCTCGCACATTGCAAGCAGTACTCAGTACTTAGTGCATAGTACTTAGAAAAAACAGAAATGTTCCCTCTAGGTACTAAGTACTTTCTGTACTAGGTACTCCGTGCAACGCACGAGACATGTTTAGGATCGCAAGAATCGATCTATTCGCATTAGTAACCTTAAACCCTTACGGGCCTTCCAGTGCTAACCGATTAACGCAGTCTTCTACTGCGGATCTGATAACGAATTCTAATCTTGGAGTTGGCTTCCCACTTAGATGCTTTCAGCGGTTATCCGTTAGGAATATAGCTACCCGGCGTTACAGCTGACGCTATAACCGGCACACCAGGGATTCCTCCAGGGAGGTCCTCTCGTCAATCGATCTTCAATTACTTGAAGGATTAGACTATATCTTCACCCCATTCATGTAAACTGAACGGGGGCTAGCTTTATTACGGAATTACTTTCCGTCTCTCCTCCCCAATTTCTTGGTTTGGATCAGTCGTTACGGGGATGCTTTGAAATGAATTTTTTAATAAATTCAGCCGTATATCGCTTTTTTGTTGTGGCGTAATTAATTTCCGAAATCTCATCTGAAATTTCCGCGATTTTAACTATATCAATCGGATTATTTTTTAATATCTTTAAAGCTTTTAAAACCAACTTGACTTGATTTTTCTTAAAATGAACAAAAGGTTTTAGGATGGTCAAAATTCGTTCGACTGATTCATAACCCTCAATTTTGAGTTCTGTCATTGAATCAGGTCGATTATAAATATAACCAATCCCCAACTTTTTTTGAATCCATTTAAGAGATTCATCATGCCCAGTTTTCTGAGCAAAAGATATTATCGTTCTTACACGAAAACCCAACTTAGAAGTTGCCCTGGGTTGCAATTGCAACCGAACACTTCCGTCACCATCAAAAAAACCAGCAATATATGAGGCATCTTCCCTCGGTATTGTCCTGTACTTAGATAGGACCATCATAATTGATGGTACAGGATTTCACCGATTTTGGCTAGAGTGACGCTAGTAATTACTCACTAGCGCAGCAAATTTCTACTGTCCCCAGCTCTCCTCAAAATTCAAACGCTTCTACAGGATAGAGTCCGAACTGTCTCACGACGTTCTGAACCCAGCTCGCGTATCACTTTAACGGGCGAACAGACCGACCCTTGGCACCTTCTTCAGCGCCAGGATGTGATGAGCCGACATCGAGGTAGCGAACCGCGCCGTCGCTATGGACG
>Ga0172371_10003047_pt1 | contig 26171 bp, 24 predicted proteins | sample Lak12m_FD_114543 | JGI IMG/M metagenome (GOLD analysis project Ga0172371, IMG submission 114543) | Freshwater microbial communities from Kabuno Bay, South-Kivu, Congo - kab_022012_12m | ecosystem: Environmental > Aquatic > Freshwater > Lake | place: Democratic Republic of the Congo: South-Kivu... | reverse complement strand
GAACACCATAGCTATGGGTCTCCGGGAAACACCAAGAAAAAGATCTTTACAAACAGTCACTCTGAGAAATATTATCAATGACCAACTCGCTTAAGTTAACGCTTATGCCCCGCCAGGGTCGGTATACATGATAACTGGGGCGTCCCCGATCCACGGGCTGGCGCCCGTGGCTATTTTTGGTACGCCCCTCTGGGGCTAAGAATTATACATCCCACGCGTAAGTGAATGGTTACACATGGTGGATGAGACGAAATTGCGTTCAAGATGGTAAGATGCAACTGTAGCCCTAATCTGGGCAGACACATGGGTCTGCCCCTACACCAGCCCGGCGAACAATGTGTACATGAACGCAAGCTCGTATGAGACGTTCTTTAGAAAGAGTACTGCGAACAAGCCCGTTTGTCGCTGGTAATCGGATTTTAGTTGTCCGCTTTGTCCGGACTATTGGCGCGGCGAAGGCTTGCCGATGAGAAACTCTCGATCCGGCTCGCAAGGATGAACTCATCAGAGGTTTGATTCAACGACTCCCGGACTGCGACTTGATTCTCTGCGCACGTTCCTTCAATTTTGAGGCTTCTTCTTCCTTTCCGGCCTTTCTGAGCGTTTCTGCCAGATTGTTCAGAACTTTGGCCAGGACGGGATCGTTCGGCCCACGCTTCGCTTCGTAAATGGACAGTGATCGCCTCAACAGCGCCTCAGCTTCTGAATATTGTTCTTGCGCCTTATAAACCAGAGCCAGATTGTTCAATGACTGGGCTACATCAGGATGTTCGGGTCCCATGCCTTTTTCTCTCATCTCCAGCGCTCGCTTGTGGGCGAGTTCGGCCTCCGCGTACTTCCTCTGCAGTCTGTACGTCTCTGCCAAATTGTTCAGAACCTTAGCCAGAGTAGGATCGTTCGGTCCGAGCTTTGCTTCGTAAATCGATAGCGATCGCTTCAAGAGGGGCTCGGCCTCTGAATATTTTCGTTGCGACTTATAAATCAGGGCAAGATTATTCAGTGACTGGGCTACAACTGGGTGTTCCGGACCCAGCTTTTTTTCTCGTATATCCAGTGATCGCTTGTGCAGAGGCTCGGCTTCGGCATAATTCCTCTGCAGCCTATACATCTCGGCTAAATTGTGCAGAGATGCGGCCACGTCGGCGTGTTCGGGTCCGAGCGCCTTCTCCCTTATTTCCAGTGATCTCTTGTACAGAGGCCCAGCTTCTGAATACTTCCCCTGTGAAAAATAGAGCAGTCCCAGGTTGTTCAGAACTTTGGCCAGAGTAGGATCGTTCGGTCCAAGCTTTGCTTCGCAAATCGACAACGATCGCTTTAAGAGGGATTCGGCTTCAGAATATTTTCTTTGCGACATATAAAGCAGAGCCAGATTGTTCAGCGACTGGGCCACATCGGGATGCTCGGGTCCCAGCTTTGATTCTCTGATCTCCAGTGATCGCTTGTACAAAGGCTCGGCCTCCGCATACTTCTTTTGCAACCTATATTTCTCGGCCTGATTGTTCAGCGATGTAGCTTCATCGGTTGGGCGCTTGCCGCCACACTCTTCCAGCAACGTGCCCTTGCGGTCAAAGCAGCTTGCGCGTCTACCCGTTCCCAACAACGGGTAAGCCGTGAATTCCGAGGGAGCAACGGCCGGGACGGTGGATGTCTGTTCCGAGCCGCTGGCAAGGTTCCTTCTATATACGTACCTGCTGCTGGCGCCCTGGGGATGACTTCCGTTGATTGCGATCGCTCTTACTTCATGAGATGACCGATCGTACTTGATACGCACCTGGCACTTCTCGTCCGTCCCCGTCCAGCCGTAGTACGGTCCCAGCAGAAGTCTCAGGTTCGCCGGAGGCTCTTTGGCCCTGTTGTTGGGATCATTACGATACTTGTCATACGCTGCTTGAAGCCTGACGAGTTCCTGTCGAACCCCGTTGTCACACGCCGATCTTTTGAATGAAATGTAATACGGGATGGAAATGGCGAGGATGATGCCAAGAACAGCGACGACTATTGGGATAATTATGATGAGTGCGATGATCCCCGTCATGTATCTGGAACGTGGGAGTTTATATTTGTCCTTCATGAGTACGATTATCAGCACGCCTATACCGCTCAAGAGGCACAAGAAGGTCCAGGCCCAGTGGTAACCTTTCCTCTTGACGAGGCAATAGAATCCCCAGAAATAGAGACCGAAAGCGATCAAATTGATGAGAACTCCGACGGCCTGGACGGCGGCGCCTGCCTGACTTAAACCCGCCCCAACCAGCCCCAGGAGTATAGAGATCAAGATTCCCCAGAAGGCCTTTCGCTCATAGTCCCTCAACGTCTCGTCGGACGGGCCCAATTCGTCCAGCTTGATGTCAGAAATTGAAATTGGGCCGGGCGGAGGTTCGCCGGGCAATGGCGCCGCCGCGTCTTGAAGAGGAACGCCGGTCCGAGTTCCCTGGAGACTGCTACCGGGCGGCCTACGCGCGTCCAGTTCAGATTTCGTCAGCAGGTCCTTGTACATCAGTTGCGCAAACACTAAATCAAGCCGGGATGGGGAAAGCCCATACTTGTTCATCAATTCGTCATCGGAAAGTCCTTGCTTGATGTCGGCCAGCACTTGTTCTTCAAGAACTTCTTTCCGTTCAGGCATTTTTCCTCCACTGTCGCTACACCATCGGTTAGCGTCCCTCCCCGCCGCCAGCCGGAACTATATGGCGGTCTTGGCCGCCTTAAGCAATTCGATTCTTTTTCCGGTCCACGTCCAAGAAACGATTCCCCGCACAGGATCTTACTGTATTGCCTTGTATTCGCTTGGGAAAGCCCTCGCCTCACCTTAAATCGCTTAGTACTAAAGGACGACATGATATCACTAGACATTGTCAGATAGGAGAGAATTCTTGGCGTGTTTGGTAATGCCTCAGTTACGCGGGGCGTAGGATTGTCATTGCGAGGAGTGAAACGACGAAGCAATCCCCAAAGTTCGGAGTGAGGTGGGCCTCCGGCAAGCCGGCCCCGCTCCCTAATTTGGGCGTCAGTGTAACGGGCCATGAGAAGAGCCAAAGATGTCGGGAAATGCGGTATCACTTGACTCGGATCTTTCGGAACTCTTGTTCTACTTCTACAAATGCGTCCACCAAATCGGGATCGAATTGACGGCCTCTATTTTCGACAATCGCTGAACAGGCTTCTTCGTGCGTGTAAGCCTTTTTATAACGCCTTTCCATCGTGAGCGCGTCATAAACATCCGCTATTGCAACCACGCGCGCGGCCAGGGGGATTTCTTCGCCCGTTAAACCCGACGGATAGCCCGTGCCGTCCCACCGCTCATGGTGACAATAGGCTATGTCCCTTCCCAGGGACAGGAAGCTATCTTCTCCCGTTTCGTCGGCCGCTTGTTCGAGGGCTTGGCCTCCACATGCGCAGTGCTGTTTCATAATCTCGTACTCATCGCTGCTAAATTTGCCCGAATTGAAGAGAATCGTGTCCGGCAGCAGAACTTTGCCGATATCATGAAGAAGCGATGACTGGACGAGGTCATCAATGAACTGCTCTGTCATAAGTTCGGCATATTTATCATTAAACTTGAGTCTACAACATAGCAGTCTGCAATAGGCTTGCATCCTCTTCAAGTGCTGACCGGTCTCCTCGTCACGCAACTCGGCCAGGCTTGCAAGCGCGAATATCGAAGAACGCTGTATTCCTTGTATCCGCTCGTACGATTTCAGCAGCTCTTCATGCAAACGAACCTCTTCCGTAACGTCCTGACCAATTCCGAGTATGCCGCGCACATTGCCCGCCGCGTCTGTCATCGGAGATATCGCCAGAGACACGGTCAGCTGCCTGCCATCCTTCGCGACTTGCCTCACCTGCGCGCGCAATGTGCCGCTCTTTTGCAGAATTTGTTGGCGAAGCATCTCAACGGTTTCGCCGGTAAATCCGTCTTCCTGATATAGCCGATTGATTTTGGAGCCGATCATCTCTTCCGCTGTGTAGCCAAAAATGTTCTCAGCTCCCTTATTCCAAAAAAAGGATGTTCTGATCGAAGTCGGTGAGGATGATTGATACCGCTGATAAGCTATTGAGTATGCCTTCCAGAAAATCTTTGGTCTGCGCCCATTCTTTCATCTCTTTTAGTCCGGTCATGAAGCCCCCCTTTGAAAGGGAATTGGACCGATTGATGGCTTTGAAATGCGGTATGCTGCAAGTATGATTTTTGGGGCTGGAATTGTAAAGGATTTATTGCTGCGGCAATGCGTCTGGGCCAAGCGAAAACGGAAGCGGTCCGTAAACGCTGAATTCTTGGCTGTCTCCCTAGCCGAAGTAGTTACGAAGCGGAATTGTAAGACTGTAAAAGGGAACTGAAACGCGGGACGACGGAAATCAGAGCAGAAGTAGAAAAAGAGGATCTAGCCATTCACCAAATCCTTTGTAATTCCTTGGCGCCTGGAGCGAGAGCCGAACTCGCGCGCCGGCGCCTGTGGATTTTGGGTGCGAATGAAAGTCAGCCTTGTTAACAATATTAACTGTTTACGCGGACCTAGTGGCGCCATTATGAATCATCGTTGCCAATTGGCTCCTTGACGGTCCAAGACTGCACAGACAAGGCACTAAGCGTGCTCACCCTTCAACGCATCGCTTAGCGCTAATTCACCAATCCGAGAACCTTTACCGTGAATTCTGAAAATTTCTGTTGACATGAAGAGCACCGAGAGCAAAAATAACGCGAGGAGGTGTAGCAGGTAATCGATAGCTCGGGGGAGAGTTACGAAATCTCATAGATCGGTCTAATCAAACCAATTATAAAGCACAAACGAGTGGCGGAACGGGGGGACATACTATGAGTAGATGCGCTGTCAAAATCGGTTGGTTGGCCGCAGTGCTCATAGCGGTGGCAGTAATCACTGCGCCGCCGATAGCACAGGGTTCCTATTACTCCACTACCTATTACAACATCTATTACTATGACTCCACCCAGCAGGCCTGGGCAAAAAACATTGTGGCATATCTGAGCAGAGCTTTTGGGGCCGCAAAAACCACAATGGGGTACGATGCTAGAAAAGGAAAGATCAACATCTACTTCTATAAGTTGAAAGACGGTAATGACAGCTACATGTACCGAGGGAAGCAAGATATTCATCTCAACCTATATTATATCGGACTAAACCATTTCACTTCTGAGAAGGTGGGCTCCCTGGTAGCGCACGAGACTGCGCACATCCTGTTTTTCAATTATACAGGCGCAGATAAATGGAATAGCAGCTACCAGATAAGCTGGTATCGAACATTCCTCACCGAGGCGCTCTCCTGGTATGCGGGCTATTATGTCTACAATTCCGGTAAGTATACGAGTTCGTCCGCCTATAGTGAAATTCGAGCGAAGCTGAAGTACTACTATGGCATCACAAAAACCACGATATCCTGGTGGAATTCCGGTTACATTTACGAGGCGGGAACAAACATCGGGTCTCTGAAAAGTCAGAACCAATGGCAACTCAGGGCCATTGGCTGGTATCTGACAGGCGGAAAGCTCACTTCTTCCAGTTCTAATGTTCAGAGGCTTCTCTATCAGATGAAAGCATACTCCTCCTCTTCTGGTTACTATCTGCGGTCGTCCAGTTGGGCCACTGCCCAAAATTACTTTGAGTCCTGCTTTAAATACGCTTACGGGCGCTATGCCAACGCCGGTTGGATCTACTGCGCGTCCACGTGGCATGGAGAATACAAGAACACTAAGTACCTCTATGGATCTTTCTGGTATAGTTTCTACAACTAAACTGCCTGAGCATCAGATCGGGGACGCTCATCAAGCGGCCACCGGATGGCAGAAGCAAGTTTCCTACAAAGGCGGCGAGAGCCGCCTTTTGTTTCATGCCCCGCCTGGATGAACTACGGTACGCGGACTCATGCCCGAGGCTTGGGAACCGCAGAGAGGCGCCGGTCACGATTGATTGATCCATAATTCACTTTCTATCAGGCCGCAATTCGGCCGGTATTAATTGTCTTTTGTGTTTTTTGATGTGGCAGTTATTGGGAGAGTGGAGAATGAGAGCATATGTTCTCTAGATGTCAGCACCGAGAGAATTCGGCTCCGGGTCCCGGTGGTTCCAACGTCCTTAGGTACTCAAGGACTAAGCCGATCACAAAGTCATCACCACCGCGCAGCCTAACGGCCTCAAACTTCCAATATAAGAAACCCCACCTAACGGTAGTTGCTAACTAGGCGGGATTGGTCGGGCTAGTTGGTGCTCGGAGCGAGAGTCGAACTCGCACGCCGTTGCCGGCGGTGGATTTTGAGTCCACTGCGTCTTCCTGTTCCGCCATCCGAGCAATGTTTCGCTCAGGGTAGGTCATGCTCATCATGACCCGTGTTTCCCAATATAGCGACAATTGATCGGCGAGGCAACTTGAAAATTGAATCTCGCCAATCCCGAACGGACCCGGAGTGTCTTGCTTGTTAACAGCGCACCTCTTCCCCATGTTTTCCGCAATGGATTGTTTCTTTTGCTCCGCAGGGAGTCCTAGGCTGGATGGAAGAGGGAAAGTTCGGGAACCCGTTTTTTGTGTAAAAAGCCGGTTCCCGAACCCTCCGGCAAAAACTCTAATATTTTCAAGGTTAACTGGGAATGTGCCGATTTGTCGTGTGCGGGCGCCCAAATCAGTCATTTCTCCCCCTTACGCCGCAACCGTTTAGGAGTTTTCGGAAAGAGGGTCCAGGGGGAAAACCCTTTTGCAAAAGGGTTTTCTCCCCTGGAGGTCCACTTTCTGAAAGTGATTTCTCATCCCGGAAACGGAGCTGATGCAATAATCCATTCCGCAAAACCATGTGTGGCTGAAACGCCTTCCTTTTTCGACTGCTATCTGAGGACTCGGAACTATCGCCTTACAAAATGACGAAACCATAGCTCCCCTCACTCCACCCCCAAAAACTCTAGACTTGTTTGTGGGCGCCTGTTGCGCGGTCCGTATCTTTCGCGGAGCCCGCCATTCAGGCGTGTGCGGACTGTCACTCAAAAGCCTCCCATCGAAGGCTCCATCACAACCCTAGGCTCAACCCCGGAAAAAGAGTTCCAGCGACGATGTAGAGCCCGACACAAGCCAACAATGCTCCGGCCGCCCTTTTGACAAGCAGGTTTACGGAATGCATCCTCTGCGATCCCAGCAAATGTCTGGCGGCCCCAGCCGACGTCCCGACTGCCAGGATGAACAGACAATGGCCGATACCGTAAAACAGCATCATGATTCCGCCGAAAATCGCTCCTTTAAGTGGAATCACACTAACGATTAACAGGAGAGCAGGGCCGGTGCAGGGTAACGAAATCAGCCCAAACATGAACCCGAACACCGCCGCGCCCACAAAACCGGTGTATTGGGGCAGCTTATCCTGGGAAATCGGGATAGGTATATGGAAAAGATCCATGAAATGGAGCCCCAAGAGAATGCAGATGCCTGCGACCACATAAACCATGTATTCAGATTGCAGAAAGGGGGCGGCGGCTAATCCTACCGTGAAAAGAACGGCTAGTTCCAAGCTGAATCCCAGAATAAAGACAGCCGTGAAGAGAAACGATTTCCACGCGGTTATGTCCTCGCCCATGCCCCCGATAAAGCCTATCAGCAGAGGGACCATTACCAGCACGCACGGATTCATAGCTGTTAATGCTCCGCCGATGAATGATCCTCCAGCGGCAAGCCAAATGCTCCCCGAGGAAACCCATTGCTGAACGATTCCCAAAATCGAGTCCATTATGGTCTCCTGATTAGTCCAACCAGATCACCGAACAAGTAGCCTATCAGCGTGGTCCTGGAAGTTTCGGGACTTGAGGAGCCATTTTCTCAGGTATTTGAGGCGGAGCAGTCCTCTGTGCAGGCGTGGCCACTCTTTGTGGCTGAGCGACACCCATCTTGGCGAAAACCTGCATTATTTGCTCGCGTTCGAGAGTACCTTCATTTCTGGTGAACTCTTTGCCGTCAGGAGTGACGAAAACCTGTGTGGGCATCATCCGGATTCGGAAATCACGGACAAGGTCCTTGTTGGCGTCCATATCGACCGCCAAGACGATGGCCTTTCCTTGATATGCAGCGGCCATGTCCTCCAAGATCGGTTTCATATATTTACACGGTATGCACCAGCCTCGCCCGAATTCAAGAAGAACAGGCATTCGCTTGGCCATCAGCGCTTGAAGATTTATCTTCGGTTCAGCTCCGAACCCATTGGACGCAGGCAATAAGACGCCGATTAGAACGGCGAATACCGCGAAAACATATATCCTTCTCATCCCGAAAACCTCCTAACAATGATAGCAAATGCCGGCCTTGACAGCTAAGCGCTCTTCTTCACAAATACGGTGATCTTTAAGCTCTCACGCTTGAAGATGACATTGCTTCGCTGCGGTCGCAACGGCTCTTCGCGAATGTCATTGCGAGGAGTGAAGCGACGAAGCAATCTCCATCGCGAAAGAGAGGTCAGCGCATTTATGAAAGATGAATACTACAACTGGTTGCAAAACCTCGATAAGACATGACGATGTCGGGTCATTTTGTAGGGGCGGTTCGTGAACCGCCCGAAATCATGGCGCTTCTCGAAGCGACCCTACCGCATCACAACGCGATACCGAGGTTTTGCAACCAGTTATAAGCCATCCATGTTATGGTGTCAGATTCTTTAGGCCCCTTGTCGCGTTAACTCCTTGCTTCTTCACAATTTACGTGACCGGCGCTTGGCGCAAGCTGGTCTACGAAAGCCCACCCACGCATAACCCCTAGGAATATATTGGCGGAGATTGTATATCATCTTGCCATGACCGAGCGCTGTTCTTCCAGCCTGATCAAAACGACCCTTTCGACGCAGCCGGTGAAATCAATTGCGCACGGCATGATGAGACTGTAAAAAACTTTGAGCCCTTCTTTTCGGTCCGCCACAAGGCCGCGTTGTCTAAGGATTGATAGGTGTTTTGAAACATTAGAAATGTCAGTTCCGACGTAATCGACTATCTCGCAGACGCATTTTTCACCGCCGGCGAGCATTTCAATGATTCCGAGTCGGATTGGGTGACCCATGGCCTTGAACACATCGGCTTTTATTTTAAGTCGTTCTCTTTCGTGCGAGTCCACGGGTCCTACTCCTATTTGAGTATATAGTAAAATAGTAAGATAGGTAGGCGCTCGTGTCAAGGGATTTTTGGCGCATTAGGCGGACTGGCGTCTCGCCGGTCCGGTGAGATGCGTCTTACTCCCAGGGACCGGCAATCTCCTCGTCCCGCGAACCCTTCATTCGTGTAATGACCGCTCCTGCCTACGCCGGAGCCGACAGAAGTATCTGCCGCTGCAAAAGTCGTTGGGAACGAGACAATTCTAGACTACAATTCGGTTCGGAGTTGAAACGCGCCGCTTGACCGATGATGATGAACCATTTAAAATGAATATGATTCTACCATATTAGCCAGTCCGGCCGTATCGCGGTGACAGTGGTTCTATTAGCAATCAATGCGCCTGCATTGGACAACGGGCCACAGATATGATCAGAAGGCTTTTAGTGATTATCTTTCTTTGTCTCTTAACAGGCTGCACAGGTGACAGCGACGTCAAAGTAGTGAACTTCGCTGAAACTGTGGAAGTGGCCAGGCCGAATGTCGACAAGTCGCCGGAGAGACCGCTACAAGTGGCCGTGGCCGCGATGGTGTCCCCAAAAGAGACCTTTGTCTATTACCGAGAACTGCTGGAGTATGTAGGGGCAAAGATGGGTAAGCAGGTAGAACTGATTCAAAGGAAAACCTACGGTGAGATCGATGAACTACTTGGCAAGGGCTTGATTGATTTGGCGTTCGTCTGCTCGGGGCCGTATGCGGCCGGAAAGGACCAGTACGGTTTTGAGCTGCTCGCCACGCCGGAGATTCATGGAAGCCATTTTTATCACGCGTATCTAATTGTTAATGCCAAGAGCAGCTATAATCGGCTGGAAGACCTGAGGGGCAAGGTTTTCGCATTTACCGATCCGGGCTCCAACACAGGAAGACTGGTCCCAACTTATTGGCTGGCAGCGATAGGAGAAAAGCCGGAGACCTTCTTCGGAAGCACAATCTACACGTACAGCCACGACAACTCAATTATGGCGGTGGCAAAGGATTTAGTAGATGGCGCTTCCATAGATGGGTCGATCTGGGATTATCTTGATCAAAGGAACTCTAGCCTGACATCCAGCACGCGAATCATCAAGAAATCGGAACCTTACGGCATCCCGCCCCTTGTTGCATCCGGAGCCCTCTCAAAAGAATTGAAACAGCGAATTTCCAACCTGCTCTTTTCCATGCACCAGGATCCGGGCGGCAGACGAATCCTGGGCGAACTCTCGATTGACCGTTTCGTGCCTCCACAAGACGACTGGTATGATACCATAAGGCAGATGCTCAGCAGAGCTGAGTTGATTAAAGGGACAGTTCATGGCTCTGAAAAGCCTTAAAAGCAAACTGCTCATAGCGGTGTCAACTCTGGTTATTGCCAGCGGTATGCTTATATCAGTACTCGTCACGCAACGATTCACTGAGAGCCTGCTGGCGGCAATTACAGCACAGGCCGAAAGCCTAGCCCACGCAGTCGCCTTGGAATCCACTGAAAAGATCCTCGTCAACGACCTAGTTGCATTGCAGAAGATGCTCGACCACCAGATGAAGAGTAATCCGTCGCTTGCCTATCTTTTCGTCTTGCGAGAAGGCCATATTTTGGCCCATACATTCAAGAAAGGCGTCCCGACGGATCTGATAAACGCCAATACTCCGCTATCCGGGGATGAGGGCCGGTTGCAGGAGATCGCTTCAAAGGACGGAGAACGCTATCTAGATATCGTCTGGCCTATTTTTTCAGGGAGAGCGGGTGTTCTCAGATTGGGTTTTTCCCAGGAACCGTTCAGGCGCCAAGTGGGGCGCCTTTGGTTGCAAATGAGCCTGATAACGCTGGGAATTCTACTCCTTGCTCTTACCGGTAGTTTAATTTTCGTGAAGCGGATTACACGGCCGCTCGCCGCGCTGGCTCAGGCCACGCGGGAGATCGACAAGGGTGACCTGGATATAAAGGTAAGGGTTACCGGTAATGATGAGGTCGCTGCGCTCGCTTCTTCGTTTAATCAGATGATATCTCGAATAAACCATTACACCACGCGGCTTGAAAATCAGGCAAGAGAACTGGAACGCAGCCATAGTCAAACCCGCACCTGGTGTGAGATAGCTACGGAAATAGGATCTTTGCCGACTCTGCACGAAATCGGCCCGGCCTTGATTAAACGATTTCAGGACATTCTGGTCTGCCGCGACATGGCGCTATTGGTCTTAAACGAAGAACGACAGGCGCTGTTTGTTCTGGGGGAGAAAAGGCTCGACGTCTCGAACGATCCCGGTCAAATAGAGGTTGTGGCTGCTCTGTTGGACCAACATTACAGGTGCACGTTTTTCGATAAACCTATTTTGGGGTTGCCCATATTGCCGGAAGGTTTGCCGACCACGACTCGGCAGGCGATAGTGCCATTTCGTGGAGAGACCCAAATCATGGGAGCGCTGTTAATCTGGTGTCCAGGCGGGTGCGGGTGCGATCTGGCGGAAATCGAGATGATCGGTCTGATACTGAATCAAGCCGCTGGTGTGATCAATCGGGCAATTTTACAGGAAGAAGCGATACAGGACTTGCAGAGGCGAATTGAGGCGTCCGCTGAGTTCTGCGGGATAATTGGCAAAGACTCCAAAATGCAAGTCGTATACAGATTAATAGAAGATATAGCTCCGACTGACGCGACTGTGCTGATTCAAGGTGAGAGCGGGACAGGAAAAGAGTTGGTGGCCCGAGCGATTCATCAGCGAAGTGATAGAAAGGACGGAAGCTTTGTGGTAATAAACTGTTCCGCTTATCCTGACACTCTTCTGGAAAGCGAATTGTTTGGGCATGAAAAGGGGGCTTTCACCGGCGCGGTCCGCCAGAGGGCAGGGCGTTTCGAGCTGGCTCACGGCGGGACGGTTTTCCTGGATGAAATAGGAGAGATTCCTGCTCAAGCTCAAATCAAACTGTTGCGAGTGCTCCAAACTCAACAATTTGAAAGACTTGGGGGAGAGCGGACTGTCAGTGTCAATGTGCGAATACTTGCCGCCACAAACAAGGATCTTCTCCAGGAGGTGAAGAAGGGATCTTTCCGCGAGGATCTCTACTATCGCTTGAACGTCATACCTATAGTATTGCCGCCGCTGAGAGACCGACGCAATGATGTTCCCGTCCTGGCCAATCATTTCATGCGCCGTTTCGCCGCGGAACAGGGAAAGAAGATCGAGCGGTTCAGCCAAGAAGCCATGCGCGTGCTCTTGGACTATTCCTGGCCCGGTAATGTTCGGGAGCTCGAGAATAGTGTGGAGCATTCCGTGGTGCTAGCCAAGGGAACGAAAATAGAGCCTTCGGATCTTCCCGCGGCGCTCCGCAATTTGGGCCCTTCGCCAGAGCCCCGTACAGGCGTCAGCATATTTGAGAACGAACGGTCGCTATTGGAGCATGTTCTGGAAGAATGCGATTGGAACAAGAAAGAGGCGGCGAAGCGCTTGGGTATAGGCCGCAACACCCTGTACGCGAAACTCAAAAAACATCGTTTGGAAAAACCTACCATGCAGTGATTTTGCCGATTCCGGTGTTCCAATTTCTCTCATCCAACACAGGCCGTGGCACGAATTAGGGCACATTTAACATAGCGTGATCCCTTGGGATCGTGACCATGTTAGGATATTGTGTCCTGAGATGGAACACGACCAGGGACTCGGCTTGTTCCCTTGCCCAAGGTCACGGCGGGCTCCATCTTCTCCCGGGCAATCATCACACGACACACTGCCGCTTTCACCACTGATATTACTCATTATATCTTCGGGCACGGGTGGCGTTTATGCCCGCCCGTATCTTTAGCGCCCAATGTGGCACAGAACTTGTAACCCTAGGCATCCGTATCGCCGCTTCTTGGGAACGACAATGTCAGACTGGATCCTGGTCGTCGATAGCGACAATCAAAGCTGTTTGGCTCTTGCTGACCTGCTGAGGGTCTACAAGTACCGGGCGGTCTGTTCACCTACCCTGAACGACGTTGAATCTGTGATCCAGAAAACGGGGTGTCGCGTGGCGATCTTCGACCTGGACAGCATCCTGCTGAATGACCGAACTCTTAAGCAGTTCAAGAAACTTAATGCAGATCTGTATATTCTGGCCCTTTCTGAACGGCCTTTTCACCCTGAGCTCAAAGAGTCCATGACCAAGTATATCTATGCTTGCTTGAACAAGCCATTGGATCCAGACGAGCTGGTCTACTGTGTCAAGAGCATTTTTTGTAACGCATCAAGTTCTGGGGGTAATCCTGCGCAGAACAATGGAAAACATTAGCATCGGCACGACCATGATCAAAAAACAGAATGACGAGGAGAGGAGCGAATGAGCAAACTTGAAAAAGAGATGAATAGGCGCCGGTTCCTTTTAGCGGGAGGATTAGCAGGGGCCGGAGCCTTGGCCGGTACGGCCTCCGGCCAAGCTGCGGGCCCGATTGCGCAAAAAGAACAGGCCATCCGGTACGGGATGATCATCGACCTCAAAAGATGCGTGGGATGCAAGGCCTGCGCCGCGGCTTGCAAGGCTGAGAACCACACCCCACCGGGCGTTGCTTACAATATCGTGATGGAAGAGGAGGTCGGGACCTACCCGGACGTGCGCCGCCGATTCATCTCTCGCCCGTGCATGCACTGCGCCACTCCGTCCTGCACGATCGTGTGCCCCACGAAAGCCACCCATATTCGCGACGACGGAATCGTAGCCGTTGACTATGATCGTTGCATAGGCTGCCGCTACTGCATTTCGGCCTGTCCTTATGGCGTACGGGCTTTCGATTACGGTCATAACTACCATGACAGCCCCACGCCGTACGAGTCACAACCCTCCCCGGAGTACGGCCAGAATAAGAAACGTAGTCTAAAGGGCAATGAGTCGCCCCGAGGAAATGTGCGGAAGTGTCATTTCTGCATTCATCGAGTGAAAAAAGGTCTGAGTCCGGCCTGCGCGTCGACGTGCATCGCCAATGCAATTCATTTCGGCAATTTGAATGATCCTGACGCTCTCTGCACCGTTCACGGGGAAAAGCTCCGGTTTCTCCTGGCTACACGAGATCATATGCGCCTGAAGGAGGACCTGGGGAATAATCCGAGCGTGTATTACCTAACATAAGGGGCGGAATTATGGAAACCAATAACAATGGAGTAAGTCCGTTAATTCGAGTGATCGGCTACATCGCGCTCATCACTGTGACTGCGGTGGGATTGTGGGAAATTGCGGCCAAATTCCTGAATGGCCCTATAGACGAGGGCACCACACAACTCGTCCCGTGGGGAATATGGGTGTCCGGATACATCTTTTTTCTTGGTTTGTCTGCCGGGTCGTTCCTTATTTCAACCCTGATTTACGTCTTCGGGGTGAAGCAGTTGGAAGAAGCAGGGCCCGCTGCTCTCGTACAGGCGTTGGGGTGCCTGCTCCTAGGCGGGATCCTTATCGTGGCCGACGCAGGTCATCCCGAGCGAATATACATGGTCCTGCTACACTTCAATCCAACTTCCGTCATGGCTTACATGGGATTGTTTTACAATGTTTACATCGTCATAGTCATTGCAGAGATTTACTTGGTCATGAGACCGAGGTTCGTCCAGTATGTGCAATCGGAAAAGCGACCGAGCTGGCTGTACAGCATTTTGTCGCTCGGGAGTAGGCGCCTTGACCGGGAAAGTTTTCTCAGAGACCGGAAGTGGCTGATGATCTTGGGTATCCTGGGAATACCCGCCGCAGTCATAGTCCACGGCGGCGTTGGTACCATCTTCGCTGTTGCCAAAGCTCGCCCCAACTGGCTCGGTGGGCTCTTCCCGCTTCTGTTTATCGTTTCGGCCCTGACTTCGGGGGGCGCCTTGTTGACCTTCCTAACAGCAGCTTTCGGCAAAATGCCTCGTGAGCGAAAGCTCAAACTCGTGAGTTTTCTGGCCCAGCTGACAATCGGTTTCTTGCTTCTCGACGCCCTGATCATGTTTGCAGACATGTTCACGACGTCGTATACGGCCATTCCAAGCGGGGCCTCCACGGATAACCTCGTTCTCGTAGGCCCGTACAAGTGGATTTTTTGGATTGTTGAAGTAGCCTTGGGACTCGTGATTCCCGTGCTCTTGGTAGCTAGTCCAAGAACCAACAAGACTCTGGGCTGGCTTGGTCTTGCGGGTTTCCTCGTGGTGATAGGCATGTTCGGCGCCCGTTTGACACTCGTGATTCCGCCCCAGATAACGCCCCTATTCGACATGCAGTTGGGCGCCTACAACCATATTCGATATGCATACGGTTACGCCCCAAGCGCCAGCGATCTGTTGGTGATGCTGGGGGTGTTTGCCTTCGGCATTTGGATGATGCTAGGAGCCAGGAAATACCTTCCCATGGATGTTGGGATTGACCAAGATGCACAGCAAAGAGGAGAAGTTACGTCATGAAACATAGTTCACGGAAAACAAATAGCGAGGTTGGAAACAAAGTGGATCGGCGTGGCTTCCTAAGGTCTGCAGCCTTGCTCGGCGGCTGCGGTGTCTTGGCGGGAACGGTCGAACCAGTCTTCGCACGCTTGGCTCATGCTCAGCGCATGGCGGAGCTCGACAAGGGTGAGTACAAATACCTTCACAACAATCCCGAGAACACCATCTATTCGACATGCCTCCAGTGTCACACAAGCTGTTCGCTTAGGTGCAAGGTGGTCGACGGCGTCCTCGTAAAAATTGATGGCAGCCCGATCTGTGCGCAGACACGCCTGCGCAATTTGCCCTACGCAGGTGACCTTGCCAAGGCGGCATTAGCGGAAGGGAAAATTTGTCCTAAAGGCCAAAGCGGGATCGATACTCTTTACGATCCTCATCGCGTTATCAAAGTGCTGAAAAGAAAACCCGGAACCCAGCGCGGTAGCGGACAATGGGTCACGGTCGACTTCAATGTTGCGATCAACGAGATCGTTGAGGGAGGCAACCTGTTCGGCGAAGGCCCTGTCCAAGGATTGAAAGAGGTCTGCGTCCTTCGTGATCGCGCGGTAGCAAAAGTCATGTCCGAGGATGTTGCGAAAATAAAAAAGAAATCAATGACGGTCGAGGAGTTTAAGGTCAAGCACTCGGCCCAACTGAACACACTCATCGACCCCGATCACCCGGACCTGGGCCCCAAGAACAACCAATTCGTATTCTTGGCCGGCCGTATTCAGCACGGCAGAGCCGAACTTATGAAATGGTTTACCTTTCAAAGCTTTGGGTCATTAAACCACGTCGAGCACACGACGATCTGTGAACAGAGTCATCACATTGCTTACAAGGAAATGACACACAAATGGGAAGACGGGAAGTGGACCGGGGGAAAAGACCACATGAAGCCGGATTTTGGCTCCGCGCGCTTCGCCATTTTCTTCGGAACCGGTTTCAGTGATGCTAACTTTGGCCCACCGCTTCTATCTCAACTCGTGGCGGAGGGTTTAGCCAATGAGGATCTTAAGATCGCTGTCTTAGATCCACGGCTTTCCCGTTCGGCAGGCAAGGCGCACTGGTGGGTCCCAATTAAGCCTGGTTCTGACGGGGCGTTTGCCCTGGGAATGGCACGCTGGATAATCGAAAACGCCAAAATTGATCGCCGTTTTCTTGAAAATGCGAATCAGGCCGCGGCCAAGGCCGATCACGAAACTGCATGGAGCACCGCTTCCTACCTGGTCAAGATCGAAGGAGGCCGGCCGGCAACTTACTTACGAGCCGACGAGGTTGGACTTGGAAGCAAGGTTGAATTTGTGGTGTCACGCGGAGGAACTCTCCTGGCCGTTAATCCAAACGATAAAGACAAAGCGGTTGAAGGCGATCTAGAAGCAAAAATGGAGAAGGACGGGATTGTCGCGCGGACCGCTTTCGATCTGTTCCGGGATAGAGTCGGCGAGAAAACGCTCGCCCAATACGCTGAAATGTGCGGAGTATCTGAGGATGCGATCGCTGACATGGCTCGGCGGTTTACCTCGTACGGGAAACAGGCCGCAGCGGAGTTCTACCGGGGAGCCGTGCAGCATACCGATGGCTACTACAACGGACAAGCTATCATTCTCCTCAACGTTCTCATCGGAAACTCGGGCTGGAAGGGAGGCTTGGCCCAGGGTGGCGGCCACTGGCACGAGTTCGGTGGCGCGCCCGGCAACCCCTATGATTTCCATGAAATGCACCCAGCGCTATTTTGGAATTTCGGGGTCAAGATGAATCGCGAAGGCGCCACGTACGAGGAGAGCACCCTGTTTTCAGGTTATCCGGCCAAGCGCCCGTGGTATCCGTTTACCGGCAACCTCTACCAGGAAGTCATTCCATCTGCGAAAGATGGATATCCCTACCCGATAAAGGTTCTGTTCCTGCACATGGGGACGCCCGTATTTTCTACACCCGCGGGCCACAAGCAAATCGCGATTCTCAGGGATACGAAAAAAGTGCCGCTGTTCATCGCTTGCGACATTCTGATCGGCGAAACCAGCATGTACGCTGACTATGTTTTCCCTGACACAACTTATTTCGAGCGTTGGGGATCACCAGGGGGAGGCCCTCCAGCCATGCTCGCCGCTTTGAGCAAAACGCGTCAACCTGTCGTGGCGCCTCTGACAGAGACTACCAAGGTTGACGGGATCGAGATGCCCATCAACATGGAGGCGTTCCTTATTGCGGTCGGGAAAAAGCTCGAGTTGCCCGGATTCGGCAAGGACGCCTTGGGACCCGGCAAGAACTTCGACCACCAAGACGACTGGTACCTTAAGAATGTGGCCAATATAGCAATGGGCGACAAGAAGGGAGACTCGGTCCCAGCCGCGGACGCGAAGGAGATGGACATCTTCCGCAAGGCTCGACGACACCTGCCAAAGAGCGTTTTCGACGAAGAGCGGTGGAGAAATGCCGCCGGCGCCGACTATTGGCCTCATGTGGTCTACGTGCTCAACCGCGGAGGCCGTTTCGAAGACTCGGATAAAATGTACAAAGGCGGCACGCAGGCTCACCCCTTTTCGGGTATTTTTCAAGTATTTGTCGAACGTGTAGCCAAGGCCCGTAATTCGATGTCTGGCCGACATTTCGACGGTCTGCCACCTCTGGAAGGGTCCAGATTTGCGAACGGCCAACCGGTTGTCCAGGGGAAGGATTACCCATTCCAACTGATCACTTTCAAAGAGATCTTCGGCACTCAGAGTCGCACCATGCCGATGAACCAATGGTTGACAGAACTCTGCCCCGAGAATGCTGTTCTGTTGAACCGTGTGGACGCAGAGAAGTTGGGTCTTCATGATGGCGACCGTGTGAGACTGGGTTCGGCCACCAACCCCGAGGGAACATATGATCTGGGAAACGGCGAGGTTCGCCATGTTGAGGGCGCCGTCAAGGTTCTTGAGGGTCTGAGACCTGGTGTAGTCGCTGTATCGTGGCATTTTGGCCATTGGGCGAGCGGTTCTCGTGACATGACCGTTGACTCGAACCTGGTCAAGGGTAACCCGAAACGATCACGCGGCTTTACACCCAATCCCGTTATGCTGGAGGACACTGTCGCGCGCGATGTCTGTCTTACCGACCCAATCGGTGGCAGCGCTTCGTTTTACGACACCTATGTGAAAATCACACGCGTCTGATCCTTGGCGTCAAGCGCAAAGAACTTTCGGAAATGGCGCTATTGAAGAATTGGTCACGTATGCCCGACTCGATTCGTTGAGCCGAGACGTGATGGAACCACACAAGCTGGAAAAGAGTAAAGAACATGCCGGTCGCCCGCGTGTCCGAAAAAGACCTTGTCCGGGCTAGGCTAAACTACAGGAGGATAGCATGCCGAAGTATTTGACAATACATTACGAAATGGCCGTGGATAGATTGTTGCTCGAATCCAGATGGACTGAGATTTCCATGGATTCCCGGGCCGAGTGGATCATGTCGGCATTCAATCTGGAAAAAGGCCGGCGCTGGTGCGAGTGGGACGCCCCCGATCCTCAGGTCATAGAAGAAATCTTTCGAGATCTCGGGATAATATGGAGCGAGATTCTGGAAGTGGAAGTGACCAGGGCATCGCAGCAGCGATTATGGGAGGAGCGATCCAAGAAGGCGGGTGACCTGGCTTCCTCAGTTCGGTAGTTGTAGTCGAGCATAAAAGGGATTATCGGACCGTTGTGCGAGTTCGAACTCCAGTCAAAAAGCCAAGGAGGGGAAGATGCCGCACTATCTAACTATTCACCACGAGCCGGAGTTGTCTAAAGAAGATATAGTATCCAGGTGGAGTCTTCTGGCTAACGAGCGAAGAGCGTTATGGGTGAGAACCTGGTTCAATCTTTCTGCGGGCAAACGATTCTGCTGGTGGGACGCGCCTAATCAGGCGGCGCTGGAGAAAATCTTCACTGATCATGGCGTGGCCTGGCAAGAAATCATAAAAGTGAAAATCACCCACTCATCTGAGTGGAGATGGCGAGAGGATTAGCCACTCGTGAAGCTTGATAGAGGCCCGCCTGCTGGCGCTCAGCGTAGCAAAATTCATGCAGGCTCGGAGTCTAGGCGCTGAATCAAATCGTTCTCCTCGGCATCTATATTAATAAAAGAAAGAGAGGCGGGAGGCGCATATGACTTTCAAAGAGGAATTCCTTTCAAATATAAAAGAGAGCCGAGCCGACAGATTTGAGAATGCCTGGAACCGACCCATGATAGAAGTATGGCCGGATGATGATTCCGATTGGGTTGCGTCGCATGAGGATCAGGCGAGGCAGATCCTGTGCATGACTCCCGAAATCGAGAGTACCCCCTTCTGTGGCAAGGGTTTTCATTGAGTTTGCCGAGGTGTCTTGTGTTCAGCTCCGTTCACCCGGGGAGATCTCACATGTCATTGCGAGCGAAGCGAAGCAATCTCTTCCTTCGGGGATTGGTGGTGGGACCGTCCCGCGGAGAACGCGGGATTGCCGGTCATCCATGATAGACAGGCTGGAAGCCTGTCTCACCATTCAGTCCTCGCAATGATGCGTGGAGCGGACCTCAAGCAACGTTACGACTATGACCGGTCTCTTTTCCGTAGCAAATGTATTTTTGCGGAACAAAAGCAGGCCAAAGAACACTAAACGTTTAACTGACCTTCCACCTTGGTTTTTAGGGGGCCTGGGGATGCCTATCTTCATGTTATTTCAACCAGTTGACTAACCGAAAAAATGTCCTAAAGGGGGGATTCCGACTCAAAACAACTTTTCTAAAAGCCTGAAACCGGCGCCTGATCGCCGGCCTACCATCGCATCGTCCCCTCGGGACGAGAGGAATGACGTAGTACATTTTCGGTAAGGAGGAAAATTATGGCCAAAATCGGTGAGTTGTATCAATCAGCGGACTGGAAAGCGGAAAAGCATGTTCCGGTAATTGAGTGCCCGGATCAGGTCCGAGCCGATGAACTGTTCGATGTCGTGGTTTCCCTTGGAAAGGAAATCGCCCATCCGAACACGACCGAGCACCACATAAGATGGATACAGCTCTTCTTTAAACCGGACGGAGACAAGTTTTCGTATCAGGTGGGGAACTTCGAATTTACTGCTCACGGCGAGTCAGTCGAAGGTCCGAATACAGGCCCGGTATTCACTCATCATGCCGCTGCGGCGAAAATGAAGGTAAAGAAACCCGGCGAATTAATTGCGACGTCGTTTTGTAACATCCACGGGCTATGGGAGAATTCTAAGCGGATTGGGTTAATGAAGTGATACATCAATATTTTATCTAAATCCATTGATATAAAGTAACTTTTTGACAAAGTTGCCTCAAGTGTGCTAATCTGTCTGCCAGCAGTCTTGTATCAAGGCTGGACCGAACAGGATTACTCGAGAAGCCGCATTGACTGCCGAGAGCAGTGTTCATTTTGCTCTTGGCGGGCGATGCGGAGAAGTGAGGGCCGCCATGAAATTCGCTGTGCAGGCAGTTGTCATCCTTTTTTGTTTGTTCGTAGTTTCAATCCAACAAGCGCCTGCTCAAGCAGACCACGAAGGGGCCAATATCGTCGGTGTCCAGGCATCTCACGACCTCAAGCAGATAAAGATCAAATTCAGAGGTAAAGCGGTTAGTCCCATCGCTTACGTGGCTGAACGGCCTTATAGGCTGATTATGGATTTCAAGTCGACCGGGTTGGGACGTGTCCCTGCCAAGATGACGATGAACCGGGGCCTGATACGAGAAATACGTACAGGGTCCCACTCATCGCGGGCCAGGGTGGTATTGGATTTCGGCGAAAATCCGGCGCCTCCGTATAATGTGTCCAGACACAATGACGTTGTTGTACTTAGTTTGGGTAAAACTCATCAATCCACGGAAAAATCCAAATCCGCTCCGGAAAAAGGCGCAGCCGCGGCCCGGACCTCTCCGGACATGCCGTCCTCCGCTGCCGCTCCATCGGATCACGGAAGATCAGAAAATGCGGATTCACGGTTTTCAGTAAAAGGAGCGGGCCTGAGTGATGATTTGATCTTTGTGGAGCTTGCTGACCGTAAGGACCCGACCCGCACTTATCGACTTGTCATGGATTTTGACTACAATAGTCTTCAGCTACGGACAGCGACATTCAGCGATGCGCTCGGTAATGTCAAGCGATTCGACATGGCGCTCAATCGCGCGTCCGGAGAAGCCCCGTTCGTGAGTTCCAAACACCCTTCAAGCTCTCGGAAAAATTGGGCGGCCGCAGCGTCAGGCTCTGACGCAAAAAAGACAGTCAAAAAGAAAAACCCACGGAGTAGGTACGCCAAAAAGTCGCGAAATCCAACCGTGACTCAGAAGGGACCGGCCAACCAAAAGTCAAAAAAACAAACGCGGGCTGACCTAGCCAAGTGAGACTGTCCTGCTGACAAAGAACCAGAGAGTCTTTATGGCTCGTTCGCTTCACCTATGGAAGCGCCTGTTCAGTTAGAGGCGCCAGTGAGTGTCATTGCGAGCGGAGCGAAGCAATCTCCCGTCATTCCCGTGAAGACGGGAATCCAGGAAGGGCGCATCGCCATGCGCCCCTACAAGATTGCTTTCGCGCGGAACGCGGGATTTCACTCCTCGCAATGACGATCCCGCACCCCGCGTAATTGAAGGTTACCGTGAAACCTTCTATTGTCTTGACCCCTGCCAGCACAGTACGCTAGTGCTATTCTTGGGGCTCTCGATACTGAATCAGCGTGATCGAGTCCCCATTTCTCTAAAAGGAGGCAGCCCATGAAGTATCCGGATATCCAATTTGAACCTTTCTTTAGTTGGGCGAACAGACCCAGGATCATGTACTCGCCGGGTGTCAGGCGGGAGTTGGGATACGAAATGGGCCAGTTAGGCGGCTCCAAGGTGGTGATGTTCACCGATAAGGGTCTGATAAACGCTGCCGTGGCCGAAATGGTCGCGGAAGAAGTAAGAAATTCGGATCTTCAATTGGTGGGGATATTCGACAACATCCTGCAGGACGCCAGGATCGCAAACATAAACGAAGGAGCTGAATTCTACAGAAGAAAGGGCGCAGACTCGATGGTGGTCGTAGGCGGCGGAAGCGTCATGGATACGGCCAAGGCGGTGAACATTTTGATCGGCGCCGGCGAAGATGATTTCCAACCGTTGGCTGATCAGGCCGGCTTATGGGAAGGCGCTCAAGCTTTGCCTCCTCACGTTGCCTTCCCGACAACGGCCGGGACCGGCTGCGAAGTGACCAACGCCATGGTCGTGCTGGACACCGAGGCCAAGGCAAAGCTCCAGGTTACTCACCCATATTGTAATTCCGATTTAGCCATGCTCGATCCTGAACTCACAGTCAAGCTCCCGCCGAAGATTACCGCATCCACCGGGATGGACGCCCTGACTCATGCCATTGAAGGCATAATGTCGACAGGAGCGCAACCGATATCCGACGCCCTGGGCCTCCACGCGATCAGGCTTATATTCAAATATCTGCCGGGGGCGGTTAAGGAGCCGGAAAACATTGAGGCCCGAGGGAATATGCTTATTGCAAGCTCATTGGCCGGCATGTGCTTCGTGAACACAATGTTAGGCGCAGTTCATGCCACTGCCCACGCGCTGGGGGCTCTGTACGGTATACCTCATGGATTTGCTAATGCCATCATGCTGCCGGCGGTTATGGACTTCAATTCAGAGCAGTCCCCGGAAAGGTATGTCCTGATTGCGGACGCAATGGGTTTGGACGTGATGGGCAAGGAACCGGCGCAAGTCGCAGGAGAAGCGGTCGATGCAGTCATGAAATTGAAATCGGAAATTGGTCTTACCGAGACATTAAAAGACTTCAATGTGCCCGAAGAGCCGGAAAAGCTCGCGCCTTTGGTGGAGCTGGCCGGCGTCGACGGGCAAATCAGTTATAATCCCCGTTACTTGGAAGAAGAAGATATTCTAGCTCTCTATGTCAAAGCTATCAAATAAAAGGAGTGAAACATGGAATATTGGAAAGATGAGACTGAACCGATCAAGGCTTTCCTCAAACTTTTTGAGGACGCCTCCAACGACGAAGAGCTTAGCGGCGGCCTGAAAAAGGTCAACCAGCTAATTTGGTTCGATTACACAGAGGACGGGCCGAACTGCTCTTTTCACGTGGACTGCCGGGGCGGGGAAGTCAAAGCCGCTGCGGGCAAGCCGGATGAAAAGCCGGACCTCATTATGAGCTTGTCCGCGGATGATGCTCACAGATCTTGGTCAAACAAGCTGAACCCCGTGATGGCGATCACACGCAGAAAAATACGGGTTAAAGGTTCCGCGACGGGGTTGCTGAAGCTCGCTCCCAAGCTAAAAAAAGTTGCCGTAATCTATCAAAAAGCCCTTACGGACTTGGGATGGGCCGACAAGATAATAAAATAGGACTGAACCTGAATAACAGTTCAGTTACCAGCGGGCGCTGTTTTGTCATTGCGAGCAGTGATTGGTGGGCTGTAGGGGCGACTGGCGAGTCGCCCAAGGATGACCGGCAATCCCGCGTTCTCCGCGAGACGGTCCCATCGCAATCCTGGTGTAGGGGCGCACGGCTGTGCGCCCTCTGGATTCCCGTTTCCACGGGAATGACGGAGATTGCTTCCCCCGTTTTTCAACGGGGGTCGCAATGACATGTCCGGCGATCTTTTCCCCAGTAACTGACGGATAAGCGCATTGAAGGAGACAAACATGCACGGTAATACCGGCAAGATCCTGAACGTCAACCTCAGCCCCGGAGAAATCCGCACGACTACATTATCCGAAGAGTATTACCGCAAGTACATAGGCGGGAGCGGACTGGCTGCGAAGATTTTTTGGGAACAGGGCAATTTTAATGCGGATCCGTTATCACCGGAGGCAATGCTGATTTTCATGAATGGTCCGTTTGCAGGATTGAAGCTGTCAGGCGCGAGCCGAAACAGCGTAGCGGGCCGTTCTCCGCTGACGGGCTGCTGGGGGGATTCCTCGTGCGGAGGCTTCTTTGCTCCCGAACTCCGCTATGCGGGTTACGACGGTATTCTAATCACCGGAAAGGCGCCGAATCCGTCTATGCTTGTAATTGAGGATGATCGAGCCGAGATCGTCGATGCGGAGGAGTATTGGGGCAAGGGGATCGAAGAAGTGACCCGCCTCATCAAGGAACGCTACAGCAAAACGCATAGATCGTTAGTCATCGGCCCGGCCGGCGAAAACCTGGTGAAATACGCTATGATCCTGAATGAAGGCCACCACGCGTTTGGCCGCGCGGGTTTTGGGGCCATAATGGGCTCCAAGAACGTCAAGGCGATTGTCGTGAAGGCCAAGAATCGGAGCATGACCCTGGCGGACCCTGAGAGATACGAGCCGCTCCGAAAGGAGCTCAATACAAAGATCAAGGAAGCCCTGGCGTCTGATGTCATGCACGAGAACGGCACCGCCGCCAACCTGGAAGGTGGCGCCGTTACCGGTGATGTTCCGATCCGGAATTTCACGTCTAATTTTTGGGAGGAGATGGGAGAGGCGCTCACCGGCAGCACGCTCACGGAGAGATTTTTGACGAAACGGGCGGCTTGCGCCTTCTGCGCCATCGCGTGCAAAAGAGTGGTGGAAGTTAAGGAAGGCCCATTTGCCGTGCCTGAGGGGCCGGGACCTGAATACGAAACCATCGTGGCGCTGGGCTCGCTCATAGGCTCTATGGATCTCGCTGCCACGTGCAAGGCGGGTCGTGTTTGCAACGATCTCGGCCTGGACACGATCTCCGCTGGAGGCGCCATCGCTTGGGCCATGGAAGCATTCGAGCTAGGCGACATCACCCTGGAGGATACCGGCGGAATAGAGCTTCGGTGGGGTGACATGGAAACCGTTGTCGGCAAAGTACTGCCCCATATTGCCAAGAGACAAGGTAAACTGGGGGCGCTGCTGGCCGATGGTAGCGTCGCTGCTGCCAACCAAATTGGCAAAGGGTCCATTCAATATACCGCTCAGAGCAAGGGTATGGAGGCTCCGATGCACGATCCGAGGGGTGGCGGCCACGGCCTCGCGCTGACGTATGCGGTTAGCCCGCGTGGCGCCTGTCACGTGGCGACTCCTATGCTCTTCATGGAGATGGGCGCTTGTTATTACCCGGAGATCGGGTTCGAATACGAGCTTGAGCCCATGACCGATAAGGACAAGCCCGAGGCCTCGGTCACAGCGGTCGAGCTTGGGAGCATCGAGAACAGCGCATGTTTTTGCCAGTTCGCCAATCGCGAGGTCTCGATCCCCGAATGGGTTGAGCTTTTCAATGTAGTCGCGGGCTACGAGTGGGACATAGACGAGATGATGGCCGCGGGCCGGCGGGTATTCTATCTAAAGAGACTCATTAATGGTAGATACGGCCTGACAGCGGCGGATGATGACTTGACTCCCAGGATGTTGGAACCCGCAAGAGACGGCGAGCCCGAGGGAATCGAGATGGACCTTCCGGGAATGAAAAATAAATTCTACAAACTTATGCAGATGGACTCGGAAAAAGGGATACCGCGCAAAGAAATACTGAAAGAATACGGCATGGCCGACGAAGCAAAACGCATTTGATGAATCCGACTGGAAGAGGCTCAGGCTACTATCGATTCGCAGTGGGACCGGCAAGATGAAACTGTCCCAGAATTGATTGCCGAAGGGGTCAAAATCGCGGCCGACAACCCGTACTGACCAGGATCATCCTTCTTTGGT
>Ga0172371_10003044_pt1 | contig 26204 bp, 18 predicted proteins | sample Lak12m_FD_114543 | JGI IMG/M metagenome (GOLD analysis project Ga0172371, IMG submission 114543) | Freshwater microbial communities from Kabuno Bay, South-Kivu, Congo - kab_022012_12m | ecosystem: Environmental > Aquatic > Freshwater > Lake | place: Democratic Republic of the Congo: South-Kivu... | reverse complement strand
CCAAGTGCGGCCAAATCGAGCGCAGCTTGCGCTTCAACGTCGACAATGCGGTATCCATGCCCGCGAAGCATAGCACATCGAGTCACAATATTGATACCCTTATTTCTTTACAGTGCCTAAGCGACCTCGCGGCGACCCCCGGGGTCAGGATGAGGCTCATCGATCATGCCGAGGCGGTAGAGGCGATGAACAAGAGATACGGTCCCTTGTATTCCAGGGACACCATCCCGGCCAAGTCCTATGCCGGGCAGGAAACGCCCAACCAGATCGCCGGCGTGTGGAACCTGCTGGTGGTGAATGCCAGCCTGCCAGACCAGGTCGCCTACAACATCGTCAAGACCATTTTCGACAAGAAGGCCGAGATGATCGCGGTGCACAAGGAATCGCAGAATTTCGACTACAAGTACCAGACCAACGCCGCGTCGCCCATACCGTTCCATCCCGGCGCCATCAGCTATTTCGCCGAGAAGGGCATCACGCTGAAATAGCAGCAGGTCGATAACGCCCCGTCGAGCGGGGCAACGGGGTTCCATCTTCGCTCGACGGTAGCGGCGAGCGCCGCGGGATGGACCCGCGCGACGCCCCGTTATTCCCCTGCCGGCGGACGATTGGCGCAGGTAACTTCGTATATAATCGCCCGAAGCGCGGCCCGCGGAAGAGGGACCGCCGTCCGCCGTCCGCAAGAGACATCAACCCAGCAAGAGGAGACCAATATGAATAGATTCATCCAAGCCTTGGGCATTGCCGCAATGGTCGCCCTGTCTGCGCCGCTTGCGGCCCAGAACAAGCTCAATATTTCCATCGCCACCGGCGGCACCGGCGGGGTGTATTACCCCTTGGGCGGCGGCATCGCCGCAGCGTTGTCTAAGTATGTCCCCGGCATCGAGGCCACGGCCGAAGTGACCGGCGGCTCGGTCGACAACCTCAAGCTGATCGGCAGCGGCAAGCCCTATATCGCACTGACCATGGTCGACGCGACCTTGGACGCTTACCGCGGCGAGGGCAAGTTCGCCGGCAACAAGATCCCGGTGCGCACGCTGATGATCCTTTATCCGAACCGCATGCACGTGGTTTCTGTCGAGGGCCGCGGCGTCAACAAAGCCGCCGACCTGAAGGGCAAACACGTATCCACCGGCTCGCCCGGCAGCGCCACCGAAGTGATGGCCTTTCGCGTGATCGAGGCTGCCGGACTGGACAAGGACAAGGACATGAAGCGCGAGCGCCTGGGCGTGGCCGAGTCGGTAAACGCGATGAAGGACGGCAAGATCGACGCCTTCTTCTGGGTCGGCGGATTGCCCACCGCCGCGGTGACCGACCTCGCCAACACGCCCGGCACCAAAATCAGGATGGTCGATCATGCCGAACTGGTTCCGGCGATGAACAAGAAGTACGGCAACCTGTATGTCGAGGACGCGATCCCGAAGGCGACCTACCGCGGCATGGACGCCGACAACAAGCAGGCCACGGTGATGAACATCCTCATCGCCAATGCGAGCATGGACGACAAGACCGCCTACAACATCGTCAAAACGATCTTCGACAAACGCCAGGACCTGATCAATGTGCACAAGGAAGCGGCGAACTTCAAACTCGAGAACCAGAAAGCCGCGGCCTCGCCGATCCCGTTCCACCCGGGTGCGGTGAAATACTTCGCCGAGCAGGGCATCAAGCTCAACTGAGATTTCAGTTGACGTATTTGCCCGCAACGACCCCGCCAGCTGGCGGGGTCTTTTTGTTTTAGCCTGCCACCCGGCGGACCAAAACCCAGGATCCAAATCCACCGCACAGAATAGGCGCTCAACCCATGAGTGAACCGAGCAGACCAGATAACGACATCGAACCGATCATCAGCGAAGAGGCGCTGAAGAAGGCGGAGGAGTTCATCGAGGAAGAGGAGGGCGCGGCCAACAAGCTGAGCGGCCGGCTCGCCGCCTTCGTGACCTTTGCCGCGGTGGCGATGTCCGCGTTCCACCTGTATACCGCCTATGGCATCCTCGCGACGCAGACCCTGCGTCCGGTGCACGTGGCCATGGTGTTGTTCCTGTCGTTTCTGGTGTTCCCGATAGCAAAGCGCTATCGCCATCGCATCATGTGGTGGGACTGGATACTTGCACTGCTGTCGGTCGCGGTGGCGGTATACCTGATCCAGGGCGGCGACGATTTGAACGACCGCAACACCTCGCCCGACAGCTGGGACATTTTCTTCGGCGTCGCCCTTATCTTCATGGTGATGGAGGTCATGCGCCGCACCAACGGCTGGATCATGCCCGCGATCACCGGCGCGTTCATCCTCTACGCCCTGTTCGGCGCCTACCTGCCCCACCCCTGGACGCACAAGGGCTACGAAGTCGGGCGGCTGATCGGGCACATGTACATGACCCTGGAGGGCATCTACGGCGTGGCCGTGGACGTATCCTCCTCGCTGATCATCCTGTTCACTATTTTCGGTGCGTTCCTGCAATATTCGGGCGCGGGCAAGTTCTACATCGACTTCTCCTTCTCGGCGATGGGCGGCAAACCCACGGGCGCCGGGCGCTCGGTGGTGCTCGCCTCGTTCCTGCTCGGCGGTCCCTCGGGATCGGGCGTCGCGACCACGGTGACCCTGGGCGCGGTCGCCTATCCAATGCTGGCCAAGGCCGGCTATGAGCGGAACGCCGCGGGCGGCCTGCTCGCCGCGGGCGGCCTCGGCGCGATCATCTCGCCACCGGTGCTCGGCGCCGCGGCCTTTCTGATCGCCGAGTTCCTCAAGATTTCATACCTCGATGTGCTGCTGATGGCCTGCATACCGACCATCCTGTTCTACCTCGCGCTGTTCCTGATGGTCGAGATCGACGCGCGCAAGTACCACATGCACAACTTGCTGATCGAGAAGGTCGATACCGTATGGAACCTGACCAGGCACTACTGGTATCACTTCCTCTCGTTGATCTCGATCGTCGCCTTCATGATGTGGGGCTTTTCGCCGGTGCTGTCGGTGTTCTGGGCAACCGTGGTGTCCTTCCTCACCAGCTTCCTGCGCGGCGACACGGCGCTGTTCTCCTACGACCTGTTCCGCGGCAAGGGCCGGGTTGCCGATCTGATCTTCAGGTCGCCTTTGGTCAAGGCGATGGAAGGCGGTTCGATCGGCGTGCTCAACGTCGCCGCCACCTGCGCCGGCGCCGGCATCATCGTCGGCGTCGTGACGCTTACCGGCCTCGGGCTCAAATTCAGCTCCATCGTGATCGATTACGCAGGCGGCTCGCTACTGATGACCGCGGTCTATACCTCGCTGGTGGTGTGGATCGTCGGTCTGGCGGTGCCGGTGACCGCCTCCTACATCATCTGCGCGGTCATCGCCGCGCCGGCGCTGATCAAGCTCGGCGTGCCCGACTTCGCCGCGCATATGTTCATCTTCTATTACGCCGTTCTGTCGGAGGTTTCGCCGCCTACGGCGCTGTCCCCGTTCGCGGCCGCGGCGATCACCGGCGGCGACCCGTACAAGACCACGCTGCAATGCTGGAAGTACACCGTGCCCGCCTTCCTGGTGCCGTTCATGTTCGTGCTCGATCCCAGCGGCCAGGGCCTGCTGCTGATCGGATCCACCAAGGCGCTCGCCGCGGCCAACTGGTGGTCGATCGCCGAGGTCACGCTGACCGCGGCCGTGGGCATTGCCGCGCTCGCCGGAGGCTTCCAGGGTTGGGCCCTGATCAAGACCACCCTGGCCGAACGCTGGATGCTGATCATCGCCGGATTCGCGCTGGTCTACCCCGCGGGCGTCGCCGATCTGATCGGATTCGGTTTCGTGGCAGCGGCGCTCGGACTGCAGGTCCTGCGGCGCGACCGCGAGGCTGCGCCTGCCTGACAGCGGATACCCTTGCGCGCTGCGCGCTTACATCCGCGTCAATCGGCGTCCGTCGACGGGTCGAACTGCTCTGGTAGAGCTGGCGCGGACGGCGGCCCGTCCGCGCGGATCGCCGATTGCACGCGGACGAAAATCCGTCCGCGCACAATCGGCGATCTTGGATAAAACCCCCAATCGGTGTTGCTTTTATCCATAACCGTGTTTTCTGTGCGGACGTGCTTTTCGTCCGTACAGAAAACACGGTTGGCGCGCGATAGCGCGCAACTGCTTTCACTTCAGCATGGACGGGCGCAGGACCGCGCATCGAGATGAAGCAGTCGATTGATGCGGAAACGGCCTAGGCCGCGGCCTGCGCGCGCGAGGCGCGCTTGCGGTCGTGCTCTTTCAGATAGCGCTTGCGCAGCCGGATCGATTTGGGGGTGATTTCCACCAGTTCGTCGTCGGCGATGAATTCCACCGCTTTCTCCAGCGTGAGTTCGATCGCCGGCTCCAGGCGCACCGCCTCGTCCGTGCCGGACGCGCGCACGTTGGTCAGCTGCTTGCCCTTGATCGGATTGACCACCAGGTCGTTGTCGCGCGAATGGATGCCGATGATCATGCCTTCGTAGAGCGCTTCGCCGGGGGCGACGAACATGCGGCCGCGCTCCTGCAGCTTCCACAGCGCGTAGGCCACGGCGACGCCGTCCTCCTGGCTGATCAGCACGCCATTGCGGCGCTCGTCCATGTCGCCCTTGACCGGACCGTAGTCGTCGAAAATGTGGCTGGCGAGCCCGGTGCCCCGGGTCAGCGTCAGGAACTGGCCCTGGAAACCGATCAGTCCGCGCGCCGGAATGCGGTATTCCAGGCGCACGCGGCCGCGGCCGTCGGACACCATGTCCTGCATGTCGCCCTTGCGCCGGCCCAGTTCTTCCATTACCGCGCCCTGGTGGCCGTCTTCGACGTCGACGCTCAGCAGTTCGTACGGCTCCTGCTTCTCGCCGCCGATTTCCTTCATCACCACGCGCGGGCGGCCGACGCCCATCTCATAGCCTTCGCGGCGCATGTTTTCGAGCAGGATGGTCAGGTGCAGCTCGCCCCGGCCGGAAACGATGAAGGTGTCGGAATCCCGGGTGAACTCGACCTTGAGCGCGACGTTGCTCTTGACTTCGCGCTCGAGGCGCTCGCGGATCTGGCGGCTGGTAACGAACTTGCCCTCGCGGCCGGCGAGCGGGGAGTTGTTGACCATGAAGTTCATGGTCAGCGTCGGCTCGTCGACTTTGAGCATCGGCAGCGCATCCGCCTGCTCGGGCGCGCAGATGGTCGAGCCGATGCCGATTTCCTCGATGCCGTTGACCAGCACGATGTCGCCGGCCACGGCTTCCTCCGAAACCACCCGCTCCAGGCCCTCGAAGGTCAGCACCTGGTTGATGCGCGCCTTGAGCGGCGGCGAATCCGGGCCGTTCATCACCACCACGTCCTGCAGCGGCTTGATGCGGCCGCGCGATATGCGGCCGATGCCGATCTTGCCGACGTAGCTCGAGTAGTCGAGCGAGCAGATCTGCAACTGCAGCGGGCCGTCCGGATCGTCGTTGCGCACCGGCACGTGCTTGAGGATGGCGTCGAACAGCGGCCGCATGTTGTAAAGCGCGTCGTCCTTCAGCGCGTCAATCGAGGCCGGCGCATCCTTCATGTCGGCGACCGCCCAGCCGTGCAGGGCCGAGGCGTAGATCACCGGGAAATCGAGCTGTTCCTCGGTCGCGCCGAGCTTGTCGAACAGTTCGAACGTGTGGTTCACCACCCAGTCCGGCCGCGCGCTCGGGCGGTCGACCTTGTTGACCACGACGATGGGCTTCAGGCCCAGCGCCAGCGCCTTGCGCGTGACGAAGCGCGTCTGCGGCATCGGGCCCTCGACCGCGTCGACCAGCAGCAGCACGCTGTCGACCATCGACAGCACGCGCTCGACCTCGCCGCCGAAGTCGGCGTGGCCCGGGGTGTCGACGATGTTGATGTGGGTGCCCTCGTAAGTGACGGCGCAGTTCTTCGCGAGGATGGTGATGCCGCGTTCGCGCTCGAGGTCGTTCGAGTCCATCACCCGCTCTTGTATATGCTGGTAGGCGGCGAAGGTACCGGACTGCCGCAGCAGCTTGTCGACCAGGGTGGTCTTGCCGTGGTCGACGTGGGCGATAATGGCGATGTTGCGTATTGGGCGGGTCATGGGGAAGCAGTCTAAAGAATATTGCAGTTCGTGTCGCGAACCGGCACGAAAGCAATGCCTTACTTGCCCCCGCCTGATCTTGCTCGAACCAGTTTGAAATGCCTGACCAGAGCTACCCCGAGGGGGGCTTTGGAAGGCCAGAAAATTCAGTATGTTAGCATGTTCCTGGCGGATTGGCCCGGTTTTCCGGCTTGATTGTATAATCGCCTCAGCTTGCGGCATCGGTCTTATTCCATTTATCATATATAAATCATATTGTTAAACCTATGCGTAGCAGCGTTTCAGACTTCCAGGCAAAACTCGACACGCCGTTCGGACTGGTGGGGGTGCGCACCGAGGGCGATGCGCTGGCGGAGATCGCGTATCTGCCGCGCAGCGCAGGCGCCCTCGCCCCCGCGAACGCGCTCGCCGGGCGCGCCTGCGCGCAAATCGAAAAATATGTCGCCGACCCCGGCTACCGTTTCAAGCTGCCGCTGAAACATGTCGGCACCGTCTTTCAACGCCGCGTGTGGGAACAGATAGCGGCGATCCCCTTGGGCGAAACCCGGACCTATGGCGAGCTCGCGCGCGCGTTGCGATCGGCGCCGCGCGCCGTGGGCCAGGCCTGCGGCACGAATTATTTTCCGCTGGTGATTCCCTGCCATCGCGTCGTCGCCGCCACGGGCCTGGGCGGCTTCGCCCATACGAGCAGCGGCTTTCTGCTCGGTGTCAAGCGCTGGCTGCTGCAACATGAACAAGCCGGGAACCAGGAAGCCCGGCGCCATGTCAGGCGGTAAGTCCCCGCGCATGCCTCAGTCACGATGAAACAGGGCGACGCTGCGCTGCTCGACGCGTTCTGCGACCACCTCTGGCTCGAGGATGGCCTGTCCAAGAACACGCTCGACGCGTACCGCCGCGACCTGACGCTGTTCGGCGACTGGCTGGCGCGCGCGCGCGCGCGCGCGCTGCTCGATACGCGCGAGGAGGACCTGTCCGCTTATTTCGCCTTCCGCTACAACGAGGCCAGGCTGCGCGCGAGCTCACAGGCGCGGCTGCATTCCAGTCTCAAGCGCTTTTTCCAGTTCGCCTTGCGCGAGAACCGGCTCGCCGCCGATCCCACGCTCAAGCTGGACACGCCGAAAAAACCGCAGCGCTTTCCCAGGTCGCTCACCGAGGCGGACGTGGAAGCGCTGCTCGCCGCGCCGGATGTGGCGTCCGCGCTGGGCCTGCGCGACCGCGCCATGCTGGAGATGCTCTACGCAACGGGGCTGCGCGTGTCCGAACTGGTCGCGCTGAAGCTGATCGAGATCAGCCAGGACATGGGCGTGGTGCGCGTGTTCGGCAAAGGCGGCAAGGAGCGCATGGTGCCGATGGGCGAGGAGGCGGCGGCCTGGCTCACGCGCTACCTGAAGGACGCGCGGCCGCGGCTGCTCGGGCATGCGCAGTCCGACGCGGCCTTCGTCACGACGCGCGGGACGGCGATGACGCGCCAGGCCTTCTGGTATTTGATCAAAAAGCATGCGCTCGCGGCGGTGCCGGGCAAAGCCCCGTCGCCGCACACGCTGCGCCACGCTTTCGCCACGCACCTGCTCAATCATGGCGCCGATCTGCGCGTGGTGCAGATGCTGCTCGGCCATGCCGACATCTCGACCACGCAGATCTACACCCATGTCGCGCGCGAACGCCTGAAACTGCTGCACCAGAAACACCATCCGCGCGGATAGTCGGCGTCATGAGCAAGAAAGAACATGTTTCGGAAACACCGGCGACCGCGTTCCTGAAGAAACACGGCGTCGGCTACACCGAGCACGTCTACGCCTACGAGGAGCACGGCGGCACCGCGGTATCGGCGCGGGAACTCGGCGTGCCCGAGCACCAGGTGGTGAAAACCCTGGTCATGGAAGACGAGGCGAAGCGCGCGTTCATCGTCCTGATGCACGGCGACCGCAAGGTCTCGACCAAGAACCTGGCGCGTCAGATCGGCGTGAAGAAGGTGGAGCCGTGCACACCCGAAGCCGCCAACCGCCATTCCGGCTATCTCGTGGGCGGCACTTCCCCCTTCGGCACGAGAAAACAATTGCCGGTCTACGCGGAAAAAAGCGTGCTCGACCTCGAACGGATTTACATCAACGGCGGCCGGCGCGGCTACCTGGTGGGAATCGACCCGGCGGAACTCGCGCGACTGCTGGACGCGAAGACCGTCGAGGTAGCGCTGGAAGACTGAGCGTTGGCCCGCGGGACCACCGTCCGGCGGGAGCGGCGCCCTGCCCCCCAAGGGGACTTCATTTGGGCGTGGGAGCGGCGCCCCCGCCGCGACATGGTTGCTCGCTTGCGACGAGCGGTCGGCCCGGGGGCGGGCCTCCTACGGCACCTCGCCGGTCGGCCCGGGGGGGCTTCCTACAGCACCCCGCCGGTCGGCCCGGGGGCGGGCCTCCTACGGCACCTCGCCGGTCGGCCCGGGGGCGGGCCTCCTACGGCACCTCGCCGGTCGGCCCGGGGGGCCTCCTACGGCACTTCGCCGGTCGGCCCGGGGGGGCCTCCTACTTAACCCGGCTTCTTTCGATCACCACGCCGACGCGACGCGCGCTTGGCTGGGCGCCGATCTTGGCGATGCCCACGCGCACCCAGGGCGCGTGAAATTCGCCGAGAACGATCTGCGCCACGCGCTCGGCCAGGTTTTCCACCAGCCCGTAGTGCTGATCGAGCAGCACCGCGCGGATGCGTTCCACCACCACCGCGTAGTCGATGGTGTCGGCGACCTTGCCGCTCTTGAACACGCGGTCGTCAGGCAGCGCGATGTCCAGATCGAGTTCCACCGTCTGGGTAATGGTCTTCTCGCGCTTGTAGATGCCGATGCGCGCATCCAGCCTTATTTCGCGCAGAAATATGATGTCCATGGCGTGGGATCGGGGCTGGGGCGGGATGCGGATCCCGCGTAAAATGAGGAGCATATTCTAACAGGCGGTTTCAGATGGCGACCACTGTCTTCGCTGTTGCGGCTTACCTCATCGGCTCGGTGTCGTTCGCGGTGATCGTGAGCCGCCTGTTCGGACTGCCCGACCCGCACAGCTACGGCTCCGGCAATCCCGGCGCGACCAACGTGTTGCGCACGGGAAAAAAGCTGGCCGCGGCGCTGACGCTCGCGGGCGACACCGGCAAAGGCGCGCTGGCGGTGGTCCTGGCCGGGCATTTCGCCGCGGATTACGGGGTCGGCATGGACGGCATCGCGCTGGCCGCAGTGGCGGTGTTCCTCGGCCATCTCTGGCCGGTATTTTTCCGCTTCAGGGGCGGCAAGGGCGTGGCGACCGCGCTCGGCATCCTGTGCGCCGTCGACCCCCGGCTCGGCCTCGCGACGCTGGCAGGCTGGCTGGTGATCATGTTCATTTTCCGCATCGTGTCGCTGGCCTCGATCATCGCCGCCGTGTTCGCCCCGTTCTGTACGGTTTGGCTGTTCGGCACGGCGAGCCCGCTGCTGCCGGGCGTGCTCGCGATAGCGGCGCTGCTGATCTACCGGCACAAGGAAAATATCGGGCGCCTGCTCGCGGGCCAGGAAAGCCGCATCGGCGCGAAAAAACAGGATCTGCGCTAGATCGATGCCGAAAGATCCCAGCGCGGTTTGACGGTGAAGGCGTAAGCACCCTCGGCCGGGTTTCCCGGCCCGGCACCCGAACGCAGGGCGCCGGATGCATTATTACGAAGCTCGGCGCCTAAACGCAGGGCTCCGGCTAGGGCAATCATCGCGCCGTTGTCGGTGCAGAATTCGAATTCCGGATAGAACACCGCGCATCCCCGCCCCGCGGCCTCGCGGTCGAGGCGCTCGCGCAGGCGGCGATTGGCGCCGACGCCGCCGGCGACCACGAGCTGGTCGAGGCCGGTCTGCTCCAGCGCGTAAAGCGATTTCGCCACCAGCACGTCGACGATCGCTTCCTGGAACGATGCCGCGACATCGGCTTTCGCCGCGGCATCCGGTGTTTCTTTGCGCACCAGCAGCGACACCGCGGTCTTCAGGCCGCTGAAGGAAAAATGCAGATTGCCCGTTCTGTGCATTTGCTCGAGCATGGGCCGCGGCAGCTTGTACCTGGCCGCCCTGCCCTCGCCGGCCAATTGCGCCAGCGCCGGCCCGCCCGGATAGCCGAGGCCGAGCAACTGCGCGGTCTTGTCGAAGGCTTCGCCGGCGGCGTCGTCCACGGTTTCGCCCAGCAGTGCGTAATGGCCCACGCCGGCGACGCGCATCAGTTGCGTATGCCCGCCCGAAACCAGCAGCGCGACGAAGGGAAAGCGCGGCGGATTGCTGGCGAGCAGGGGCGAGAGCAGATGGCCTTCGAGGTGGTGTATGCCCAGCGCCGGAATGCCCAGCGCGAAGGCGAGCGCATTGGCGATGCTAGTGCCGACCAGCAGCGCGCCGGCCAGTCCCGGTCCCTGGGTGTAGGCAAGGGCGTCGACGTCGGCGAGCGCTGCTCCGGCCTGATGCATGACCTGGCGGATCAGCGGCAGCACACGGCGGATGTGGTCGCGCGAAGCGAGTTCCGGCACCACCCCGCCGTATTCCTCATGCATCGGGATCTGGGTATGCAAGGCGTGCGCGAGCAGCCCGCGCCCGCTGTCGTACAGGGCGATGCCGGTTTCGTCGCAGGAGGTTTCGATGCCCAGGATCAGCATGGGGCTGCGTCTAAAGCGCTCAGGGTAATCCCTAACTGAAAGGTGCCGGTGTCGCTCCATATAATACGCGACTTCCCTGACCGGGCGGAGTCCTGATCCGGCCTGCCCTGCGAAACGAGTGGTGTTTCAAATAGCGCGGCGCAAATTTGCAGACGCGCACCTTGCCCCGCTCACTTCAATTTGAAACCTGAAGTTTTCTTGGAATGCTCTCCGGAATGAATCGAATTGCTTTTCTCACTGCGTTGATCGGGCTTTCGGTGCTGCTGGCCGGATGCGGCAACGAGCCTGCGCCGGAGTCGGCTCCGGCCACGAAGACTTCTGCTGCAGCCGGCGCGCCCGCGGCGCGCATAACGGACGCGCAGAAGAAACACATCAGCGTCGAAACGGTCGCTGCTTCGGGGGCCGTGGACGTGCTTGCATTGCCTGGGCGCGTGAGCTTCCGTTCGCAGGCGCAATCCGCAGTCGGAGCCGCGGTGGCGGGCCGCGTCGTCGCCGTGCTGGTTCAGGCCGGGCAGGTGGTCACGGCCGGCACGCCATTGTTGACCATCGAAAGCGCCGATGCGGGGGCGGCTCGCGCGGCGTTGGAGCAGGCGGCCACGAGGCTGGGCAGCGCCGAGAACGCCTACAGGCGCCAGGTCGAGATGGTCGAGAAAGGGGTCGGCCTGGAGTTCGAACGTCAGGAAGCCGAAGCGCGCTCGAAGGAAGCGCGCGCCGAATACGAGCGGGCGCGAAACGCCGCGGACCTGATCGGCACCGGCAGGGGCATCCGCTTCACCGTGCGCGCGCCTGCCGACGGCGTGGTGATGAGCATACGCACCGCGGTCGGGGCCGGGGTCGCGCCTGGCGGCGAAGCCTTGCTTGAGATCGGCGACCCGAGCCAGTTGCAGGTGGTCGCGCAGGTGGCGGAAAGCGACTTGCGCCGCGTCGCCCTTGGCCAGGAAGCCGAGGTGGAGTTCCCCGCACTGGCCGCGCGCGTCATGGCGCGGGTCGAAAATTTCAACCCGCGCGTGGACCTGGAATCGCGGCGCATTCAGGTCTATCTGGCGCTCGCCAAACGGCCGGAAGGATTGCGTGCCGGGATGATGGCGCAGATCGCACTGCGCGTGCGCGCCGAGGCAGGCATCTCCGTTCCGGTATCGGCGGTGCTGATCAAGGATGGAAAGCGGCGCGTGGTATACCTCGCCCGGCCCGATGGCGAATTCGAGGCGCGGGAGGTGCAGGTCGGCCGCAGCCGGGACGGCCGGGTCACGGTTCTAGAGGGCCTGTCGGCCGGCGAAAGCGTGGTGGTGCGGGGCGCCTTGCTGCTCGACACCCAGGCAGAGCAATTGCTTTAACGATGCTGCGCCTGTTGATCGAAACCTGCGTTCACCGCCGCATGGCGGTGCTGTTTGCCACCCTGGTCGTGGCCGGCTTCGGACTGCGCGCCTATCTCTACACGCCCATCGAAGCCTATCCGGACGTCACCAACACGCAGGTCACGGTCATCACCCAACTCCCCGGCAATGCGCCGGAGGAGATCGAGCGCCGCGTCACCGTGCCGCTGGAGCGGGAACTGAACGGCACGCCGGGAATGACCTTGATGCGCAGCGAGAGCCTGTTCGGCCTGTCGCTGATTACCCTGACCTTCTCGGACGAAACCAGCAGCTTCGTGGCCAGAACCATCGTCTTGCAGCGTGTCGCCGCGGCCGAGCTGCCGCAAGGCGCGACGCCGGGGCTCTCGCCCGCGGCGACCCCCCTGGGCGAGGTGTATCAGTTTCGCCTGGTGAGCGACCGCCACGATCTCTACCAGATGCGCGCCGAAATGCAGTGGAATGTGGTGCGCGTGCTGCGCCAGGTGCCCGGGGTGGCCGATATCGTGCCCTTCGGGGGATATCTAAAGGAAATGCACATCGAAGCCGACGCCGCGCGCCTGTACGCCCTCGGCCTGACGCTGGCCGATGTCGAGCAGGCCATCGCCAAGTCCAACCTGAACGTGGGCGGCGGCTTCCTGCGGCTCGGCGATCAGGAGCTGACGGTGCGCGGCCTTGGCTATCTCGAATCTCCCGAGGACATCAAGCGCATCGTCCTCAGAAGCAAGGACGGGACCGCGGTCGCCGTGGGCGACGTTTCAACCGTAGTGCAGTCCTACACGCCGCGGCGGGGTTCGGTCGGATTCGGCCTCGAAAAGGAAGCCATCGAAAGCTTCGTGTGGATGCGGCGCGGCGAGAATCCTTCGCTGGTGCTCGAGGGCATTCATGCCAAGGTGCGCGAGCTGAACGAGACCATTCTGCCCAAGGGCATGCGCATCGAGACCGTCTACGACCGCTCCGACCTGGTCGGGCTGACCCTGTCCACGGTCCATGAAAACCTCCTGACCGGATTTTTCCTCGTGCTCGGCCTCGTATGGTTGTTCCTGCGCAGCATGGTCGGCTCGCTGGTGGTGGCCGTGGTCATACCGCTCGCGCTGCTGGTGGCTTTTCTCGGCCTCCACGCACTCGGACTCCCGGCCAACCTGATCTCCATGGGCGCGATCGATTTCGGCATCCTGGTCGATGGCGCCGTGGTGCTGGTCGAGAACGTCATCCATGCGCTGCGCCACGACCGGCCCGCCGAGCGTGCCGGCGTGCTGCGCGTGGTGGTGCGTTCCGCGGTGAACGTGGGGCGTCCCACGCTCTACGCGATGCTGATCATCATCGCCGCGCTGTTGCCGGTGTTCACGCTGCAATCGGTCGAGGGACGGATTTTCCGTCCCCTGGCGCTCACCTACTCCTTCGCGCTGGTCGGTGCGCTGGTATTCTCGCTGCTCCTGGTGCCGGCGCTTTGCGCGGCGCTATTCCGGCCGCGTCATGCGCGGCTTATGGAGCCGGTCTGGGTCGAGCGTCTGCGCACCCGTTACCGGCGCTCCCTCGCCTGGCTGCTCGGCCGGCGCGCGATCGTGCTCGCCGCCTCCCTCGTGCTGCTCGCTCTGGGCGCGATCGCCGTTACCCGTCTGGGCACCGAGTTCCTGCCGGAACTGGATGAAGGCGACATCCAGCTGTTTGTCGAGATGCCTCCGAGCATCGCGCTGGAGAAGGGGCAGGACATTCTGCTCGACGCGCGCCGGCGAATACTCGCGTTTGCAGAGGTCAAGGCAGCCCTGAGCGAGCAGGGCCGTCCCGAGGACGGTACCGACAACGAAGGCGTCAACATGAGCGAAACCTTCATTCGCCTGAAGTCCAAGCAGGCATGGCGCCCGGGCCTGGACAAGAAACGCCTGATCCACGAGATGCGCGCGTCCTTGTCCGAAATCCCCGGCGTGCGCTATAACTTCTCGCAGCCGATGAAGGACAACGTGGAGGAGGCGGTCAGCGGCGTGCGCGGCAAAGTCGCGCTGAAAGTATTCGGATCCGATCTGGCGCAAATGCGCGGCACACTGGAGCGCGCGAAGGGGGTGCTCAAAGCGGTGCCGGGCATCGTGGACCTCGACCTGTACCGGGACGCCTCGACGCCGCAGTTGCAGGTTCGTTTCGACCGGCGCGCGCTCGCCCGCGCCGGCATCTCGATGGACGATGCGCAGCGCACCCTGGAAACAGCGCTCGCCGGCCGCGTCATCACCTCCATGTGGGAGGGCGAGCGACCGGTACCGCTGCGTCTCTTGTTGCCGCTGGCGACGCGCAACGACGCGGAGCGAATCGGCGCCATCACAATCGCCGCCGAGTCCGGCGCGCGCGTGCCCTTGCGCGACCTGGCCAGCATCCAGATCACCAGCGGCGTGGCGTCGATCAACCGGGAAGGAAACAGCCGCTTCCTCGCCTTGAAGTTCAACATCGAGGGACGCGACATGGGATCGGCGGTGAAGGAGGCCATGGCCGCCGTCGCGCGCAGCGTGCCGCCGCCCGAAGGCTATTACTTCGTCTGGGGCGGCGAATTCGAAAACCAGCAGCGCGCGCTGGCGCGGCTCAAGCTGGTCGTGCCCGTGGCCATTCTGATGGTGCTCGGCCTGCTCTACGGCGCGATGAATTCAGGGCGCAGCGCCCTGGCTGTCCTCTTGACGGTACCGCTCGCGCTCACCGGAGGCGCGTTTGCGCTGCTCGCGGCCGGGGTGGCCATGTCGGTGAGCGCCGCGGTCGGATTCATCGCGCTGCTCGGCCAGGTGTCGCTGATGGGCGTACTGGTACTGAGCGCCGCCGAAGCGCGGCGTCGCGATGGCGAGGCGCTGCAACCGGCTTTGATCGAGGGGGCGGCCGAGAGGCTGCGGCCGGTGCTCATGGCATCGCTGCTTGCGCTCGTCGGCCTCCTGCCGATGGCATTGTCTTCGGGAGTGGGCAGCGAAACGCAGCGGCCGTTCGCCCTGGTGGTGGTGGGCGGCATGTTGACCACGCTGTTGGTCGCGCTGTGGATGCTGCCGACGGTGTACAGCGCCATCACCACCGAACGGCTGACGACGCCGGAGGAAAAGGACGAGCATCTGGGGGAGGAAACGTGAGGCCGGGATGGTTTGCGATTCTGCTGGCCGGCGCATTGGCGTGGTTGCCACCCGCGCGGGCGCAGGATCCGCATGCCGCTCTTCCCGATCGCCTGACGCTGCCGATCCTGCTGCGGCTCGTCGCCGAGCGCAGCCCGAGACTCGCAGTCGAACAAACGGCGATCGATTCCGCCGAAGCGGAGCGCATTAGCGCCGGGGCGCGGCCCAACCCCACGATCTCCTACGGGCGTTTCAAGCCTTCCGGCGGTGTCGGCACGCTGTTCGAGGGCAGTCGCCAGCAGCAGACGACGCTGGACTTGCCGGTGTTGATTGGCGGCCAGCGCGGCGTGCGCATCGAGGCCGCGAAGCAGGGGCTGCAGGCTGCCCGCGCCCGGGTCGGGCTGGCTGGCAACGAGTTGGCTTTGCGCGCGGCCGATCTGTTCGTCGGACTGCAGGCTGCGCAGGAGAAGGTCGGCTTGTTTGACGAGTCGGCCGCCGAAATCGAGCGCGTCGTCGCGACCGTTTCGGGGCGGCTGGACAGCGGCGTGGCGAGTCGCTACGAACTCACGCGCGTCGAGGTCGAATTGGCCGGCATGAACGCGCGGCTCGCGGACGCGCGCGCCGAGTTGGCCGAGAAATCGGCGGGCTTGGCGGCTTTGCTTGGCGCACCCGGCTGGCGCCCGGGCGCGAACGGCACCGCGGTACCCGAAGGCCTGTCCCTCGGCGCCGCCGAATGGCGGGAAGCCCTGATGCTCGAGAACCCGCAGCTCGTCGCGGCGCGGCGCGAAGAGGACGCCGCGCAGGCGGTCGTCAAACGCAGCGAGCGCGAGCGCTGGCCGGTGCCGGTCTTGAGTCTGGGCAGGACCTGGACCAGCCAGCCCTTTGGCGCGGCGAATTTCGTGGGCCTGTCCACCGAGATCCCGCTTTCCGATGCCTGGCGCGGTCAGATGGCCAAGGCCGCGGCCGACCTGCGGGCCGCGCAGAGGCGCCGCGAAGCGATCGAAGCCGAAGCCGGCGCGGAATTGCAGCGGCTGGTCGACGCGCTCGCCCAGCGGCGGGCATCCCTCGAGCGCTTTCGGCGCAATGTCGGCGAGCGCATTCCCGCGCTCAAACAAATGGCCGAAGACGCCTACCGGCTGGGGCGCGGATCCCTGCTGGAATTGATAGACGCGGCCCGCTCGCGGCTGGACGCGCACCTGACCGAGGTGGATTTGCGCGCGGCAACCGTCGCGCAGGAATTGCGCATCCTGGGCTTGACCGGCAAGCTTGGCGGCCAGGGCCAGGGCGCAAATCAGACCTGGCGCAAATGAGACCTTGTCCGGTCCCGGAAAGTCCTGATATAATTCGCGGTTTTCCGCCCAAAGAAAAGCCGGAGTATTGATGCCTACAGTACGAGTCAAGGAAAACGAGCCGTTTGAAGTGGCGCTGCGCCGTTTCAAACGCACCATCGAAAAAACCGGTCTGCTGACCGAACTGCGTGCGCGCGAGTTCTACGAAAAGCCTACCGCCGAGCGCAAACGCAAGCTTGCCGCCGCCGTCAAGCGCCATTACAAGCGCATCCGCAGCCAGCAACTCCCGCCGAAACTGTTCTAGCCCGTCCTGCGCGACGGGCCCCGGGCGACGGCCTGGCCGGATTCCGCCCGAGCTTTCGCGCAGCGCCGCTGTCCAGATGCCCCTTAAGGCACAAATCACCGAAGACATGAAGGCCGCGATGCGCGCCAGGGACGCGGCGCGCCTGTCGGCGATCCGCCTGCTCCTGGCGGCGATCAAACAGCGCGAGGTGGATGAGCGCATCGAGCTTTCCGATGCCGATATCCTCGGCATCATCGAAAAAATGCTGAAGCAGCGCCGCGACTCGGTGACGCAATTCGAGGCGGGCGGCCGGCAGGATCTGGCCGACGTGGAAAAATTCGAAATCGGCGTGCTCACGGGCTACCTGCCGCAGCAGCTCTCGGAAGGCGAGATCGCCGGCGAAGTGGCCGCCGCGGTCGCCGCCGCGGGCGCGAAGGGGGTGCAGGACATGGGCAAGGTCATGGTGGCGCTCAAACCCCGGCTTGCGGGCCGCGCCGACATGGCACGGGTGTCCGCCCTGGTCAAGGCGAAGCTCGGCGCGTAGACGGAATTCCCGGGCGCTTTCTTGCGGGAGCGGCGCCCTGTGGGTGCGGCGCCCTGCGGGAGCGGCGCCCTGTGGGAGCGGCGCCTTGTGGGAGCGGCGCCCTCGCCGCGATCGGTGCCACATCGAAGTCGCTCGGCCCGAGGGCGGGCCTCCCACAACAGCACTTTCACAACAGCATTTTTTCGCTTGCGTTCCGGCCAAAATAGCCTATAAAGAATAGATATTCCCTAGGCGCGGATGCCGGGGAAAGCTTCCTTAGGCCCCCGATCTCAGCCCTCCCCAACCGCGCGTGATTCCTGATTCCTTCAAACGCGATTTGCTCAATCGCATCGATATCGTCGACATCATCCAGCGCCATCTTCCGCTGAAAAAAGCGGGCGCCAACTACAGTGCCTGCTGTCCCTTCCACAACGAGAAATCGCCCTCGTTCACCGTCAGCCCGTCGAAACAGTTCTATCACTGCTTCGGCTGCGGCGCGCACGGCGACGCCATCGGCTTTCTCATGGAGTATTCCGGACTGGGCTACATCGAGTCGATCAAGGAACTGGCGGCAGGCGCAGGCATGACCCTGCCCGATTTCGAGCCGCGCTTCGGAAAAAAGAAGGAAGAGACCGGTCCCGACTTGTACGACATCATGCAACGCGCGACGCAGTACTACCGCGAGCAGCTGAAAGCCTCGCCGCACGCGATCGAATACCTCAGACAGCGGGGATTGTCGGGCCAGGTCGCGGCGCGCTTCGGCATCGGCTATGCGCCCGACGGCTGGCAGAGCCTGCAGGCCGCGTTTCCCGATTACGACGACAAGAGCCTCAAGGAAGCCGGGCTGGTGATCGAAAACGACGCGGGCAAGCGCTACGACCGCTTCCGCGACCGCATCATGTTCCCGATCGTCAACCAGCGCGGCTTCGTCGTCGGCTTCGGCGGGCGCGTCATCGGCGCGGGAGAGCCGAAATACCTCAATTCGCCGGAGACGCCGCTGTTCGAGAAAGGGCGCGAGCTCTACGGGCTGCCGCAGGCGCGCCAGGCGATACGCGATGCCGGCCGCGTGCTGGTGGTCGAAGGCTACATGGACGTGGTGGCGCTGGCGCAGCACGGCGTCGGGTACGCGGTGGCGACGCTGGGCACGGCGACCACGCCCGTCCACGTGCAGAAGCTGCTGCGCCAGGCCGATGAAATCGTGTTCAGTTTCGACGGCGATGCGGCCGGCAGGAAGGCCGCCTGGCATGCCCTGGAAGTGAGCCTGCCGGCGACGCTCGATCACAAGGCGATTCGTTTCCTGTTCCTGCCCGAAGGCGAGGACCCGGATACCTACGTGCGCGCCAAGGGCAGGGAGGCGTTCGAGGATCTGGTCGGGCGCGCCGAACCGCTCTCGGCCTATCTGCTCGCGCAGCTGCGCGCACGCGTGGACTCCAATACCATGGAGGGGCGTTCGCGCCTGGTGCACGAGGCCAAGCCTCTGCTGAAAAGCGTGGCCGCGCCGGCGCTGCAACTGCAGTTGCTGAAGCAGGTCGCGGACCTCTCCGGCATGACGCAGGAGGAAGTGGAGGGCCTGTGCGAGCTGCGCCGCAGCGCGCCGGCGCCGGGCCCGTGGCAGCGCCCCGCGCCGCCCAAGGTCGCGCGCGCGGCGGTCAAGAGTTTCGAACTGCGCTTGCTGGAGTGCGTCCTGGTCAAGCCGGCGCTCGCCGCGGAATTGTCGGGCGAGATCATCCGCGGCGAGAACACCGAGGCCAAGGCCTTGCTCGCGCTCGGCGAATACGTGCGCGACGATCCCGAACTCGGTTCAGAAGTGATGCTGATCGACCACTTTCGCGGCAGCCCCTACGAAACCCTGCTCAAACAGGTGCGCTCGGAACTCATGGTCCTGGGCCTGACGCCGGAGCAGGCGGAAGGCGAATTCCGCGATGCCCTGCCCAGGCTCGCGCGCCAGCGCATCCACGAGCAGTTGAACGACCTGCAGCGCAAGAACAAAGCGGGGGCGCTCAGTCCCGCGGACATAGACCTGATGAATGCGCTGACCAAACGCCTCGCGGCGCTGGATCGGCGTCCGGGCGAAAACCGCCCTGTGGTATAATATTCGGCTTTTTTCCAATACTTCACCGACTTAGGACAATCTCATGGCAGCACATCAAGCCAAGAAACCCGCCGCAGCCGCGAAAGTGAAGGCGGCCAAGCCAAGAGCTGCGCACCAGAGCGCCGCGCCACAAAAGAAAAAGTCCGCGGCCGGAACCAAGTCCCTGCCGAAGGCGAAGCCTTTGGCCAAGAAAAAGCCTCTGGCTAAAACGAAACCTCAAGCGAAAAAGGCCAGGCCCGCGGCCAAGGCCGTCGTCAAGCCTGCGCCCAAGCTCGCGGCAAAATCCGCCGCGTTCGAGAAAGCCAAGCCCCAGGCCGGCGAGGCTCGCGCGCCCGACAAGGGCAAGGCGGCGGTCAAGCCGCCGGCAAAAGACAAGGTCCAGCAGCAGCCCGTTGCGGCGAAGCCGGCGCAGTCGGCCAAGCAGATCGCCAGGCAGATCGCCAAGCAGCAGGCGGCAAAGCTCACCGCCAAGCAGAAACAGGACCTGCGCCGGGGCGAGCAAAAACCGGAGGACGTGGAGGCGCGGCGCACGCGGCTGAAGAACCTGATCAAGCTCGGAAAGGAGCGCGGCTTCCTCACCTACTCCGAAATCAACGATCACCTGCCTGACGACCTGGTCGATGCGGAGCAGATCGAATCCATCATCACCACCTTCAGCGACATGGGCATCCAGGTCTATGACGCAGCGCCGGACGCGGAAACGCTGCTGATCTCCGAGAACGCCCCGGCGGTCGTGCCCGACGAAGACGCCGAAGAGGAAGCCGAAGCCGCGCTGTCCACCGTCGATCCCGAGTTCGGCCGCACCACCGACCCGGTGCGCATGTACATGCGCGAAATGGGCTCGGTGGAACTGCTGACGCGCGAAGGCGAGATCGAAATCGCCAAGCGCATCGAAGACGGCCTGAAACACATGATCCAGGCGATTTCCGCCTGCCCCACCACCATCGCCGAAATCCTCGCCCTCGCCGCCCGCGTGTCGCGCGACGAAATGCGCGTCGACGAGCTGGTCGACGGGCTGATCGATCCGAACGCGAAAAACGAGCCGGTCGCCGAGCTCGCGGAAGCCGCTGCCGAGGAAGGAGAGGAGGAAGAGCTCGACGAGGAGGCCCAGAACGCGGCCATCACGGCGAGCCTGCAGCAACTGAAGGAAGACGCGCTCGCGCGCTTCGGCATCATCCATCGCCTGTTCGAGCGCAAGAAGACGGCGCTCGCGAAGCACGGATCGCGCAGCAAGGAGTATCTGAAGATCCGCGACAAGATCTCCGCCGAACTGATGCACATCCGCTTCTCCGCGCGCATCGTCGAGCGCCTGAGCGACGCCTTGCGCGGGCTGGTGGAGGAAGCGCGCCGGCACGAGCGCCACATCCAGCAATTGTGCGTGATCAAGGGCAACATGCCGCGCCCGCATTTCATCAAGGTGTTCCCCGGCAACGAGACCAACCTGAGGTGGGTGGGCAACGAGATCGCCGCGCGCCATCCTTACAGCGGCCAGCTTGCGCGCTACCAGCCGGCGATCATGGAAAACCAGCAGAAGCTCCTGAACCTTCAGGCGAAGATCGGCATTCCGCTGAAGGACCTCAAGGACATCAACAAGCAGATGTCCACGGGCGAGGCCAAGGCGCGCCGCGCCAAGCGCGAGATGACTGAAGCCAACCTGCGCCTGGTGATCTCGATCGCGAAGAAGTACACCAACCGCGGGCTGCAGTTCCTCGACCTGATCCAGGAGGGCAACATCGGCCTGATGAAGGCAGTGGACAAGTTCGAATACCGCCGCGGCTACAAGTTCTCGACCTACGCCACCTGGTGGATCCGCCAGGCGATCACGCGCTCGATCGCCGACCAGGCGCGCACCATCCGCATTCCGGTGCACATGATCGAGACCATCAACAAGATGAACCGCATCTCGCGCCAGATCCTGCAGGAAACCGGGCAGGAACCCGATCCGGCCACGCTCGCGCTGAAGATGGAAATGCCCGAGGACAAGATCCGCAAGATCCTCAAGATCTCCAAGGAACCGATTTCGATGGAGACGCCGATCGGCGACGACGACGATTCGCACCTGGGCGATTTCATCGAGGACGCAGCCACCATGGCGCCGGTGGACGCGGCGGTGTACGGTTCGCTGCGCGACGCGACCAAGGAAGTGCTGGACTCCCTCACCCCGCGCGAAGCCAAGGTGCTGCGCATGCGCTTCGGCATCGAAATGAACACCGACCACACCCTCGAGGAAGTCGGCAAGCAGTTCGATGTCACGCGCGAGCGTATCCGGCAGATAGAAGCGAAAGCGCTGAGGAAGCTGCGCCATCCGTCGCGTTCCGAGCGGCTGCGTAGTTTTCTGGATAACGAAGCTTAGAATAAGAAAGAGAGAGATCCCGCTTTCCATTCAAGGAAGCGGAGGGGTTCCAGGGGGTTCCCTGAACCCTGTATCATTTCCCGTAGGGCCTATAGCTCAGTTGGTTAGAGCAGAGGACTCATAATCCTTTGGTCCCTGGTTCGAGTCCAGGTGGGCCCACCAACAACAAGCATGACGAAGTCCAAAGTCGTCCAACAAAGGCCGTAAATCCTAGCTAAATCATGGATTACGGCCTTTTTCTTGCCCGTAACGATCCGATACACTCCGTTGACACCTTTGTCGTGCAATGCACCCTGAAGCTCGCGCCTATGCTGTTCGTTCCGCCCGGTGAACTACGGCAGACTCGCTGGCAGCAGGTCGACCTCGATAAATCCGAATGGAAGTACACGGTCACCAAGACAAACACAGAGCACCTTGTACCGCTGGCATCGCAAGCCGTAGCGATCCTGCGCGAACTGCACGCGCTGACCGGACATACGGCATTCGTATTTCCGGGGGCGCGAACCAACGGCAGAGCGATGAGCGACGCGGCAGTAAACGCTGCCCTTCGGCGCATGGGATACAACACCCGCACGGAGATCACCGGGCACGGATTCAGAGCGATGGCGCGCACCATCTTGCATGAAGCGCTTGGTATCGCGCCGGAAGTGATCGAGCACCAATTAGCGCACCGTGTACCCGATGCTTTGGGCACCGCCTACAATCGCACGAAGTTCCTGCCAGAACGGCGGAAGATGATGCAGCAATGGGCGGACTACCTAGACAAGCTCAAGACGGGCGCACAAGTGATACCCCTCCACGGTAACGCGGCATGACGGGTAGAGGAGTCGCAAAATAGCTTGAAAGCAGTATCACTGCTTGATCCGAGGATTCGTCCTCTAATTTGGCTCATCAGGAAATCGAGTGGGAAAATTGCCAAGACCAGCTGCCGCAGCTCGGTTCCATGATGCAACTCGAAGCCATCGGGGACGATGTATCGGCGGAAGGCGTCTGACCATGAGTGTTGTCTTCTGGGGTACGCGCATCGTCCGTTTAAGGCCCTGGCGTAAAGACAAGGTCGGGCACGACGACCTCCCATCGTTCGCAGCGAAGACGGTCCCGATATTCCGGGTCCGAATCTTCCCGCTCGCGCACGATGATCGCCGCCACGCTGGCCGCTATGCAGCTCATATCTGCGGGCGGCGCATAGGCGCGTGCGAGCCATCCAACCGTGTTGCCCTTACCGTCCACGAGCGCCCAGTGCTCGTGCTGCCTTAGCAGCTGAAGTTTGTCACCTGGATTCAGTACGGCAATGGCGCTATGCACGGCGTGGTCGGCGGCACGACGACCCGCAAAACCAAGATCGACGTCCTTCAGTGACAGTCGCGCATAGTGGCGCGCAAGCTCGGTTGAAGGAACTGGCAACAGCGTAGTCCCGCGACGCAAGATGCTCGCACTATCGGGTAAGGAATCCAGCAGCGCGTGGGCACCATGGAATTGGGCCAAGGCGAGAGTCTTCCTGGCCCGGGTCATGGCCACGTAGTAGAGCCGACGTGGTGCATCGCGGTCTTCGTTTTGACCCACTCTGTCCCAGCCACCGTCCAGCACCACGACATGATTGAACTCCAATCCTTTGGCTCGGTGTGCCGTGAGCAACATCAATCCTGTCTGCCGGCGGCGCACCTCGCGTCCCCATTCTGCGAGCCACTCGATGAAGTGGCCAACCGGCAATTCCGCCCTGCCGGTTTCGAGCGCGTACTCGGCTACCGCCTCGCGCAACAGTAACCACCATCGACCGTTGGATTGCCGATCTAACCAACGCCCAATTACACCGGTGTCTACCAGTTTCATCTTGCCTTCGCGCAGCCAACCGACTAAGGCCTGAGTTTCGCGTAGGCGCCAGAAATGTGGCGCCTCTTCATTGGCCATCTGCACCGGAATATGCTTGAGCTCGCAATAGCTCCTGACCGGCTCCAGATACTTCCACGCGCGGGCGATCACTGCAGTGCTGGCCCAATCCAGATCCGCCCCCTGCCCGAACAGTCGCTGCAATTCAGTCATTACCGCCACCGCCTGCGTCATGGCGTCGCCACCCGCCGGCAGGACCTGCACGCGGCCTTTGCCGACGGAGTCGATCTTTTGCCAATCGCCGCCGACGCCGGCTTTGGACCGAGCGCGGTCGATGGCGATCGGATGGTCGGCCTTCATGCGGCCGTGAGCCGGACCGATAATAAGATTGGCCGCGGCAATTATATGAGCGGTGGAGCGATAGTTATCAGTCAGGAACACGGGTCTTGCCGCATAGTCAGTCTCAAAGCGACGGATAAATTCGACCGAGGCTCCGTCGAAGGCATAGACGTTCTGGTCATCGTCTCCCACCGCGAACAGGCTGAGCTTTCGATCTTCCTCCTGCATAGTGCGCCCGGCCAATGCGGAAATGAGTTCATACTGGCCCGCGTTGATATCCTGATACTCGTCCACTAGAATCCAGCGAAAACCCGCAAGCAGCCGGTCCCGCTGTTCGTCGGCCTCTTCGGGAGCCGAACCCGCGCCCTTCAACAGCGCTATCGCTTGTTGCAGCACCGCCTCGAATGCATCGCCATCCGGTTCATTTGCGCGCCCGGCAAAGGTCACGCCAGCAAGCCGCATCGCAAGGGCGTGGCAGGTGAGCACGATTACGCCGTGCGCGTCATTCCCGATCAGGTCGCGGAGTCGGCGCCGGATCTCGACCGCCGCATGACGGTTGTAGGCGAGCGCGAGAATCCCGCGCGGGTTCTCGCGCCTCACCCGTACCAGATAAGCGATCCGATGCACGAGCACCCGAGTCTTGCCGGAACCCGGACCCGCCAGTACCAGGACGTTAGTCTGCTCGCGGTCATCGGCGACGATCCGCTGCTGTCCCGGGTTGTTGAGCGATTCCACAATCGCCCGCCAGGACGCAGGCGTAGTCTGGCGGGCTAACTCTTTATCACGGTCCGGCAGCCAGCGCCGCAAGAACTCATCGCTGCCGAGGCTGAAGTAGTCCATCGCCAGGCGCAGCGCATCGGCCATGGCACGCAGGCCCCGCTGCACGTACTCGGCCATGACGTGAATCTGGACCACCTGTTGGTCGTAATGGAGTTTCAACGGCGCGAAATCCGCTTTAGCGAAACCGCGCCTGTCCTGTTCAAGCCGTATCGTCATCGCAGGTCGGAAGACCGCCAGACCCTTATTCAGTCGTATCACCTCCTGTTCGTGCAGCCACAGGAGAGCCCGATCGAGGAGCTTCGACGGTTCCTTAACCTCGGACCTAATGAGAACGTCTCCTTCCAGCGCGTGCAGCAGTTTTCCCAAAGTCGTTTCCGCCAAGAGATCCGTGCCGCGCATCCCCTCGGGCAGGCAGGCAAGCAGGTGTTCCAACAAACGCTCTGCTCCAGCCCGTCGCAGCCGGGCAGTCTTATCCAAGGCGGACCATTCTCTTTGGAGAGTCACCTGTACTTCCTCTGCGTCCAGCCTTCGCAGACGCACGCTACCTACGCCGCCATCTTCGCTGCGCCCATCGGTCGAGAGGCTCCTGACAATTCGCCAAAGCTTGTCCGGAATCGCGTTGGCGTAACCGGCATCCTTCAAGTGCTGTGCTGCGTAGCGCAAGGAAAGACGGCAGGTCTGCCCTTTTTCGAGATCGGGCGCGATCTCGCGCAATTCTGCGATCAATGCAGTCTCGAGCGCCACCGCCTCCTCGAAGCGCTTTTGCGAAGACCTTTCGACCGCTGCATGGACAAAAGCGGTCAGCGCGGTGTCGTTGCTGGCAACGCCCAGCCGCTCCAAATCGTAAAGCGCCCCGCGCACCTTCTCCGCTGAGAGGCCCGACAGCCCCATCAACTCGTCGGTGGAGATGCCCTCGTCGGCGTCGGCCGCGATCAGCGCGTCCACCAGCGACAGCAGCTGACGCCGGTACGCATCAACCATGAGCTCTTTGTCCAACTTCTGCTGCGCCTCCTCCACGGAGCGCACGCGCAGCGATGAAGGAAACACCTGCACTTGATTTTCTTCGCGGGAGAGCAGGATCGCCTCTTCTAGCCAGGAGATGGCCGTGCGCACGCGGGTGTCGTCGGTGGCCGAATCCCGCTCGAAAGCGCCTTCTTCCTCTTCGGCAAGAATCTCCCCTGCGGTAGCGACGACCTCCCCACCCATGCGTTTCTTGCGGTCCAAGTTCCTGAGTGCCCGCAGGATCGCCTGGATCTCACGTTGAGTAAGCCGCGAGTGAGCAGACATGCCGAACTGCCGCTCGACATCTTCCGGCGTGTAGAGCAAGACACAGCGCGCCGCCTGCTGGTCACGCCCGGCGCGCCCCGCCTCTTGCAGGTAATTCTCCAGAGAGCCTGGAATATCCGCATGGATTACCAGCCGCACGTCAGGCTTGTCGATACCCATGCCGAAGGCATTAGTGGCAACGATTACGCGTAGATCGCCGCGAACGAAGCGTTGCTGCCAGCGTCGTTCTGATAGTCGTGTGAACTGGTCGGGATGAACGCCGTGTATTTTCTTCGTCGACCTTCTTCCAAGTTTTCTATCTCAGAATTCTTCTTCGCCGGGTTTTTCGTGTTCTT
>Ga0172371_10003043_pt1 | contig 26207 bp, 24 predicted proteins | sample Lak12m_FD_114543 | JGI IMG/M metagenome (GOLD analysis project Ga0172371, IMG submission 114543) | Freshwater microbial communities from Kabuno Bay, South-Kivu, Congo - kab_022012_12m | ecosystem: Environmental > Aquatic > Freshwater > Lake | place: Democratic Republic of the Congo: South-Kivu... | reverse complement strand
GCGCGCCCTTCGGCCAAGTCGCCCGCCTGCTGCGTCCGGGCGGGCGCTACGTGGTCGCCAACCTGCACACGGCCCAGCTCGTCCGCGGGCTCTGGGCCTCGCTGACGAGCGACAGGAAGATGATCTTCAGCTCGGGCGCCGGCACGGACGAGCACCTGCGCGCCGTGACGGAGCTCGTCGAGGCCGGCGAGCTCCGGCCCGTCATCGACCGCGAGTACCCCCTCGAGCAGATGGCGGAGGCCCACCGCTACGCCGATACCGAGCAGAAGCTGGGCAACATCGTGATCGTCGTGGGCGGGGAGCCGGGCTCGGACTGAGGCGACGCGCTCCCGCAGGTATGCTTGACGGAGAGCGCGCCCGGCTCGGGCCGATGGTAGCGCGCGACGCCCGCAGGGCCGGAGACCGGCGGCGCCCAGGCGTTCGCCGAGCTGCTCGATCGCGTGACGGAGGTCGTCAGGCCCAAAGCGCTCTACCAAGCCTCCTCCATCGACGCCAGGGAGGACGACTCCGTCGTGCTGGACGGCGTCAGGCTCACCAGCCGCGCCCTCCGGAGGAACCTCGACCAGGTCGAGCGGGTCTTCCCGGAGTGATCACCTGCGGCACCGAGGCGGACGCCGTCGCGGCGCTGGGCGGCGACATGATGCAGTCCCTCTGGCTCTGGACGATCAAGGAGGCGCTCCTGGGCAGCGTGCGGCGACTGACCGCCGGCTGAACGCTCGGGTCGAGGGCCACTCCGATAGGATGACACCGCGCGAGACGGTGGGGTCCGTCCGCGCGGCACCACCTATGGAGGGGAGAGCAGCATGCGTCACCTGACCCGGACCATCGTCCTCGCGATCGCCGTAGCCATCCTCGGCGCCGCCGCCGCGGCCTGCGGAGGCAGCGGCGACACCGGCGGCGGGGAGAAGCAGACCTACACCAACGCCCAGTACGGGTTCGAGATGACCTACACCGATCCCCTCAGCGTCGCCACCATCACGCCGTCGGGTGAAGAGGCCTACGCGATCGCGTTCGCGGACAAGGACGGCCCTGAGGTCGACGACCAGTACGCGAACGGCATCCGCGTCGCCGTGTCGGAGCTCGGGCAGACGATCGCGCCCGCCGACGTCCCCAAGCTGAAGGACGAGCTGACGACGGTCCTCGAGAAGATGGTCGCGGGCGTCTCCGGCGGTGAGGTGACCGGCGAGGTCACCGCCGTCGAGGTGAACGGCACCCCCGGTTTCACGCTGGACTACCGCTACACGATGGGAGGCGAAGAGCTCGCCTGCCGGCTCACCCTCCTCATCAAGGGCAAGTACGAGTACGACCTCACCGAGCAGACCGTGGTCGCGGACTGGGACGAGCTCAGCCCCACACTCGACCAGGCGGTCCAGTCGTTCACCCTGGAGTGACCGGCCGGCCCGCCGTCGCCGGGGGAGGGGCTCGAAGAAGGCTGCGCAGCGCCGGCCGTGTGGGCGTCACTCGAGACTGTCGCTTTCTCGAGTCGAGCATCTGGCATTCCGACTACCCTCCAGCGACTCGCCCCCTACTTGCCACGGGAGCGGGCAGCGGGCTCGTTCCGTGGCGGCGCCGGCGGTGCGTAACACACCGGAAGATGATGCCTGGTCCGTCGGCGCGCTGTCCACGCGCTGCTGCCCAAGTGACCGACTCGGCGCATCCAGCCGCACCGCTCAAAGGTAGTTGAGCTCCCTTGCCCTCAGGATAGCCTCTTCCCGCGTGGTCACGCCGAGCTTCCCGAAGATCTTCTTCATGTGCGTCTTGACCGTGTTCGTGGAGATGAACGACTGTTCGGCGATCTCCCTGTTGGTCATGCCGCTGTAGACCAGGCGGAGCACCTCGACCTCTCGGCGCGACAGTCCCGCCGACATGCCGTCTGTCGGCGGTCGCACTGCCGTCGGGGGGCTCAGGGCGAGCTCACAGACCTTGATGAGCTTCGTCGCGTGGATCCGCGCGACGCCTCTCCGGCTGCTGCAGAGCGAGAAGAGCAGGTCAACGAGATCGTCGGCGCTCTCGACGAACGGGCGCACGTAGCCCTCAGGGCCGGCGAACTCGACGCACGACGCAAGCAGGTCCATCGCCTCTTCCTCCCGGCTCAGCCGCGCGAGGCACGACGCCATGAGCACGTCGATGGCAAGCAGCGAGGTCAGACGTCGCCGCTCGGCCACGCGCGGCCGGAGAGCGGTGAGCAGTCTGGCAGCGGCCTCGTGACGGCTGGACGCCATGTCGAAACGCGCGAGGAGCAGACACTCCTTCTCGAAGTTGCGCGAGAACGGTTCGGCCAGGTCAAGATGCCGCCGCGACGCCCATCGAGCCACCGTGTCGAGCTCCGACCGCATGGCGGCGAGCTGTACTTCGGTGAGTTCCGTCGACGCGATGCGCACCGAGGACTTGGTCTGCCGCGCGACTCTCAGCGCCTCGTCCATGATGGCCCGGGCGAGCTCGGATTCGCCGTGGCTCTCGTGGACGAAGGCCTGCTGCCGAAGCCCCAGAAGCAGGTATCCGACGTCGGAGACCGGCTCCGCGTACTCGACACAGCGGGTCGCATGCTCCAGAGCCGCGTCGAGTCGGTTCTTGCTGTACAGGATCTGTGAAGACGTGACGTTGAACATCGCCATGGCTGATCGCAGCGGAGGGTCCTGCACACGGGCGTACTCAAGCGCATCGCCGAGGAGCTCCTCGGCGGCTCTCAGATGTCCGAACAAGAACTCGAGCCGCGCCCGCTTGTTGAGCAGGTACGCCCTCACGTAGTTGCTCGTGGCGGGGCTCGCGTGGCTGAGCGCATCCAGCCCTGATCGCACGACCTCCATCGCCGGCTTCAGGTCACCCCGCTCGATGTATGCTGTCGAGAGGACGGCCTGCACGAGCCCAAGGGCGACGAGGTTCCGGGACGAGATGGTCTGGAGTGCGCGCTCGGCCGCGGGGATCACGGTGGCCGGACCATAGTAGTGGAGGCAGTTCATCTTCAGAGCGAGGAGCAGGTCTTCGGCGAGCTTTCGCTTCTCGACCGAATACGAGCTCGTCATCTCCTCGAAGCCGGCCTCGAGGTCGGCGACTGTGCTGTCGATGTTGATGGGCTCTTCCTGCAGGAAGATGACCAGCGCGCGGTAGAGCCGCAGGAGGAAGCGCCGCTCCAGGACTTGCTGCGGCAGTCCTTCAAGCCAGCGGCGGGCGACGGCCCACTCGTAGTCATCGATGAGCGAGAGACACTTCTCCTCAATGAGGCCGGCCGCAAACTCATGATCGCCCGAGCTGAAGGCGTGCTGGAAGGCCTCTTCGACGTAGCCGTGCTCGCCGTACCAAGACGCAGCCGCCTTGTGGAGATCAGTCACCGAGTACTCGGCGGACGTCTCCAGCCGGCGCTGGAGCATCTGGGCGAACAGAGGGTGGTAGCGGTACCAGCGCCGGTTGTCGTCCAAGGGGACGATGAAGAGGTTCCTGCGTTCCAGCTCCTGCAGCACCGCGGACGCGCCGTCCACGCCCGCCATGTGGGCGCAGAGATCGCTCGAGAACTGCCGCAGGAGTGACGTCCGAAGGAGGAAGTCCTGCACCTCAGCAGCCTGGCCCTGGAACACCTCCTCGAACAGGTAGTCGAGCATGTACCTGTTCTCGAGCACGGCCTTCGCGGTGAGTCTCTTGGGGTCGCCACCCTTCCGCAAGGACAGGCCGGCGACCTGAAGCCCGACGATCCAGCCCTCGGTGAGGACATGAAGCTCCTCGACGAGGGCGACGGGCAGGTCGAGCTGCATCGTGTCTCGGAAGAAGCGGACGGCGTCTTCCAGCGCGAACTGGAGGTCGGTGATCCTCAGTTCGGTCACTTCCCCGCTGACCCGTAGGCGCGACACCTGGAGAGGGGGATCCTGGCGGGTGATCAAGGTCATGTGGAACTGGGGCGGGGAGTTCCTCAGCAGTCGGGAGATGTCGTCGTGAAGTTGGGCCGATGTGATTGCGTGGAAGTCGTCCAGGACGAGGTGGGCGTCTCCTCTCAGGTTCGAGAGGTGGTTGCTGACGTGTGTGACGACGTCCCGTCCGACGGCCGAGTGTCCTTGGAGCAGAGGGTCGAAGGCCGCCTTCAGGGACGGGTCCAGGCTCTGAAGAGCCGTCAGGAGATAGCGATAGAAGACGCTGGGCTCGTTGTCGCTGTTGTCGAGCGAATACCAGGCGACCCGCGGCCCGCACTCCGCGATCCATTGACGCACGAGGGTGGTCTTGCCGAATCCCGCAGGTGCCGAGATGAGCGTGAGTCTGTGACTCGCACCCTGTTCGAGGACTGCGACGAGATCACTGCTCGGAACCAGGCGGGTTTGCAGGGGTGGCACCCCAAGCTTGGTCTGCAGAAGGATGACGTTGTCCTGCGACGAGGCAGGAGTTGGAGCCATACTGCCCTCACACACCTCAGGGGTTCTGGACGGAACCGCGGCTTCAGCCGATGGGACCGGTCAGGGCATCGCGAAGGCTGACCGCAGTGGTGGCCGGCGTCCCCGATGATGCACTCCGTCGCTCGGCAGGGTCAAGGGTGACGAGAACCTGCCGTCGCTTCAGTGCCGTTCACCGGCCTGCTTCCTTCCTCGCCAGCATCTCCCGCACCGTCTCCATGACGATGGTCTGCGAGGGCGGACAGCCAACGAGGAACGTGCCCTTGTCCTTGTGACATATCGTGCAGTTGCCGATCAAGAACGTGTCGTCGGGCACGTCCTCGACGTCGCTGCCGATGGCGATGTTGAAGTGCCCACACTCGCCGATGTAGTCACCGATCAGCGCCTCGTTGTTCTTCAGGAAGAGGTACACGGATGACTGGCATGCGGAGCACGATCCCTCGTCCATCAGATTGACCATGTGGTTCTCGATGACGATCTCCGTCGGGGGCACGGCGAACTCGGTCTGGTAGGGCCGGATATCCTCGGGGATGGTCGCTATGTCGGCGAGGGACGCCGCGCCTCCCTTCTGCGCGGCGATCAGTTTCAGGTGGGGCGCATGGTCGATGTCCAGGCCCGCGATGGCCAGCGCCACGATGTCTGCTGCCAGATAGTCCGTCGACGCGATGACGGTGTCCAGCTGCCTACGGTCGCCGGCCGAGGGGCCCATGCCCTCGAGCGCATACGTTGCGTCGCACACCACGAGGTCCGGCTCAAGAGCCAGGGCGAGGTCGGCGATAGCCAGGTCCAGCTCCTTGTGGCCATAGGCCTCCTTCGCGTCAGGCATGTGCAACTGGTGCAGCTTGACCTTCTCGCGCTTGTAGAGCAGGCCCTTCATGTTCTTGTAGCCAAGCGAGGCCCCGGTGTGCATATGCATCTTCAGCACCGGGATGGAGACGATGTAGTCGAAGTCGTGCAGGAATCCGGTGGCCTTGATCCTCTTCAGGACTCGCCCCTCCGGGATCTCGAGCGTGAGGGGCTTGCGACTGTCCAGGTCCAGGTACTTGATCCCATCTCGCTCCAGAAATCCGCCGTGACCCGAGTTGACGAACGCCTCCCTGCAGTCGACGCCGAGGATCGGGGAGTCGCCGATGAAGAACGTGGCATCGTACGTGCCACGAAGGAACTCGAACACAGCCTCCGTCACGTCGGGGTTGGTGTCGACTCCCGTCCTGGGAGGGACGTTTCGGCCGATGTTGGGCTTCAGCAGGATCCGCTTGCCGCCGAGATCGGGTAGCTCGATCCGGCTGAGCGCGTCGATGACCGCCTTCCGGACGTCCCTTCCTCGGGCGACGACACAGAGGGGCCGGCCCTGACGGCCGACGCCCCGCGTCAATCGATGGCCGTCAGACACTGGCAGGCGCCGGCTGAGCGATGCCGAGGTCGTCGAGCTTTTCGCGGGTGGGCACGCCCGCTTCCGACCAGCCTCTGAACCGGTAGTACTCGGAGAGCATGCGCTCCAGCGGTGGCAGGTTGGGCGTGTGGCCGTCGCCCGTCTTCGGCAGGGTGAGGATGCGCCGCGGGAGAGCATCGTCGTCGCGCGTCACGCCACAAGCGATGTCGTACAGACGCTTGAGGGTGAAGATCCTCTCCCCCGTCCTCATGAACCGGTCCACGTCCATGGGACAGCCGGTAATCAGCTGGTACCAGTCCGTCAGCGTCGGTATGCCGATCCCGCCGAACAGGAGGAACTTGCAGGTGACGAGGGAGTCGATCATCCCCATGTAGTCCTGCGTCTTCGCGGCGAGCACGCCCTTGCCCTCGACTGCGAACGGATCCATGGGGCTGGGTATGCCGATCTCCGGGGCGCAGAGGTTCCGCTCAAAGGCGTGAGTGAAGCCCGCTTGGTGACTGGCACCGATAGATGACGTCGCCAGGTTGAGTCCGCCGGCGTTGTACGCCCGCGGATCGTGGGCGGGGAACTCCAGGCCCTTCACATGGATGGCGAAGTCCTCCGAGCCTCGTCCGAGTCGCCGTGCGGCGGCGCGCGTACCCTGACCAAGGACCTCCCCGATGCCCGATCGAGTGGCGATGGCGCGGATGGCGTCGAGCAGGCCGTCGCCGCTCCCCCAGCGCAGGTCGACGCCGTCCGTGTCCGCGGCCGTGATCAGCCCTTGCTCGAAGGCCTCCATGGCAAAGGCAATCACCCCGCCGGTGCTCATCGTGTCCAGACCGTACCGGTTGCAGAGATCGTTGGCGTGGATCAGGACAGCGGGGTCGTCGATCAGGCAGTTGCTGCCCAGGAGCCCGAGCGACTCGTACTCCGGGAGCGCCAACTCCCGCCCACCGATGTCGCCACTCGGGAGCTGGACGCGCTTGCCGCAGCCGATGATGCAGCGCTTGCAGAAGTAGTCGCCGGCCCGCCAGGACCCCAGGATAGTGGACCCGGTGATCCTGTCGGCCCCCTCCTTCCACCGCCCCTGATGACGCCAGTTCTGCACGGGCAGGCCGCCAAGGGATTCCGAGGTGGCCACTGCGCCCGCTGTGCCGTACTCGCGCAGACCCCTGGTCATGGCCAGGAGATCCTTCGAAACGGCCTTGACCGATCGCTTGAGACCCTCGGGGTCGTGGACGGACACCTCGAGACTGCCGGCGACGGCCACGGCCTTCAGGTTCTTGGAACCCATGACTGCTCCGAGCCCACACCGGGAGGCCGTCCTGGCATGCTCGCCGTCGTTCAGGATCACCGCGAGCGGGATGCACTTCTCCCCCGCCGGTCCGATGCACGCGACGACCGCCTGGCCGTGCGTCTCTGACTTGATCGCGGCATCGGTGGCAAAGGTGTCCAGGCCCCAGAGATGCGTCGCCGCCCTGATCTCTGCGTCACGATCATGCAGCCAGAGGTACACCGGCCTCGACGATCTGCCTGTGATCACTAGACCATCGAACCCGCTCTTCTTCAGGCCCTCCGCCCATGACCCGCCCGAATTCGCCTCGCCGAACAGTCCTGTCAGTGGCGACTTGGCGACTACCACATGCCGCGACGACGACAGCGCGCGCGAACCGGTGTACGGACCAGTCATGAAGATGAGCACGTTCTCAGGCTCAAGGGGAGCGGTGGACCCGTCGGTCATGTCGTAGAGGATCCTGGCCGCCAGCCCGCTGCCGCCGACGTAATCGGCGGCGACGCCGCGGTCCAGTTCAGCCATCCGGAACGACGCGCTGCTGAGGTCCACCAACAGGAGCTTGTCCATGTAGCCGAACACGGCCTACTCCTGCATCTCGCCGAGGACCCTCTCGCTGACGGAGAGGATGTCGGCGATCTCCACCTCAGTGTGCGCGAAGCACGTCGCCGCCGCGTGACTCGGCGGCAGATACACGCCGTTGGCGATGAGCCCCATGCAGAAGAGCCTGTTCCTGCCGGCGTCATCCCTCAGTTTGTCTCGCATGTTCCGGACCGGCTCGTCGTTGAAGTGCGGATAGAAGACCGACCCCTCGCCGGTGACCTGGATCGGATACCCGTTCGCGGCGCCGAGCTTCGCCAGCCCGCTCCTGAGTCTGAGGGCCAAGCCGTCGATGTAGCCGTAGTCTCTCGTCTCGAGCTCCTCCAGACAGGCAAGCCCGGCGGTCATGGTGATCGCGTTGCCGGTGAAGGTCCCGGACTGGAAGACCTTCTCCGCGGGGTCCGCCGACGGGCCAAGGGTCTTCTCCATGATGTCGGCCCTGCCACCGAACGCTCCGACGGGAAAGCCTCCGCCGATCACCTTGCCGTAGCACGACAGGTCCGGCGTGACACCGAAGAACCGAGCTGCCCCCCCCATGCCGCCGACCCGGAAGCCGATGGCGATCTCGTCGTAGATGAGGAGGATGCCGTGGTCTGCGGTGACGTCTCGGATCGCCTCCAGATAGCCGGGCGCCGGGCTGATGGCCCCCATGCCGAAGCCCGGCAGGGGCTCAAGGATGACGGCGGCCAGTTCGCGGGCGTTGTCCTCGATGATGGAAACGGCCGCCTCGGTATCGTTCCAGGGGAAGACGATCGTGTCCGCGACCACCGACCGCGGAATGCCGGCGCCCTCGGGTCGCGCCTGAGGGCGGCGAGCTGGTCCCGCAGTTACACCGCTGCCGCTCACCAGGACCGCCTCATGCTGGCCGCTGTAGCCGCCCTCCGGCTTGGCGATCTTCTCTCTCCCCGTGAAGGCCCGCGCCACCCTGAGTGCGAACAGCGTCGCCTCGGAGCCTGAGTTGGCGAAGCGGATCATCTCCACGTGCGGCTGGTGCTGTTGGATGAACTCCGCCAGGCGCAGTCCTGCCCGGTTGAACAGCATGTACGACGTCCCACGGTCGAGCTGACGCCTCACAGCTGCGACGACCGGCTCGGGGCTGTGGCCGAGGATGTTGACGAACCCGGAAAGGAGCAAGTCGATGTACTCGTTGCCGTCGACGTCATAGAGCCTGCTGCCCTGCGCCTTCTCCAGGTAGATGGGTCGCGGCGCGAGATACCCACCCGCCCCGGCAACGCCGCCGGGCAGCAGGTGCATCGCGTCGTTCCACAGCTCCCCGGACCTGCCCGTCCTGGCGAGATACTGGGCGGCATAGTCCTCGAGCCGCACGCGAGGACCCCGGGCGACGGGCTTGGGAGACCTAGCCCACATCGGAGAAGGTGTACGTTGTGTAGGGCGTCACATCCGGCGGGCCGAAGGCGACGTGGAAGCGCGGCTCGTCCGAGAGTTCCATCACTGTGGAGACGATGGACGCCATCTTCTCCTCATCGCCGAGGTCCATGCATATCGGGTGCTCGGCCGAGTCGTGTGAGGAGAGGATCTCCCTGATGCGATCGGCAGTGACGGCCTCGGCCGGCAGCGCGCCCAGCTCCCTCTCGAGGCTGGCGAGTCGCGTGCCGGAGTCCGCCTCCAGGTGCCGTATCGCGTCGTGGAGGCGCTCGTCGGTCTTCTGACCCTGCTCCCGCTCGAGCAGTACGGCGAGATACTGCGAGCTGTAGTCGCCGTTCTCGAGCGGGTGATTCGTGTGGAACACGACTCCCGCGGCTCCGTTGTCCGAGAGCGACTCCACCTCGCCGGAAGAGCACTCGAGATCCACCACCTTCTCAGGGTCCCCGATCAGGTAGTTCTGCGGGGAGGCGTGATCGACCGAGGAGACGAACGATGTGGCGTCCTCACGCGTCGGCGCAGCCAGGATCCCCCGGATGACGTACGCGACTGGCAGTCCCTCTCGCGCGTAGCTCAGAATGGGCATGCTGTTGAGGCAGACGCCCACCCCCCTGTTGTTGACGCCGAACGCAGCGATGAGACCAGCGTATGTGAACACAAGCGCTTCGATGTCGGTGTCCGCGTCCTTGATGTGCAAGACCGTCTGGAAGCCGTGGACGTAGCTCTCGATGTCCCAGTTCTGCGCCAGCAGCGTCGGCTTGCCCGGCGTCCTCTTCACACCGACGGCGCTGCAGTGCCCCGCGACGTCGCTGGCGTTCAGGATCAGCTCATCGAGCAGCTGGAAGGTGAACATGGTGTCGGCATCCATGCCCGACCCCGCTGCGATGCCACGGACCTCGTCCAGCAGGTCTGGGGTGTGCGTCCTGATGGCAGAGACGTAGTCTGTCTGCGACAAGAACCTCGGGATGAAGTCGTCCATGGGCGCGCCAAGCATGGCGCTCCAATGGTGCTTCCACCTGGCGACCAGTTCGTGGATCTCGGCCCTGAGCGTCCTCCCGTGGGTCAGCCCCCTTTCGAAGGCAGACCCCTCAAGGAGGACGCGCTGGTTCGCCCTGTACTCGGTGTCCATGGTGGTCAGCCTTCGTTCGCACGCGCCGCAGCGTTCACGAGCCCTCTTCCGCCACGGCCGCGGTCCCCGTCCCCAGCAGCTCGTACTGCCTCGGGTTCCTGCCCCGTATCCGGTAGGCGAGGATCACACCCACGGCGAAGGCTGTCGGCAGCATGAGGGCGATGAACCAGTTGAGCCAGCCCGTCGTGCCGGTGAGCATGTTGAAGTTGCTGAGCATGAGGTACGCGCCGGTGGCCAAGCCGGCTGCTCCCAGGAGGGGCGCGATGACAACACGGAAGACACTGTGTCCCCGCTTGTCCCTGCCGAAGAAGCCGATCACGGCGATGAGGCAAAGGATCTGGACGAGGACGATGCCCATGATGGTGAAACCGTTGGTCCAGAGCAGCAGCTGCAGGTAGGGGTCAGCCTGGCCTATCGCGAACGCAGCAACCACTACGATGCTGATGACCGTCTGCAAGACGCTGCCCACGTAGGCGGACTCGTATTTGGGATGAGTGCGCCCAAGCCTCCTCGGGAGGACACCCTCCCGACCGAGCGCGAAGAAGTAGCGGGCGCAGGCATTGTGGAAGGCCGCTGCGCAGGCGAACATGCTGGTGACGACCAGGACCCACATGACGTCCTCGGCCCACGTTCCGACGAACGTTCCGGCTGCGCCGAAGTACATGTTCTGGAACGCGTCCGACAACGAGAACTCGACGATCCCCTTGGCGCCATAAGCCAACGTGATGGTCCAGGTGATGAACCCGTAGAAGAGCGCGAGGAAGCCGACCGACACGTAGGTCGCCCGGGGGATGGTGCGGAACGGATCGCGCGCCTCCTCGGCGTAGATCGCGGTCCCTTCGAAGCCGATGAACGCACCGAAGGCCAGGACGAACATGGCGCCAGCACCGCTGGCGAAGATGTTCTTCGGCAAGAAGGGCGCGATCGAGGCGGGTTCCGGGCCTCCCTTGATGAGGATCGCCACCGCCACGATCGCGAGGATGCCGACCTCACAGGCCATCAGGATTCCCAGGACGCGGGCGCCGATCTCCACCTGACGGTAGCCGAGGAAGGCCACGACACCGATCCCTACGAACGCCCACAGCTGCCAGGGAGTGTCTATTCCGGCCAGGTTGTTCAGCACAAGGTCGGCGAAGAATGCAATCGCGCCGTAGAAGCCGGCGTTCCCGATACTGTAGGCGACGAGGGCCAGGATGGCTCCCCCCATGCCCATCGGCCTGCCGAGTCCACGGGTGATGTAGGCGTAGAAGGCACCCGCGTTCGTCATGTGCTGTGACATCGCCGTGAACCCGACGGCAAACAGTGCGTACACGATTCCCGCGAACACGTAGGCGCCAGGGGTCCCGATGCCCCCGAGACGGAAGGCCAGCGGGGACGCTCCGGCCATGACGGTCAGCGGCGCGGCGGCGGCGATGACGAAGAAGAAGATCGACCACATCCCAAGGGCGTTGCGAGCCAGGTGTCCGCCGGTGGCCTGCTCGCGCGCGGGGGCGGCAGCGGCCGCGGTGGCGGCTTCGATATCGCTCATGGCTTCCTTTCCTTCTGCCTTCGGTCTCACGTTGACATCAGTCGGTCCACTAAACATCGCAGGAGGGTCTGTGCCAATCACCCGGCGGGGGTGATTCTCCGCAGTGTCGCGGACTGGGACAGCCGGGCAGCGATCGGCGGGCGTGCCATCGCATCTGGCGCCACGGCAGTCACGCGACCACTTCGCGCAGGTGGCATGCCACCACCAGCTCGCCGCCGCCGGCCGGCAGCAGCTCCGGCATCTCGACCCGGAAGCGCTCCTCGGCCAGCGGGCAGCGCGGGTGGAAGCGGCAGCCGGGCGGTACCCGTGCGGCGTCCGGCGGCTCGCCGGGGAGGGTGCGCACGCGCTCCTCGTCGCGGTGCACGCACGGCACCGCGTGGATCAACGCCTGCGTGTAGGGGTGCCGCGGTGCGTCGATCACGGTGCGCGCCGGACCGATCTCGACCAGGTTGCCGTGATACATGACCGCGACGCGGTCGGAGACTCCAACTCTAACTCCAGAGAAGAGCTGAGGGTGGGTCAACTTGAGACCGGCAGAGGTGGGTCAGTCTGAGACTGGCGTTGACACGAGGCCTCTTCGATGTAGCTCAAGCCGCGCAGAACCCCTGCTTCTGAGCGTGTTCCGGGTCGTCAAGAGGTGTCTGCATCTGAGTGTCTGCATCTGCGACGTGCTGGTGGACCGCAGGGGGCTCGAACCGCTGACCTCCGCCGTGCAACGCATCCGCTAGTCTGCCAACAAGTGCCCCTGAGGGTCGGCGGGGACGTCCCCCAGCGTGAGAGTGCCGGACGAGGCGCTACAGCGTATCGCCAATCGCCACCTGTGGATGCTCCGTTCGTTTGCCGGTGTTGGCCGGAGCAGGGGCGCGGCGACCGACACGTCCAGCCTCGCCAGGGATCCCACGACGCACGGTTCGCCACGGAACCACGTCGCAAGACGCCGGGCGGACGGACGGCTGCTGAGCTGGGGCCTGAGCCGTCCGCCCGCACCGGAGGTCCCCAGGGGGTCGGCGGGGACACTTCAGGCGTTCACCTCGAACCGCAGTCGATCGTACTTCGTCAGGATGCTGACGAGTCGCTCGGGGTCTAGGGCATGCGCCGTCACCCCGTCACGGCCGACCATGGTTTGGGCCGCCAATTGCGCATTGAGGATGGCCTCCTGCGTCGCCTCGACCACAGCATCGTACAGAGGGTCCACGAAGTTGTTCGACAAGACACGGACCTGGGTGGTCAGGGGAGCCTGCCACGTCATGTTGGACCCGGGCAGGCGATTCGCCGTGGAGAAGGCAACGAAGATGTCGCCACTCCAGTGATCTCCAGAGTTCCCGGTACGGGATACGCCCAGGCCTACCCGCTGTGCCAAGCTGTCGCATTGATGGGGAAGCAGCGGGGCATCAGTGGCGGCGATGCCGACGATCGAGCCGCCGCCAGGCGTGAACGAGCCGGCAGGAGGATGCTGCTCATACTCCGGCGGCATTGGCGCAGGGATCTGCTCCTCGCCGAGATGCTGCCCAACGGGCGCGCCGTTGACGATGAAGTCCCTACGAGATCCGAAGTTGGCCTGGACGAGGACACCGACGGTGTACCCACCGAACTCGTGCGGAAGCACGCGTGAGGAGGTGCCGATGCCGCCCTTGAACATGTAGCAGATCATCCCCGTGCCGCCGCCGACATTGCCCTCCTCGACTGGGCCCTTGCTGGCCTTCTCGTACGCATGGAGTACATGCTCGGGCTTCACGTGAAAGCCATTGATGTCGTTCAGCATCCCGTCCCACGTCTCGCCGGCCACAGGAAGGCTCCAGTACAGGTGACCTGGGTGTCGTTCGCGAGCATCGATCACGGCCAGTGTGTCCCGAACCACCCCGACGCTGTGGCTGTTGGTGATTCCGATGGGAGATGTGAGCTGCCCTGACTGCTTGAGCCACAGCAGCCCGGTGACCTCCCCATTGCCATTCAGGCTATGGCAACCGGCAAACAGCGGTTCCTCTGCCAGATTGCCGTTGTGCGGCCGTATCACGGTCACGCCGGTGCGGATTGGGCCCTTGCCCACCACCAGCGGGCCGTCCCCCTCAATGATGGTGGAGTGCCCGACGGACACGCCGGCCACGTCAGTGATCGCATTCAGCGGTCCAGGTGTGCCAGGACCGATCCCTATGCCGAACTCACGCGCCCTCATGTCTACCTCCATAGTGCGCCACCCGGAATGACCGAGAAGGGCGACGACCTCAGACTACGAGCGAGCCTGAGGTCGCCGCCCAATCCGCATCATGGCGCTCGCGATGCACGCCACAGGCCTTGTCTTGCGTACGCTTGTCCACCTCCCAACGGAGTCCAGCGCCCTCGGACTCTGGAGGACACGTGCGTTCCGAATGACTCGTGTGCGGACACAAGACGCCACATCGCCATGATGGAGAGGTCAGTGGTAGTCAGTAGCCAGCAGCTTGTAGCCGTCTGGATTCCTCATCTTCATCCTGTAGGTGATGATCAGGCCGATCAAGAAGGCGATCCCCGAGTAGAGGATGAACGGCAGGTTTGAGATCGTGCTCGTGTAACCGGTCATCAGGTTGTAGTTGGCGAGAATCAAGATGTAGGAACCGCCGAGCCCCACTGCGCCAATCATCGGGGCAATGATGACTCGGAAGGTACTGTAGCCACGGCGATCGCTCCAGAAGTAGCCCACCACAGCGATGGCCGCAAGGAACTGCATCAAGACCAAACCGGTGACTCCGGCGGCGTATGTCCAGACGAAGAGATGGATGTAGGGATCCCCACTCAGAACCATCACCAGAATACAGAGGATCGTCGCAATCACGATCTGGGTCGCGCTGGCCATGTACGGCGACTTGAACTTGGGGTGCGACCGTCCCAGATACTTGGGAAGCAGTCCTTCGCGGCCCAGAGCGAACCCATAGCGGGAGACCGCGTTGTGGAAGCCGATGTTGCAGGCGATGATGCTGGTGAGGATCAGGATGCGCATCACGATGTACGCCCAGTGGCCGAGGAAGTCCTCGCTCATGGTGAAGTAGAGATCCGAAGCGGTGTCACCACCAACGAAGTCCATGACTCCCTGCAGTCCGAAGGCGACAGTGGCAATCCAGACGGTGAATGCGTAGAACAGCGACAGGAAGCCGACAGCGATGTACGTGGCGATCGGAATGGTGCGGTCTGGGTTGCGCGCCTCCTCCGAGTAGATCGCTGTGCTCTCGAACCCGGTGAAGGCTCCGAACCCAAAGATCAGAATGGCCGCGATACCCGGTACGAACACGTTGCTCGGCAAGAAGGGCTCTATCGACATGTTCCCGGGTTCCTTGATGAGCACCGCGATCGAGAGTGCCGCCAGGATGACGATCTCCGCCGTCAATGCGACCAGGAGCACGTTGGCGCCGAGATTCACGCTGCGATGCCCCATGAAGGCTATGGCAGCGAGCATCACGAAGATCCAGATCTGCCAAGGCACGTCCACACCGAAGAGGTCGTTGAACGTGAACTGGGCGAAGTAGGCGAAGGCGCCGTAGAAGCCGATGCTCTCGATACTGTACGAGGCCAACGCGACGTATGCCGACCCGCCGCCCACCAGCTTGCCAAGCCCTCTACAGATGTACGCGTAGAAGGCGCCGGCGTTCTTGATGTACTTGGACATCGCGGTGAAGGCCATCGCGAAGAACAGAAGGAAGAACCCGCCGATGAGGTAACCCGCAGGCGCCCCCACGCCGCCGATCGCATAGGTCGTGAAGGCGACGTTGATGACGAAGACGGGTGCTGAAGCGGCGATCACGAAGAACGCGATCTCCCACACCCCGAGCGAGTTCTTCTTCAGTTGGCTCTTCTCGGCGGGCTCTGCCGGTTCTGCCCCAGCGGCTGGAGCAGTAGTTGTCTCTATGGTGTCCACCACACCCCCCATGCTCGTGTGTTGAGTGTCGAGAGGGCTTCGTCATGTGGTCGTCGAAAGGCCCTCCACATCTCTAGGGCTCCACTCTCGTGCTCAGTGCGACCTCGGTCTCGGCGGCACTCCCCTCCCCCCCTACGGGGGCACCACCCTGCGCTGACTGGAGCCGCTTCTCCATGGAGTCCACCCCTTCCCACCCGACCAGATGGCGGTAGAACCCGGCGGGAGTCGTCTGTACCTTGGAGAAGCCCAAGTGCTCGTACAAGCGATGCGCTGGCTCGTTGCCAACAACAGCGTTGAGCGTGACCCTGGCATAGCCACGTGCTTGCGCTTCACGGCACACGAATCGAACCAGCGCGTGGCCGACGCCCTGTCTCTGCCACTCCGGTGCAACGACGAGCGACTGGAGGTACAGGGCGTCTTCGGTGAATCTGACCCGGTAGAGGTACTGGGCCACGAGCCGAGCGCGTGCGGTTGCCACAACTGGCAGGTGACGCCGGTAGATACTCCAGCTCACGACGCTGGGAGGAGGCCACGGCGGCTCCTGGCAGAGAGCCACCGCAACAACCTCTCCAGCATCTGACGCGGCAACCCAAGAGTTGGGGCCGGGCTGGATAAGCTCAGCGAAGATCCCCTCTGCCCGGTCTACATGACGGGGCATGAGGGGTCGCACCTCCTCGTCGAGAAAGCCGACCGCGTAGATGTGCGCAGCGATCCGCCTGTCTGCATCCGCTAAGGGCCGTATGTTCACCGCAGTCACCATGGCCTGGCAGCTCTCGGCCTCTCAGCGTGCCGCACCGTCCGGACTTTTGGAGAGCTCGTGCTCCTTGGCCGTATCCACCAGCGTCTTGAGGTTGTCGAACGTGCAGTCGGGAGCGCTGTCGCAGCCCGTGCCAAGGATGAACCCGCCCTCGTACCCGACCTCATCGATCAAACGCTTGCAGTAGGCCTCCATCTCCTCTGGCGTGCCGAGAGCCTGCAGCGCAGCGGGCACATCGCCGTGGAACATCGCGTGTCCCTGCAACAGCTCCTTGGCGGCGAAGATGTCCGTCGTGCTGTCGAGTTGCAGCATGTAGGACGCCTTGGGCAGGTCGCGCTTGAAGTAGGGGAGGTACCTGCCCCAGTCGGTGTCGAGGTGAAGGATCGTGACGACGCCTTCGGCCCACATGGTGTGGACCAACTCCACGACATGTGGCCACCAGAACCGCTCGAACACGGCCGGCGGGTAGTAGGGCACCCTCTCCTCGACCATGAAGGTGCACCTCGCCCCGCTCTCCTTGTGATCGGCCAGAGCGCCGGCGATCATCTCCTTCGCCATCGCCTTGATGACCCTGTCGACGACGTCCGGATGATGGTAGACGTCCTCAGTGAACTTCAGAAGAGACCGCGACAGCGACAACTGGAAGAAGGGATGGTTCCCCGCCCAGCCCGTGTATGTGGACACGCCTCGCTTGTTCCACTCTGGCACGCATCGCTGGGTCAGGAAATCGTTGAGGTCCTGGACGATACGCGGGACGGATCCGGGTTCGAACGACGGCATGACTCGATACGCGTAGTCCTCAAGGAAGTACTTGCGATAGCCCTCCTCGATGATGCGGTCATAGTCCTCGAACTTCATCGCTTCCCACTCCAGGCATTGAAGGATGCCATCGTCGGGAAGCTCGATGCCGGGACGCTTCCACTGGAGCGGGAACTGCCACATGAGGAGCTGCATTTCGGCCGAGTCGGGGATGTCCAGATAGAGCGCGTCCCAGCCGCCGATGTCATCGTAGAGCTTGAGTTCGCACTGCAGCGCAGCCTCCATGTCCCGCTCAGCCTCGGCTTGGGTCACTCCGCAGTAGTTCGCTGCGGTCGACTTGACCACCTGAGGCACCACGAGGACTCGGTCAGCCTTCTCGAAGGCGAGAGTCGCTTCGAGTCGCTCCGCCTTGGTCATGGTCTCACTGGTCATGGCTGTGCTCCTCCACCGGCGAACCCAGCTCTGCGATCTCGGCTCCAACACGGAGGCAGTACCCGATGCCCTCCATGACATCCATCGTCTGGAAGTCGGCGCCGACATGGGTCTTGGCCATGGCCGTCGTGACCCCCCCGCCGATGATGATCCTGCAGTTCTCCCTCAAGCCTTCGGCGGCCATCAGGTCCGTCACTTCCTTGCACGAGCTAAGGCCCGTGGTCAGCAGGGCTGACAGCCCGACGAACTGGGGCCGGAGCTCCGCCACCTTGTCCACGATCACCCTCGGCGCGACATCCACCCCCAGGTCGTGAACCTTGAATCCATGCGCTCTCAGCATCATGACGACGATGTTCTTGCCGATGTCGTGGATGTCGCCCTTCGCGGTAGCCATGACCACGAGACCACGGTCGGTCTCATCCCCGCCTGACTTGGCCTCGGCGTAGGGCTCAATTATGGCGGCCGCTTCTTTGAAGATCTCGCCGGCCAGAATCAGCTCGGCGAGGTAGTAGTCGCCCGCAGCGAAGCGGTCTCCGATGACCACCATCCCCTCGCGGCAGTCGTTGATGATCGCTATGGGATTGTCCCCCTGCTTGGCCCGTCGCTCGACCTCCTGCAGGACGTCGTCCCTGCGCATCTCCACGATGGCTTCGGCCAGGTTCAACACGGTTACCTCCACGCCTCAGCACGTTGACTATCACGCAACCTCCATCGGCTGCATTCAAGCCCGGCCAGCAGTGCATCGAGTGCACCAGAGTCTTCGTCCGGGAGGAGGGCGACAATCACACATCTTCGCCATGCCGTCCGACGGGCTGGCCCGATGGAGTCGGCGCAGGCACAGGCAATCGCCTGAGTCTGCGCGACGCCGACCGCGTGCTTCGAACGCTACCAACATGCATGAGAACCCTCGCTACTCAGGTGGACCAGCAGCAGGCACTATAGCCGCAACCTTGCTACTTGTCTAGATTACTAGTTGCAACGGCTCTTGTGGTAGTATGCGGGAATGCCCGGTGATGGTGAACCAATGCTCGATCGAGGCTCGCCGGAGCCCGCCTACTCGCAGCTTGCTCGGATTCTGCGTGAGAAGATCGTGAGTGGGGAGTATCGGCCCGGCCAGCGCATACCCTCCGTGCCCAAGCTGACCGCGACCTTCAACGTGGCAGCCATGACCGTGCGGCAGGCGATCGACCAGCTGAATCGCGAGGGCGTGATCGCCAGGGAGAGGGGTCGCGGCACATTCGTCAAGCCGGCCCAGCTTGGCTCGGCCATGTTCGGTCTCGACGACCTGCGCCGACAGATGACCGACGAGTCTGTCGATGTGAGAGTGCTGGGAGCCCGCTCCGTGCCTGCGTCCAAGCGTGTCGCAGCCAGGCTGAAGGTCGGAGAGGGTGCACTCGTCATTTCCATCAAGCGTCTGCTGCTGCGCGACGACCAGCCCATCTTTTACCATTCTGAGTATCTGGTCCGTGATCCCCGGCGGGCCCTGGTCGAGGCGGAGCTCAGCGTGACCTCCCTGCGTGGACTGTTCTCGGGCGTGGGGGAGGCCAGCGTCAAGAACGGCGAGTTGACGCTCCATGCTTCCTCCCTGATGGAGAGCGAAGCGCAGTATCTCGGTGAGGAGGTCGGCACTCTCGCCTGGGTGGTCGAGCATCTCTTCAACGATTTCCACGACAAGCCTGTGAGCTGGGGCAGGTTCATCTGCCGTGCCGATCGGCTGACCATGAAGGCCCAGATCGGGATCAGCAATGAGGCACCGCCGGCCCACCGATCTGGGAGTTGAGAACAATGGCTCGAGCGAAAGACCTCGCCACCTTGCTTGCCGACTTCGATGACACTGCCGCGCTCGAGATGGTCAATGCGAAGCTGGCAGCCGGTGAGGATCCGATGGCCCTGGTTGCCGAGTGCACCCGAGGCATGAGGATGATCGGTGAGAGATACGAGAAGGGCACCTACTTCATTTCTGGCCTCATCATGGCCGGCGACCTTCTCCGCCAGATCCTCGAGATCCTAGCGCCACTGATTGGCGGTGAGCGCAGCGAGAAGACCTGGGCCACGATGCTCATCTGCACGGTTCAGGGCGACATCCACGACATCGGCAAGGGCATTGCCGCCAACCTGATCTCCGCGTACGGCGTGAAGGTGATCGACCTCGGAGTCGATGTGCCGCCCAAACGCATTGCGGACGAGATTGAGGCTCAGCGACCGGACATTGTCGGCTTGTCGGGCCTACTGGCTGTCTACGGCGCCATGAAGCAATCGGTGGACGCGATTCGAGAGCGGACCACGAGTCTTGGGGTGCACGTACCCATCATCATCGGCGGAGCTCCCGTGACCGAGAAGGTGTGCGAGCATACGGGCGCCGACGGCTGGTGCACCGATGCAGCCGCAGGCGTGCGCCTCGTCCGGGAGCTCCTGAGAGCCGAGTCCGTCAGTCCGCACTCGGGGGAGTAGATGCGACTCCTGACCTTCTGCGGCTTCCTGGGCTCAGGAAAGACGACCCTCATCGTCGCGTTGGCGAAGCGTTTGGCCATTGCCGGTCACAAGACGTGCTTCATCGTCAACGAGGTCGGTGAGGTCGGGATCGACCAGGCGGTCATGCGCGACGATGACCTTGATGTCTGGGAGATCACGGCGGGATGCATCTGTTGCCAGTTGGGTCTGGACCTCGTCGCGACGCTCCAGGAGATCAGCGAACGTTATCGACCTGAGATGGTGATCGTCGAAGCATCTGGTGTGGCAACACCCTCGGGCATCCTTGACGCTCTGACCCACTACCGTGGCCGGCCGTTCGTGGACCAGCGGCTCCTCACCGTCGTGGACCCGACGAGGCTGCAGCTCCTGTGGGAGGTCATGACACCGCTGGTCGAGGCGCAAATCAAACAGTCCGACGAAATAGTGTTGTCCAAGCTGGCCGTGGCCAGTGCCGAAGATGTGGCCCACGCTGAGGCAATCCTTCAGGAGATTGATTCCGGGGCCACAACCTGGAGAATCGATGTCAGCGACGAAGGACGTCTGCGCCCGCTGCTGGCACACCTGACCGACGGCATCAGATGAGACCCATCGACAACATCGAGCCCTACACGCTGAGACTGACGTTGGAGGGTGAGGATCCTGACCCCGAGCGGACCATTGCGACTCTGCTGACAGACGTGGCCGAACGCTGTCAGGACGCCGGCGGCCCCCTCGTCGGACACATCAAGTGCTACGCGAGTACTGCCTCCGGCAGCTTTCACTGCAGCCTGACGTCATTGCGGACAGGTGCACAGTGCAGCGCTCTTCCGGTGGCCGCAGGGCCGCGATCGGGTCGCATTGATGTCGACCTCGCAGTCCTGGTCTATGGCCTGGAGCGCGAGACCATTGACGGCCTCACGAGAGCATCTCTCGACGCGCTCTGTAGGGCGGCCGGGGCCACCTGGACGGTGCGGTCTTCATCCGCCGCACACAGCCACACCGACTCTGCAGCATCCGAATCAGTGTGATGAACCCACCCCTGGTGCGGGTGCTCGACGAACCTGCCGACAAGGAAGCTCGCGACGCCATGCTGCCGGCTGCCTCCTCCGTCGGGATAGGCTTGCGCAACGCCGGCACGCATCTCGCGCATGCGCACTGGATCGTGCGTGTTCCGCACCAACCGACACACAAGCATGCGAAGTCGTCGCCTGGCTTGCGAAGCACCCGCGCTTCCATCTGCACTCCACGCCCACAAGCAGCTCCTGGCTGAACCTCATCGAGCGCCGGTTCCGCGAGCTCAACGAGAAGGCTCTGCGCCGCGGCGTCTTCCCCAGCGTTCCCGACCTCGTCGCCGACATCGACGCCTTCCTCGAGGTCCACAACGAGGATCCCAGGCCGTTCGTCTGGACGGCGTCCGTCGGGGCCATCCTCGAGAAGGCCGGACGCCGTAGAGCCGTCTTGGAGACAGTGCGCTAGTATGGGCGGCGACTGAGCGCGACGGCCCACGGCGCCGTCGCACCTGATGCAGCAACGCGCGATGCAGGAGGTGAGCGGACATGCAGGGGAAGAAGAGGCCGTACGAACCTCCCTTGGTCGTGCGTCTGAGTGCCCCCTCACCGGGAAGCGGCGCGTGCGTCGGGCCCGGCAGCGGCGAATCGGTCGACTGCACTGCAGGGAACACGGCGAGCCTGGGCTGCACCGATGGCAGCGTCGCCGGAGGCGTCTGCGGAAGCGGCAGCGCACCGGGCACGACCTGCGTCGCCGGCAGTGCGGCGATGTGACATGTCGTGCTGCTGCTTCGCCGGGGGTGGCGAGAAGCTCGCCTCCCCGCTCACACCGGCCATCGAGAGCCAGTACGTGTAGTCCGCGACCGGTCGCGGACTCGGCCTGGCCCGGCTTACTGCGCTGCACGAGGCGATCGAGGCCGGTGACCCGAGGCCTACCGGACCAAGGCCGAGCACCTGCAGGCGACGGAGCCGCACGACGCCCGGCCTGCTCGGGGCACATGATGACCATGGCCAGGCATGAGGCAGCGCGGGATGACGCTCGGCAGCCGACGACACCGTTCACGCTGGTCGTCTCGGACGTGCACGCGTTTCCCGAGTTCCTCGAGAACGCCCTGCGACATTCGGGGTTCCGCGCAGGGGTCGATCGTCTGGTGTTCGCCGGCGACCTGCTCGACCGCGGCGGGCAGCCGGGCGCATGCCTGGAGCGGCTCGACGCGCTCGGCGCCGAGATGCTGATCGGCGACCACGACCACGCGACCATGCTGGGGTACTTCATCGGCGAGCAGTCGCCGGCCAGCAAGGACTACCGCCAGACGCTCCTGCAGCGGTTCCACAGCGGGGCCCTGAACCTTGTGACGCACGTGGACGGCGTGCTGATCAGCCATGCCGGGCTCTCCGGCGCGTTCGCCGCCGACTTCGCGGCGGTCGAGCACGACCGCGCCGGCCTGGCGCAGCTGATCAACGAGGAGTTTCGCCGCGACCTGGAGCGCCAGCTCTCGCTGGGAGTGACGCAGCCGGAGCCTCGCACTCTCGACGGACACTCGCCGATGTGGCTGCGCGTGGACGACGCCGACGTGGGGCCGGAGCGCCTGCTCGACGGAGTCGAGCAGATCGCCGGCCACACCACACCGAGCGTCTTCCGCCACTGGACCGAGGCCGACTTCCGCGCCGCCGGCCTGCACCTCATCGACCCGGGCAGCTACGGCCTCACCTCGCGCGACCACCCGCGCCACTACCGTTACGGAGTGATCAGGCGCGGCAAGGTGTCGGTCGAGGCCGGCGCCTCCGATGAGGCGCTCGCCCGGAGCGCGTCCGCGCGCTGGTGGACCGCAGGGGGCTCGAACCCCTGACCTCCGCCGTGCAAAGGCGGCGCTCTCCGGCTTGGCAGATCAGCCGGCGGCGGCCCTCTTGCGCCCTGACGCGCTCGCGCGCGGACGTTCGGCAAGGCGACCCGTCACGTACTTGTGCAGCACGCTCGCGATCAGCGTCTGGTACGGTACGCCCTCCTCGAGCGCTCGCGCCTGGATGTCGCTCAGATCGCCGGACGACAGACGGATGTTGACGCGCCGGTCCTTGATGGCCGTGGCGCGGGCGGCCGCCCTGATGCGCGCGAGCTCTGCCTTGGTCGCGACCGACTTCAGTGCGCCCTTCTCGAACGCGCCGAGGACTTCTTCCTCGTAGGGGTCAATCTTCGGCATCTGCCTCACCTCTCCGCAGGTACTCCCGCGTCCACTGCCACCACGAGGATGCGCCGGCGCGGGTACTTTCCTTGACAGACTAGACGCAACCTACGGCAGGGACGAAAGTCCTGTCTAGTCTGTAAAGTCCTCTTCCTCAGACCGGATCGCGAGCGCGAGGGGACGCCAAGGATGGCGCTGGTGAACGCCGGCGCTCAGCCTGCCTTGCGGCCCACCAGCGCCAGACTGGCGTCGAGCGCCCGGGCCAGCAGGGCGAGCGTACGAGCCGTCGGATTGCCCAGCCCCTGCTCGACGCGGCTGACAACGCTCTGGTCCAGCCCCGAGGCGGCTGCCACCTGTGCCTGAGTCATGTGCAACTCGAGCCTGCGGTCGATGAGCTGCTGGGCCAGGTCGAGGCGGTCGCGGAGCGCGTCCAGGTGCGCCCGCCCGCCCGGACCCTCGGCGTCCGCCTCCTGCTCGATCTGCCGGAGCAGATCATCGAACTCAGTCATCTGAGCCTCCAGACTTGTCCTCGCTCATGACGTATACATCATACGCCGACATCGGCCGGACCCCCCTCGGCCGCCGGCTGGTCCCGGCTCGCGAGTCCACCCCCGGCCCTTCGGAGCGCCTGAGAGCCAAAGCGTGAGCGCACGCGGTCCACGGCCTCGTCGCAGGCCTGGTCACGCCCAGAGTCATCGAGCGCAATCTGGCCTGCCTGGGTGAGGCCGCTCGCCGTCAGACCCATGAGGCGCAGGAGGCGGTCCGGTTCATGCAGGTCGGCGAGAAGACCCAGAGCGGCCTCGTAGACGACCTGCGTCACGTTCGTCGCGGCGGGCAGGGTCCGCTGCCTGCTCACGGTGCGAAAGCGGGAGTCGCGGAGCTTGAGGACCAGCGTACGGGCCGCGTACCCCTCCCGGCGCAGGCCGCTGGCCACGCGGTCGGCAAGGTCGAGCAGGGTCGCCCGGAGGAACTCGGGATCCGCGGAGTCCCGGGCGAAGGTCACCTCGTGGCCCAGGGACTTGGGCGCCGGACGCTCGCTGCGCACCGGCGCGTCGTCGCCGCCGAAGGCGGCCTCCCTGAGACCGGCGGCGCCTCTGGCGAACGCGGCCTCGAGCGCGGGCAGCGGCGCGTCCTGGAGCTCGCCGACGTTCGTGATGCCCAGCGCGCTCAGCCGCTTGACGGTCACCGGACCGATGCCGGAGATGGCGCCCACCGGCATGGTGCGCAGGCGGCCGTGCACGTCGTCCTGGGTGAGGGTCGTGACGCCGCCGGGCTTGTCGAGCTCGGCGGCCAGCTTGGCGAGCAGCCGCGTCGGCCCGATGCCGATCGAACAGGAGAGGCCGAGCTCCTCCTCCGTGAGCCGCTGGACCTGACCGGCGATCTCCTGCGGGGAGCCGAAGAGCCGGCGACTGCCGGTCACGTCGAGGAAGGCCTCGTCAATCGAGACCGGCTCGACCAGGTCGGTGAAGCGCCCGTAGATGGCGAGCAACTGCTCCTGGACCGCCTTGTACGCTGCCATGTCGACGGGCAGGAAGACGCCCTCGGGGCAGCGCCGCAGGGCCTGCGCCATGGGCATCGCCGTGCGCACGCCGCAGGCGCGCGCCTCATACGAGGCGGTGCTGACGACGCCGCGGCTCTCGGCCCTGCCGCCGACGATGACCGGCCGCCCCCGCAGCTCCGGGCGGCGCGCCTGCTCCACCGAGGCGAAGAAGGCGTCCATGTCGATCAGCAGGATGGCGCGCGGCATGGTCTCATCCTGCTGCGGCAAGGCGGTCCTGTCGAGCCTTGGACGGTGCGCGGTCAGGCGTTCGCCGCGAAAGCCGACCGCCCCAGGGAGCCGGCGAAGTACAGGGGGCAGAAGACGAGGCCTTGCTCCGGCACTTCCGCGTAGGGGGCCTCCGAGAGCACCACGCCCGGTGCGCACTCGGGCTGATCGAGCAGAAGCTGGTGCACGCTGCGCAGGCGGCCTGCGGGTCCGCTCTTCACCTCCACCGGCCTCACCGTGGCCCCAGAGCGCATGACGTAGTCCACCTCCGCCGCTCCCTTCGCGCGCGACCAGTAGTGGAGATCCTCGTTGCCCTCACCCCCGCACGACCTCAGCTCCTGGCCGACGAACTGCTCCGCCACCGCGCCGTTGTGGATGGCGAGCAGGTCGTGCTTGCCCACCTGGACGTCCATCGGGATCCCTGCCAGCCGCTGCATCAGGCCTACGTCGAGCACGATCGCCTTGAACCGACGGCCCGCCCCCACAGCGGGCGGCAGGCCGCAGCGGGAAACGGCGCCGACGCGGGAGACGAGCTGCGCACGCTCCAGGACGCCGAACGCCGACTTGGCGGTGGGCCCGGAGGCGTCCGGGGCGAGTCTCTGTTTCAGAAAACAAGGGGATAAAACGTAAGCACCGTTTACGATAAGTCGGGGTCAAATCGGCGCGTCCATGCCGAGCGCAGTCTCCGCGCAGGGCCGCTCGCCTTCCGCGAAGAGACCGGCATGGAACGTCTCGCCTCGGCTACTCCCGCGAGAAGTACTCCAGGTCGTCCGGCCGGAACTCGCCCGTGGCGGCCAGGTGCAGCAGCCGATTGATGCCCTCGACGTCGACGCGGGCGGGGTCGAAGGGTCCGCCGAGCCACTCCAGGAGCTCGGCGCGCTCCGGGTCTTCAGGGTCGGCGAGGGCGTCCAGCAGCCGGAGGTAGCCGGGAGCGCCGCCGCAGTCCTCGGGAGGACACGCGCCTGCGGCCTCCAGGCAGCGGGGAGTGAACACGTCCGGATCGGCCGACCCCACGTGCTCGACCTCCACGACGTGCTCCCAGTCGTCGCCGAAGTCGTAGCGGTAGATGAACGTGCGCACGCCCCCGGCCAGTACGTCCCCGAGCGCCACGCCCTCCTCGTCCTCGCAGGGCCAGTCGCTCTCCCATTCCTCATCGTAGGCGGCGATGCGCCGCTCACCGATGTGGAAGTCGTGGAGGTGATAGTCGAGCCAGCCCATGGCGGCGATCAGGTACCGATGCAGCTGCTCGAAGGTCGAGCCCGCGGGGACCTCCAGGCGTCGCCACACCGCCGGC
>Ga0172371_10003041_pt1 | contig 26218 bp, 23 predicted proteins | sample Lak12m_FD_114543 | JGI IMG/M metagenome (GOLD analysis project Ga0172371, IMG submission 114543) | Freshwater microbial communities from Kabuno Bay, South-Kivu, Congo - kab_022012_12m | ecosystem: Environmental > Aquatic > Freshwater > Lake | place: Democratic Republic of the Congo: South-Kivu... | reverse complement strand
CCGAAGCATGGAAGGCCTCCACAGATTGTTACCGAGCACTAGAGCTATATGGACCGGGGTCGGGAATCACGCCCCGGAATTGTTTTTCTCGAAAAGCATGTTGTCTATGAGTCTGGTCTTGCCGATCTTCACCGCGAGCGCGGCCAGGCAGCTATGGCCCACTTCCCGAAGATCCTCGAGGGTTTCGGGATGCACCAGGCTGACGTAATCCGGGACCGCGTCCGGTTCACGTGTGATACGGTCGGTCATGATTTCCAGGAATTTTGCAGAGTCTTTCTCACCCTTCCTGAAAAGCTCGCCCGCAGCAAGCAGAGCCTCATGAAGGCAAACGGCCTGCTCTCTCTCACGGGCCGAAAGGTAACAATTCCTGGAGCTCATTGCCAGGCCGTCGTCCTCACGCAAAGTCAGGCAGGGTACGACCTTGACGTCCACATTAAGGTCACGGACCATGGACTTAATGACCTGAAGCTGCTGGTAATCTTTCATGCCGAAATAGGCACGGTGCGGCATGACCATATTAAAGAGCTTCAGAACAACGGTGGCGACACCCCTGAAATGCCCCGGTCTCGAAGCGCCGCACAACGGGTTGCCTATGGAACCGACTTCCACATAGGTCTGAAAGCCCTGGGCGTACACATCTTCGAGCTCAGGCATGAACAGGACGTCCACCCCGGCTCCCGAGCACTTGAGGGAATCCGACTCGGGGTCTCGCGGATAGGTCTTGAAGTCTTCACTAGGGCCGAACTGGGTCGGGTTGACGAATATGCTGACCACCAGGAAATCGTTTTCGGACCGCGCTCTCCTCATGAGGCTCAAATGGCCTTCGTGCAGAAAGCCCATGGTAGGGACGAAACCGACGGTTTTACCCTCGGCCCTGCTCTTCCTCGACCATTCCTGCATTTCGGCTACGGATCGCAGAGTGTCCATGAACGCTTCCCAACAAAAAACGCCTTCCGGTTGGAAGGCGCTGTTATCTTCTTTATCGTCCTTCCGTCCCGGTCATAATGATCCAGGCGGTATGATGGTTTTCTATAAGCCAAGTCAGGTTCCGGGTCCCTTGGGACTCCAGACCTGATACCAATATATAGGAAAACGTGCTCGCGTCAAGAGCAAACTCGCCGCTGCCATGCCGGTTGCCAAACTTTCTGTCCTTCTGGATTTGACACACATTCAACGGACTACACGTTTGGTGCCACTGCTGGCTTGCCCAGCAGTGTTTCCAAACCGGGCACTGCTGGGCAAGCCAGCAGTGGCACCCGCTCCGTTGAGACTGCGGATTCCAAGCACCGGCTTGAGAGGCATCCGTTATCATCGAAAGAGATGGGACATTTGTTTTGGCTCCAACTATACGGTCATTGGAAGGGGCAAAGGGGGCTGAGCCCGCGGCCGGTCTTGAGCTTTACGGGTGCTTTCCGTCGTGCTAAACAATCCTTATGAAATCAGTAGTCGCAGTAAGAAAATGCAATGAATATGACCCCGCGCAGCTCGCGCGTTCGCTGGAGAAGGTTCTGGATGACCTGGGCGGGCTTCAGTCTTTTGTGAAGCGCGGAGACCGCGTCCTCCTGAAGCCCAACATGCTCAAGGCAGCTTCGCCCGACAAGGCCGTGGTCACCCACCCTTCCTTCGTCGAGACAATCGCGGCGATGCTGCTTGACTTTGGCTGCACGCCCTTCGTCGGAGACAGCCCTCCTCTCGGTAATCTGGCCAGAGTGCTTTCAAAATCGGGCTACGACGGTTTTATGAAACGAATGAATGTCCGGGCGGCCCCCTTTGTGGACAAGACCCCCCTGGAATGCTCAGAAGGCAGGCTCTTCCGTCACATCGAGATCGCCGGCGAGGTTTTCCAGTACGATGCAATCTTCAACCTCCCAAAGGTCAAAACCCATTGTCAGATGTTCCTCACCCTGGCCGTGAAAAACCTGTTCGGCACAATAATCGGCACCGACAAGGCCTCGCTGCATCTCTCCGCGGGAAAGGATTTTGATCTCTTCGCAACGGTGCTGGTCCAGATTTTTGAGAAGGTTCGCCCCTCGGTCTCCATACTGGACGGGATACTGGCGATGGAGGGGAACGGCCCCAATTCGGGGAAACCTCGACATCTCGGCGTCGTGGCCGCTTCCACCGACGGAGTGGCTATGGATGCGACAATTTGCAGGCTTCTGGGATTGCCCGTCGAAAAGCTTCGCACGTGCGTTATCGGAGAAGCCCTTGGCTTGGGCAACGCGGACAGCGAACTGATCGAGGTTGTGGGAGACGACCTGGCCGGCTTTCCGCTTCGCGATTTCGCGCCCCCCAAGAGCATGACCGTTACGTGGAACATGTCCCGAGGGAACCGGCTCAGGGGCTTTCTCGAGAGCCATGTGGCCACCCGGCCGGAGATAGACTCCGCGGTCTGCCTGAACTGCGGGATATGCCTCAAGCACTGCCCTCCAGGAGCGATCAGCGAGGACAACGGCAACATGGTCATAGACCGGAAGAAATGTATCTCCTGCTTCTGTTGCCATGAGCTATGCGGGAACGAGGCAGTGCAGATAGTCCGTCCTTGGCTGGGAAGGGTCCTCGCGTCCTGGAGCCGTTGATTCGCGCAGGGAGACACCTCCCGGTGAACCGTCATGCCCCTGTGAGGGATAACGAATAATCAAGATGATCATTTCCCGTTCATTTCTTCATAGATGCGGTTCACTTCGTTCGGCGTATCCTGTTTGGGCTTCAAAGAAGCGGCGACCAGCGGAAGCCGCCGATATGTTGGGAGTTTTTGGAAAGAGGGTCCGGGGGAAAACTTTTTTGCAAAAAAGTTTTCCCCCGGTGTCAATTTCATGGAACGGTTCCTCCTTACTGATGCAACGACCTGCAATCGGATAGTCGTGTCCACATGGACTTGCCAATTCTTCAACAGGTAGCCCTTGAACTGAACGAGCTGCTGACCGGCGCATTCATAACCAAGGTGCATCAGCCGCTTCCTCGCGAGATGGTGTTGAGGGTTCGATCGCAGACTTCAGGCGAGAAGAAACTCGTGTTGAGCGCTGATCCCAGGCTTGGTAGGATTCACCTGACTGATCTGAAAATTCCCAATCCGCCTTCTCCGCCGCGGTTTTGCGCTTTTCTCAGGGCCCATATACAGGGTTCCAGGATCGTGGGGGTGAGTTGTGCAACGGACGATCGCGTCGTAACCATAGAGACGTCACGCGGCCCTGAGAATGCCCGCCTGTTGCGACGTCTGATACTGGAGTTGCTCGGGAGAGACTCCAACATCCTGGTGGTTGACGTAGCAACCAATCTCATCATGGAGTGCCTCCACCGAATTCCGGAAAAAGAGCAGCGGACAAGAATCGTGTTGCCCGGACGCCGCTATTCACCTCCACCCGCTCGGCCCAGGAGGATTGTGCCGCCGGTACCGTACGACAGCGCAGCGAAGGTTCAAGCTGGAATTTCCAGAGGGCCTGGAGCCAAGCCCAGAATAGTCCTGAACGCGGACCCATTGCAGGATGAGTGCTTTTCCACCGCCAACGAAGCTTCGGATGCCTTCTACAGTCCTGCTCTGCGCGGGGACATCCTGGAAGCGCTCAGAAGAAACGTGGCCGCGCCGATGAAATCAAGGCTACGTTCGCTGGAACGGAGGCTGTCCAAGATCCGGGAGGATGACCGGAGATTGAAGCAGTTTGCTGAGCGCTCGGAAGAAGGGGAGCTGATCAAGACCAACCTGCATCGAACCAAGAGAGGCATGGAGCAGATAGAGGTTCAGGACTGGGCCACGGGGGAATCGCGGTTGATAAAGCTGAATCCCGCGCTTAACGGGGTGGAAAACATGGAGAGGCTTTTTGCCGGAGCAGCGAAGAGCAGGCGAGGAGCCGGGATTGTACAGCAGCGGATGCAGGAGACCCTGTCGGAAATCGCGGCTATTCAAGACATGCTCTTCTTTGTGGAACAGGCCGAGACCGGTGAAGAGCTGGAAAGCATGGCGTTGGAGGCGGTGCCGAGGGCCACGGCCAAACGCCAAGGAGCTCCTCGGAGCAAAGAACCGCATCGCGAAAAGGATTCAGCCATGTTTTACGAGATCAGGTCCCCATCCGGGGGAATGATTCTCGTAGGCAAGAGTTCGAAAGGCAACGATTTTCTCGTCAGGCACAGAGCGAAGAAGGGAGATCTTTGGTTCCACGTGAAGGACCTCCCGGGCGCTCATGTGCTATTGCCACTGGCGGGCGACCGGCCTGTACCGCACGAAGATCTTGAGAAGGCCGCCGGGCTCGCGGTCCATTTTTCGCGAGCGCGTTCAGCCGGCAGGGCCGAGGTGATGATCGCTGATGTGAAGGATCTGGACAGACCCAAAGGGGCCCTGCCGGGAAAGGTAACAGTCAGGCGGTACACTGCGATTTTTGCCAAGGGTGTTGATCCTGACGTGAGCGAGGGAGATAGCCGTTGTGGTGGACCTTGACGTGTTTTGACGTCCGTGGGGACAGCAGCGTCGAAGGAGGTCTTGCTGGGGCGGGCATCCTGCCTGCCTGGAATGGCGTGCAGGATGCCTGCCCCACCAGGGCAAAGGCATTGGCGGACATGTTATTAGCGATCGCTACTTCTCTGCTTTTGCAGACCCAGTCATTACGGCACGGGCGCAAGCCAAGCCGGCTATCTGATCGGCGGTCGCCAATGGTCTTCGAGGAGTGGGTGCTCCAGGATGGGCGACGATTTCTTGTTCGCCCGGGCCGCCACCCGCTGGGTGGGATAGGGGTGGGTGGCTCGGTTCTCAACTAGCCGCATGTCGGTCATCTTTTCGAACCCCGCGGCAATGAGCCACGAGTTCAGGCAGGCCACATTGGGGACAAACCAATTTTCGGAGTTCTTGAAGCGGCGTGGATAGCACAAAGTGATCGGCACGTTGGACTTGGCAAGTGCTTCCACGTCCAGGGAGTGCGCCTCCCCATCTAGTGATTCCGAGTAGTTGATGAGACATTCCCCCGAGAAATACAGGATTCCGTTATCCTTCAGACACCCATTAATTTGGTCAAAAGCCAATATCGGATGTTTCAGGTGGTAATAGACTCCGAGAAAAAAGACAAGATCGTACTTGTCGGCCAACAACCGGCTCAAATCATAAACCGAGCCGCGAACATATCTCACACTTGAATCCAGTATGCTCTTCGACACATTGAAACCCGTAGCGTCCGGATCTCTTATGTCGAGTGCCGTCACGTCGCACCCTCTGGCCTCTAGTTCAAAAGCTATCGGGCCATCGTAGGTTCCGATGTCCAGAGCCGTCTTTCCGGTCAGGTCGGCTGGAACGGCAAAGGCTTCCAGAGCGGCTTTAGGGTCGAAATCCCAGAGACCGGGCGTCCGTACTCCCGGGACTATTTCCCATGTATGAAACCAAGTCACGGAGGCAATTTTTTCGGCTATGGACTCCCTGTCAACTACTTTCACGGTACCCCCCTTGAAACCTCGTCGTATCGGTTGTCGAACAGCCTGAACCGATTACGATTCAGGCGTTTGGTCCATGTGTCATGCCGGAAAATCCTGGATCCTGTGTGACAAGGGTTTGACTTGCCTGAAGCCATGGCGATGAACCAGCCACTTTACGTGCCGGAAATCTCTTAACCAATAATGATTGCTTGTTTCGAGCGGCTTTCTCGGGGAAGCTTCGGCCAATTACTTTCCCTTGATTTTCTTGAGCAAGTCCTTTGCCTCCTCGTCGTACCCCATCTTGGCAAAGTCGTCCAGTACCCGCTGCGCTGCTTGGCGGGCCGCAGGGTACCTGCTCATGCTCATGTACGTCTTGGCCTTGTAGATCTCTTTTTCAGCGAGTTTCTTGAGGCATTCCTTGTACTTCTCTTCAGCTTTCTTCTGCCACTCTCCAGCGTCGGCATCTTCACTCAAGACCTTGAAAGAATCGGCGGCCTGTTTCACCACTCGGTTGTCCAGGTCGGCGCGCCTGATCTGGTTGAAGTACGACATTGCGATCTGGTACTTGGCCCGGGCGACTTCTTTGTGGTGGGGGAAGAGTTCAATAAATTGGAGGTAGCGTCCGATAGCCTTTTCGTATGATCCTTCGTTGAAAAAGGCCTCGGCGATCTGCAGATGGACCTCGGGAATCTTCTTGAAGTCGGGATAAGCGGACTTGAGCCGCTCGTACAGATCCACGGCGTCGGAGTATTTTTTCTTCTCGAAGTTTTCCTCGGCCTCCTTGAACAGATCCTCCGCAGATGCGGTCTTTTCGGGTACCGCGCCGAGATTCCACAAGCTCGGGCAACCCGCCGCGTGCAGAGTCACTAAGACTATCAGTAATGCTCTCAGGAGTTCCTTCAATGGACCGTACTCCCAACCCTGATCTGCAATGGTTTGCTGTCTACCAGCGACAGTCCTCCTTGTCAAGAAATCTCAGTAGGTTCTGGTCAGGATCCGCCCTGCCAGCTTCATCAGGGCTCCCTTTTCCTCTGAATCAGGGAAGATATCGAGGAAATCGGTGGCTTGTTTCAGGTATTCACGGCTCCTCTCAAGCGTTTCCGTTATGCCGCCGCGTCGTTGCAGAAGTTCTCTCACCCACTGGAAGTCCTGGTCGGACAGCTCACGTTCCTTGATCATCCTGCCCAGCCTGGCTCTTTCATCGCCATCGGCCCTCTTCAGGGCGCTGATCAGCGGAAGGGTGAGCTTTCCCTCTTCCAGGTCTTTCCCGGGGGTCTTGCCCATTGTGGCCTTTTCGGACCGGTAGTCTATCACATCGTCCGTCATCTGGAAGGCAATCCCCAAATTGAACCCGAACCCCGCCAGGGCTTCTTCCCTGTCCGGATCCAGTCCACCAAGAATCGCACCGCCCCTGCACGCGGCCTCCATCAGGACAGCCGTTTTGTCGGTGATGACTCGAAGGTAGTCTTCCTCCGTGATGTTCAGGTTTCCAATATTGGACATCTGGAACAGTTCCCCTTCGCTGAGCCTTTCAGTGGTACGGGACACTATCTCCAGGATTCTCAGATTCTTTATGGAAGTCAAAGCCGAGAATGCTTTGGCAAGGATGAAATCGCCGCCCAGGACGCACATTTCATTGGACCAGAGTGTGTTGGCAGCGGGCCGCCCTCTTCTGGTGTCCGCTCTGTCCACAACGTCGTCATGAAGAAGAGTCGCTGTGTGGATACACTCGATCGCGCCCGAGAGCTTTAACGCATCTATGCCCGTGTAACCGCCCATTCGAGCGGAGATGATCGCCAGCTGAGGCCTGATTCTCTTGCCTCCGCTGTTCATGATGTGGGCTCCGATTTCAAAAGCCACGGGCACTCGACTCTTCAGTTGTTCGATCAGCTCATCCTCGAGTTCTTGCATGGCTGACTGAATTGAATCCAGCAGGTCCAAATCATCCTCCGCTTACCTGGAACATGTTGTCTACAGGGTAGATCAAGGGCCGGCCCGGCCCCCGTGTTTGGGAAACCGAAGCATTAGCCGTGCCGCCCGACCAAGCCTGACTTGCATTCCGGCCATTCTAGGGAACAACGAGGCTACAAGTCAAGAATTGGCTCTATTGTTCTCTCCGAGCATCTTCCTGAACAGCCTTGAAGATAGGATTACCGACGGCATGAATATCAGATCGCCCACCAGCGAAAAACCTATCGCAAGCGAACCCAGGATGCCAAAGCATATCACCGGCCGGAACGGTGAAATGAGCAGCATCACGAACCCGAAGAAGATGACAGCGTGATTCGAAATCATGGCCCGGGCCGTCACTTGATAGGCCGCGGCTATGCACTCCTTGATATCGAGGTCCTTGCCGCGAGCTTTGATTTCCCTTTGCATTTGGGTCAGATAATGCACCGTGTTGTCAACGGTCAACCCGATGGATACCGACGCCGCAAACACCGTGACGCTGTCCAGCGATATCCCGAGCCATCCCATAGTGCCGAATATCACTGCCTGAGGCAATATCTGGGGAAAAAGACTGGCCAGACCCAATGCAATGGATCTGAACTGAATCCCCAGCAGCACGCTCATGTAGAAGACGGCCAGCAGCAATGAATAGGTTTGGGAACTGACGATGTCCGTTGCCTGGGCCTCGAAGACCGCGAGATCGCCGGTCACGAAAACCTTCGCGGTCCCTTTCATGCCTGATTGCGCGACGGATTTGATCTGCTGTATGGTTTCGCTTATTGTCGTGTTCGGAGAGTTCTTTATGCGAACCGAGATGTGAAGCTGACTCAGCCCCTCATCCACGAACCTTTTCCGAACCTTCTTCCCTTCCGTGCTCATGGAAGTCATGGCCAGAAGCTGCGGTACGGCTTCAGGATTGGCTAACAAATCTTCCTGTTTGCCCCCCGACTCTCCTCCCAGTCCGTGAAGGTACTCGAGCAGCGAGAGCAGCGAATCGGTGTAGATCACCTCGGGAAGCGCTCCCAACCTCTGTTCAACATCCCTGACCTTTTTCCAAACCTCGGGATCCTTGAAAGCGTTCGGTTCAGCCTCCAGAACCAATTCCAGGAAATTCACCGGCCCAAGACTGCTCTCAACAAAACGGATGTCCTCCATCTCCGGTGTGGAATCGGTGAGCATCCGCAATATCTGCGTATCGCTGCGGATTCGTGGAGCACCGGCCAGCATGACGCCGATAATGACGAAAATGACTGCCATGCAAAGCTTGTGATGGCGAAAGACCAGGCCCTCCGCCCGAACAAACCCGGTCTGCACGAGATCTCCGGACATCCGCTCGTAAAGGGACTTCTTCAATGGCTTCATGGCCGTGAGAAGGGCCGGGGTGAGAACCACGGACAAAACGAACGCCACAAGCGGCCCCAGCGACAATATGACGCCCAATTGCCGTACCATTGGCATCGAAGCCACTATCAGACTGGAAAAACCGAAGGCCGTCGTGAAGGAGGTCACCAGGCAAGGTCCGGCGCCGATCATAAGCGACTCTTTGGCCGCTGCAACACGGTCACCACCTTCTCTGAGACATTCATTGAAATGTGTGACGAGGTGTATGACCGGTTCTACGCTGGATATCAATACCAGCCCAAAGGCAAGAGCCGTTGTGGAATTGATGGGTATCTGCAGAATGGACATCACGCCTATTATCCACAGATCACACAACACCACTACCAGCACCGTTATGAACATAGCCCGCAGGCTCTTGAATATATAATACGATACTGCCGTGGATATCAACACGCACAGGAGCCCGAAGGTGATCGCAGTCCTGATGTTGTATTTCTGGATGGCTTTGCGAATGACAGACGCGCCGACTATGCGGTACTGAGTGCCCTTGGGGACGCTTTCCTTAATTACAGCGTCCATCTTGTCTAGGATTTTTTCTATGGCCGGAGGGTCGAATGTGAACTTCTCATCAATGCTCACGAGCAATCCGAACGTCCGGTGATCCTGGGACAGCAGCATATCTACTATTGGCAGGCCTTTTCGGATCCTGTCCAAATCGGCCTTTTCAGGAAGCCTAAGTTCGCCGCCGTCTTCCAGGACTATTCTGTACGTTCCGAACAGGTTCTTCCGCTGCTGGAACACCCTAATATTGGCCAGGCTGACCACTTCCGTTATTTTGTCGGCATTTTCCAGCTTCGAGGTTATTTCTGCCAACGCCTTGAGGATTATGGGAATAGGTGTGTCGGGGTCTCTCTTGATCGCGATGAGAACGTATTCTTCGGTGCCGAAAACCTTTACGAACTCCAGATATCGCCTGTACTCGTCAGAATCGGTGTTGATACCGGATTTGAGCGTGACATCGGCCTCCATGCCGGGTGCAAACCAGGCCAGCACCGCAGTGACGAGAACCACCGCGAGCACCGTCCAGTGCCGCCGATAGACCAGGATGTTGATGATGGGCTCATACCAGATTTTGCTCTCCGGTTTGTATTCTGACAAACGCAGCCTCTCCTTACCGGCCATTTGCCGGAACCATCGCACGATCCGGTGTGGGTTTCAAGGTAAGCGCTAAGCCGGAAACAAGAATTCACGCCAGCGGCACAGAGATCGCCGAGTTCTTTTCACTGACAGGCACAACAGACGATTGCGCCACCGCCCTCAATGGTTCGCATTCCAGGCCACAACTTTTGTTTTCTTGTCCTCGCTGTGTTTTCTGCGTCTCCGCGGTTGACGATTACCTTTTTCCTCCAGTTTCCTTTTCCAGTTGTTCCACGAACGTTCGATATTCCATTCCGAGCTTTTCTGCGGCCTGCCGGCAGCGCTTCCTCTGTACCCACAGAGTCGCGATGTAACCCGCTATTCCAAAGACCACAGCGAGGATGACGGCAGCCACCAGCCACCGTACCAGGATCTCTCGTCCGAGTTCGGCGAAGGCGTAAAATGCCTCCCAAAAGTAAGTCTTGTCCATGACCGGGTGCATGAGCTTTTCAAACCGGTCAAAGCAAATGGCAACGGGCTTGCCGAGGATGACGGACCCCATACAGTAATAGCCGTAATAAAGAGGGATCATGTTCAAGGGATTGCTGACAAGGGAGAAACCGGCCGCGGCTAGGTAATTGAACCTTATCACTATCCTCAACAGCCCAAGGCTCAACAACTGACCGCCCACCGGCACGACGAAGCCGATCACCAGACCGAGAGCCACGCCCCTGGCATCGTACTCGGGCGTATTCCTGGACAGGACCAGCGGCTCTATAATATTGGAGCGAAAAGCCCTGCAGAGTCTAACCCAGAGGCCGGATCGAGTCGGCCCCTTTGTCGCTTCACCGCTTTGGGAATTCATCTCGTCATTTCCGCAACCGGTCTGAAAGTCCCTCAACGGCATTCGGGGGTCTTTTCTCGCAGCATTATCCTGTAAAAGAGCGCCGTTCATCCACCACCGTCTCCTGACCGCGCTTCAACCTAGTCGAAATGAGCAGACTACACCATCTCCGGGTATCTTATCAATGCCGGAAAGCGTTAGAAAACCAAATTTATGCAAAGGACTGTTGACTTTGCTCCGCAGATCGTATGGGATCCCAATCTGTGCGGCTATCCCTTTGTCATTGCGAGCGAAGCGAAGCAATCTCAAGGTGTTCATGGTTCAGGCGCCCGAGATCGCTTCGTCGCTTCTCTCCTCGCAAGGACACGATGTTATGATCCGGTCAATGAATGCGGAGCACAGTGAACAAGCGATTCTGCAAGAAGGTCTTTCCTGAAGACTTGTCTCAGAAAACGCTCAACTCGAATCTCACTTTATTTTGCCGGCTATGACGCCTTCCAAGAATTTGCAGAGCGTCACACAATCTTGATATTTTTGCTCGGGAGTTCCCTGCTTGGTTCCCCGGCACAGAGTTCCTGCGACGGCCCAGCAATCTCGACCGTGATCAGGGTAAGCGGGACATTCTTTTGCTATCTCGCAATGTTGGAAGTCCCAGCAATTCGTTTGGCCCATACTCCACCTCTGTTGGGATTTACTATAGATTTCATCAAAAGAAGAGCCACTATTTTTTTGCACGCCGCCGCTTTTGTGTCAAGAACTGTTATCCAAATTCCATCCTTTTGTCGGCCTTTACGGTCCAGCCATCGGCGGCCGAGCTGCAGCAAGCGGGCCCCTATTCTTTGCTAGTACGGCTTGTTATCAGTAGAGAATACAAGAGGTGAAACAGGGTAGATTTTGGGCATTATACCACTGAGCGATCGAACGAGTGAGTTGGCTCACTCGTTTCACCGCGCAATGGTATAGATCTCTGTAAAGTCCTGCTCCTTGGCTGTCTCCCGGCAAAGCTCCGGCGTTGTTTGGTCTGCGCCGCGCTGTACATGCGAGCCTGAAGGGGTGTCCTGGCCCCGGTGAAGGTCCCGACCTATATTCCGCGCTTGTTTTGGAGCAAGCAGTGATTTTTTTGTCAGTATTCACCCGGCTTGGACTATCGGGTGCGATTGTCGGCTCCTCAAGCCGGACCCGGAATCGTTCACTTGAGCATTGATAAGACTCGCCCCGTACTACGCGCTAGAGCTGTACCCCAAGCCTCTCCCACACGGATTCGCCCTCCTTGATCTCCGTTGGCTTGAGATGCCGATAAGTCTTGAAGAGGAAATAGAACATCGGCGCCACTCCGACCAGAATGATTGTCAGATCAGGCACTATTCGAATCGTGCCCAGTACCACTACATGGGGGCGTGTGAAAAATTCGGCGCTCCGGGCCACCCACAAGCCGTCCTGAAAGCTTGTCCACGCTTGCATGACGCCAACGGGGAACAACGTTCCAAGAGTCAGAAGAGCGAGTCCGATGTTGAAGCCCCAGAAAGACACCTTGAGGATTCCATAGTTCCAATACTCCTTCTCCACCAACCCCCTCCAGGAGAAGAGAAGGAGTGCAATGGAGAGCATTCCGTACGTGCCGAACAAGGCGGCGTGGCCATGATTCATGGTTAGATAGGTCCCATGCTCGTAGTAGTTGACCAGAGGCAGATTGATGAGGAATCCGAAGACCCCGGCGCCGAGAAAATTCCAAAATGACGACGCAATCAGGAATAGCAGGGGCCACCTGTACGGGAATTCCTTGCCTTCTTTGCGGATTGACCGGTATTCCATCAGACCTCGGACTACCAGACCGAACAGCGGGACAGGTTCCATTGATGAGAACACGGATCCCAGAGCCAGCCAGTAGCTCGGTCCGCCGTACCAGAAGTAGTGATGCGCCGTTCCTATGATGCCCGATAAAAAGACGATTGCGGCAGTGAAATAGGCTACGATGAGCGCGCCTCTTGCGGAAGCCAGGCCCATTACAACAAGGAGCAGGGAGATTACCGCCACCCCGAAGAACTCGAAGATGCTCTCGACCCATATGTGGACAACAAACCATCTCCAATAGTCCGCTACCGTGAGGGGGGTTCCTTTTTCATAGAGCAGCCCGAACCCGAAGAAAAAGACCACGAGGACCGCACTAAGGACGTAGTACGTCATCAATCCATTGAATTCGTCTTTGTGTCCAAGCTTGAGGTGATTGGAAATGGGCCGGTATACAATAAGCAACCAGGCTATCAGTCCAGCGAAAAGAAGTATTTGCCAAATCCTTCCTAATTCCAAAAACTCCCAGCCCTGGCGCCCCAGCCAGAACCACCAATCACCCATCCATCCATAAATGCCGGCAACCTCGCCGGCGAGGCTTCCCAGGGCCACGATTAGTATTGCCCCAAATAGAAGTTGAACGAGAAATCCCTGACCTTTAGGTTCCACGCCGCCAAGGATGGGGGCAAGGTAAATCGCGGATGCGACCCATGTCGTGGCAATCCAGAAGATCGCAAGTTGGAGATGCCATGACTTTGCCCAGCTGTACGGGATTAGATCCGCGACCAGTTGTACGTAAAAGTGAGCGGGATGAATCGTGTAATGGGCTAAGAGGCCGCCGAAACTCGTCTGAAGGAGAAAGAGCACGACGACCACGAGGAAGAACTTCGCGGCCTTGAACTGACTAGGGGTCAGAGGCATGTCAATGAGCTTTTCCGCGAGCGGAACCCCTTTGGCGGGACCGTACCAGATCCCAAAGTAATGAACACAGAAGACGAAAGCCCCCAACACGATTAGGAGGGCGAGGACCCCGCCGAGTGTCCAGATGTAGGTATCCGTTGTCGGCACATTTCCCACGGTCCGATCTGCCGGCCAAGTGTTGGTGTAAGTAACTTCCGCATCGAGTCGCTTCGTAGAGGCTACCCATGCCGTCCAGAAGAAAAACCACGCCGCTTCACGGCGCTCTTCAGCTATCTTCACTGTGTTGGGGAGAAATCCGTGGCCTTTTTCACCATCCCTGAAGGTCTTTTCCCATACGGAACTGACTGACGAACCAGACCACCACGAAGCAATAGCTCCAGTAGGGCATGAGCGGGGCACGAGCCACCGATTCCTTGCAACGACACTGAGGGTCTGCGCTGCCGAGCAGATCCTTGGTATCCCGATTGGTGATCTCGATACTCCAGCGGTGGCTGAATCTCGGGACGGTCTCCCCTTTTCCGTGGACGCCCTCTCTTGCAGTATGGTTTTGCGGCGCCACAGCATACAGGGCGGTATGCGTGCCGGCCAAACTGGGTTTGTAACAGCGAAGAGGCCTTAGACTCCGAGATATTCGCTCATCAAAAGCTTATTCTCTCTTAGTCGGTCTACCTCTCCCTCGTACACGATGGCGCCTTTGTCAATGACGTACGCCCTGTCGCTTATATCAAGCGCAAAAAGCGCATTCTGCTCGGTCAAGAGAATGGTAAGATTGTCTTCTCTGAGCTTTCTTAACTGTCGTTTGAACAATTCAATTACGATAGGGGCCAGACCGGCCGAGAGTTCATCGAGCAACAACAGTTCAGGATCGCCCATAAGCGACCTCCCGATTGTCACCATTTGCTGCTCGCCACCGCTAAGGTCCCCGGCTGGTCGGGACTGCAGTTTTTCCAGTGGGGGAAAGAGATCGTACACTCTCGCGATTTTCTCGGAACGATATTTCTTGCTCTTCTTTCTGCCACCTAGATCAAGGTTTTCTCTGACCGTGAGATCGGAAAAGATCAGTCGGTTTTCAGGGACTATGCGGATGCCGCTTCTAGCAACCTGGTACGGCTTCCTGCTGGTTATATCCCGGTCTTTGAATCTTATGCTCCCGGAGCGAGGCGGATTAACACCCATAATGCTGTTGAGGGTGGTGGTCTTCCCCGCCCCGTTTCTGCCGAGAAGGCAGACTATTTCCCCGGTGCCAACTCGAAGCGAAACATTAAATATAGCTTGAAACACATCATAAAAGGTATTGATATTGGTGACTTCAAGAAGCATGAGGCCCCCCGAAATAGACTTCCTGAACCTGTTTGTTGTTGCGAATTTCTTCGGGCTTTCCCGATGCTATGATCACGCCGAAGTTCATGACAGATATGTGAGAGGAGACATTGAACACCATATCCATTTTATGTTCCGTGAACAGGACCGTCAAAGACATTTCCCGAGCTATTTTTCGTATCAATTGTATCGTGCCGCTGGTTTCCACCGGTGACATTCCGCAGGTCGGCTCGTCCAGAAGCAGCAAGGTGGGTCGAGTGGCCAGGACTATTCCAAGCTCAAGCTTTTTTCGGTCTCCGGCTGAAAGAATGCCTGCGGGCTCATTCTTCTTATTAAGCAATTCCACCAAAGAGAGAATCTCTTCTGATTCTCTTGTCGCTTTCTTGGACGCCGTTGAAAAGAGAGACAACCCCTTACCGCTGGTCACGAGAATTGTCGAGCGTATGTTTTCAAAAACGGTTAAGCCGGGGAAAATGCTGGTAACTTGAAACGATCTACCTATACCGATCTCGACTATCTTCTCCGGGCGCAGGCCTGTTATCTCCTTCCCCTTGAACAATACGTGACCACCATCGCCATGATGGTAGCCACTAATCAAATTGAACAGTGTGGTCTTTCCGGCGCCGTTCGGCCCTATTACGCTGTAGATCTCGTTGTCCTCGACATTGAGGTCTATTCCGGCGACTGCCCTGACACCCCTGAAAGACTTACTTAGACGCTTAACTTCCAGAATTGCCATCTAAGCCCTTTTCCTCTTTGTTCGAGCCTGCAGCAGCTTCTCGTAAATAACACCTGCCACGCCCTGCGGGAAAAACAAGACTATGAGCACAAGGGTTGTACCCAAGAACAGCCCCCAGTATTCTGTGTACGACGTCACGAAAGAATTGAGAAGCACCATTATTGCTGCTCCCAGCGTAGGCCCCAAGAACACTTGCATACCGCCGAGCAATCCCATGAGGATCACCTCTCCCGAGTTGCTCCATTTGAGCACATCCGGAGCGACGGAGGTCTCCAGGAAGACCAGGAGGACTCCGGCAATCCCGGAAAAGAACGCGGAGATCACGAATGCAATCAGCCTGTACTTCTGCACATTGACCCCGATAAACGTCGCTCTTTCGGGGTTCTCACGCAGAGTGGCGAGCACCAATCCGAAGGGCGATCGAACTATGCGCAGGAGCACGTAATAACACACAGCGGTTACTATCAATGCGCAGTAGTAATAGTTTACATACGAATCAAGCGTTGAAATGAAAGGAGGGACAGGCACCCCCTGTATCCCGTCGTCACCCAGGGTCAGGTTGCGCCATTTAAATACAAGTATGTAGAGCAACTGTGAAAAAGCCAGGGTAAGCGTGGCAAAGTAAAATACTCCCTTTATCTTCACGCTGAAATATCCGATCATGAGTCCGATCATCGCTGCAAGACATGGCGCGGCCAGGACAGCCAACCATACAGGGCAGGAAGTCCTAACCAGCAGCAAAGCGCAGCAGTACGCTCCGACGCCGTAGAAAGCCGCGTGGCCGAAGGACATCATGCCGCCGTACCCGAGAACCAGGTTGAAACTCGTGGCAAACAGGGCCCAGATCATTATCTTCACAACCAAATACAGGTAATACTGGGATGAGATCCGCTCCATTATCAGAGGAAAGGCGATGAGGGCAACCGCAATTGCAGTGCCGGTGATCCATTTTGCAGCTTTCAACTAACCCCCCTCCCCAATAAACCAGAGGGCCTTAGTATGATGACAACTGCGGCAAGTCCGAAGAGAAAAGCCATAGCGTATTTCTCGAGCACCAGTATGCCCAGCGCATAAAGCTCTCCAGTGATCAACGCCGCCAACAAAGCTCCCCAGATATTTCCCAGCCCGCCGATAATGACCACGAGAAAACACTCTATGATGATTTCCATGTCCATGGACAACGAGAGCCGAACAGTAGGGGCGATCACCACACCGGCGAGGCCTCCCAACCAGGTAGCCACCATGAACACAATGGTAAACAGGCCGCTCACATTGTACCCGAGCATTTCCACCATGGACCTGTGCTCTGCCGCTGCTCGTATCAGTTTTCCCAACGTGGTCATCTTCAACAGTAACCACAGCCCCAGAGCCACAGTCATGCCCGTTCCGATGATGAAGAGATAATAGATGGGGAAGTCCTGCCCCGCCAGCGACACAAAGCCTGCAAGAATCGGAGGCAGGTTCACGATTCTTAGCTCCACTCCCCATAACATCTTGATTAGGTCTCCAAAGATGAAGATGAGCGCATAGGTGAGAAGAATCTGGAGCAGGTGTTCCTTGCTGTAAATGCGTCTCAACAGTACATACTCGACGGCCCCCCCAAGGAGTCCCACGGCAACTGGAGCCACGAGCAGAGCGATCCAAAAACTGCCGGGAGTAGCGGCGAAAACGTGGGTCAACGAATAGGCCAGGTAAGCTCCGAGCATGTAGAAAGAGCCGTGGGCAAAGTTTATCACCCTCATTACGCCGAACACAAGCGTCAGCCCTGAGGCCATCAGGAACAGTACCATGGCCCTGCAAAGCCCACTAATAAACTGCGCGAAAAGAATGGACCAGTCCAATTCCATTGCGAATTCGTTTGCGACCGAGACACATACGCCCGACGGCCCGGCGGCGAGCGCTGTGTCTCAGGTTTCGGGCGTTCTATTTTTCGCCCTTTCGGGACGCCATTACTTCTTCACATGTGGGCATAATCTTGTCCGCAGGCGTTACTTGCACGTCTTTTGCCACGGGAAAAGGGGCGCCCTCAACTCGCACTATCTTGCCCCAGAAGGCAGGAGTCGCAGCCTGATGATCGCAGGCGCGCATAGTGATCTTCCCGATGGGAGTATCAATGGCCAGGCCCTCAAGGGCCTTGACTACCTTATCCGTTTCAATGCTGTCTGCTTTCACAAGGGCTTCCACGAGAAATTTGGCGCAGCAGTAACCTGCGAAGGCTCCGATTCCCGACGGATACGGATCGGGCTCTCCCATCTTTTCCGTGAATTGCAGATAGCTTTTCACAAAGGCTTTGTTTTCCGGGGTGTCCGGATAGTACCATAGATAATTGGAGCCGCCGTAAACATCGACCGGCATACTCTCTTTCAGGGCTTTCGGGAAAACGGAATCAGCCAATGAGAATGCGAATACCGGCACCTTTTCCGTAAGTCCGAAGAGCTTGGCCTGCTTCATGATCGTGATCATTCCGGACGCGCCGAAAGCGATGTACACCGCATCAGGCTTCTTAGCCATCATAGCAGTCAGATACGGCGTATAATCCGTTTCTTGCAGCTTGGGCCAGGCCTCGCCCACTTTTTCCACGTCAGGCTTGTTGCTGACCAGACCTTTCCAGAAGTTATTCGCTATGGAGTGTCCGTATTCGTAGTCTTCGCCCAGGATGTACCATTTCTTGAAAGGCTGGGTGGCAGCGAAAGCTCCCCCGGCCTTTCCTTCGATGTCTGCGGCGGGCGCGCCGCGAAATATGTACTGGTGCCCTTTGGCCTCAGTAATCTTTTCACTCCTGGCAATATGAACCATGAGCAGTTTTTTCTTTTGCTTCGCAAATTCCGAAACCGCTAGGCACGCACCGCTATTGGTCGTCCCTGCGAGAAAGTCCACGTTCTCTTTGAGCAACAGCTCTCTTGCATGGGTGAGGGCTTCGTCAGGCTTGAACTTGTCGTCGCGTGTTATGATTTCAATCTTTCGTCCCTTGAGGCCACCTTTCGCGTTAAACTCTTCGATCACCATTTTCCATCCGGTCAGAGCCGGTTTGGTGAAAGCCGCAGCTCCGCCGGTATAGGAGTCGATGAGTCCGATCTTTATCGGTTTTTCCGCGAAGACATTCGTAGGTGCTATCACACAGATCACAGTTGCAACCAAAACGAATAGCGCCGCCACGCTCCATTCTTTTCCCGTTTTCATCATTGACCCCCTTTGACGAAAAATGCATGGTTTGAACTACATGGGCTATCCCCAGAAACGTTAACGCCACTGCCGGCACGTAATCAGAACGGCGGCTTGCGCACTATGCTCTGTTCTCGGGCCGGTCCCACGGAGATTAGCTGCACAGGAACCCCGGACAGGTTTTCGACGGTCTCCACGAAGTCCCGCGCGTTCTTCGGCAGGTCGTCGTAAGAGCGGCACTCGTGAAGGGGCTCTTCCCAACCCTTCACCTGCCTGTATTTGGGGACCACCCTGGAGAGGTCGTCTATGTCCGCGGGAACTTTGTCTATAATCTTGCCGTCCAGCTCGTAACTTGTGCAGATTAGGAGAGGGGTTATTCCGGTGAGCACGTCCATTTTGGTGATGGCTATTCCTGTGAGGCCGTTGAGCCGGATGCTGTGATTTACCACAACCAGATCCAACCAACCGCAACGCCTCGGCCGCCCCGTTGTGGCGCCGTACTCTGCTCCTCGGCGCCGGAGCTCATCGCCCAGCTCGTCGGTGAGTTCGGTTGGGAATCCGCCCTGCCCCACCCTCGTTGTGTAGGCCTTCATCACGCCCCAGATCTTCTCAAGGCGGTTGGGACTGATACCGGCTCCGCTACAGGCGTTGCCCGCCACGACGTTGGACGAGGTCACGAACGGATAGGTGCCGTGGTCTATGTCCAACAGAGTGCCCTGAGCTCCCTCGAAGAGAACGCGACTGCCGGCCGCTATCCTGTTTTGAAGGATCTGGGCGGTGTCAGTAATGTGGGGTGCCAGGGCGGCGCCGTATTCCACATATTCCGCCAGCACCTCGTCGGGGTCGAGAGGCGTCTTGTGGAAACGGTGCTCGATGAGAAAATTCTTTTCGTCCAGGGCAGCCCTGATCCGGCGGCGCAAAGTCTCCGGCCGCACAAGATCACCCATCCTGATGCCCATCCTTGAAGCCTTATCTTCATAGGCCGGGCCTATACCTCTCCCCGTGGTCCCTATCTTGGCCGTTCCAAGAAACTCCTCTCGGCCCAGGTCAATGATTCTGTGATAGGGCATTATCACGTGCGCACGTTCCGATACCGCGAGCTGCTTGTCGTGCTGGAAAAAGCCCCGCTCTCGGAGTTTCTTTTTTTCCTCGAGCAGAACCGCGGGGTCCACCACAAGACCGTTTCCTATGACGTTGAGGGTCTCAGGGTAAAGTATGCCTGACGGTATGAGATGAACTATAATCTGCTCACCGCCCACCTTCAAGGTGTGGCCGGCGTTGTTGCCTCCCTGAAATCGGACGACCACGTCCGCCCGACTTGTCAGCAGATCTACGACTTTTCCTTTACCTTCATCGCCCCATTGGGCTCCCAGGATTACAAGAGTGCTCAAAGCTTCATGCCTTTCTCGTCACGCTTTGGCTGTGGCCTTGGCACAGCCTCGCGTTGGAATCCAAGATACTGGGTGGTTTATGCGGACCCGGCCGTCAGTTTTCCAGAACCACCTGCTTCACGCTCAAGATACCGTCTATGCTTCGTATAGTCTCCAGAGTGGCGTCGCCCGCCGGCGTGTCCAGGTTGATGATGGAGACGGCGCGTCCTCCCGGACAATCGCGCGATAGATTCATTTGAGCTATATTTATGCCGCTCTTTGCCAGTACGCCTGACATTCCGGCTATCATACCGGGGACGTCCCTGTTGGTGACTATCAGCATGGGACCTGCAGGAACAGCCTCGGTAACAAACTGATCAATCCCTATGATTCTCGGCTCGTAGCCTATTCTCCGGATGAGGGCTCCTTCAACGCTCAGCCGCTCGCCTTCCGAGGAACTCGCCCGTATCACTACCGAAGAGCCGTGGTCCGCGCTTTCCTTCAGGGTGGTCTCGAGGACTTTTAGGCCTCTCTCTTGTGCTACGAAGGAAGCATTTACGAAATTGACCTCCATCTCTTCGAACCTGGAAAGGAATCCCACCAGCGCCGCATTGGTTACCGGTCTGATGTCAAGCTCGCAGATTTCACCGCGGTACTCGATTTCCAGTTGCGCCACACCCGTGGTGGCAAATTGTCCAAGGAACTGACCAAGCCGCCTGGCCAGATCCATGTAAGGCTGCAGCCTGGGGCCCTGGCCTGGATCAATGCCCGGTGCGTTGACGGCATTCCTGATCACGCCGTTTTCGAGATAATCCACGATTTGCTGGGATATGGCCAGAGCGACGTTGAGCTGGGCCTCGCTCGTGGAGGCGCCCAGGTGAGGTGTTGCCACGACCCTGGGATGCATTACCAGGGGATGGTCGCCCGGCGGGCTGACCGAATATACATCGAGGGCTGCGGCTGCGACCTTGCCTGAGTTCAGGGCTTCCAGCAACGCGTCTTCGTCAACAATACCGCCGCGGGCGCAGTTGACTATGATCACCCCGTCCTTCATGAGGTTGAAGGCACGCGCGTCCACTATGCCTCTGGTTTCCTGATTCAGCGGCGTGTGAACGGTTATCACGTCGGACCGTGAGAAAATCTCTTCCAGGGAGCTGAGCCTCACGCCCAGCTGCGAAGCTGCTTCCGGCGTCGAAACAGGATCGTACCCCATAACGTTCATTTTCAGGCCGCGGCGGGCCATCTTGCAGACAATGCTGCCTACCTTGCCCAGTCCCAGGACGCCGAGGGTGCGGCCTGCGATCTCCCGACCCTGGAACTTCTTCTTCTCCCACTTTCCTTCCTTCATGGAAGCTGTCGCCTGGGGTATGTGCCTGTGGGCAGCCGCTATAAGGGCGATCGTATGTTCCGCGGTGGCCTGGGCATTTCCCCCCGGGGTGTTCATCACCACTATGCCCCGGCGGGTTGCCTCCCGGATATCCACGTTATCAAGACCGGTTCCCGCGCGTCCTACCACCTTCAGGTTGGCCGCGGCTGCCAGAATGTCCGACGTGACTTTTGTAGCGCTTCGGATAACAAGCCCGTGATATTCGCCAATGATCTCCCTGAGAGAATCAGGTGCCAGCCCGGTCTTCACCACTACTTCAAAAGACGGGCAGGAAGTAAGGAGATCAACGCCGTCCTGATGCAGGTTGTCTGACACGAGAATCTTGTATTTCATGCAGTCGGCTCCCCTACCTTACGGACTTTCGGTCCCGCCGCGGTGGTTAACAGGCCTATATACGGTCGCTCTTCCGGGGGAAGGGCAGTGGCAGAGCCCCCTCGCCCCCAGGGCGATGGAAGGGGCGCGGGGTCGTCACTTGCTTGTGAATGCGGTCATCCGTTTCTTCGGGCGAAGTCCCGCATGAATTCCACCAGAGTACGGACCGAATCCAGGCTCACGGCATTGTAGATGGACGCGCGGCAACCTCCCACCGAACGATGCCCTTTGAGGCCTCCCATGCCGTTTTGCAGAGCTTCGGCCACGAATTTCTTTTCCAGCGTCTCGTCGGGGAGCCTGAACGTCAGGTTCATCATGGAGCGGCTGTCGTGATCGGCTGTCCCTTTGTAGAAATCTCCGCCGTCAACGACCCCGTACACCATACCGGCCTTTTCACGATTGACTCGTTCCATGGCCTCAAGACCGCCCTGAATTTCTTCAAGCCACTTCAGGACGAGCTGAACCACGTATATGGCAAAACAGGGCGGAGTGTTGTAGAGCGAATTCTTGTCCGCGTGGGTGGTGTATCTGGCCATAGTGGGGATGGTCTTGGGCACTCTCGCCAGCATATCGTCCCTGATGATGACGAGGGTGACACCCGCGGGGCCCAGGTTCTTCTGGGCTCCGGCGTAGATCAGCCCGAAGGGAGCGGGATCGAACGGCCGGGATAGGATATCGGAAGACATGTCAGAAACCAGCGGCACGTCGCCTGCGTTGGGGAAGGTCTGCCACTGCGTCCCTTTGATGGTATTGTTCGAAGTGACATGGAGATAAGCCGCGCCCGGCGAAACGGTGAATTCCTTGGGAATGTATCGGAAATCCCGATCCTGGCTCGAAGCTATCACCTTGTGCGGCTTCTTGAGGAGTTCTATCTCCTGGATGGCCTTTGTGGCCCAGGTTCCTGTGTTGATGTAATCAGCGGACGTTCCGTCAGGAATCAAATTCATCGGCACCATGAAAAACTGAGTGCTTGCTCCGCCCTGCAGAAAAAGCACCTTGTAATTGTCCGGCAGCTTCAAAAGCCGCTTCAGACGAGCCACCGCGTCGTTGAGGACATCATCGAACACTGCGGACCTGTGGCTTACCTCGGTTATGGACATGCCGGAGCCTCGAAAATCGAGGAATTCCTCCTTGACCTGCTCCAAAACCTGTAGCGGCAAAGCAGCGGGACCGGGATTGAAATTATGGATTCGACCTGCCATAGTGCGACACCTCCTGACGGAATCAAACAAGGGAAAGGCTATAAAAGAGCGATCTAAAATACACCATCAAGCGTGGTCATTTCAAGATAAATCCCGAGGACAGGGCCTGAACCTCTCACTCCGCGGTTCTGCCTTCGGCGAAGGGATCGAAGAGCGTCACGTCTTTCATGGCTCCGAAAGGACATACCAGACCGCACATTCCGCACGCCACGCATTTGTTGACGTCAAAAACCACCTTCAGTTCAGGCGGAACAATGCTCAGCGCTCCAGTGGGGCAAAGTCCCGTGCAAGCGCCGCAATGCACGCAACGTTCCTCTTCCCGCCACACCTTGTCCGCCAGATGCTCCACCACTACTTCGTGATCCTCGAGAAACTTGATCCCTTTTTCGATAAGCTCCTCGTCACCACGCAGTTCCAGCAGGATGCGACCTTCACGCCGCGGCAGGATCTTTGCCTCGAGTATGTTGAAAATGAGCGCGAAATCAGTTGCGAGCCTGTAAATAACGGGTTTGTACATGATGTTGGACTTGAAAATCAGCAGGACGTTTCTGGAAGCCATTTTGAACCCTCTCTATCGAAATTGCGACCGGTCTTATTTTCGCCCGAGGGATCACCCTTCAGGCCCGTCTTCGTCTGTGGGAACCAACTCGATCTGTCCCAGGACGGCCAAACGTTCTCCCAGCAGAGCCAGAGCCCCGTCTACGCCGGGCACCGCGTGAGCCCATTCCACGGCGGCTTTGAGATCCGACGGCCTCTCCACGCGGTTTCCCAATGCGGTTGCCACGGCGTCGGCCAGCGCCACGTCCCTGGAAACCACCATCGCCGCGTCTGCTCTTCCGAAAGACCTGGAAGGCCCCACGGTCCCTGATGACGTGCAGATCCCTACCGGAATGGGAGTTGGCCCCACCTTGATCCCTACGCGGCCGGAAAGCGCGGAGTCTCCTGCACACAAACCTACCACTATGGGCCGTGACACCATGACAAATATGTCACCGCCATTCTCGATTATAACCTCCGCAGAGAACTCGAGGAGCGCTCTGCCCACAAATTCGGCCACCGCACCGGCCACAGCTGCCATGGGGCCCGTCCCGGCTTTCTTCCCGGCTAGAATCATGCCCGCAGCCACCGGGGCGTCCGCAGGATCCTCTTCTATTGGATCGAGACTCGTCAAGAATTCCGGCCTGTTTGCTATGGCGTTCTCGATCTGGGCCCTGCAGTCCCGCAGTAGCCGCTCGGTCTCCTTCTCGAGGGGCGCCAGAGCCTTCACGTACAGGTCCGATTGCTCCACCACCACCCGGAAAGTCGAGAAGTGGTCGTCCACTCCTGAATCTCGGTATTTTCTCGGCTCAAAAATAAGCGGTGATCTCATCCAAGGTTCTTGAAGCCGTCAAAAGGAACGGACGGCAGAGTCTCCTGCGGTTCACCCAGGAGGAAGTTTCCCGAGGCGATCCAACCCTTGAGGGTCTCGGCGATCTCCAGGCCGGCAGAATAGCTGGAAAGCGGCGATGTGCCCACCTTCTTGCCGTCAAGCTCGATCTCGCCCGATTTTAGCTGAGCATAGGTAACGTACGTTATGGCCTGGCCTCCGCTCTCGGGATAAGCAGATCCGTAATCCACCACCGGCACCGATATCTCGTCGTCCGACACCGAAGTGAACATTGCCATTTCTTCATTGAGAATGGGAATAGGAATCCCTATCCCGACACACAAGGAGCACCCGTAACCGGTGAGAGACGCCCCACGCAAGTATTTGGAAGACATGCCCTTGAGGTCTCCCCGTACGGAGATGGTGCCGGCACCGCCCATGACGACACCGTTGTCCGATCTCTTCACTCGTGGATTGTGCTGGGTGCCGGCGCCGATCACGTAGCCGACACCGCCTCCAAGGAAGATTCGAGTCCCTATCCCGATAGTCCTATAAAGAGGGTCGTTAAGCAGCGGGCTAAGTTGGCCGGACGTGGAATAATTCGCGTTCATGCAGTCGGGTCTGAGTATGCCCATGTAAGTATAAATGGTTTTCTTGGATAGGTTGATGGCGCAGTTGTAGTTCTGGTATGCGTTCCGTGGGTTGAGCAGCACCGCGTCCGGAAAGTCCTTGAGCGTCATGGTCGCTTCGTGCTTTCGTTTCGGATAGCAATCAGTGCCGTATGCTTCGGCCATGAAGTGAACCTCTCGACCGGCCACTAGATCTTCGATCACGTGGCCCCCTCCGTATCTAAAGCGGCCGGGGAAGACCTTGTTGAGCGGATCGCCTTCGCTGGCCTGGGTCGCGCCGATGTAACAGTCAACAGCGGCGACGCCCGCGTAAGCCTCCACGCCGTTGAGAAAAACCCTGCTCGCTTTGATCCTCGGCCTGGAATGCCCAAAGTTCAGGAAAGCGCCGGAGGAACACATGATCCCAAACGTCCCGGTGGTGACCACGTCCACCTTCCGGGCCGCCTCCACCGCTCCGAGTTCTCGTCTGATCCCGATCATCTCTTCCGCGGTGACAACCACAGCCTCGCCTCGTTTTATCTTGTCGTTGATCTGAGCAAAAGTCCTATTCACCTTGAATTCAGACATGTATGCCTCCGGGGAGTGGTTATTTAGCAATAGGCATGGACGGGAAAGCAGGTTACTCTTTCTTACATGCTCGGTCAAGAATGTTTGAGGGACTCGCGTAAGCATTCACCTACTAACCGGGGAATTCTGAAATCCCCCCTGCCCCTCTTTACGAAAGGGGGGTATAAGCTGGTTCCCCCCTTTGCCAAAGGGGGGATAGGGGGGATTTTCCCACCCGTAAGTGAAGGCTTACCAACTCGCGTCTCATATTGGTTGCGTCCGGGACCCGTCGCCGGTATAATGATTTTCAGACTCAGGCAAGGCCTGAAAACGGAGCAAGAAGATGAAAATACCCAGGATTCCCGGAATTCCCTGGTGGGCCGTGGTCATGGTCGCGGCTCTACCTTTGGCAGTGTGGGCAGGAAGGAAGATCCTGGACAAGCTCATCGAATCCTATGAGCCTGCTTCGGGACAATAGTTGAATTCTGAAGGGAAGATCGCGGCCCATAAACCAAGAGGCCGGGGATTTTTGTGGAGTGATCAATGGATAAACTGTCTTTCGGCATTACAATGACCGTGGTCGGCGTTGGTGGAACCTTCATCACCATTGCGCTGCTGATCCTCGTTATGAATCTTCTCAAGAAGGTCTTTCCGCCGGGCAACAACGGCTAGGCTCAGAATCCAGACCGTTTTCCATGAAAATGCTTCCGGGGGACAACTTTTCTGCAGAAAAGTTGTCCCCCGGACCCT
>Ga0172371_10003038_pt1 | contig 26234 bp, 42 predicted proteins | sample Lak12m_FD_114543 | JGI IMG/M metagenome (GOLD analysis project Ga0172371, IMG submission 114543) | Freshwater microbial communities from Kabuno Bay, South-Kivu, Congo - kab_022012_12m | ecosystem: Environmental > Aquatic > Freshwater > Lake | place: Democratic Republic of the Congo: South-Kivu... | reverse complement strand
TGGAAAGATTTCACCAAACAGCAGAATATGAATATTTTAACTATCAATACGATTTACTTGATGATCTTGATGAAATTAACAGGCACTGTATGATATTTAATGAGAAATACAATACTAAAAGATATCATAGAAGTTTGGGTTACAAAACACCTAAAAAATATGTTAGTATCTTAATTCAAGAGAAAGGAGAACAACCGTTTTCTATCTAGGGTGCGAGCACATATTGTTGACTTTAACATTTATCGATTGTAGTATTTCCTCATGAAACAAATAATTCTTGCTTCTAAATCTCCCAGGAGAAAAGAGCTCTTAGAAAATATCGGTTTGAAATTTAAAATTGTTCCAAGTGATATTAACGAAGATTTGATTTCTTTTTCTTCCCCGAAAGAGTACGCGGAGAGACTATCTAAGGAAAAAGCAAAAAAAGTAGTTGAGGAATATCAAGACGCAATAATAATCGGTGCGGACAGTATTGTTATTCTTAATGGAGAAATAATCGGTAAGCCAAAATCTTTAGAAAATGCTAAAGAGATCCTAAGAAAATTAAGCGGGCGAAAACACACGGTTATTACAGGCTTTACAGTTGTAGACAGTAAAACAGGCAAATCGGTGACAAAATCGGTTTTATCAAGTGTTACCTTTAAAAAACTTTCTGAAGAAGAGATTGATGATTACGTTACAACAGGAGAGTTAATGGATAAAGCAGGTGCCTATGCAATTCAAGAAAAAGCCGGAGCGTTTATAGAAAAGGTTGAAGGCGATTTTTTTAATATTGTTGGTCTTCCTATTTTTGCCCTTTGCAAAGTACTACAAGAGTTTGATATTAATATAAGTAGGTATTAAAAATCTTTCGCATTTCTTACTAAATTTTAGAGTTATCATTGCATCCTATGTATAAAGTATATTTAAATATGGCATTAAGCTATAAATTTGAGACCGCCAGACGGTCTCTTTTTTTAAGAAGAGGGTTATGGCACACTATGTATTCCTTGCAATAGCCGCGGTTTTAATGTTTGTAGTTTTTATACTGCAAAGTTCTTCTTTTGTTTGGATTTCTGCTTTAATTTGGATGTTTTCAGGCTCTGTTTACATAGCGTTAATAACGGCATTATTTTTTGGGGCAGTAATGTTTCTTCTGGTTTCTTTTCCATCTTTTGTCCGAAGAATAAGTTCCCTAGAATTTAAGAAAACTTTTAAGATCGCAAGGCTTTTTGTCGGCAATACTGTCCCCAAACAATAGTTGTTTGTTATAATCTTTTTATCTATTTAAAAATGTCTAATTTGGAAGATTTAGAAAAGAGATTAAAAAATATAGAAGACCGTAACAAAAAAGTTGAGAAAGATAAGGCATGGGAAACAAGCCTTTCCAGGAAAATTTTGCTAATTACTTTTACTTATCTTTCGATTGGGTTTTATTTAAAAGCAATAAATATAGATAGACCTTGGTTTAACGCAATTGTTCCGGCACTTGGATTTTTCTTTTCCACATTAACTCTCCCATATTTTAAAAATCTCTGGTTAAAATTTGTTAAAAAGGTAGAAAATGGGAATTAATTTTGAATTTGATTCCCGGAACTTTAATTAAAAAAAATTCTAAAGGAGAATTTAATGTTTAAAAAGATTCCGAAAAATGTTGTAATTTTAGGTCTGGTAAGTTTTTTTAACGATATTGCCTCGGAAATGATTTACCCTATTGTACCGATTTTTCTTACCTCGGTTCTTCATGTTCCCGTTTCGATAATTGGCTTAATTGAGGGAATTGCCGAAGCTACGGCAAGTATTATGAAATTTATCTCCGGTTATCTTTCGGACAAGGTCCAAAAAAGAAAGCCGTTTGTGGTTTGGGGATATGGATTGGGGTCAATTTCCAAACTTCTAATAGGACTTGCCTATTCGTGGCCGTTTGTTCTATTTGCAAGATTTATAGACAGGCTTGGAAAAGGAGTTAGGACTTCTGCCCGGGATTCGCTTCTTCTTCAGAATGCAACGCCTCAAAATAAAGGTTATATTTTTGGATTCCACAGGGCATTTGATTCTCTCGGAGCGGTTTTAGGACCACTTCTGGCCTTAATTCTTCTCTACATGTTTAAAGAAAATATAAGATCAGTATTTTTTATTGCCTTTATTCCTTCGGTAATCGGAGTTCTCTTGTTAGTATTATTTGTTCGTGAAAAGAAAAAAGAGGAAGACAAAAAATTTAAGTTTAGTTTTAAATGGAAAAATTTAAATCCAAAATATAAATTCTTTTTAATTATTAGTTTAATTTTTGCCCTGGGTAATAGTTCGGATGCGTTTTTAATCCTCCGCGCTCAGGATTTAGGCTTAACGACTATTTTAGTTACCTTAACGTATGTTTTATATAATCTTTCGCAAGCAATTTTTTCCACGCCTGCCGGTTCTCTTGCTGATAGGGTTGGGGCAAGAAAAGTTTTTGCAATCGGACTTTTGATTTATGCCGCGGTTTATTTTTGTTTTGGGATTATTAAAAGTCCGATTGCAATTTGGGTTCTTTTTCCAATTTATGGAATTTATATTGCTTTTACCGATGGGATTTCTAAGGCATATATTTCGGAGTTTGTAACCGAAAAAGAATCAGGAACTTATTTTGGTTTATACCAAATGGGTACGGCAATTTGTGCATTCTTTGCTTCTTTTATAGGGGGACTAATCTGGAGCCAGATAAATCCTTCGGCAACCTTTTTCTACGGTTCTATAATGGCTGTTTTGGCATTTATAATCTTTTCTTATGGAAAGTTAATAAAAAAGATCTAATTTTTTGCAATGGGTAGTAATTTTATTTATAATATGCGCTTATGGCAACTGCCGAAACGCGATTATCAAGAAGATCTGCTCATTTTGAGCTTTTCAGAGACACAAATGCCCCTATAAAGCACTTTTCTCCCGTGGATTTATCCGATGGCTATCCAAGGGATAGATTTGGGAATAGAGTAATTAGCTCCGGAAGTAGATTAGCATATTTAGATAGAGAAGGAGATGCTATTAGAGCAACACTTCTTGTTTCCAGAGAGGGAGAAGATTTTTTGCGTGGTAATAAAGGAATTCTTAGGGCAATGGAGCAGGTAATAATAGATAACGAAATATCAGATAAAAAAGGAAACAAAAGTAAAGCAGTATCTCCTGATCTGGGAGGAGAGAAATATCTTAAAAGGCACTATGAAAAAGATGGAAGTCAATCTAAAATTTACGTGTTCGAGGCAGGAAAGAAAAAAATTGTAGTTAAAAAAACCCAGACTGAATCAATCGATGACTTTGGACCTCCTGTTATTCAGCCATATTTTAACGAAATGCTGCAGGTTCAATCAATTGATAGTGATTTGGGGAATGAGCTTGCGAAACTGGGAATTTTCATGCCTACATTTTTGTTTGCCACAGGACAAGTATGCGGGGTTAAGTTTGAGAATGGTAATCATCCTAATCCGGGAGCGATTAAGGATAGGGTTTTGGCGGTATTAAATATTGTAAAAAAATACATTGAAAGCCAGAATTCTGCGGAAAGGCCACTGTGGGACAATGTTTGGGTGGATGGACATAAAAGTATAAAACCTCTCAATCTTATTGAAAGAAAAGATAAAAGTTTGGTTTGGATCGACCCTCTCATGTACGAAGCTCCAATTCCATACCTTGAAGGGATTCAAATTTAATTTTCCGAGTTAATTAGGTCTTTATTAAAGCCTAAATGAATATGTCTAGATCCTCTACACTAAATTGACTTTTTAATCTTTATTTGAGACTCTTTAAGCGTGGAAAAGAAAAAATTTGATTATCTTCAGTTCTTTAAATGGCTTGCGATTGGGTTTTCGATTGCCGGTTTTGGGGTTGCGATTGCGGTAGTTTTATCCTTAATAACAGGAGGAAGGTTTTTCTAAATATGGGAGAGGTAATTGAAGCAAATTTCGCAAATAAGGATAGTTTTTCTAGACAAAGAAAAATATTTACATCCTTTCAGATAAAAGATTTGTCGCAAGTAAAGGTTGGTGAGGAATACATTCCTTTTTATGACGGTGAAAGAGCACCTAGAATTAAGGTGGTTTCGGAGCCGGGACCTTTTCTTGTGGTGAGCCAAAAAATACCCGGAACTTGGTTTGTTGTTGAGTTTGAGGCTAAGATAAAAGGAAAAGTAATACAAGTTCCCATTGAAGCTTCGGATTTTAATATTATTCCTAACAAAAGCGGTTTATATTCAAATTTCGCCTTTCTAGTTAAGGCGGAGGATGCAGACAAGGTTAAATTAGGTGAAGTGAAAAAAATTAAAAAATAACTGCATTTTGACTCTTGACGAGGCTTAAAAAATATTGTATATTGTATTTAACCTTTAAAACGGGTTGTTTTTTTTTGAATTTATGGCAGATACATTTCAGCGAACAAAACCACATGTAAATATTGGAACCATCGGTCACGTAGACCATGGTAAGACTACTTTAACCGCAGCCATTGCTACTGTTTTGTCTAAATCAGGTGGAGGAAAAGCAATGAAATATGAAGATATTGACAATGCTCCAGAAGAAAAAGCAAGAGGAGTAACAATTAATATTTCCCACATTGAATACGAAACGGAAAAAAGGCATTATGCCCACATTGACGCTCCAGGACACGCAGATTACATAAAAAACATGATTACAGGTGCGGCTCAGATGGATGGTGCAATTTTGGTTGTTTCCGCTCCGGATGGTCCAATGCCACAAACAAGAGAACATATTCTTTTGGCATACCAAGTTGGAGTACCGGCAATCGTAGTTTTTCTTAATAAGTGCGATATGGTTCAGGATGAAGAACTTTTGGATTTAGTAGAAATGGAAGTTAGAGAACTTCTTACAAAATATAAATATCCGGGAGATAAAATTACAATCGTCAGAGGATCTGCTCTTAAGGCTTTGGAAGGCGATGCAGGTGCAGAAAAACAAATTTTAGCCTTGATGGAAGCAGTTGATAAAGATATTCCAACCCCGGTAAGAGACACAGAAAAACCGTTCTTAATGCCGGTTGAAGATGTATTTTCCATTAAAGGTAGAGGAACAGTTGTAACAGGAAGAATTGAAAGAGGCAAGGTAAAAATAAATGAAACAGTTGAAATCGTCGGAATTAAAGCCACAAAATCAACCGTAGTCACAGGAGTTGAGATGTTTAGAAAACAACTTGATGATGGTCAGGCAGGAGATAATGTTGGACTCTTGCTTCGAGGAATCGAAAAAGCAGATGTAGAGCGCGGACAAGTTGTTGCAAAACCCGGATCAATTACTCCTCACAAGGATTTCGAAGCAGAAATTTATGTTTTAGCCAAAGAAGAAGGCGGACGACACACACCATTCTTTAACGGCTACAGACCGCAATTTTACATTAGAACAACAGATGTAACAGGAGAAGTTACTCTTCCGCAAGGAGTGGAAATGGTAATGCCTGGAGACAGTACAAAAATGACGGCAAAACTTATTTCCCCGATTGCCCTAGAAGAAGGATTAAGATTTGCTATCCGTGAAGGCGGAAAAACAGTTGGGGCAGGAGTAATTACTAAAATAATTGCTTAATCCACTTACTAACTACAAATGCCAAAGGGAAGAATAAGAGTACGTTTAAAAAGCTATGACGCAAGAGTAATTGACTCTACGTGTCAACAAATTTTAGATACGGCCATTAGGACCGGCGCTAAAGTGGTGGGTCCAATTCCCCTTCCAAGTAAAAGATCTATGTTTGCGGTTAATAAATCTCCTTTTGTAGATAAAAATGCCAGAGACCATTTTCAAATTAAAACCCACAAAAGATTAATAGATATTTTAATGCCAACCGAAAAAACCATTGATAGTCTTACGCATTTAGAATTACCTGCTGGAGTGAATATTGAGATCCGTATATAACCCACGCCTGTCCGCTTCGCTTGCAGGCGAGCTTCTCACTTCGTTCGTCCGATCCGCAGGTGTAAACATCGAAATCAAAATCTAATCTTCTTTCTTTACAAAACTTAAGCTAAATGGTATATATTTTCTATGTTTTATAACAAATCAAAGGTTAGTATTGTCATACCTGCAAAAAACGAGGCAGAAGGACTTACAAGAATTTTAAAATCACTTAAAGAATACGCAGACGAAATTATTGTTGTAGATGGTCATTCAAATGACGGCAGCAAAAAGATTGCATTAGAAAATAAGGCAAAATTCATTTTAGATCATGGGCTTGGAAGAGGAGACGCAGTTAAATTGGGGCTTAAAAAGGCAAAAAACGAAATTGTCGTTCTTTTTGATGCAGATGGGTCTCACAAAGCTTCCGACATTCCAAAGCTTGTCTTGCCAATCCTTGGAGGAAAGGCGGATATCGTAATCGGGTCACGCAGAACCGGCGGAAGTTTTGATCTTAACATGAGCTTTGCCGGAATTTTGCGTTCCGGCGGAGCAGATTTTTTGGCCTATATGGTTAACAAAAGGTTTGAAACCGGTTTATCAGATATTCTTTATAGTTTTAGGGCAATAAGGAAATCTTCGGTAAAAGATTTGGACCTAAAAGCAAACGATTTTTGTATAGAGCAGGAAATGGTAGTTAAAGCTTTAAAAAATTCGGTAAGACTCTTGGAAATTCCAACCAGGGAAAATGCCAGAGGTTGGGGAAAATCAAAATTAAAAACAATTACGGGAGTTAAATTTATTTTCCATCTTTTTTATCTCCTTTATATGTAAAGGCAATTGCCATGGCAGGCATTATTGGGGTTAAATATCTGGCAAAATCTTCAAGTAGTGGTGTAGGACTTAAGGAAAGTACGAAACAAACCGAAAGAATACTCCAAAAAAGACAAATTTTTATTAATCCTGAATTATGCCTTTTTTTATAAAGTAAATATAACCCAATAAATATAAAAATAATATAAAAAGTGCCCGAAGCAAAAATCCGGTATTGATGCCAGGCAAGAGTTCTGGGTAAATCATCGATAATTTGAAAAAGTCCAATCTTTAAGCCGTTATAGTTTTCGCTTAGGTCAATGAATTGTTTAAAAATACCGTTTTTGCCAAACATAAAATAATTGTAAATAAATAGTCCTAAAAAGAAGGGAATAAATCCAAGAATTAACAATTTTGCCTTACGAAATTCTTTTTTAAACAAAGAGAAACCTACTAAGCTCACAAGCAGGCAGAAAGAAATAATCCTAACGTTAAAAGAGAGGCCTAAGATAATTCCAGACCAAAATGGTTTTTTTTTAAGATAGAAATAGAGCCCAAGAAGCAAAAAAGCGGTTGTAAGCGGTTCGGTTGAAATTTTTGTGCCTTGGATAACCCAAATTGGCGGAAAAAACGCAAAAAAAGCGGTTGTTCTTAGGCTTTTGGTTAAAAGAAAAATTAAATATATAGCAATAATTGAGCTAAAAATAGAAATTAGTACGGAAGAGGTAACGGGATTTAAAAATGTGGATAAAGTGACGATTGCAATTGGAAGTCCGGGGAAAAGTCTCATTTCGTGGGGAGAAAAAATATTTGTTCCAATAGAGCCGTCACGAAGCGCATATGCGTAACCAAGGTAATCATCTTGCTGAATCGAAAAATTTGGATCCGTCAGATGTGTGTTAAAAATAAAAATTCTTAAAAGCAATGCCAAGACCAAAATAATTCCTAAATTTACATTAAATATTTTATTTCGAAGTAGCATTTAAGTTTATATTTTAGCACGGCTTAATCTCAAATACTATTGCAATTATGCGTAGGATATTATACAATGGCTCAAGTATTAAATGGTCATATTAGCGGAGGTGATTTTGACTACGTAAACCGGGCAGCTTAAATAAATTTAAAAATATAAAGCGGCTTGGAGTGGTCGCTTTTTTGCTGTTTGGTCAGTTCATTCTTTATAGACCTTATGTTAAATGGAATATTAGGACAAAAAAGTTCCCAAATGCAGGGATTTTTAGCAGATGGAAAAAGAATTCCTTTAACTGTTGTGCATACTTTGGGAAATACAATTTCTCAAGTAAAAACTTCAGAAAAAGAAGGATATAATGCCGTCCAAATCGGCCTTGGAAATAAAAAGAAAGCAAATAAAGCAGAAGAGGGACTTAGTAAGAAAGCGGGGATAAAACAAACACCCCGTTTTTTTAAAGAATTAAGATTAGAAGATGTGTCGGAGTTTAAACCGGGCATGGAAATTGTGGCTTCCGAAATTTTTCAACCGGGAGATTTGGTTGACGTAGTTGGAGTTTCTAAAGGAAAAGGATTTGCAGGAGGCGTAAAAAGACATCATTTTAAAGGAGGTCCGAGAACCCACGGTCAATCAGATAGAGAAAGAGCACCGGGATCCATCGGGCAAACAACTACCCCGGGAAGGGTCTACAAAGGAAAAAGAATGGCCAGTCGAATGGGGCACGAGACTGTAACCGTCAAAAGATTAGAAGTTATAGAAATAAAAGAAGATGGAATAGTAATTCTTAAGGGTTTAGTTCCGGGACCTTTAAACAGCTTGGTAATTATTAAAAAAGTGGGAGAGAATAAGAAATTTGTTCCGCTTTATAAAGAAGAAACAGAGGTTTTAGAAGAGACAAAAGTTGACGATGTTCAAACAGAAGAAATTGTAGAAGAAGTTAAAGAAGAGCCCAAAAGTGCAGCAGAGGTTCAAGCTGAGGTTAAGCCAGAAACAAAAGAAGACGTAGAAAAAACAGGGGAGGAAGATGCGCTGAAGCCGCCTCAGCAGTTCGGAGCTTCTCACACTGACGAAGTTGAGGACAAATCGGAAGATCAGGAAAAAGAAAAGGAGGATAAATAAAAATGCCAATTAAGCAAGTTAAAACTGAAAAGTTAAAACTGAAAAGTTCAAGTCAAAAGCTAAAAGTTGTTAAAAAGTCGGTTGTAAAATCAGTTCAGAAAGTAAAAGGTTTAAAAATTGAGGTGCTTGACCTTAAAGGTAAAGTTATTGAAAACATGGATTTGCCAAAAGAAATTTTCGGGGCAAAAATTAATAAAGTATTATTAGCACAAGCTGTAAGAGTCTATTTAGCCAATCAAAGAAAAGGTACGCATTCTACAAAAACCAGAGGAGAAGTGGAAGGCTCTACGGCTAAAATTTACAGACAAAAAGGAACCGGAAGAGCAAGACACGGTTCCAAAAGAGCGCCAATTTTTGTTAAAGGAGGGATAGTTTTTGGTCCAAAGCCAAGAGATTATTCACTTAAATTACCAAAGAAAATGAGGAGGTTGGCTCTATTTTCGTCTCTAACGGCAAAAAGGGATGAAGGTAAAATTATAGTTTTATCAGGGCTTGAAAAAATTGAAGCAAAAACAAATAAGATGGCAGACGTTGTTAAAAACTTAAAGCTCGAAGAAAAAAATAAGAAAATTTTATTGGTTACGCCGGATACAATAAACGCATGCGAAAATGTTTATAAAGCAGGAAGAAATTTAAAAGGAGTTAATATTATTAGCGCAAAAATGCTTAACACATACGAGGTTCTAAATGCAAAAACATTGTTATTTATGAAAACCTCTATAGAGGTTTTGCAAAATACTTTTTTAAATCCTCCGTTGCATAAAGCTTTGGAGGACAAGGGAGAAAACTAATGAGTATTCTTATTTCGCCAGTAATTACAGAAAAATCAATGAATAATGCCGGAAAAGGAAAATACACCTTTAAGGTAATTAATAGTGCAAATAAATTATCAATAAAAAAAGAAGTCGAAAAAAGATTTAATGTAAACGTCTTAGCAGTTACAACAGTGATAGTTAAGGGAAAAGTTAAAAGATCCGGAAAAAAGAGGATGCAAAAAAGAACATCTAATTGGAAAAAGGCAGTGGTTGCTTTAAAAGCAGGGCAAAAAATTGATTTATTTGAGCTTGGAGGAAAATAACAAATATAATGAGTAAACTAAAAATTATAAAAAAGAAAAATTCAGGCAGAGACTTTAGCGGTAAAGTTGTTGTTAGACATCAAGGCGGACAACACAAGCGTTTTTACAGAATTATTGATTTTAAAAGAAATAAATTTGGAGTTTTGGGAAAAATCGTGGCAATAGAATATGATCCCAATAGAACTTGTGACATAGCTCTGGTACAATATGCAGATGGCGATAAGAGATATATCCTTTGTCCGGAGGGTTTAAAACTTAACGATGTCGTAACTTCCGGTCCGAATTCCGAGATTAAAACAGGAAACGCACTTCCTCTTTCGGAAATTCCAATTGGAACAGTAATTCATAACGTTGAATTAACACCCGGAAAAGGTGGTCAAATTGCAAGAGGTAGCGGGACGGCTATAACAGTTCAGGCAAAAGAGGGAAACTTTTCTCATTTAAAACTTCCTTCGGGAGAAATTAGAAAAGTGGGGATAAAAAATTACGCAACGATTGGTAATGTCGGCAACGCAGAATGGAAAAACGAAATAATTGGCAAAGCGGGTCGAAAAAGAAACATGGGTATTAGGCCGACAGTTAGAGGAGTTGCCCAAAATCCAAGATCTCATCCACATGGAGGAGGAGAAGGTAGATCCGGAATTGGAATGTCAACCCCAAAAACTTATGCGGGAAGACCGGCTGTTGGCAATACCAGAAAAAAGAATAAACATTCTAATAAATACATAATGCAAAGGAGAAAGAAATGAGTAGATCGTCTAAAAAAGGGCCATATATAGACCCAAAACTAATTAAAAAAGTTTTAAAACAAAAACAGATGGGAGATAAAAATCCAATTAAAACCTGGGCAAGAGCAAGTGTAATTTCCCCGGAGTTGGTTGGTTTCACTATGGCTATTCATAACGGTAAAAACTTTATAAATGTTTTTATTACGGAAGGAATGGTCGGTCATAAATTGGGAGAATTTTCACCAACAAGAACATTTAGAGGTCACGGTAGGGTAGTTGCAAGAGAAATCAGTAAAACATAGTTTTAAATAAACAAATGATAAATAAACAAATAAACAAGTTATTAAAGATATTAGAGATTGGGTTATTGGACTATTGGTTTATTTCCGACGAAGGAGGATTATGGAAATAATAGCACAGACAAAATCGGTAAGAATTAGTCCTAGGAAAGTAAGATTAGTTGCAGACGTAATTAGAAAGCTTTCCGTGAAGGATGCGATAAAAGCCTTGGAAGTAATTAAAAATAGAGGAGCATATTCTTTAGAAAAAACTTTAAAGAGTGCAATTGCGAATGCGGTAAGCAATGCACAGCTCTTAGAAGAGACGTTATTTATTAAATCAATAGACGTTGTAGAAGGACAAGCTCTTAAAAGGTTTCATGCTTCGACCAGAGGAAGGATTCATCCTTATAAAAGAAAAAGCAGTCATATAAGAATTACATTAGCAGTAAAACCAACTAAGCAGGTTCAAGCGGCTGCTAAAAAAGAGGTTAAAACTGAGAGCTTAAAGCTTAAAGCTAAAAACATTGAAAAGAAGGAGGATAAATAATGGGACAAAAAGTTAATCCAACATTATTCCGTCTTGGTCCAATTTTTAACTGGAGCAGCAGGTGGTTTGATGATAAGCAATATAAAAAAACCTTACTTGAAGATTTTAAATTAAGAAAAGCATTAATGGAAAGGCTTAAAAATGCCGGTATTTCTTCTATAGAAATAGAAAGATCAATAAACAGTGTTAAAATCATTGCTTATGTTTCTAGACCGGGTATGGTAATCGGACGAGCAGGATCAGGACTGGAAGAGCTAAAAGAATTCTTATACAAAATCTTAGAAATTAAAAAAGACGTTAAAAATGTTAGAAAAGTTGATATTAGGATAGAACCAATAAAAGAACCGAATCTAGATGCTTATTTAGTGGCAAAAAATATTTCAGATCAGCTACTTAGACGTCTTCCTCATAGAAGAATTATGGCTCAAACCGTGGAGAAAGTAATGGGTTCCGGTGCAAAAGGGATAAGAATTGTTTTATCCGGAAGAATCGGTGGTGCGGAAATTGGTAGAGTGGAAAAACTTCAGAGGGGTAAAGTTCCACTATCTACAATAAGAGAGCACATTATTTATGCCAGTGTTCCTGCATTAACCAAGAAAGGATATGTTGGGGTAAAGGTTTGGATTAATAGACCGAAGGATAGATAATATGTTATTACCAAAAAGAGCAAAATACAGAAAACAGCAAAGGGGTAGATTAAAAGGAATTTCAGGGAGTGGAACAAAAATTTCCTTTGGAGACTATGGTCTTTTATCGGAAGGTACAGGATGGATTTCCTCCAGGCAAATAGAAGCGGCAAGAAAATCAATAACTCATTACACAAAAAGAGGAGGAAGGGTCTGGATTAGAATTTTTCCGGATAAACCAATTACAAAGAAACCGGCCGAAGTTAGAATGGGCGGAGGAAAAGGGGAAGTTTTTGAACACGTTGCTCCGGTACGACCGGGGAGAATGCTCTTTGAGATGAGCGGAGTTACTAAAGAGATAGCCTTGGAAGCATTAAGACTTGCTTCTCACAAGTTGCCGGTAAAAACAAAAATTGTAAGTAAAAACTAATATGAAAACAAAAGAAAAGAAAGATTTATTAACAAAAGACATGAAGGAATTAAGAACTATTCTAAAAGATGCAAGAAATGCACTTTTTGCACTGAGGATGGAAAAAGCACAGGTAAAATTGAAAAATCCAAGATCAATTTTTCATAAAAGAAAAGAAATTGCAAAAATTTTAACTGTTTTAAAGAGAAAGGAGTATGAAAATGCAAAAAAAGCTTAACGGAATAATTATTTCATTAAAAATGCAAAAGACAGCGGTTGTAGAAGTGGCAAGACTTGCTCCTCATCCGCTTTACAAAAAACTTCTAAGAAGAAGCACTAAGATTAAGGCAGATACGGGAAGTTTAGAATTAAGTGTCGGAGATAAGGTTATAATCGCCGAAACAAGGCCGATCTCAAAAGATAAAAAATTTAAAGTATTGGAGGTAATTAAATGATTCAGCATAGATCAATATTAAGAGTTGCGGATAATTCAGGGGCAAAGCGCCTATTGGTAATACATGTCTTAGGTGGATCTAAGAGAAAATTTGGATTTATAGGAGATATTTTAAACTGCGTCGTTAAGGAGGCAAGCCCAAATGGGCAGGTTAAGGATAGCGAAATCGTAAAAGTAGTTTTGGTTAGAAGTAGGAAAGAATATAAAAGAGCGGATGGGTCATATGTAAGATTTTCTGACAATGCAGGGGTTTTAATAGATAATATTAAAGATAAAAACCCAAGGGGTACTAGGATTTTCGGTCCAATCGCAAGAGAAGTGAAGGAGAAAGGTTTTACAAAGATTGCCAGCATGGCGCCGGAAGTTGTTTAAAATATGAAAAAGCAAAAATTATCACCTGTTAAGCTGATTAAGAAATTTAGAAAAGGAGACGAGGTAATAGTAGTAGCGGGTAAAGAAAAAGGAAAAAAAGCCAAGGTAGAAAAGGTTTTGCATAAAGAGGGAAAACTTTTAATCGAAGGTGTAAATTTATACAAAAGACATCTTAAAGCAAAATCGCAAAACCAAAAATCGGAAATAATTACGATTTCCAAGCCTCTGCCTATTGCAAACATTAGTTTAATTTGCCCAAAATGTCATAAGCAAACAAGGGTTGGTTTTAAAATAGAAAAAAATCAAACGATTAGAATTTGCAGAAAGTGCAAGGCAGAAATATAAATATGAATTTACGAGATAGATTTACAAAAGAAATAGCAGGTCAATTAAAAAAAGAGCTGGAAGTTAAAAATAATATGGCACTTCCAAAACTTTTGAAAATTGTCGTAAATATGGGAGTAAAAGACGCTCTTTTGGATAAAAAAAGCGTAGAAAAAGCAGCTGGAGTTATTGCTCAAATAACCGGGCAAAAACCAAAAGTTACTAAAGCTAAGAAATCAATTTCCACGTTTAAATTAAGAGAAGGAGATGAGGTTGGTTTGGTAGTTACTTTAAGAGGAAAAAGAATGTATGATTTTTTTGAAAAAATTACAACAATTGTTTTACCTAGATTAAGAGATTTTCATGGTGTTAAGACAACAAGTTTTGACAAGCATGGAAATTATACTTTGGGATTTGTTGAATCAGCAGTTTTCCCCGAAATAGATCCGGCAAAAGTTGATAAAATACAGGGACTTGAAGTTAGTATTGTAACAACAGCAAAAGAAGATAAGAAAGGATTTGCATTGCTAAAAGCTTTAGGAATGCCTTTTAAAAAATAATATGGCTAAGAAATCAAATGTAGTTAGAGCTGCTCAAAAACAAAAATATAAAGTTAGGGAAAAGAACAGATGTAATATTTGCGGAAGGTCAAGGGCCTATATGCGAAAATTTGGAACATGCAGACTTTGCTTTAGAGAGCTTGCATCGAAAGGAGAGCTTCCAGGAGTCACAAAGACAAGTTGGTAGTTTAATAAAAATATGAATTACTTAATAGCGGATTTTATTATAAGAATTAAAAATGCGGCACAGGCAAATAGAAAACTGGTTGTCTTACCGTACTCTAAATTAAACAAAGAGGTTGGGAAAGTATTAGTTAAAAATGGATTTTTAGAAGATATTAAAGAAACAGAGAGCGAAGGAAAAAAAGCGTTATCTGCGACAGTTAAATATTATAAAAGAATTCCAATCTTGACAGGTGTAGAAATTATTTCCAAACCGTCTCTTAGAGTTTATGGACCAATCGAAGATATTTTGAAAATTGAGAGAAAAGGAAATAAAACGGTAGTGATTTCTACAAGTCAGGGTATTATGGTTGGAAAAGAAGCAAAAAAGAAAAGAATAGGCGGAGAAATACTTTTCGCTATTTGGTAGTTATAAAATATGTCAAAAATCGGAAAAAAAGAAATTATTATTAAAGAAGGCGTAACGGTCGTTTTAGAAGAAGGTGCGGTAAAAGCAACCGGACCAAAAGGGACTTTATTATTTGTTTTACCAAAAGGGATAAAAATTAACATCGAAAATGGTAAAATAAATGTTTCTCAAAAAATAGAAAACGATCCGGAAACAAAAGCGCTTTTCGGATTAACAAGGGCTTACGTTGCAAATATTATCACAGGTGTTTCGGAAGGATTTGAAAGAAAGTTAGAGTTAATAGGGGTTGGGTATAGAGCTCAAGCAGCAGGTTCGTCTTTGACTCTTTCATTAGGATTTTCTCATCAAGTGAATTTTAAAGCACCGGATGGGGTTACATTTACAGTTTCGGAAAATGTCATAACAATTTCTGGAGCAGATAAAGTTTTGGTTGGAAATACCGCCGCAAAGATAAGAGCACTTAGGCCGCCTGAGCCATATAAGGGAAAAGGAATAAAATATGTTGGAGAAAAAATAAGAAGAAAAGCAGGAAAGGCGGCAAAAGCCGTAGGAGGAAAATAAAATGGAAAAGAAAAATAATGTAAATAAAAAAACAAGACGAAAAATTAGAATCAGATCAAAAGTCCAAGGTGTTTCCGAAAGACCTAGACTTTCTGTTTACAGATCAAGTAAATATATTTATGCGCAGATTATAAATGACGAAAAAGGAGAAACTATAATTAGCGCATCGGAAAAAGATTTAACTGAAAAAGCAAAAATAAATAAAACTGAAAAAGCAAAAAAAATAGGTGAAATAATCGCCAAGAAGGCAATTGCCAAAAAAGTTAAGAAAGTAGTTTTTGATAGAGGAAATTACGCATACCATGGAAGAGTGAAGGCATTAGCCGAAGGAGCAAGAGAAGGAGGTTTGGAATTTTAATGGCAGATATGCAAGTTTTTGAAAATCAAATTAAGGATTTCGAAGAAGAAATAGTTCAGGTCAACAGGGTTTCTAAAAAAACTAAAGGTGGAAATAAGATAGGATTTTCAGTTTTAGTAGTTGTTGGGAATAAAAACGGAAAAGTTGGAGTTGGTTTGGGAAAAGCGCCGGACGTTTCCTCAGCAATAAAAAAAGGAGTTTCAATCGCTAAAAAACATGCAATAGAAATACCGATTATAAATGGAACTATTCCGTTTGAACATAAAATTAAATTAGGAGCAGCAAAGATATTGTTAAAGCCGGCGCCTCCGGGAAGCGGAGTAATCGCAGGGGGAGCAGTAAGAAGCGTAGTCTCTTTAGCGGGTATTCAAAATATTTCTTCTAAGGTATTGGGAACAGGTAATCAAGCAAGTAATGTTTACGGAACAATGGAAGCTTTAAAGCAGATATCAGCAAGATATTACAGGGAAAAAGCTCTTAAAGGATTAGCTAAAAAATGAATGAATTAAACGAACTTAAAAAAATTAAATCAAAAACTAAAAGAAGAATGGGTCAAGGACATGGATCGGGTCGTGTAAAAACTAGTGGAAGAGGAACAAAAGGTCAAAAATCCAGAAATAAGGTTCCAATCTATTTTGAAGGAGGAGGACTTCCTCTTATTAAAAGGCTGCCTTTTCATAGAGGAAAAGGTAAAAACAAAGTATTTAAAAAGAGACCTATTGGGATCAACGTTAAAGTTCTTAATCTTCTAAAAAAAGATAGCGTTGTAGATATTAAATCTCTAGTAGAAAATCACATTGTTGTTAAAAGCGATGCAAAAACATACGGAGTAAAAATTTTAGGAGACGGTGATCTGACGGTTTCTTTAATTGTCAAATTGCCTGTAACAAAAGGTGCCGAAAAGAAAATTTTAAAAGTCGGTGGAAAAGTTGAAAAGTCCTAAATAAATGAATAATATTTTAGCTGTTTTTAGAAACAGCATAAAATCACCAGATGTTCGAAAAAAACTGTTGTTTACGGCCGGAATTTTTGTAATATTTAGAATTTTTGCCCATATTCCTGTATCCGGAGTAAACCTTGCCCAATTAAAAGCCCTGTTTGCACAAAACCAATTTTTGTCACTTCTTGATATTTTTTCCGGAGGTACGCTTGCTAATTTTTCCGTAATGGGGCTTGGATTGAATCCTTATATTAACGCATCAATAATTTTACAACTTCTTACAATGGTTTTTCCCAAGCTGGAAGAACTTTCTAAAGAAGGAGAATCCGGAAGACAGAAGATTAACCAGTACACGAGGTTTTTAACGGTTCCCCTTGCAGTTTTACAAGCCTTTGGTATGTATGCACTTTTAAGAAATCAAGGAATTATCTTAAATCTTAATCCGCTAAACATAGTTTCTTTTCTAGTTACTATGACTGCCGGAACAATGCTTTTGGTTTGGTTTGGGGAATTGATAACAGAAAGAGGAGTTGGTAACGGGATCTCTCTTTTAATTTTTGCCGGAATAATAGGAAGGCTTCCTGTCGTTTTTGGGCAAACAATATCTACAGTAAATGCGGAAAACATATTTAACTTAGGAGTGTTTTTGGTAATGTCCTTAATAGTTATAGGATCAATAGTCGCCATTAATGAGGCAACGAGGCAAATTACCGTTCATTATGCAAAAAGAATGAGGGGAAATAAAATGTATGGCGGACAACAAACACATCTTCCGTTAAGGCTTAATCAAGCGGGAGTAATACCGATTATTTTCGCCGTTTCTTTAGTTTTAGTTCCTTCATTAGTTGCAAATTACTTAGTCGCTTCAAAAACTCCCTTTCTTCATAATGGAGCACTTTTTGTTACAACTTGGTTTAATCCGGATGGGTTAACTTACAACCTTACCTACTTTTTGCTTGTTGTTGGTTTTACTTATTTTTATACCGCTGTGGTTTTTAATCCTAAGAAAATTGCCGATGAGATTCAAAAGTACGGAGGTTTTGTTCCGGGAATCCGACCAGGTCAAGCGACTGCAGGATATTTAAACTATATATTGACCCGTATAACTTTAGCAGGTGCTTTGTTTTTAGGATTAGTTGCAATATTCCCGACAATTGCTAAATCATTTACGAATATTCAAAATTTAGTGTTGGGGGGAACGGGGGTTCTAATCGTAGTTTCGGTTGTTCTGGAAACGATAAAATCAATAGAAGCACAGCTTGTAATGAGAAATTATGAAGGATTTAAAAAATAATCTTTCGACAATATTTAAAAAAATATGAAAATAATTTTAATTGGCATTCAGGGAGCAGGAAAATCAACTCAAGGGAATTTGTTATCGAAAAAATTAAATCTTCCATATCTTTCTACGGGACACATTTTTAGAGATCTTGCAAAGGAAAAAATCCCGGAGGGAAGATATATTAAGGAAACAATGAATGCCGGACATCTAATTCCCGACGATAGAGTGCTAAAAATCGTCAGTGATTATCTTCATCGCCCTGTATACGAGAAAGGTTACATTTTGGATGGATTTCCCCGAACGATTACTCAGGCAAAAACTTTTGAAAACGGAATAGATAAAGTAATTTATTTGAAAGTTTCGGACAAAGAAGCCTTGTGGAGACTTTCGGGAAGAGATGACAACAGAGAAGATAATACTTTGGCTGCAATAAGAAAAAGAATAAGTCTTTTCCACGAATATTCGCAACCTGTTTTAGAACATTATCGGGGAAAAGGAATATTGATAGAAATTGACGGAGAAAAATCAGTTGAAGAAATAAATTATGAAATAATGTCAAAGCTTAGATAGCCTCAGGTTAGCTTTTTGAATAAAACTATGAAAAAAGGATTTATTGTTGCTATTGATGGTCCGGTTGCGGCTGGAAAGGGAACTATAGCGCCCATGCTTGCCAAAAGATTGAATGGGTTTTATTTATATACAGGGGCAATGTATCGTTGTCTTGCACTTCTTTGTATAGAAAAGGAAATAAATGTTGAAAATAAAGAAGAAGTAGTAAACCTTCTTAAGGAAATAGAGATTCAACTTAATGATGAAAAAGTTCTTTTAAGCGGTAGAGACGTTACGGAAAGAATTAAGGAACGTGATGTAGCAAGAGCAGTTCCCTTTGTTGCCCTTATACCAGAAGTTAGAGAGGAAATGGTTAATCGGCAAAGAAAAGCCTCCAGGGAAATGATTGAGAGTAGCCAAGAGATTCCCTTAGAAGTTAGAGGTATAGAAAAGTCTTTAAAAAGTGGACCTCTGGTCGTTGCGGAGGGAAGAGACGTTGGGACTGCAATTTTTCCTAATGCCGAACTTAAGATTTTTCTAACGGCAACTCCTGCAATAAGAGCGGAAAGAAGATTGAAACAACTTCATGCGGCAGGTTTTGTCAACCTTAATTTGAATCAAACCCTTGAAGATGTAAAAAAGAGAGATGAACAAGATTCGGAGAGGGAAGTAGATCCATTGCCTTCTAATCCCCAAGCGCTTGGATATTTTGTTGTTGACAATTCCGCTCTTTCCGAAGAAGAAACCCTAAGCGCAATAATTGAGAAAATAAAAAGAAGGGATTTAATAAATGGTGCCGATTAAAACAAAAAAAGAGATAGAAAAAATGAAAGTAGGCGGAAAAATTCTTGCAGAAGTTATCTTTGAGGTTTTGGAGATGGTAAAACCAGGAAAAACAGAGCTTGAACTTGAAAAATTGGCAGAGGAATTAATAATTCTAAAAGGTGGTTATCCCGGATTTAAAAAAGTGGAAGGGTATAAATTTGCAACTTGCATCTCTACAAACGATGTAATCGTCCACGGTCTTCCCGGAAATTATGCTCTTAAAGAAGGAGATGTTTTTGGAGTAGATTGCGGAGTTTACTATGAAGGTTTTTTTACAGATATGTCGGAATCAATAAGAGTTAAAAGCGAAAAGTTAAAAGTTAAAAGTGATGAAATTGATAAATTTCTGGAGACGGGAAAATTTGCCTTAAACGAAGCTATTAAAAAAGCTAAGGCGGGTAATAGAATTGGTCACATTTCAAAAACAATTCAAGATATAGTAGAAGGTAAGGGTTATTCGGTGGTTAGAGAATTAATTGGTCATGGTGTTGGAAAAAAACTACACGAAGAGCCAGAAGTTCCGGGCTTTTTAGTAGGAAAAATAGAAAACACTCCTTTACTTAAGGAGGGAATGACAATAGCAATAGAAGTAATATACAATATGGGAAAATTCGGAATTAGATATTCCGATGATCAATGGACAATTAAAACACAAGACGGAAGCCTTTCGGGTTTATTTGAGCGTACGGTAGCAATAACTAAAAATGGTCCCGTAGTCTTAACAAGATAGTATTGCTGTTTTCAGGCTGATTTGCTATAATAGTTTAATCAGAAGACAATCGCTTAAATTGGCGATTGTCTCTATTTGGTCAATTTATAATTATGGTTCATCAAGGATCGTTCGAAGTAGAAGGTATCGTAGAGGAATCATTGCCAAACACTCTTTTTAGAGTAAAGCTAGTTAACGGAGACGTTATACTTTGCCATCTTTCCGGGAAAATGAGAATGAATTTTATTAAAATTCTCCCCGGAGATAAAGTAAAAATAGAAATGACACAATACGACAAAACAAAAGGAAGAATAATTTACAGATCAAAATGAAAGTTCAAGCAAGTGTTAAACAAAGATGTGCTAAGTGTAAAATCATAAAACGTAAAGGCGTTTTGAGAGTTATTTGTGAAAATCCAAGGCATAAGCAGCGCCAGGGTTAGCTGGTGAATAAACAAATGATAAATAGACAAATAAACAAATCAATAATAAATAACAAATCTCAAATTTTAAGGATTTGCATATTTGAAATTGGTAGTATTACGACCGGAGGGAGTCTATGAGAATATCGGGAATAAATTTACCGGATGAAAAAAGAGTAGACATAGGACTTTCTTATCTCTATGGAATAGGAAGAAGTAACGTTGTTAAAGTGCTTAAGAAAGCAGAGATTGATGCTTCCAAAAGAATAAAAAGCCTTTCGGAAGAAGAGCAAAAGAGGATCCAAAAGGTTCTAGAGACTTATAAGATAGAGGGAGATTTAAAAGTTGAGATTATGGGAAATATAAAGAGATTAAAAGAGCTTGGTTCTTATAGGGGTACGAGACACAGTAAGAGTCTTCCCGCAAGAGGACAGAGAACAAGATCAAATGCTCGAACAAAAAGAGGAAAGAGAGTTACCATAGGAGCGATTAAGAAAGAAATGGCAGTAAAAATGGAAGCAGGAGCAAAAACGAAACCTGCCGGAGGTAAATAATAATGGCAAAGAAAGTGACTAAGACAGCAAAAACAGTTAAGAAAAAGAGCGCCCTTAAGATTACGGAACACGGAAAAGTGTTTGTCTCGGCGACTTTTAATAATACTTTGGTAACCTTTACAAATGATAAGGGAGATACAATTGCTTGGAGTACGGCAGGAGCTAGTGGTTTTAAAGGAACCAGAAAATCTACTCCTTTTGCAGCAACTACGGCAGTTGAGCAAGCAGCTAGAAAAGCAATTGAAAAGGGTTTAAGAACAGTTGAGGTTTACGTTAAGGGTCCAGGATCAGGCAGAGACGCATCGTTGCGCGCAATTAAAGCAGCAGGTTTATCAATTTCTTTAATTGCAGACATTACGCCTATTCCACACAATGGGCCAAGGGCAAAGAATAAGAGGAGAGTCTAATTTAATTTCAAATATACAAATGACAAATATGCAAATCAATACAACAATATCTAAATCTAAGATTATAAAAACTTATTTGAGTTTTGCTTATTTGCTTATTGGACTATTACCGACAGAAGGGAGGATATGTGGCTAGATACACAGGACCAAAACATAAATTAGCGCGAAAAGTTGGAGTAAATCTTTTAGATAAGACTTCTAATAGCCTGCAAAGAAGATTAAATGTTCCGCCGGGGGTTCATGGTAAAAAGAGGAAAAGAAGATTATCGGAATACGGACTCCAGATGAAGGAAAAACAAAAAGCAAAAATTACCTATGGGTTGTTAGAAAAACAGCTTAAAAATTTAGTAAAAGCAGTTCAAACCAAAAAGGGTGAAACAGGGGAAATGATATTATCTCTTCTTGAAACGAGATTGGATAATTTAGTTTACAGATTGGGTTTTGCAAAAACTAGAATGAATGCCAGGCAATTTGTTTCGCATGGTCATATTTTAGTTAACGGTAAAAAAGTAACGATACCCTCTTATCAGGTAAAAATTGACAGTGAGATAGCTGTTGCACAAAAGATAAAGGATAATTCACAAGTTCTATCGGCAATGGAAGAAAAAGAGGGGAATGTTTTGCCTTTTTTGAAGAAGAACAAATTATCGGGAAAGCTAATCAGAATGCCAAAAAAAGACGACTTAGAAATACCGTTTGATATGCAATTGATCATTGAATATTACTCAAGATAATGTTAGAATAAATACTTATGATTAATCCATCGTTTAAGGTTAAAGAAGAAAAGGCAACAGCGGATTTTGGAGAGTTTATAATTGAACCGTTAGAGTCGGGATTTGGGCACACTCTTGGAAACGCCCTAAGAAGAGTTCTTATGGTAGCTATTCCCGGAGCAGCAGTAACCTCCGTTAAAATTTCCGGAGTAAAACACAAATTTTCTACAGTTCCAGGTGTTAAAGAAAACGTTGTAGACTTATTAATAAACATCAAAGGATTAAATTTTAAACTTTTAAATTCGAAAACCAGCAGTACAGTAAAATTATCAGTAAAAGGTCCAAAAGAAGTTACAGCCAAAGATCTTGATCTTCCGGAAGACGTGGAAATTATAAATAAAGATTATTACATTGGTACGATAGGGGATAAAAAAGGAAAGTTAGAAATTGAGTTTACAATCGAAAAAGGATTAGGATATTCTTTGGCAGAAGAAAGAAAAATAAATACATTGGGAGTTCTTCCAACAGATTCTATTTTTACACCGGTTACGAGAGTTAACTACGAAGTTTCCGCAACCCGTGTCGGAAGACAAACAAATTTAGACAAATTAATCCTTAGCATCTGGACAAATGGAGTTATCAGTCCAAGAGAAGCCCTGGATGAGGCGTCAAGGGTACTGGCTTCTTATTTCTTTCATGTTTATGAGCCTCAAGCAAGTATTGTCCAGGAACATACGGATTCAACAAGCGCATACTCAGAAAACCTTCTTAAAATGACAATAGATGAATTAGATCTACCAACAAGAATTTACAACAGTCTTAGAAACGGAGGAATAGAAACAATAGGTCAATTGTTGGAAGCTCCTCGAAAAGATTTAATCTCTATGAGAAACATGGGCGGAAAATCAATTGCAATAATAGAAGAAAAACTTAAAGAAAAAGGAATAACTCTTAGCGTTTAGATTAAGTCCGAAATTCGAATTTCGAAACTCGAAACAAATACAAAATTCCAAAAATTCAAAAAATTTTTAAACATTCGGATTTTGAACATTTAAAATTGTTTCGTATTTCGGATTTTTGTATTCGGATTTTTTTATTATTATGAGAAAGAAAGTGTTTGGGAGACAATTTAAAAGAGATAAAAACGAAAGACAAGCTTTGTTCAAAGGCTTGTTATCTTCTTTGGTGTTGGAGGAAAGAATTGAAACCACAGAGCAAAAAGCAAAAGCAATTAAAGGAGAAGCGGAAAAATTAGTTGCAAAAGCAAAAAAAGAAACAGTTTTGGCAAAAAAACTTCTAGGTAAAAAACTAAACCCTAGGGCGATTGAGAAAATGATTTCCGATGTATCCTCCCGTTTTAACGATAGAAATGGTGGTTATACAAGAATTGTTAAAATTGGCAGGAGATTTGGTGACGATGCAAACATGGTTATCTTAGAATGGGTGGAAAAAAGTTCAAAATTAAATCCGCCAGCTGGCGGACAAAATTCAAAATTAGTAAAAAAGGAAAAAAAGATAAAAGTTAAAAAAGTAGCTACTAAAAAAACAGTCAAAAAAGAGACAAAGCTAAAGAAAGAGGGTAAAAAATAATGGCAAAAAGTTCAACAGCAATAAAACAAAGTGAGTTTAAGAAAGATTGGCATTTGGTTGATGTTGGCGGAAAAGTTCTTGGTAGAATCTCCGTTGATATTGCAAAATTATTAATGGGGAAAGCAAAACCTAATTTTGTAAGGAATTTAGACTGTGGGGACTATGTCGTTGTGATTAACGCAAAAGAAGTAAAAGTTACGGGTAAAAAGGAAACAGATAAAGAATATTATAGACATTCAGGATATCCGGGTGGATTTAAATCGGAAACATTAAAAAACTTAAGAGAGGAAAGACCGGAAGAGATTGTTGAACATGCAGTAGCAGGAATGTTGCCACAAAACAAATTAAAGGCTAAAATGTTAAAAAGATTAAAAATATTTGCCGGTAAAGAACACACTTTAGGAGACAAATTTAAGAAAGGAGAAGCAGAAAAGAATAACCCAATAAACAAATAACCCAATAAACAAATTAATTGGGGATTTGAAATTGGCAGTATTGGTTTATTTAACTGTAAGGATCTATGGCAGAAGTAGATAAAAATATAAAAAAAGGATTCATTTTTGCAGTTGGAAGACGTAAGGATGCTGTAGCAAGAATAAGACTTTATGAAACAATTAAAGACACTCTTGTTGTTGCAGGAGAAAAGGTTAAAAAGGGCGAATTATTTGTAAACGATAAAAGAATAGAAGATTATTTTGGCGGAAAAGTTGCATCGTCGATTTATTTAGAACCCTTAAGAATAACCAATAATTTAGAAAAATACGCAATAACAGTTAAGGTTGTCGGTGGAGGTCAAAAAGGACAACTTATCGCAGTAGTTCATGGTATTTCCAGGGCGCTTTCTGCAATTGATATTAAGAATAAACAAATCTTAAAGAAAAAAGGGCTTCTTACTCGAGACGCTCGAGTAAGGCAAAGAAGAAACGTTGGAATGGGCGGAAAATCAAGGAGAGCAAAACAAAGTCCAAAGAGATAAAGATCCACATATGCAAAAGACAATACTGTTGCAAGTAGCTGAAATGGGTAATCCGGTGCTTAGAAAAGTGAGCAGAGAGATTAAAAACATTAAAGATCAGGGAATTAAATCACTCATTGATAACCTTATTGCAACAATAAAAGATGTTGATGGCGTAGGAATTGCGGCTTCTCAAGTTTATGTTCCGATTAGACTAATGGTACTTGCTTCTCATCCTAATTCAAGATATCCGAATGCTCCAAAAATGAAGCCTACAGCAATTATTAATCCTAAGATAACTTCTTATTCGAAAGAAATTATTAAAGATTGGGAGGGGTGTCTTAGCGTACCTGGAATTAGGGGATTAGTGCCAAGGCATAAATTAATAAAAGTGGAATATATCTCAAGAGAAGGAAAACTAATAAAAAAAGAATTTAAGGATTTTATCGCCAGAATATTTCAACATGAATATGATCATTTAGATGGAATTATATTTTTAGATAGAATGGAAAAAACACAAGAAATTATCACGGAGAAAGAATATCAAAAACTAATAACAAGAAGAAACATTAAAATGGACGGAAAATCCCGACGTGCCAAGTAATTTCCAAAGAGGCAAAAAATAAACTCTACTTTCCTTTTCTAATTTCCTGTTGGGAAAACCAAACTAACTCCGGAATAAGGTCTAACATCGTAATTTCCGGGAGTGGTTTGTTAATAGCTCTTATTCTCGTATCACTGGCAATTTGTCCTAAATCGGAGAGTCTGGCTTCTCCGCCGGATCTTAGGGTAAGACCTATGTTAGGAATAGTTTCCCCATTTCCTATATTGCGTCCTAGTAATTCCAGTCTTAATTCAGCTGTAATAGCTGTTCCTGGGGGTAGTCCTAGATCAATTAATTTTTGCATGGCCAAAAGCTCTTGATCTTCTCCACCGTAATCCACTAGTAGAATTACTCTTTGTCCTTTATTTTCTTTTGTTTTTGATTCTGACAATTCAATTTCTTTTAATAATCCTGGAGCTTTTTCTGCGATCCTGTCCTTTCTTCCAATATGGATGAATCTACCATCAAATTGACCTAGTTCTTCTACCATTTTAGGTAGTGTTTTTTCCATAAGATTCATTAAGTCATCCACTTCTTCAGTTGGTCGATTCCAATTTTCAGCTGCAAATGCCCATAGAGAAATATATCCTATGGGCAATTCCCTTAAATTCCTTAAAACATCAATGATACTTTTGGAGCCTTGTTCATGCCCTTTGATGGCTCTAACCGCTTCTCCAAATACAGCTCTTGCCCACCTACGATTTCCGTCCATAATTATACAAAGATGTTTTGGATACTTTTCCGAAGGAATTTCTTTAAGTTCTGGAAACCTATTAAAAATACTTCCTGTAATTTCAGTAGAGATTTGAGGTAAAGTATCATTTGGAGACATCCATAAACTTCTAATTCTTAAGATTGATTCCTTTCGCTCATTAACCATGAAGATTTATTTTACTTGATAGTGAGATCAAAATCAACCTTATGTGCTGGCACCCTAGATAGAGAACGGTAGTCCTCCTCTCTTTTCCTGTAATAATTTAACATATTCCGCAGGTCTTTTGTAACCTAAAGAACGATGGAATCTTTTAGTATTGTATTTCTCAT
>Ga0172371_10003037_pt1 | contig 26249 bp, 14 predicted proteins | sample Lak12m_FD_114543 | JGI IMG/M metagenome (GOLD analysis project Ga0172371, IMG submission 114543) | Freshwater microbial communities from Kabuno Bay, South-Kivu, Congo - kab_022012_12m | ecosystem: Environmental > Aquatic > Freshwater > Lake | place: Democratic Republic of the Congo: South-Kivu... | reverse complement strand
CCACCGCCCGAGCCCACCCGGCCCGACGACGCCGACAACGCCTACGTCTTTGAGCGCAACGTCCACTTCGTGGAGGACGACGGCAGCACTTCGATCGGGCGCATCGCTCTCTACAAGCGAGGCGCGTTCGTCCTTGAAGCCAAGCAAGGCAGCGACGCCCAAGCGGCGGGTGCCGACGCGGCCGACGCGCTTAAGCCCGAGAAGGCCAGGAAATCCAAGCGCCGGGGCACGGCCGTGCGCGGCACCGCGTCCTGGGACGACGCCATGGTCCGTGCCCGCGGCCAGGCCGATCGCTACGCCCGCGCCCTGCCCGGCTGCGAGGGCTGGCCCCCCTTCCTGGTCGTCGTCGACGTGGGCCACTCGATCGAGCTTTACAGCGAGTTCGGGCGCTCGGGCAAGACCTATGTGCCCTTTCCCGATCCGAAATCGTTCCGCATTCTGTTGGGCGACCTCGGCCGCGACGACCTCCGCGACCGGCTCCGGCAGGTGTGGCTCGATCCGCTCTCGCTGGACCCCAGCCGGCGCACGGCCAAGGTAACACGCCAGCTCGCCGAGCGCCTGGCCGAGCTTGCCAAGCTCCTGGAAAAGGCCGGCCACCACGCCGAGGACGTGGCCCGCTTCCTCATGCGATGCCTCTTCACCATGTTCGCCGAGGACGTCGAGCTGATTCCCCGCGGGTCGTTCCAGGACCTTCTGGGCGGGCTCTTGGGCGAGCCGGAGAACTTCAAGCCCGTGGTCGAGGACCTTTGGCGCACGATGAACACGGGCGGATTCTCCGCGGTGTTCCGCAAGAAGCTGCTCCGCTTCAACGGCGGGCTGTTCGCCGAGAACTACGCCCTGCCGCTCACCCGGCCCATGCTCGAACTCCTGCACGAGGCGGCCAAGGCCGATTGGACCGACGTCGAGCCGGCCATCTTCGGCACCCTCCTGGAACGGGCCCTCGATCCGGTCGAGCGGCACAAGCTCGGGGCCCACTACACGCCGCGGGCCTATGTGGAGCGGCTCGTGCTGCCGACGGTCATCGAGCCGTTGCGGGAAGAATGGCAGGGGGCCTTTGCGGCGGCGGTCGCCGCGGCCCGGCAAGGCGACCTGGCCGGCGCCCAGGACACGGTTCGCACCTTCCACGAGCAGCTCTGCAAGACCCGCGTGCTCGACCCGGCCTGCGGCAGCGGCAACTTCCTCTACGTCACTCTCGAACAGATGAAGCGGCTCGAAGGCGAAGTCTTGAACGCCCTGCGCGAGTTCGGCCAATCGCAGCAGTCGCTCTTCGAGGTCGATCCGCACCAGTTCCTGGGGATCGAGGTGAACCCACGGGCCGCGGCCATCGCCGACCTGGTCTTGTGGATCGGCTATTTGCAGTGGCACTTCCGCACGCGCGGCCACGCCACGCCGGCCGAGCCGATCATCAAGAACTACAAGAACATCGAATGCCGCGACGCCGTCCTGGCCTGGGACCGCAAGGAACCCGTCCTCGACAAGGACCTCAAGCCGGTCACCCGCTGGGACGGGCGCACCATGAAAAAGCACCCCGTAACCGGCGAAGACGTGCCCGACGAATCGGCCCGCACCCTCGTCCAGCGCTACATCAACCCCCGCAAGGCCGAGTGGCCCAAGGCGGAGTACGTCGTGGGGAACCCGCCGTTTATCGGGAACAAGAGGATGCGCGATGCGCTTGGGGATGGATACGTGAGCGCGTTGAGGGCGGCTTACGAGAAGGATCTAAGCGGGTGCGATTTCGTTATGTTCTGGTGGAGTGAAGCGGCGCGGCGTCTGGCCGAAACCGGCGGTCTAAGACGATTTGGGCTCGTCTCAACGAACAGTATAACTCAGCCCTTCAACAGGAAGGCCGTCGCAAGGTGTACGGCGGAAGGAATGGGCTGCTCTATACGATTTGCCATTCCCGACCACCCGTGGGTGGATGAAGCTGACGGCGCGCAGGTTCGCATTGCAGTGACTGTCGTAGCCAAAGGCTCAACGCAGGTCGGGGAATTGGCTACTGTCGAGGATGAGCGGGAAGACGACGCTGACGAGATAACACACGTTTCGCTGAAGCATGCTTTCGGGAACATCCATGACGATCTGACCTTGGGGGTTGACATCACGAGAGTACGGGCGCTGCGGTCAAACGTCGGTGTGTCTTACCAAGGCCCCATTCCAGTGGGTGAAGGTTTCCGCGTCGAGCCCGACCAGCTGTCCGCGTTGGGTTTTGAGGAACGAATGCTCCCGCCCACACTTCGACCGTACCTGATAGGGCGCGACGTTATGCAACGCCCGATGAAACGATTCATAATCGATACATTCGGGTACTCGTTGGAACAACTGCAGACTGAATACCCGTCGCTCGTTCAGAAGCTCGTGCTTGAGGTGAAGCCACACCGTGAGACCAACAAGGACCCGCGTTTCCGTGAGAAGTGGTGGCTATGGGGACGACCACGGCCGGATATGCGGCAAGCGCTCAGCGGACTTCCAAGATTCGTGATTACCTGCCGAACCGCTCGCCACAGAGTGTTCCAGTTCATTGACGGCAAGGTAGTCCCAGATACGAAGATAATTGCCGTTGCGGTGGGCGACGCTTACCACCTCGGAGTTCTCTCCTCACGCGTGCACGTTGTCTTTGCCGCCAGGGTCGGCGGTTGGCTCGGCGTCGGAAACGATTCGACGTACAACCACTCCTCTTGCTTCGATGGATTCCCTTTCCCTGTGTGTCGCGACAGTGAGACGGTGCCAATCCGTACCCTCGGCGAGCAGCTCGACGCACATCGCAAGCGGCAGCAGGCGTTGCACCCGAAGCTGACGCTGACCGACATGTACAACGTGTTGGAGAAATTGCGGGCCGGGGAGGAGTTGACGGCCAAGGAGAAGGCGGTTCACGAGCAGGGGCTGGTTTCGGTCCTGCGCCAGATCCACGACGACCTGGACGCGGCCGTGTTTGCGGCCTACGGCTGGCCTGCCACGCTGAGCGACGACGAAATCCTCGAGCGCCTGGTGGCCCTGAACGCCGAGCGCGCGGCCGAAGAGGCCCGGGGCCTGGTGCGCTGGCTGCGGCCCGAGTTCCAGAACCCGGGCGCAGGCGCCGCGAAGCAGCAGCCCTTGTCGCTGGTGGACGAGGCGGAAGAGGGCGAGCGGGCGTCGCGGCGGGGGAAGCGTAAGGGATTGCGCGGGGGTGGCACGCCCAGAGTCTTCGATGGGCGTGGCTTGGAGGGCGTTGAGGAGTCCTCCCACGCCGTTGGCAAAGGCTCAGGGCGTGCCACCCATTCGAGCGCGGGCGACAAACACGCCTGGCCCAAAGGGCGCGCTGCGCAGGCCAAGGCCGTGTTGGCCGTGCTGCGCGATTGCCCGGCCCCGGTCACCAGCGACGACCTGGCCCAGCGGTTCACCCGCGCGCACCGCGAAAGCCTCGACGAACTGCTCGACGCCCTGGTCACGCTAGGCCAAGCGCGTCGCACCCGCGGCGGGAAGTACACGTGCTGAGGCCGCTGTGGGCCGCCAAATGAGATTTTGTGATTCGGGGACCTACGGTGAGCTGTAGGGAACGCCCTCCGTGGCGTTCCGGGGAGCGAAATTGCGGCGTCCATGGCGATTCTCGGAACGCCACAGTTTTCTCAAGCGATCGGCGGCCAACGGGGTCGATCTCGACCGAACGCCCGCCACCCTCGGCGCGATGCTCACGTTCGATCTACGCGTTTACGGGCCTTCCATGATTCGCTTGGCGCGGTCCACCAGCCCCTGATCTTTGCAGACCTCGGTGACCTTCTTCAGTGCGGTCATGAACTCGGCGCGATTCGGGGTGATCAACTCGTAGCGATGGGCAAGATCGACCACCGACTGGCTGGCGTCCTTGGCCAGCGACTCGTTGTCCAGATAGGGCAGCACCCAGCGCACGGTCTCCATGCACCGGGCCACGGATACGCGACCGAGAATCATCCGCTTCTCCTCGTCTTGCGAGGCCATCTGCATCGCGTTCTGGAACAAGGCCAGGGTCTTCTCGGGCGGGCGCGTCAGGTCCAGGCCGATGACACGGATGTACGCGCGCAGGGCCAAGAGCCGGTGGGATTCCTGAGGCGACTCCTTGACGATCCTGACCAACTCGTCGGCCACGCTCGCATCGGGCCAGTGGCACAGGGCGCGTATGGCCGCGTCCTGCACGTCGGCGCTCGCGCTCTTCGCGGCGGACCGGATCGCCTCTGCCGCGGCTTTGCCGCCGATGCGGCCGAGCACCGGCAGGAGGAGGCAGCGGTGGGCGTCGCTGGCGCCTGCCAGTGCGGCCAGCAGGGCCTCGACGCGTTTGTCCTTCTCCGGAACGCGCTTGGCGACGAGCGTGATCGCACTCTCGAGTTCGTCGCGATCGCCGCCTTTCTTGCTCTTCAACAGCAGGGCGATCATGCCGGGAACGTGTTTCGGCTCGGCCACGTCGCCCAAGGCGCGGACCGCCCGGCTGCGCACGGCGGGGGCCGCATCGCGGGCTTGCTCCAGGAGGACGGGCGCGGCGGCCGACGTCCGGCGGGCGCCGAGCACCTCGATCAGCGTGCCGCGGGCGTTGGCTTCCTTGTCCTTCAACGCGGCGATGACCGCCTCGTCCGCGCCGGGCCCGAAAACCACTTGCAGACTCTCCCTTGCCGGACCGCTCGCATCGCCGCCGGCCAGGACAGCCTCGATCAACATCGGCACCACGGAGACATCGCCCAGTTTTCCCAACGCTCGGTAACCGGCCAGCTTGACCTGGAGGTCCTGGCTCTTGGTGGCTGCCACGGCCACAGGCATGGCTGCCTTGTCGCCGCGCGCGGCCAGCCCGCCGAGCAAGAGAACCTGGCCCACCGGCGGCACTTGGGGAAACTCCGCGGCGAACGTGGCAATCGCGCCCGCTCCGGCGACCTTGCACAAGTGGCCGGCGGCAATCGCTCGGGCGTCGGCATCGGGGCTGGCCAGAAGCTTCACGATCAGCCCGGCTGCCTGTTCGCCGCGGGCATGGAGCTGCCCTTGGAGGGCGGCCAAGCGGATCGGCCGGGGCTCCTCCGAGACGGCCAGCTTCGCATAGATCACGGCGGCCTGCTCCGCTTTGCCCCGGGCGAGCAGGCCGTCGGCACACCGCAGGCAGGCGTCGGCCATCGGCGATCGCAGCGCGGCCGGCGCCTTGGCCCGGGCCGCCTCCAATGCCGCCGTTGCCTTCTCGCCCCCGATCTTACCCAAGGCGTTGGCCGCGGCAGCCACGACCGCAAGATCCTTGTCGAAGAGCACTTTGGCCACGGCGTCCACGCTCGCCTGATCGCCGCGCGCGCCGAGCGAGCTGACCAGGGCCAGGCAGCGCTTGGCATCGGCGGCCTTTGCCAGCTTGGCCAGCAGGGCGGCATTGGCCTGCGGGGCCGGATTGTTCTCCAGCGCGCGGCGGGCCCAGTCGAAGATCTCCGCATCCACGTCGTCGAGCAGTCCGGCAACGACATCGACGCACTCGGCCCGGCCGATGAACTCGAGTTGTTTCAGTAGCCAGATCCGCGCCGGCTTGGGCGTTTCCGGGCCGAGCTTGGCGGCGATCAGTTTGCAGGCCTCCGCGCGCCGGGCCTCTTTGCCCGGGGTGCACAACTGGAAGCAGGCGTCCTGGAACTTCTGCTGTGGGATCTGACGCTCGGGGATGGCGGCCGCTCCCATGCCCGGCAACAACTGGTCGAGCAATTGCCGGAACGACTGCTCCTGGGCCGGCAGGGAGGCCGTGGCCCCCAGAACGCCCACGATCGCGATTGTCAACGCGATAAAACGCTTCATCGCCAGACTCCTTTTTTCACCAAGTAGTCCACGCTCGTCGCTGCACCATACCATTGCCGTCTTGTCAGGACAAAGTCCACGGATCGCGCTTGGGCCGATCGATCCAGCGATTGGCTTCGGCATCGCCGATGAATCGCTCCTTCACCGGGTCCCACTTCAGCGGCCGGTTGAGCCAATACGTGATGTTGCCGAGGTGGCAGACCGTCACCGAGCGGCAGCCGATCTCCACGTCGCAGATCGGCTTCTGCCGGGTGCGGATCGACTGGAGAAAATTGTCGAAGTGCGAGGAACTCTTGTACAGGTGGACCTCGTCGGGCCGCGTGGGCGTCTCCATCAGGCTTTCCGGCCAAGTGCGCAGGTAGCCTCGCGTGACCTCGATTTTCCCCTCCGTGCCGTTGAACACGACGCCGTCGTTGCCGGTGCGGCGGCCCTCGATCTTGCTGTAGGATCCCGGTCCGCCGTGGGTCATGGTCACGCCGTTGGCGTACTTATACGTCAGCCACGGGATATCCTTGCCGTTGGGCGGAACCATCTCGACCGGCCCGGAATCGTCCATCCCCAGGCCCCATTGGGCGATGTCGAAATGGTGGGCGCCCCAGTCGGTCATGCCGCCGCCGGCATAGTCGCGGTAGTTTCGCCAGCCGCTGGGCGTGTGCAGCGAGCAGATGCTCGAATGATACGGGCGCCAGGGCGCCGGGCCGAGCCACATGTCCCAATCGATCTCCTTGGGGACGGGTTCCTCGGGCAGATAGCAGTCCTGGCTCGGCCCACCCACGTAAACCTCCACGGTCTTGACCTGCCCGATCCGCCCGCTGCGGACCATCTCGCAGGCGAAGCGGAACTCCGGGCTGGAGCGCTGCATGCTGCCGGTCTGAAACACGCGACCGTAGCGGCGCATCGCCTTGACCATCGCCCGGCCCTCGCCGATCGTCAGCGACAGGGGCTTTTCGCAGAAGACGTCCTTGCCGGCCTTGGCCGCCGCGATGCTGGTGATGGCGTGCCAGTGGTCGGGGGTGGCGATCAACACGGCGTCGATGTCGCTGCGGGCCAGCAACTCGCGGAAGTCGCCGTATTCGGCGACGCCTTGCGCGGAGGTCCTCGATCCCTCGCGGCTGGCGTAGCTTTGCTCGACGGCCTTCCGGGCCCATTGGCGCCGCGTCTGGCGTACGTCGCACAGCGCGAGGATCTGGACTTCCCGGCGCGTGGCAATGCCGCTGAGGTGCCCGCCGCCCATCCCGCCGATGCCGATGAAACCCATGGCGAGGCGCTCGCTCGGCGCGGCGCCGTCCGCCCCCAGCGCGGCGCCGGGAATCACCAACGGGGCGCCCACGGCGGAGGCCATTGCTCCTTGGAGAAGAGATCGCCGTGTGAGGTGTCTATGGCAAGACATAGGAAAGCCTCCTGTGCAAGGATCTATCGATTACCGGCTCTTGGTATAGCATGTCTCTCGGCGCGCTTCCAGAGGGCGTGTCCGCCGCAAGAACAAGAAGCAGTGGGACGGCCTTTCCAAGCCGTCGTGCGTGATTTATCGAACGCGCCGGGTCTGGTCACTCCGGCGGCAAGAGGGTCAAGCCCATCAAGCCGATCACCGATTCGTTGCACACCGCCTCCAGGGCCACCGATTCGATCCGCCGCCCTTCGTCCAGCGGCACGCTGTAGACCGTGCCATAGACGTGCTCGCCCAACCGGACCGCCGGCTCCACCAGGTATAGCGGGCCGTATCGGTTGGGGTAATGCGTCACGCACCAGCTCAGGTTGGTCGGGTTCACCAGCTCCAGCGTCTCCTTGGCGCCGCCGGCCAGGTGGAACACGACGCGCCCGTTGACCAGGCCGCTCTGCATCGAGTTGGTCACGGAGGCCATGAGCAGGTAGGCGTGGCCGGCCGGACGGCCGACGGGGATGCTCACCTGCTTGGGGAAATTATTCCACTGGGAGACGAACACGGTGTTCTTCCCCTCCGCCGCGGCGCGGAAGGGAATGCCGGGAGCGGTGACCAGAAGGCCGCCGGTCTTGGCGACCGCCTCCTTGAGGATCCCCAGGTCCAACTCCCCGCACGGCTTGGAGCCGGCCGAGCACCACTCGCGGAACAGGTCGGTGGCGATCTCCAGCGAGCAATAGGGCGATCGCGGCGAGACGTACTGGTGGGCGTGGAGCAGGGCCAGATTGTCGTTAAAGTGCGCCGAGATGTCGACCGGCTCGAAGCGGAGGCCCGCCTTGCGCCCGGGTGCGCGCCGAAGCAGATCCCAGCAGTCCGCGCGAGTCTCGAAGACCACGCCCTGGGCCCCCGAAAGTGCCAGCGGATTCAGCCCGGGCACCAGCCGGTGCGTGCCTTCCAGGGGCAGCGAGAACGTCGGGGAGGTCCCGCCCGGCGCGATCCGCGCGCTGACCGGAAGCGTCTTTCCCGCGCAGCGTACGGTGCCCAGGAGATCCTTGGCCTCGCCCGCGTTGTTGCGCACGGCGAAGCTCAGGGCGCGGGCGTCGCCGGACAGCTTGACGTCCACGACCTCCATCGCCTGCCGGACCTCGATGTCGACCGGCAGCCAGAACTCGACGGCCCTCCCCTTCACGCGGAGGAACGCCGTGTGATGTCCCAGGCTGCCGACGACCGTGGCGGAGAAGCGGCCGCCCTCGATCTTCGCGCCGGCAAAGATTTCCTGCGGGTCTTTGAGCTCGACCATGGTGCCGCCGCGGCAGGCCACGTCGAACGCCTGCCCGCGCGCGGCCACCGGCGCGTGCGCGAGGGCCGGCAGCGGCTCCGCGCCGTGAGTCACCGAGAACTCGGCCGCGGCGCCCTCCGCCGATTCCACCTCCAGAAACGGATGGCAGATCCCCGGCACGAGCCGAGGCATCGCCACCGGCCGGCCGTCGATTTTTACCGCGGCCCCGTCGCCGCGCAAGGCCAATCGCAGGCGCTTGACGGTCGGGCGCGACGTCGTCACCGAGAACGTGTCGGTGCTGCCTTGCCGGCGGAATGAGTAGGCGATGTCGCGCAGCTCGATCCGGGCGTGGTCCCAGGCCGAGGGGAAGCCGGGCTGGATCTCCACCAGCCTCTGCCCCATGTGCGGGCGGACGCCGAACAGCCCTTCCGCGATGCATTGCAGCGAGGGGCCGAGCGTGTCGCAGTGGTCGATGTCGCCGTTGCTCCAGGAGCGCGACGGCTTCTCTCCGATGCGATCGCGGATCACCAACCCACCGACTGTGGTGAGGTTCACCATGCACCGCAAGACGCCCTTGATCAGCGGGAAGGCGCGGTCGCCGAGACCAAGCTGGTAGTACGCCCGCGCCGTATCCATCTGCTCGCCCGGACTGCACTCCTGCGAGCAGACGATGACGGGGCGCCAATTGGAGGTCTTCACTTCCCGGGCGTGCATCGGCTGGGGAAACTCATAGGTGGCGCCCGGGCGGTAGTAGCCGTCGAACGGCTGCGGGCCGCGCTCCTCGAAGGTGTAGTTGCCCAGGCCCCACTCGGTGTAACGGAGCAATTGGTACGCCTGGAACGGGTCGGCCACGCCGCAGTCGATGGGCAGATAGACCGAGCCCAGCTCGGGCGCCGGATGGAGGAGCTTCGCGCCCAGGACGTCCTTCCACTCGGCGTAGACGCCCTTATCCTTGATCCATAGCACGCGGTTCATGGCCTGGCGGATCCGCGCGGCTTCGGCCAGGAAGGGCTCCGGCGACTGGCCGACCAGCCGGGCGGCCTCGGCCGCCAACAGGTTGGCGCGGTAGGTGTAGGCCGAGGCCTGCGTGCAGTTGCCGCCGTTGTGCCAGTGGCCGTCGGTGATGTACGTGTTCGCGTAGTTCTCGTAGAGGCTGTCGCCGTCCATGTCCAGCGCCCGCTTCTGGAAGCCGACCGCGTCGCGGATCGCCGGCCACATGGAGCGCAAGTAGTCCGCATCGCCGGTCCACTCGTAGTGATGGGCGATGAAACTCAGCCACATCTCCGTCATGTTGTACACCCCCGCGTTGACCACGCTCCCCTGGCTGAACAGGAGGCTGTCGCCGGCCTGGCGGGTGAGGCTTGAGTTCGGATCGGCATGGGGCTTGCGGTCCAGGCCGCCCTGATAGCGGTGGTCGCCATAATACTTGCAGTGCGACGCCATGCGGTCGTAGTTGCCGCACACGTCCGCGCCGTAGGCCATGCGCCAGCCCGCCAGGCCCGGGAATCCCCAGCGGATCGGACCGTGCATAAACACGGGCGGGAACCACAGCGCGTCCATCGACACCGCCAGCGACCTCGCGCCCAGGTCGACCAGCGTATCGGGTGTCTGGAGCCGGACGCGGTGCGAGATCTCCTCGACGCGCTTCTTGCAGCGGTCGAACGTCTCGGCCACTTTGCCCTGGAGCTGGCGGATCTCTCCATCGGCCTTGCCCTGGTCGGGAACGACCACCACGAGGTGCAATGCCTCCCCCGCGCCCAGGGCCACCCGGTGCAACTGGATCGGCGATCCGTCCCGCGGCTGTTCGAGCAGTTCGGCCAGCGGGATCGCGGTCCGCGACTCGTGGAGCGACGTGCGCGTCTTGCGGTCGGCCAGCAGGACGACTTTCAGACTCTCGGACAGGGGCTCTCCCTTGGTGTCGATGATCTTCCCCAGGGTGGCCACGGCGACATCCTCTCCCAGCGACGAGAACTCGGCATCACGGCATGCCTCGGCCACGATCCCGGCGGGAAACTCGCCGTTGCCCTGGTAGACGTCCTTGTCGGGCACCGAGAGGAACCCGCCGAACGCGAAGACGAACTCGACCGGACGCGTGGGCGTTACGCGGACCGCGAACCCGTCACCCGGCGCAAGCGGCACCAGTTCCAGCCGCAGCTCGCCCTCCAATGCCGGGTCCCGAACCACAAAGCGCATCATGCCCGGATCGTAGGTGGCCGTGATCTCCGCCGCCTGGTAGAGCCACTTCGAGCCGCGCGGCGAGAGGATGCCGGGGAGGAAATGGCCGCATCGCACGAACGCGCGTCCCTGCGGGTGAAACCAGAGGAAGGCGGCGTGAGGGAGCTCGCCGGTCGTGACGAACGACCGCCGGTTCGGCCCGTAGAGCGGACGGCTCCAGAACCGCTCGCCATGGGCCGTGTGAAACCCACTGGAGTCGATCGTGCGCCGCATCGGCTGCATCTCGCCGCCCAGCGAGCCGGAAGGGAGCAGGCCCAAAGCGATCAGGCACCAGAACAGGGCCGTGTCACGACATCGCATCGGCAGTCGGCCGCGCAGAAGGCCGGATATGAACATCCCCATTCATCTACCCTCCCTTTTCCAATATCGTGGTTGTTGGTTCTCACTATAGGCTGGCGTGCGGCCTGAGTGCAAGCGCCCGCTGAAACATCCGGGCGATTGCGCCGACCGCTGGGCCGGGCCGATCATGCCGCCGAATCCTTGACGGCCAACAAGTACGGAGCTATTGATAAGGACATCAGGCCTTCTGGCTCGGCCCGTGCCGCCCGGAATCGTTCGACGACTGGCGCAGGCGGCCGAACGCTCTGCTGGCAGTACCTCATCGTTGTGGATCCGCTCGACCAGCCGGCGCACAACCTTGCGCGCGTGGAACGCATTCGCCACTACTATGGTCTCGACGGCACGCCAGGCAGCGGTCTCGTGGTCCAACGGGGCAAGCTGCTGAGACATTTCGGTGTGGTGGACGTTGCGCCGGACAACGGCGTGGTGGAGTTCGAATTGCCGGCGCCGGATTTCGACTTGGATATCCCCTTGGGCTTGCGCTTCATTGGCTTCAACCCCAATTGGACCGTCGGACAGTTCCGGGTCGAGGGCCACTCGACCGGGTTCTACACCAGAGGGAAGAACGTGTACCGCAATCTCGCCACGGATGACCGGGACATGGTACACTTGGCCGTCTATACGAAGGGCGTGGCGATGACCTTCCATCTGCGACCCTGTCTGCGGTGGTCCACCGATTTTCGTGTTGCGAGGTTTCGGTCAGAACCTTTTGCAGTTTTTCGAGTTACCATGTCCCTCGATGAGATGAAATACGTCGACGCCTATGTCAACGCCGGCGTGAAGCTCGACTACTTGTTGCACGTCGGCCGAGGCCAGGATAGTCTAACAGAGGGCCATTCGCGGTCTGCAAGTAAGGAGCGTGCCATGCCCCCAATGCTGGCCTCCGTCTACCGGATAGTCTCGGCTACCCGACGCCTGTTCCCCGACGCCGGTTGGGTGCTGCTCATTGTCTGCGGGCTGTTCCCTTGTGCCGACTGCTTGTTGGGTGCCGCATGTTGCCCGCTGCAAGGCGCCGAAAAACCAGCTCTACGGACTGCCGGCAGCGTCTGTGCGGTGGGTGACCGGTTCGTGCCGGCCGACGTGCGGCAAGTCCGGCTTGGGGGCGAGATCGGCCGCCGGGTGGAGATCACCCTTCGCAACAACCTCCTTCAAATCGACGTGGAAAGCGTCTTCTTCAAACCGTACCGGGAGAAGAAAGAGAAACCAGGCTCCTTCATCGGACTGGGCAAGTTGATCGATTCCTTCGTTCGTTTCGCGGCGCACACGGGCGATCCCCAAGTGCTCCAGCGCAAGCAATGGGTGATCCAGCAGACGATCGGCCTTCAGGAACCGGATGGCTACATCGGCTACTTCCCCCCGGAGTTGCGGATGTGGACCCTGTGGGACACCTACGACATGGGATACCTGGTGTACGGCCTGGCGACCGACTACGCCTGCTTCGGCCAGGAGCAGTCGCTGGCCGCGGCGCGGAAGCTGGCCGACTACATGATCGCGCGCGTCAAGGCCGAACCGCAACGTGCTGCTCGCGGGATCGGCGGTCTTTCCGACTGGTGCAAGTTCGGTTTCGAAGGATACCTCCTGCTGCACCGCTGCACTCTTGATCCCCGCTACTGGGATTTCTGCGTGAAAGATTGCCGCCTTCCCCAGTGGGATGTGCAGGTCTTGCTGGACCGTCGCGTCTCCGGCCACCGGTCGCACGTGGCGGGCTATTGCTTGGGCGCCCGCATCCAGCTTTGGGCACACCGGCTCGATCCCAGTCCGAAGTTGCTTGAAGGTACGCATCGCGCGCTGGAGTTCCTCACGCGGCAAGACGGTTTGGCGGTCATTGGCACCAGCGGCGTCGGCGAGCACTGGGACCGCTCGCAGGCGAGCCCCGCGGACTTTGGCGAGACCTGCGCCACCGCGCACCTGCTCTGGCTGCTGGAAGACCTGCTGCGGCTGGAGGGCGACGCGCGGTACGGCGACCTGATCGAGCGGGCGGTCTACAACGCCCTGTTTGCAGCCCAGTCGCCGGACGGCCGCCGCCTCCGCTACTTCATCCCGTTCGAGGGCCCCCGTCAGTACTTCGCTCGCGACGATTACTGCTGCCCCTGCAACTACCGCCGCATTGTGGCCGACCTGCCGGGCATGGTCTGTTACGGCTGCGATGGTGGGCTGGTGGTCAATCTCTACACGGCGTCGGAGGCCACGGTGCCGCTCGATGGCGGCAAGCGGTTGGCCGTGCGCCAACGGACCGACTACCCCAGTTCTGGCCGCGTGGCGTTGCACCTCGACCCCTCCGAAGAAACGGAGTTTCCACTGCGCCTGCGGATTCCCCGCTGGTGCCGCGGGGCGAAAGCGGCTGTCAACGGCCAACCGGTGGACGAGGCTGCCAGGCCCGGATCGTTCCTGGTGCTGAAGCGGCGATGGAAAGTGGGAGACCACGTTGACCTCGATCTGCCCATGTCCTGGCGCTTGGTCAAGGGACGCCGAGCCCAGGCGGGTCGCGCGGCGGTGATGCGCGGTCCCTTGGTGTTCTGCCTCAACCGCAATCGGCAGGAGTCCGTTGCTCTGCCGAAGGACCTTCGCACGCTGGTGATCGATCCGACTTCGTTGGAGGGTCCGGTCCCCGACAACAGCGTCCGTCCCGATGGGCTGGCATGCCGTGTCCGTGCGTTCCGGCCGGGCAGCCGGCCTCCATCGGCCAAGGCGGAGTTGGGGCTTCTGCTCACCGAATTCCCAGATCCCGACGGCGAGGCCACGTTCGTGTTGGTTCCCGACCACGCGGCTCCGGAGCCGGTCGATGACGAATTGCTTTGACCTGCCTGTATGTCGCGACCGCAGATGGACAGGTAGATCACGCGATGCTGCGCTGATCCACCGATTTTCGGTGCCGTTCAAGGCAATTCCCAACCTCGGTCGACCTTTTCAACCAGCCGGGCGGTGAGGCGTCATGGATCCTCGGAGGGACGATAGCCGCGCAGTCCGATTTGTCTGAACTCGGCCGGCCGGCAGCCGAGTTGTGCCGCGGGCGACGACGGATCGAGCCGATACTCGCCGCTCGCCCCTTCCGCCAGTCGTGGGTCGGCTACCACCGAGTGCAGGTCCTGCCCCGCCTTTTGCCATGCAACCCAACTCGCAGCCGGGGTGCCGGGTAGGCCCTTGACGATCGGCATCCGGCCGGCGCAATAGAAGAGATTGTAGTCGCTTTGGGCGGCGCCGGCGCGCCACGCCCACCACTGGTAGACCGGCAAATCGGCCCGGCGACTCACGAAGACATTCCGCTGGAGGGAGTTGCCCTTGGTGGGCCGCTTGTGGTCCGGGCTGCAAGTGAACGAGAGATGGCAGTCTCGCGGATCGATGAAGAGGTTGTCCGTGATTACGTTGTCGCTTCCCCAATTGGCCCATAGGCCCGACGAGCACCGGGCCACGATGTTGCCTACCACCTGCACCCGGCTGCTCACGTTGTCGAGGTAGATGCCGCAGGCGTCCTGGGGCGAGCGGACCGCGCCGGCAGCCACGTCGTAGCCGCAGCCAACGGCGTCGACCACCAGGTTGCCGCGGACGATGCTCCCGACCATGTTCTCCGCCATCTCGATGGCGCCCGAATCGCGCGTGGCCAGGTTCGTGCGGCGGACCTCGTTGTACTCCACCGTGTTGTCCGGGCAATTGTGTTTCAGGGAGATCCCGTAGCGCGGCACGTCGTGGATCAAGTTGTTGGCCACGAGGTTGCCCTCGGCATGGTTGAGCTGGACCCCGGCGACGTGCACGTACATCCATCCGCAGTGGTGGACGTAGTTGCCGAGGATGCGGTTCCGGGCAGGGCGGTTTCCCGGGGGCGCGGCGCGGCGGGGGGTGCCCGCCGAGCCGTTCAGATAGATGCCGCCTTGCCCGGCCTCGTGGACCTCGTTGCCGGCGATCGTGTTTTCCGTGCTCGCCCCCGTGAGCATCACGCCGTAGCCGCCCACCTGCCGGAACACGCACTTCTCGAGGCGGCACTGCGTGGCGGCGTGCAGCACTACGGCCGCGTCGTCGGGAAAATAGACGTCTTCCACGCGCTCGGGCGCCGTGGCCTGGGTGTCGCTGATCGCGAAGCCGCAAAGGCCGAGGTGGCGCACGGGGTGCTCGACCGTGCCGCGAAGCTCGATCACGCGCTCGAGATACGGGGCGACCACGGCGTGCGATTCGGGCTTCCCTGAGGCCGGTCGCCAGTGGAGCCGGCCCGTGTCGCGCTGGAGGCACCACTCGCCGGGCTGATCCAGGGCCTCCAACACGTTGGCGGCATAGAACCGGTTGCCGCCGAAGATCGCCTTCTGGGCGTTTGCCCCCTGGAGGCGGGCAACTTGCGCGGCCTCGTCGACCTGGACCAGGCGAAGGATCTCGCTCACCCAGTCGTACTCGGGGATGAGGAACACTTCGGCGTCGGGCGAGCGGTCCCAGCGGCGCAGGGCGCCGGCGGAGAATTCGAGCCTGGTTCTCATCGCCGGGTCGCGGCGATCCGCGGAACTTTGCTCGATCGGCTTGTCGCCGTGTTTGCGCTCGTAGCGCTCCGCCTGAATGAGGATCGCGGGCTTGGGTGCGTTTTTCTGCGTCCCGTCGGCGGGCGGTGCACAGTCGGGGTCCTGGGTGAGAAGGATCGCGTCGAGGCTCAGGGCGCAGCCCTTGACGTTCACCCACCGCAGCGTGTGTTTCCCGCGAGTCAAAGACACCTTGCCGCTACGCGACCAGCGAAAGCCCGAGTAAAAGGAGCCCGTGTCGTCCATATCGGCCAGCGGGACGAGCGGCCCGCTGTCGACGGAGATCGCGCTCTCGCCGGAGATGTCCCGCTTGCCGGAGCGACTTTGGTTCGTCTTGCCGTTGTTCGCGTAGTAGATGCGGATCGTGTAGTCACCCTGGGCCGGGGCCTCGATCGCGTATTCCAACCAGGTGCCAATCTCCTGGAGTTGCCCCATGAACAGGCCGAATCCCCCGTGGCTGGCGCGGACGATCGAAAGGCCGCGGACCCAGGGCTGCTGCGGGTCGTAATTCGGATGCCGCGCGCGGACCTGCAAGCAGTCGTCGGCCCGAAGCTGGCGGAAGAACCACCGGCCGGAGCGGACCTCAGGGATTTCCGTCCAATAGACGTTGTTCTCGGCCCGCCACGGCCCGACCACGCGCCGCCCGCCGCTGAGCACGACCTTTTCGCCGGGAAAAGCCGCGTAGCTGACGGGGTTGACCGCGGTGCCGGAGTCCTCCGGTCCGAGCACCAGCGGCTCGGCAAGATAGTAGGTTCCCTCCCGGACGAGCACGCGCATCGGGGTCGCGGCCTGACCCCGCTGTTGGCACAGCCGGATAAGGTCTCGGGCCTGGGTAAGCGTGGCCAGCGGTCCATCGGTCTTTGCCGAATTCGGGGCTGCGAGTCTTCCCGACCACGCGTCGTTGCCGCCGGTGGCCACGTAGAGAGTGACTTCGGCGTCGCACCTTACGGCGGCGATCCCCGCCATCGCCAGTGCGAGCACGAGTTGAGTGCAGCGCGCTTGTCGAGTCATCACGCGGTCCTCCTAGTTCTACTCCACAGGGTTGATATTTTGCATAAATCGGCGAGTTTGGCGAAACTGCGGCCGTCCAACATGGAGGGCTCGGCATGGATGCCAAACAGATTCGCGAGTTGAAACCGATGCTCACACGTTACTTGAAACAACTCGACGATTGCTTTGCCCGTAAGGACACGCGGGCTCATTTTGCGACCTACGTCGAGGGGCCATTGTCCGACCTGGGCGAGAAGAGCTGCGAGCCGATCGCCCTGGCGGCCGGAATTCCACCACGAAATAAGCTACCTCGTCTTCGGCTTCGGGCCCCCGCCCCCCACCTCGGACAGAACTTCCGCCAAGTCCACCGGACGGCACACCACCTCGATGCTCACCGATTACCAGCATAGGGCCGATATGCTTCAGGAACCGCTCAATACGTTCCTTGTACCAGTCGTAGGTTCTGGATGCCCGGCACAGCTTGGTCCAATCCATGAACGGCTCGACAATCTCCAGAATGGACCCCCGTGGGATGGGGTGGCGTTCCTCCTTGGGTTTTGCCATAAATTGTCAAGGGCGGACAGAGAGCGTAGCGGCGGGCGGGCGAAAAACGGAGCACCCGATACCTACTCTACCCTCCAGCCGAGGGCCGTTCTAGCCCCGACCCTCCTCGTCGCCTCCTCGGGCGGGGCACGAGCGGCCGGTTTTCGCAGCACACGATCTACGTGGCGTTGGGAGTGAATCTGGCGGGGAAGAAGGAGTTGCTCGGTCTGTGGCTGGCCGAATGGGACTTCTTCACCGACCAACTGGCCGCCCGCAAGGAAGCCTTGGATCGGGCCACGGCCACCTTGAATGAAGAGGGCCAGGCCCGGCAGAAGGCTGAGGTGCTCAAGACGGTAGTGGACAAGATCGTCTGCCACTTCCGCCGCGTCGGCAAACATGCTATTCTGGATCAGATTGACGTTATTCCAGCGGAGGACGCGGCCATTCGGCCGCTTACCTTTCCGGCCAACTCTCTCCTAGAAGATTCGTGTCTTAGCGCCTTTGCGTGAGACTGATTGACTCATGCTCACCCGCGAAATGGCCCTCGCCGAATACGATTTCCAGCGGAGCCGCATCGTGCCCGAGCGGCTGACGCGGGTGCATCACGCCCAGTACGTCGGCTACGCGGAGCGGATGCTGGGAGTGTATCGCACGGGGATGGGGCGCACGCGCCGCGAGTTGCACCGTGCGGTGGGGTCGATCCTGGCCAACGAGCCCGAATGTCCGGCACGGCGCATCGAGGCCTTCTGCAAGCTGCTGGACGACGCGGCCACGTTCCACCGCGACCGCCGCGGCCGGTCGGCCTCCTTGCGGCGTCAGGTGTTCCACTTAGCCGCCCCCCGGCACCCCCTGGTCGCCACGGCCGATCGCTTGTTCGGGCACGAAGAGGGCCAGGTCAAGGCGGCGATTGCCCGGGAGTTGGGCCGGCCCTGGGAGGAAATCGAAGGGGAGTTGTTTGCCGACGTGATCGAGTTCCACCGGCTCGCGGAATTCCAGGGGTATCCCGACGGGGCTTCGCTCTTGGCGCGGTACAACGTGGCCCAAGTCCAGGCGGCCCTGTTCGACGCGGTGTCGATGACCGTTTGGGCCGAGGAGGATTTCAAGACCATCCTCCGCTACGCCAAGCTCGCCCGGCTCATGCACACCATCGCCCGCGTTAAGGGGGGCGCCTACTGTTTCCGGCTCGATGGGCCGGCCTCCGTGTTGCGCGAGACGCGGCGTTACGGGGTGGCCATGGCCCGGTTCCTGCCGGCCCTGGTGGCGTGCCGCTCCTGGCGGATGCACGCGGTGATCCGCACGCGCCGCCGCGGCTTCACCTTGGGCCTCGACCTAGGCGCCCGCGACGGACTGCACAGCCACCTGCCCCCGCCCGACGCGTTCGACTCCCAGGTGGAAGAAGCCTTTGCCGAGAAATGGGAAAAAGAGCCGCGCGAGGGATGGCAGCTCGTACGGGAAGGGGAGATCCTCCATCGCGGCCAGAAGGTCTTTGTGCCCGACTTTCTCTTCCGCCACGAAAGCGGCAAGAGCGTGCTCCTGGAGATCGTCGGCTTCTGGACCCCCGAGTACCTCCAAGCCAAACTCCAGACCCTCGAAGCCTTCCGCGACCAACCGATCCTCCTGGCGGTCGCCGAATCGAGTGCCCGGACGCTCCCCGAGCTGGGCGCCCGGGCGATTGCGTTCAAGACGGCCCTCGCGGTCAAAGAGGTGCTCGATCGGCTGCGGGCAACCCTCGCCGAAGCGGGTTGAGTAGCGAGTAGGTTATGCTTCAGCATATCCGAATCCCGCGTCGGATATGCTGAAGCATAACCTACCCCTACACCTGATGCGGGCTAGCGTGCTGGAACCCGCAGGATCACCGGCAAACCCGCGGTGGCCTCTGGCGGCCGGGGGGCCTTGCGAGCACAATATCCGGTGAACCGATTCGACGTTCGGCCTCGTCACGTTGGAGCAACTGCCATGGTCAAGTCGCTTTTCCGCAGTCGGCCTTCATGCTCCCCGAGCGGCCTCCCGGTCGCTCGTTTTCTGCGGCGCTGCTGTCTCCTCTGGGTAATCGTTTTCGGCCCGGGGCTCGACGGGACGGCTCGGAACGCGGAGGCGGGGCCGGACGATCTCAAGGCGGGCGCTGCGGTGCGGGTCGTCAATCCCACGAAGCCGGCGGCCACGATCGGACATCGCGTGATGCGGTTGTTCACGTATCGCTACAGCGATCTCCGCGTGCAGGCGTTTGCCCTCGAGGACCAGGGGCGCAAGCGGGCCGTCTGGCTCGCCGTCGATTTCTGCGTGATCCATCGCTCGGTGGTCGATCGGATCAAGCAAGAGATTCAGAAGGAGTACGGCGTGGAGCCGGGCGCGGTCTGCGTGAACGCCAGCCACACCCATTCGTCGCCTCCGCTGAGCACCTTTGAGCCGGCCGTGCCGGAGCATTTCGACCCCGAGTACGCCGACTTCGTGGTCCGCCAGGCGGTGGCCGTGGTGGGCGATGCCTTGCAGCGTCTGGCCCCCGCCACGCTGACATACTCGGAAGACGCTTGCACCATCGCCACGAATCGCCGCACGGTGTACGCCCCGGGCCACGTGCGCGACCATTGCCCCAATCCCAAAGGAATCACCGATCCGAGCGTGCAGATCCTCGCGGCGCGGTCGGCCGCTGACGGGCGACTGCTGGCGGTCGTGGTGAAGTACGCCGGCCATCCCGTGAACGTGGTCGATATCGGCCTGGGCGCCGATTACCCCGGATTCATGCGGCGGGCGATCGAAGAGCGTCACCCGGGCGCGGTGGCCGTGTTCCTGCAAGGCTGCGCCGGCGATCTGGTGGCCCGTCGCCCCAACGCCGACATGACGGCCTACGCGAAGGCCTCGGTCGAGATGGCCGAGGCCCTCGGGCGAGAGCTGGCCGGCGCGGTCGAGCGGGGGCTGGCCAAGGCGGGCACGCCGGTCACGGGCCCGATCCGGAGCGAGTATGCGGAAATCCCCTTGCCCATCGATAAGGTGCCGGCCGAGGAGTACAAGCGGGCCGCCGCTCGGAACGACCACTTCACCGACGTCTGGGGCAAGACGTACTCCGAGAAACTCGCCCGCGGGGAGAAACTCCCGGAAACGTGGCCGTACCGCATCCAGGCATTCCGATTCGGACAAGGCGACTCGCCCTTGGTGCTCGTGGCCTTGGACGGCGAGGTGTTCTGCGAATACGGACTCAACCTGGGTCGCATGCTCCGGCCCGCGCGCACGATCGTGCTCGGATACTCCAACGGCTCCGTGTCGTACCTTCCGACCGCCCAGGCGATTCGCGACGGCGGCTACGAGCCCAACACGTTTCGCTGGTACGGTCTGCCGGGCCCCTACCGGCCCGAGGTCGAGTCGCTCGTCCTCGAAGCCGCGGCGAAGCTGGCCCGGCCGAGGGGGCCGTGATTTCGGCCGCCGCGCACTTCACTTTCCCGCCTCGGACGGCCACTCGCCGCCGGGCATTGCGCGCGGGGCGAGCTGGGCGGGGTCGAGAACCACGTGCTTCACGCGCTCGCGCTTCCAGGTATAGGTAATGTGGACCCGGCCGTCGGCCGTTTGAATGATCGCGGGATAGCTGTACTCACCCGGCTCGCGCTCCAGGACGATCGCGGCCTGCCACGTTCGGCCGTCAGCCGAAACGGCCACGTTGAGCGGGGAGCGGCCCCTAGGCGTATGGTTGTAGACCACCAGGTGACGCCCGTCGGCCAGCGTCACGGCGTCGATCCCGCTGTTGGGATTGGGGAGCGACGTAGGCGACGGGCTGCTCCAGGTGCGGCCGCCGTCGCTGGAGAACGTCTCCACGATCCACTGCTGCCGGCTGCGGCAGAGGGCCTGCAACCGCCCGTCCTTGTGGACCAGGATGGCCGGCTGGATCAGGCCGAACGTCTTGCCGTCGTTGACCGGCGGCGTGGCGGTCCACGTCTTGCCCGCGTCCGGGCTGCGCTCGAAATGGATGCGCCAGCCCTTGTCCTCCGTGCTCGAACCGGACAGCAGCGTGCCGTCGGCCAACTGCACCGGCTTGTTCTTGATGGGGCCCAAGATGCCCTCGGATAAGCGGCTCGGGGCCGACCATGTCTTGCCGCCGTCGTTCGAGGTCGCCATCATGCCCCACCACCTCCGCGGGCTGGGGCCGACCTTGTAGAACAGCAACAGCGGACCCTTCCGGGGCTGGAACAACACGGGGTTCCAGCACGGATGACGCGAGCCGCCGGCCTGCACGCCGTTGGCCACCTCGACGGGCGCGGTCCACTTGCCCTCCTCGTGGCGCGACAGCCAGATGCCGACGCTCCGGTCGCCCTCGCGTTTGCCGCCGAACCATGCGGCAACCAGCCGGCCTTTGGCCTCGGCGATCGTCGAGGCGTGGCACTCGGGAAAGGGGGCCGACTCGTAGATGAATTCGCTGGCCACGAGGCCGGGCTGGCCGGCAAGCGCGTCCGCCACACGGCCGGGCTCGACGCCGATCCGGGAGGCCGTGGCGCTGGCCGGAGGCGAAGCCGGCTCGATCGTCTTGCGGAACCGCGCGAACTGGAACGGATTGGGGGACTCGACCTTGCACCAGATCCACTTGGCTCGATACGGACGATCGGCTTTCCCTGGGGCCGCGGTCGTTCCAGCCAGCAGCACGACACTCGCGCCAGCGAGCTTCAAGAGACCGTTGCCAATCGCACGCATCATAGCTGACTCCCTTTGGTGCTCCATTCCTACCGCCCGTCGCGCCACCCTGCACGACGTGGGCACCGGCATGACCCACAAACGCATCATCTGCCGCAAACGCTACGCCGAAGGGAAGCCCTCCGACCAGGCCGCTCGGGAGACCTACCACGTTTTCCGGGGTCTAAAGGGTATTGGCGTCAACCTTTGGCCCGGACGCCAATCGCCTCCGCTCTCGCGCCATGCGGGAGCCGTGGACGCTGTAATGCCGTGTCAATACGGGCTGCCCTCCGGAAGGATCGGTTGATTGTCCGGGTGGCGGGACTCGTTGGCGCTGGAGACGCGGATGCCGGGACGGTCCTTGTAAGGGCAGACGTTCTCGCACACGCCGCAGCCGATGCACTTGTCGGGATCGACGTGCGGCTGCTTCATGGTCTTCTTCCCGCCCGACCGGTCTTGGATCTCGACCTCCAGGAAGTAGATCGCCTTGTCGGGGATCGGGCAGTGCTCTTCGCAGACCATGCAGTCGCGGGCGTAGGCGTAGGGGATGCACCGGGTGATGTCGAAGGCGGCCAGCCCGATCCGCGTCTTCTGCTTCTCATCGAGTTCCAATTCCGCAATCGCCTGGGTGGGGCAGACTTGGCCGCACAACGAGCAGTTGTAGTCGCAGTAGCCGATCTGCGGCACTAATCGCGGGGTCCAAAGGCCCTCCAGCCCGGCCTCGGTCCAGGCGGGCTGCAAGCCGCCGGTGGGGCAGACCTTCATGCACAGGCCACAGCCGGTGCAGCGGGCGAGGAATTCGCGTTCGGGCCGTGAGCCGGGCGGACGCATCAATCGGGGATGAAACGTATGCCCACGCGACTGGGGAGTCGTGCGGAACAGGGCCAAGGCGGCCAATCCGCCGAGGATCGCCCCCAGTGTCCCACGCTTCGACAAGTCGACACTGCGGACCGGCGCGGCTTTCCGGCCGGGCAGCGAAACGGTAAAGCCGAGGGCATCGCGACGGCAGGCGTCGGTGCAGTTGAAGCAGCCGAGGCATTCGGAGGCGATCCAGTGGGACGGGTTTCCAACCCGCTCTTCCGCACCCGCTTCGCCGGACGGGTTGGAAACCGGTCTTACCGCCGCTCCGTGGCAGGCCATACCGCACAGGTCGCAGCGGTTGCAGTTCTCTTCCCGCACCGCCCGGCGCATCAGCGGGCGCCAGGCGAAAACCCCCAGCAAGGCTCCGAGCGGACACAGGTAGCGGCACCAGAATCGGGCCCGGTAACGGTTCAGCAAGAGGGTGACGAAGAACAGCCCGAAGATCAGCCCGCCGCCCAGGAACCCCTGCTTGGGGATCACGAAGACGTTGTCGCGGAGGAATCCGTACACGGGCTCGGTGACGGCCGTAAGCCGCGCCGGTCCCACGCCCGGGTCCCATTGGAACACCGCGGTCGAGCCCGATTCCACGGCCCATTGGGTGGCGGGCAGGAGGGCCGTGGTCGTCGTGCGGTACAAGAATACCAACGGATCGAACACGCAAACCCAATGCGTGCCCAGCACGGCCATCACCAACATCGCAATCAGGACATAGTACTTCGCGAGCTGCCACCGGGACCAGTGGTCGGCGTGCTTCCGCTCGGGCCAGACCCATCGCAAGAAGCGCCCGGCGGCGGCGTGGATCGTGCCCAAGGGGCAGATCCATCCGCAGAAGACCCGGCCGACAACGAGCGTGAGCACAATCGTCACTAGCGCGAGCAAGGCCCCGGCGTACAGGGCGTGCGCGGAGAGCCAGGTGGCGATGAGGATCAGCGGGTCGAAGTGGAAGAAGACCTCGACCAGGTGACTCGTTTCACCGCCGGGCTGCGGGCGCGCGGCCAGGACGAGCCCGGCGAAGAGGACCAGGAAAGCGACCTGGACGAGCCGGCGGGTCCGCGCGGCGGTCCAGAGACGTCCCTTCCGCGTCATGAAACCGCGATCTCCTTAGGGGCCAGAGATCGGTAGTCGATCTTGCCCAGGCCGACCTCCTGCCCTTTCACGATGATAGGAATATCGGTCGGCTTCTTGCCGAGGATCTCCGCCCCGAGGGCGTCCAGTGCCACCAGATCGATGCCGGCGGCCACGGTGGTCTTGATCGCGACATCGGCCGGATTGCCGCCTTTGGGCCCGTGGGCCTTGAGGATCCGCACCGCGTCGAGGATGGCGATCCGCGGCTTCATGAAGCGGGTGAGGTCGGCCACGCACACCGGCATGGCCTGGTGGAACGTGTTGCGCTTTTCTATCACGCCCATGTAATTCTTCATGCACAGCGTGGCGTTGGCCAGGCCGTGATGCTTCGCCACGGCGATGTTGATCACCAGATCGCAATCGAGGATTTCGGGATAGACGGGCAGGGTCTTGACCCGCTCGCCCTTGATGGCCGTCTCGCGGAAGCGGCTGCGGTCGAGGAAGACGACCTCGGCCCCGAGCGGCCGGACCGCCGCGGGAATCCCGCTGGTGACGTAGGTCTTGGCGGCCAGGTCGCAGGGGTTGTCGCCCACCTTGACCACCTTGGCCCCGGCCTCGAAGCAGAGGCGCACGACGGTGGCGACCACATCCGGATTGCAGTTGGCCGCCAGCTCGGGGGCGCGGTCCCAGCCGATGTTCGGCTTGACCCAAACCTTGTCGCCCTTGCGGACGAACCGCCCCAGGCCTCCCAGCCCCGCCAGGGCGCTCTCGGTCAATTGGGTGGCGGCCTTCTGGAGCTCCTTGGCGGTGAGATCCTTGTTGCCGGTCCAGCGGGCGATGGCCATGTCGGCCGGCTTCGACGGGTCGGCCCCGAAGGCCAAAAGTGGACCGGCCGCCGCGGCCGAAATGCCTGCTGCCGAACGGACAAGAAAACCTCTGCGTGACCATGTGCCCATCGTTCTATCTCCTCAATCCAGGGGTGTCGGCCGGTTGGCGTGTTGTAGGGCGAAATCCTCGTGCTCCGACGCACCTTGTTCGTCGGGTGCCACGGGCAGATCGTCCGCCCGTGTGGCCAGCACTGGCTGACAAGCAGCCCGTGGCACCCAACCCGACACCAGGTACATTTCAGAGCACTACTCCGCCGGGCGGGTCTACTACTGTCGAGATTACCCCGTCGGCCCGGGGAATGCAAGGCTCTGCCTGCCGAGCGATGGGATCAGCCCGTCGACGGCCGCTTCCAACGACTCCAGCGACCCGGTATTGAGGATCGTGTAGTCGGCCATGGCAATGGGCCCGCCTTTCTCCAAGATTTCGATTTCGGCGATGTCCCGCGACAGGGCCTCTTTCGGCGAGAGCGGGCGCTCCGGACGAGCGGCGAGGCGGGCGTATCGCAAGGGGCGGGGGGCGGTCACCGCCAGCACCACCAGCCGCTCCCGCAACTCCGCCAGCAGGTACTTGTATTCCGACCAACTGTAAAGCCCGTCGAGCACCAAGGGGCCGCGCGACAGGTGCTCGCGGATCCCCGGCAAGAGCATCTGGGCGTAGGCGTCCATGCCGTGCCGGGCGCGGAGTTCCTCGCGGACTAGCCGCTCGTTGGCCTCCGAGACCGGCAGCCCGCGGCGCTGGAGTTCACGCATCGTGATCTCGCCAAAGCGGACGACCGGCCACCCTTGACCCTTCAGGTGGGCGGCGACCGAGGATTTCCCCGATCCGCACATCCCCACGACCACGAGCGCGAAAGCGGTTTCAGGCTGCTTTTCCACGGTTTCTCCTCCCTCGCACCACGATAGACGCCATCGGCGGCCGCTGCAAGCCGCTGCTACCGGGGGTGTGCGACAAGAATTCTCGGCGGTAGGTCCCGCCTGCCGGGCGGGACCTAAGTGCGAGTTAGACCCCATTGCCGCTCAAGGTCCCGCCCGGCAGGCGGGACCTACCACGAGGCGATTCCCCTGCCGACTGCCAGGAAATCTTGCCGCACACTACCAGGGTGAACTGTTGATCCAAGCAACGGCAAGGTGGTAGAATATCGGGGGTGAGGGGATCGCTAGCAGTGCGATTACGTCCTACCCCACAGTGTGGTCTCATCTTGCGGAAAGGGGGTGCCGGTGGGAGTTGTGGCCAATAGCCAAACGACGGTGGTACGCACTGATCGCGGGCTCTCCATCGCCGGCATCCGGATCACGTTGTACGATGTAATGGACTACGTGACCGCCGGTTGGCCGGTCCACGTTATCCGTGATCGCCTGCAACTGTCGGAGAACCAGATCAACGATGTCATGGCGTACATCGAGGCCCACCGCGCCGAGATCGAGCGGGAGTATCAGGCTGCCCTCGAGACCGCCGAGGAGAACCGACGCTACTGGCAAGAGCGGAACCAGGAGCGGTTCGCCCGCATCGCGTCATCGCCGCCGACGCCGGAGCAAGCAGAGGTGTGGGCCAAGTTGCAGGCATGGAAAGCGAAGCAGGGCCGGCCGTGATCCAAGTCCTGGTGGACCACAACATGGAAGGTCAGGCCATCCTGCTCTGGGGGACGCTCGCCGCGGAAGGCTGGTTGGCCCTCGTGCCGTTGCAGTTGCTGACCTTCTCGGACCTTGGTTTGCTGCCCGATGCGAGCGATCGGGAGGTCTGGCGCGTGGCGCAGGGGCGAGGCATG
>Ga0172371_10003035_pt1 | contig 26258 bp, 28 predicted proteins | sample Lak12m_FD_114543 | JGI IMG/M metagenome (GOLD analysis project Ga0172371, IMG submission 114543) | Freshwater microbial communities from Kabuno Bay, South-Kivu, Congo - kab_022012_12m | ecosystem: Environmental > Aquatic > Freshwater > Lake | place: Democratic Republic of the Congo: South-Kivu... | reverse complement strand
TGCGCGTACAGGCCGAAGTTGGGCATGGCGCCGTAGAACACCGGGATGATCGTGGTGAGCAGCGCCTGCTCCACGCCGGTCGCCTCGAGCGCCACGATGGGCTTGACCGGCTTGTACGAGTAGTCCGGGTGGCCGATCTCCATCGTGTCGAAGCAGAAGGCGCGCTCGAACACGCGGAAGGCCTGCTCCCGGGAGAGGGGCAGGCCCACACCGCTCGAGAGCTGGGCGGAGTAGAGCGTGTTGACGGAGCCGTCCTTGGTCAGGATGACCTCGTGGCCCGGCTCCACGCCCATGATACGGCTGGGGCAGGCGAAGAGGTCGTAGAGGTAGTCGAGCTCGTCCTGCCCGAGCTCCGGCACCTTGGCGCGCTTCACCGCCTCGGCGACGCCGGCCTCGAGGTCGGCGCGCAGCTCCTCGGGCGTGAGGTGGACGACGTACCCGTCGCCCATCCTGGTGCGAATGGTGGCCATCAGCTCACCTCCGCCGCGGCGCCCGCGCTCTCCACGATCGCCGCCAGCTGCTCGGGCACGCCCTCCGGGAGCGGGTCCGGGACGTGCGACTCGATGATCACGCGGGCCTTGGCCAGCGCCCGCTCGTGAAGCGTACTCGACCCCATCGCCGCCCACTCGTCGCGCACGCGGCGGTCGATCAGCGCCGGCTGCGACGTGGTGCGCATGTGCGCCATCGTGTGGTCGTGGCTCAGGAAGTCGCCGAACGGCCCGATCTCGTGGATCACGTCGAGGGCGAGCGTCTCGTCGTTCACCGGGATGCCGTTGACGCACTGCTTGATGAGGCCGGCGAACTCGTCGTCCATGACGAGCTGGCCGAAGTCGAAGGTCATGCCCGACTCGATCATCCCCAGACCGTAGATCAGGTTGGCACCTGCCAACGCCGGCAACATGCCGGTCAGGGTCTTCTCGTGGCCACTTTGGGCATCGACCACCTTGGAGTCGCCCTACGCACCGGCGACCCAGCTGGGCAGCAGGTAGAAGCGCGCGATCTGGGCGACGGCCGCGCTGATCAGGCCGCACTCGGGCGAGCCCACGGAGGCGGCTGCGAGCCTGAGGTCCATGGCGGTGGTGGAGCTGCCGTACACCACCGCCGCGCCGGGCTGCGTGAGCTGGCTCAGCGTGAGCCCGGCCAGCACCTCGGCGTTGTGCGTCACCAGGGTGCCGGCCAGGGTGACCGGCGACGAGCCGCCGGCCATGGCCATGCTGAGGATGTTGACGGCGACGCCGCCGCGGGCCGCCGTCATGATGATCTCGCAGGTGTCCTTGACCAGCTTGAGCGGGCTCACCGGGCAGGTGATGAACGAGATGATGGGCCGGCGCCGCAGCGCCTCCCGGCCCCCGACGATCGCGGCTGCCATGTCGAGCAGCTTCTCCGAGAGGTAGGCGTTGCCCGAGCCCATGAAGCCGTGCTTGGAGGTGTTGGTGAACCACGCCTCCGCCTGGTGCAGCGGGGCGGTGTCCTGGGGCACGTCCATGGCGGTGATGGCGCGCTCGTACACGTCCACGTTGGGCAGGTAGTCGACGACCTTCGCCGTCATGCCGACGTCGGCCTTGGTCGGCACCCTGATCTCGCCGCTGTACGGGTCGACGACCTTGACACCCTCGCCGAAGTTGGTGAAGCCGACGCGACCCGGCTGCAGCACGATGTCGTTCTTCGGGTTGCGGCCGCACAGCGTGAGCTGCGACGGCGCCGTGCGCACGGCCTCTTCAACGAGGCGCGGGGGGATGCGCACGACGCCCTGGGCGTCGTCCACCTCGGCGCCCGCGCCGGCGAAGACCGCGCGGGCCTCTTCGTCCTCGACGAACACGCCGGTCCTGTCGAGGACCTCGAGCGTGCCGGCGTGGATGTCCTGCAGGTCGTCGCCGGTGAGGACGTCGAAGTTCACGCCCTCGCTGCGACGGCGGCCCGCGAACAGGTTCCGTCTCATAGAGCCCCCTCGTCGTTGGGTGGCCGGCAGCCCGGCCGGGAAGAGGTCAGGGGAAGAACGAGCGATTTACCCACCTGGGTGGAGACATTCTAGTGTGGCGCCCCCGGGTGTCAAGGCACGCCGCCCGGCCCGCTGCGCCCCCGGCGCGTGCCTGCCGGCGCCACCGCCAGCGGATCTGACGGCGGCCTCAGTCGCGGAGCGTGGGTCAGCCGGCGTCCACGCCGGCCGGCGCCGGCCCGTCCACGCCGGCCGCGTCGCGCACCTGGCCGATGCCGCTCTTGAGCAGCAGGCCGAACACCTTCATGGCGCGACCCATGTCGAAGCTGTCCGGCTGCAGGCCGGCCTGGATGCAGAGGCCGTCGATCACGGCGCACACCAGCTCGCCGAGCCCGACGAGCGTGTCGTTCTGCTCGACGCCCGGCACGTCACGAAGCCCGAGCCAGCCGAGGTTCTGCAGGTACCACCACCTGTAGAGACCCAGCATGCGCTCGCGCAACTCCGGCTCGCGGAAGGCGTAGGGCAGGATGTCGAAGTAGCCCGAGAAGTTGTCCGCCTCCACGACCATGTTGCGCATGCCGGCGACGGCGGCGTCGACGATTTCCTGCTGGGGGACATCCTTGGTGCTGGTCACGAGCCGCACGCACTCGTCGTGGATGTAGGCGTCCAGCACCGCCGTGACGAGCCCCGCCTTGTTGCCGAAGTTGTAGCGGATCGATGCCTTGTTGACACCCGCCTCGGCGGCCACGTTCTCCAGCGTCATGGCCTCGTAGCCGCGCTCGGTGAGGAGCTTGCGCGCGGCGGCGAGGATCTTCTGCGCGGTCTTGGGAAGGCTCGAGACCGGATCGCTGAAGGGGACCCCCACATGACCCTTGGCGGCCACGCGCCTGCGCGGCACCCCAGATGCCTGCTCGACCGGTTCGTCCACTCGCGACTCCTCTGCCATGACAACGGGAGCAAGTATCCATTCAGGTGGGTGCAGGCGCAAGCACCCGCGGCTACTATTCCTCTCCCCGCGGGTACCTTCTCGCACGATGAGCGATGAGTGGCGCATCGAGCACGACAGCCTCGGCGAGGTCCGAGTCCCGGCCGGCCGCTACTGGGGGCCGCAGACGCAGCGCGCCGTGGAGCACTTCCCCATCGGCGTGGACCGCTTCCGCTGGGGCCGCCCCGTCATCGCCGCCCTCGGCATACTGAAGCTGGCGGCGGCGCGCGCCAACGAGGAGCTGGGGCTCCTCGCCCCCGCGCGCGCGGCACTCATCGTACGCGCCGCGCAGGAGGTCGCCGAGGGCCGCTGGGATGACGAGTTCCCACTGGTCGTCTTCCAGACAGGCTCGGGCACGCAGTCCAACATGAACGCCAACGAGGTCATCGCGACGCGCGCCAATGAGCTGGCGCAGCGCGAGGGGGCGGCCGCCGGGTCGGCCGCGGGCGCGCCTGTCGCCTGGCGCCCCATCCACCCCAACGACGACGTCAATCTGGGGCAGTCGAGCAACGACACCTTCCCCGCCGTCATGCACATCGCCGCCGCAAGGGAGCTGGAGAGCTCACTGGTCCCGGCGGTCGAGCAGCTCCGGGACACGCTGCTGGCCAAGGCCGACCGCTACGACGACGTCGTCATGGTCGGCCGCACGCACCTGCAGGACGCGGTGCCGGTCACGCTCGGCCAGGTGATCGGCGGCTGGGCGGCGCAGCTGGACCAGGCCCTGGACACCGTGCACCGCGCGCTGCCGGGCCTGCACGAGCTGGCCCTCGGCGGCACCGCCGTCGGTTCCGGCCTGAACACGCACCCGCAGTTCGCGGAGCTGGCGGCTCGTCACATCGCGGACATCACGGGGCACCCGTTCCATCCGGCTCCGGACTTCTTCGCGGCGCTCTCGGCGCACGACGCGGTGGTGAACGCGAGCGCCGCGCTGCGCACCCTGGCCGGCGACCTCATGAAGATCGCCAACGACGTGCGCCTCTACGCGTCCGGACCGCGCAGCGGCATCGGCGAGCTGCGCATCCCCGAGAACGAGCCCGGCTCGTCGATCATGCCCGGCAAGGTCAACCCGACGCAGGCGGAGGCGCTCACCCAGGTCGCGGTGCGCGTGTTCGGCAACGACGCCGCCGTGGCGTTCGCCGGTTCTCAGGGCACGTTCCAGCTCAACGTGTTCAAGCCGGTGATGCTGCACGGCCTGCTGGAGTCGGCCGGGCTGCTGGCCGACGCCGTGCGCGCCTTCGACAGGTTCTGCGCGCAGGGCATCGAGCCGGACCCGGGCGTCATCCGCCGCCACCTCGAGGGTTCACTGATGCTCGTGACGGCGCTCAGCCCGCACATCGGCTACGACAAGGCCGCCGCCATCGCGCGCCGCGCCCACCTCGGCGGCCTCACGCTGCGCGAGGCCGCCCTTGCCTCCGGCCACGTCACGGCCGGCGAGTTCGACGCCTGGGTGCGCCCGGAGGACATGACGCACCCCGGCTGAGCCCGCGTCCGGCACCTCCCTCCGCACACCGCCGGCGCCGTAAGGATCGGGAGCTCAGAGGTTGACGAGGCTCGGCGGCTCGGCCTCTTCAAGCGCCGCGCGTGCGGCCAGTGCCAGCTCGCGCTCGTGCTGGCGGCCCACGGCGAACACGCGGTACAGATGCGCCTTGGCCGGGACGAACTCGAGGATGCCGCCAAGCAGCTGTTCCTCGATCGCATCGGTCGCCGGGTCGTAGACGGCGATGCGCTTGGGGCCCACGAGCGGGTTGAGCGGGCGCGGGTCCTGTGAGGCGATGTCGACCACGAACTCCAGGTCGTGCAGCTCGGGCGGCAGACGCCTCACGATCGCCGCGTGGAACTCCGCCCGCGTCATGTCGCGGGCGGCCGGCAGGGGCTGCTGCCGCTCCACGTGGTGCTCGTAGACCATGCTGTACTTCACGTGACGGTGGATGATCGACTGCCACTGCTCCGCCAGGGCGCGCTTCTCGCTCTCCAGCGGCTCGTCCAGCCAGGCCTCCACCGTGGTGAACAGCGACCACTCCGTGAGGCGCCGGTATGCGGCCTCGTCGTCCAGCGGGCTCCGGGGCAGGACGAGCGCCATGGTCGGCCGGAAGATCTCGTGCAGGTGCAGGTCGATGGCGTGGCCTATGCGGTGGAAGTACACGTTCTCGTACATGTAGAAACGAGCGTTCAAGAACGCGCGCAGGGCGCTCAACGCGCGCTTGTGGAACGTGATGCCCTCGGCGGTGCAGAAGGAGTAGTAGATGAGGCGATCGACGTCGACTGGGCCGAGTGCGACGCCGCACATGTAGGCGTCGCGGCGCACGTAGTCCATGTTGTCGACCGTCACGGCGCCCGAGAGGGCGCGATGCAGCAGGCGCACCCAGCGCGGGATGGGGCCGGCGTCGTGAGCGGGGCCGCCAGCTCCTTCCTCGGCCCGCACCAGGAAAGCGACGTGCCAGGGGTCGACCGCTTCGTCGGGGGCGAACGTCCCCGACGGGCTGCGGCGCAGCTCCGCGATGAGACCCCCGAGCTCATTGACGATGAGGTACTGCGAGACCTGCTCGTGGTCGAGGTCGAAGACGGGCAGGAAGTACTCCTCGTCACAGAAGTGGCTGAACGGACCGTGGCCGAGGTCGTGCAGCAGCCCGGCCAGCCGCAGGGTCTCTTCGACCAGCGGCAGCGAGGGCGTGCCGGGCTCGACCTCCGCCAGCGTGGGATACACCTGCCGCGCCAGTTGCCCCGCCAGGTGCATGGCGCCGAGGCTGTGCGCGAAGCGGCTGTGCTCGGCCGTGGGGAACACCCACCAGGAGCTCTGCAGCTGATGGATGCGCTTGAGCCGCTGCACCCAGGGGCTGTCGATGACGTCGGCCTCGGCGATCTCGCCGGCCCGCGACAGGGTGATCCGCAGGTACCCGTAGAGCGGGTCGGCGATGAGATGGACGTCGTCGTAAGGAAGCTTCATCGCGCCCACAGTACCGCCGCGCCCGATGGCCGACAAGCAGGGCCGGGGTGGCCGGCGCGGCGCGGCCGGCGTGCGGAGGCTCGCGCGGCGCGGTGAAGCCGGCGCCGCCCCCTTGAGGAATGTCGTAGCTCTGCCGAATGGTGTCGCATGAGGGTCCGCAACCGCACCTCGCCGGCGAAGCCCGAGTCCCAGGACACCCGGCGCCCGCGCCACGCCACGCCCCGGCCTCTCGAACCGGTGCGCCGGCTCGCCCAGCACTCCCGGTCCGGCGCCGAAGGACCGCGCGGGGCGAAGCGCCGGAGCGTGGCCCAGCGGCTCCTGTCGGTGTTCTTCCTCATGGCGACCGTACCGCTCGTCGTCTTCATCCTCGTCGACCTGCTGGAGCTTGGGAACCGTGTGTTGGGCCCCGCCGTCAGTGGCGACGCGATCACCATCGTGGTGGCGGCGGTGGCGGCGCTGTCGGTGGCCTACTTCCTGGGCCACAGGATGGCGAAGAGCATCACGGTGCCACTCGGCCGGCTCGCCGAAGCGGCCGACGAGCTCGGGCGCGGCAGCGTGCCCGCAACGCTCGCCGTGACCGGCGACGACGAGTTCGCCAGGCTGGCCGAGAGTTTCAACGCCATGGCCGGCCGCATCACCGTGACCATCTCCGACCTGAACACCAAGCTGCAGCGGCTCTCCACGGAGCTCTTCTACCTGAGCAGCCTCGGCGCCACCGTCCAGGAGGCCAGCGACCCGGCGAGCGACCTCAGGCGGCTCGCCCCCCGCCTCAGAACCCTGCTGAACAGCGAGTTCGTGTGGGTGTACCTGGTCTACGCGAGCGAGCTCAGGCTGGTCGGCTATGAGGGCGACGCGACGGCGCGCGCTCAGATCGCGGTGGAGGAGTGCGCACGCGCGGCGCTGCACCGGCACGAGCCGGTCGACGGGGGGTTCTCCAGCATGACGGGCCGGCTGACGACGGCGGCGCGGGCGGCCTGGGGGCCCGTGGCGAGCGCTATGGCGGCCCCCATCCAGCAGCAGGGCGAGAGCGTGGGCGCGATCGTCGCGGGCTCGCAGCGCCCGTACCTGTACACCGCCGACAACAAGCTCCTGCTGGCGAGCGTGACGACCCAGGTAGCCCTGCTCCTCTCCTTCTCAGAAGCGTTCGTGGAGATAGAGGACGCCTTTCTCAAGACGGTCACGGTACTGAGTGGGTCGGTGGAAGAGCAGGACCGCTACCCGCGCTCGCACCCGGACGCCCTGGCCGGCAACGCCATGGCAGTCGGCAGACTGCTGCGGCTCAGCGACCAGCAGCTGCGCCGGCTCCGCTACTGCGCTTTGCTCCACGATGTGGGCAAAGCGGCCGTGCGCGGCGCCGTGCTGGACAAAGCCGGCCCGCTCGACGCGGCGGAGCTGGAGGAGATGCGCCGGCACGCCGTCGCCGGCGAGACCCTGGTCGCCGGCATCTCGTTCCTGGCGCCGGTCGCCCCCATGGTGCGGGCCACGCACGAGCGCTGGGACGGGCGCGGGTACCCCGACGGGCTCAAGGGCGAGGCGATCCCCATCGAGGCCCGCATCGTCCTCGTGTGCGATGCCTTCGAGGCGCTCACCCACGACCGCCCGTACCGGGCCGCCATGTCGCTCCAACAGGCGCAGGACGAGCTGCGCGCCTGCGCCGGCACGCAGTTCGACCCCGCCGTCGTCGATGTGTTCGTCGGGCTGTCGGGCCTGGCCGTGTCGCGGGCCGGCCTTGAGCCCGCCGAGTCGCCGCCGGCTACGCCCGCATCTGAGCCGGCGGTGCCGCAGCCGGCGCCGGAGCCGTAAGGGCACAGACGCCGAAGCAGCAAGGGCGCGGGCCGCGCAGCGGCCCCCCACTCAGGCCGGCTGCCGCTCGCCGAGCAGGGTGGCGTAGGCGGCCTCGTGCTGGGCCACGAAGTGGTCGATGCCGAAGCGCTCCTCGACCGCCTTGCGGCACTCGGCCGGGTCGATCTCGTCGATGTGCCTCGCGGCCTCGACCATCTCGTCCACGGTGTCAACGATGAAGCCGGTGCGGCCGTGCTCCATGACCTCGGGCACCGAGCCGTGGCGCATGGCGATCACCGGCGTGCCGCAGGCCATGGACTCGATCATCACCAGCCCGAACGGCTCCGGCCACTGGATCGGGAACAGCGTGCAGCGGGCGCGCTTGTACAGCTCCATCTTGGTGTCGTGGTCGACCTCGCCGCGGAAGTGGATGCGGTCCGAGAGGTAGGGCTCGACGCGCTCGGCGTAGTAGGCGCGCTCCGGCCCCTCGTTGACCTTGCCGGCCATGATGAGCCTCGAGTCGAGGCGACGCGCCACCTCGATGGCGTTGTGCGCGCCCTTGTCCTCGGACATGCGCCCGATGAACAGGAAGAAGTCGTCCTTCTCGGCCTGGAACGGCATGTGCTCGACGTCGACGGCGTTGGGGATGGTGCCGACGAAGTGCAGGTCGGGAAAGCCGTTGCGCTGGTAGTCGGAGATGGCGATGAACGCCAGGTCGTGGCGCAGCGACGAGAGCGCCTCCACGGTGGTGGCGTCGGCCGGCCCGTGGAGCGTGGCCACCACGGGCGTGCCCAGCAGGCTGTGGACGAGCGCGCCCATGGCGCGGCTGGAGAGGCCGTCGTGGTCGTGGATGACGTCGAACTCCCGCGCGCGCTTGTAGGCCGCCAGGCTGTGGACCACCTCGAGGTGGCCGCCGTTCTCGATCTGCTCGAAGGGGGCGCGCGCGAAGATGTAGCTGAGGTCGGCCTGCGTGCGGGAGTCGCCGCTGGCGAACAGCGTCACGTCGTGGCCGTGCCTCACCAGTCCCTCGGTGAGCAGGCTCACGACGAACTCGATACCGCCGTAGCGCTGCGGCGGCAGGGGGAACCAGGGCGGGGCGATCATGCCGACACGCATGGCGGACCTCCGGTGACGTCGGGACGGGACCGCGCGGCGACGCAGCCCGGCCGCGCGCTGTCAGGGTTCTACCCGCGGGGCGGCGGGTCAACCCCGGGGTCGGCGGACCGGCGGCCGGGGCGGCCGACGCGCGGGACGAGCGGGACGGGGTAGGCTAGGGGCCATGATCGACCTGCACACCCACACCACGTTCTCGGACGGCACCCTGACCCCCACCGAGCTCATCGAAGAGGCAGCCCGCATCGGTCTGAGCGCCGCGGCCGTCACCGACCACGACACCGTGGACGGCCTGCCCGAGGCGCAGGCCGCAGGCGAGCGCCTCGGGGTGCGCGTCGTCCCCGGCGTGGAGATCAGCTGCGAGCACGAGCAAGTCACCCTGGACGTGCTCGGGTACTTCCTGGCCGGCGCGCCGAACCGGGAGCTCGAAGCAGAGCTCGCCGACCTGCGCCGCTACCGCGACCGGCGCAACGCGCTCATCCTCGAGCGCCTCGCCGCGCTCGGCTACCCGATCGGCGCGGACGACCTCGCGGCGGCGGCCGGCGGCGGCGCCGTGGGCCGGCCGCACATCGGCGAGGCCATGGTACGGCGCGGCTACGTGGACACGGTGAACGAGGCCTTCAAGCGCTTTCTCAAGCGCGGCGCGCCGGCCTGGGTGGACCGGCGGCGGCTCGCGCTCGGCCCCGCCATCCGTCTGCTGCGCGCCTCCGGCGGGCTGCCGGTGATCGCCCACCCCGGCCTCATCCGCACCGACGAGGCCGGGCTCGAGCACATCGTCCGCGAGGCCGCCCGCCTGGGCCTCGCCGGCATCGAGGTGCTGTATCCGCTGCACGACGCGGCCACGGTGGCACGCTGCGGCGCGCTCGCGGAGCGCTACGCGCTGACGCCCACCGGCGGCTCCGATTTCCACGGCACCGTCAAGCCCGACATCCGGCTCGGCGTCGCCGCCGCCGGCGAGCCGGTCCCAGACGAGCTCCTTGAGGGTCTCGACTGCCTGGCCGTGCTCGTGCATCCGGACTGACGTCCCGTATTGTCCGGATACCCCCCGGGGGGTATAGTCACGGGCGTGGAGGAGCTCATGGACAGCGACGAGGCCGGCCGCCTCATCAACAGGCTGCGGCGCGTCGAAGGGCAGTCGCGCGGCCTGCAGCGCATGATCGAAGACGGCCGTTCCTGCGAGGAGATCTTCACGCAGCTCGCGGCGACCAAGGCCGCGCTCGACCGCGTCGGGGTACTGCTCATCTCGCTGAAGATGCGCGAGTGCCTGGCCGAAGAGACCGCGGGCGAGCCCTCTGCCTCGCCGGAGGCCGTGGAGAAGGCACTCGAGGCCTTCCTCAAGTACGCGCGCTGCGTCAAGTAGCCGGCCGGCGCGCGCCCCGTCCGTCATGACCCGGCAGTCTCCATGACCCAGCCGCCCGACCCGTCACCCAGCGTCCGGCCCGGCGAGCGCGAGGCGCCGGCCGCCGCAGGCCCGCCGCCTGTCTGTCACGTCAAGGCCACGCACGGGCCGGGGCTCGACGCGGCACTGGAGCGGCTCGTCGAGCCCTTCGGCGGCTGGCGCGGCGTCGTGAGCGCCGGCGAGCGCGTAGCTGTGAAGATCAACCTGCTGCGCGGCGCGCCGCCGGAGAAGGCCGTGAGCACGCACCCCGAGACCCTCGCGGCCGTGCTGCGCGCCCTCAAGGCCGCCGGCGCGCAGCCGTTCGTGGCCGACAGCCCGGGCGGGCGCAACGGCGCCGCCAAGGTCGCCCGCGCCTACAAGGTCAGCGGACTCACCGACGTGTGCACGGCCGAGGGCGTCCCCATCATCGACATCGAGGACGACGTGGTCATGCTGGAGGCGCCGGAGGGCCGCCTGTACAGGTCGTTCCCCGTGGGCAAGGCCTTCATCGACGCCGACGCCGTCGTGCAGGTCGGCGTCCTCAAGACGCACCAGCTCATGCGCCTCACCGGCGGCGTCAAGCTGACCTACGGCTGCATCCCGGGGCTCACCAAGGCGCAGCTGCACGTGCGCGCCCACCGCCGCGAGGACTTCGCCGACATGCTCCTGGACCTGCACCTGGCCGTGCGCCCGCGCTTCACGATCATCGACGCCATCATCGCCATGGAAGGGCAGGGCCCGGGCAGCGGCAGGCCGCGGGCCCTGGACTCGCTGTTCGCGGCGCGCGACGCCGTGGCGCTCGACGCGGCGCTCGCCGACCGCGTCGGCTTCGAGCGCCGCACGCTGTGGGTGCTCGCCGCCGCCGAGCGGCGCGGCGTCGTCGACCTGCGGCGGCCGTACACCCCGCTCGGCGACCCCGTCGAGGCCGCGACCGGCTTCGTCCCCGCGGCGCGCGACACCCAGGAGAGCTCGCGCGTCCCGCCCGGCTTCCATCGCTTCGCCCGCAACCGCGTCAGCGCACGCCCCAGGCTGGTGGAGCCCGACAAGTGCACGCGCTGCCGCGACTGCGCCGCCATCTGCGGGGCGTCGGCCATCACCCTGGATCCGCTGCCGGTGTTCGACGACAAGCTGTGCGTGCGCTGTTACGCCTGCACCGAGGTGTGCCCCACGGCCGCCATCGACAGCGTGGCGCCGCGCCTGGCGAAGTTCTTCGCGCCGCGGCTCTGACCGGCCACGCCGCGCGTTCCGGGACCCGCTCGCCCCGCGGCCTACTCGCGGCTACGCAGCCTACTCGCGGCCCCGCGGCCTATTGGTGCTGCGGTGCGCGCTCCAGCAGGCTCTGCGCCCCTCCGCTGAGCAGGCTCAGGTTCTCGCCCGGCGCGGCCGTGAGCACGAGCTCGCCGCGCTCGGGGTGAGCCACGCGGAGCTCCCCGTCGCTGACCGTGGCCGGCGAGCCCTTGAGGTCGGTGCCGACCAGGACCTCGTAGCCGTCGCCGGCGGCCTTGACCTGCACGCGCAGGCCGCTCGTGGGCTCCCACCAGCTGCCCACGAACGGGTCGCTCGCGGTGCCGCCGCAGGCGGCGAGCTGAGCGGCCAGGATGCAGGCGAGCGCAGCGAGCGCGGCGGCCGCGAGCAGGCGGCGGCTCAAGCGGCCTCGCTCACGCCGGTGCGCACGCGGAACACCACGACCTCCGGCCGGCAGAAGGCGCGGAACGGCAGCAGGCTCGTGCCGACGCCGCGCGTGACGTAGAGCGGCCGGCCGCCGACGTCGTAGGCGCCCTCGGCGAAGCGCGCCCGCAGGTCGCTGAGCAGGACGCGGCGGCCGGGCAGCGGCAGGCAGATCTGGCCGCCGTGGGTATCGCCGGCGAACGTCTGGTGGAAGTCGCCCGGCGCCGTCCCCACCACCGCGTCGCCGTGGTGCGTGAGCAGCAGGCGCAGTACGCCCGGCCGACGGTCGAGACCCGCGAGGACAGCCGGCAGGTCGTCGTGGCCGCCGTCGGTGTCGTCGATGCCGGCGACCTGCACGACCCCGGCGCCGCGGGCGACCGTCGCCGTGTCGTTGACCAGCAGGCGCACGCCGCTCTGCGGGAACAGACGCCCGTCGGTGGGGCCCACGAACGGCGCCTTGCTCTCACCGTGGTCGTGGTTGCCCAGCACGGCGAACACCCCAAGCGGGGCCGCCGCCGTCAGCCGGCGGAGCTGCGCGCGCAGGGTGTCGCCGCCGTAGGCGCCGCCGAGGAAGTCGCCGGTGAGGATGACGAGGTCGGGGCGCGCCGCCAGAGCGAGGTCCACCGCTTTGCGCGTGGCGCGCAGGTTGAAGCTCGGGCGGAACCCCGCGTGGAAGTCGGAGAGCTGCGCGATCACGAGGCCGTCGAGGGCGTCGGCGACGCCCGGCGCCGCGAGCTCGCGCTCCACGCGGCGCACCCACTGCGCCTCGTGGAGCATGTACACCGCGCCGGCGGCGGCCACGACGTCGAGGGCGACCGCCGCGGCGACGAGCCGATCGAGCGCGCGGCGAGCGTCAGAGTGGCGCATCCGCCGAGCCGGGACCTCCCGCCTGCTCGCCGCCGAGGTCCATCTGCTGCCGCAGACGCTCACGCGTCTCCTCGATCTTACGGCGCAGCACCTCGGACTGGTCGGCGGCAGAGTCCTTGCCGGCGCCCAGGGCGCCCCTGACCCTGTCGACCCGGGCGCCGAGCCCGCCCTCGCCGAACAGCAGCGCGCGCGTCTCCTTGCCGCTCTTGGGGGCGACGAGCAGCCCGATGGCGACACCCGCAGCGATGCCGAACAGCAGCCCGCCGCGGCGGCCGCGCCGCGCCGCCCGCCTCTCGGCCTTCGCCGCCAGCTTCTGAGCCCTGCCTGCGCCCACGGTCACACCTCCGCTCGTGCCTCATGCCTGCACGTAGTCTACAGCCGTCGGCGCGGCCCGGCCTACAGGATGCGCGCCCCGTTGATGACGATCTCGAACGTGCAGCCAAGGAAGGCGGCGGCCCTGCGGCACATCACCATGCGCGCCAGGAAGATCTCGAAGTAGTGCATCACCTGGATGATGGCGGTGTCGATCTCCAGCTCCAGGGTGATGACGCGGCCGGCGCCGTCCACGCGCAGGTCGGAGCGCGTGGTGGCCATGTTGACGCGGTCGTGGATGTCGCCGGTGGCGGGGTCGATCTCGCGCACGCGGCTGCGGTGCACGTCCGACTTGTCGCCCAGGATCACCGCGGCGGCGAGCGGGCTCACGGCCTCGCCGTACTCCTCCTCGTGGTTGCCGATGGCGCACATGACCTCGGCGTACTCCTCCGCCGGCATCCCCAGCCGTCCCAGCACGTGCCGGCTGAAGAGCGCCGCGGCGATGCCGTGGTCGAGCCGGTTGATGCCGTTGCCCACGTCGTGCAGGTAGCCGGCGATGGCGGCCAGCTCTGCCTCGCGGGCGGGCCGCCCCAGCTGCGTCAGCACGTCGCGCGCCGTGGCCGCCACGACGCTCGCGTGTCGCGGGCCGTGCTCGGTGTAGCCCAGCACCCCGAGCTTCTCGTCGGCCTTGTCGATGAAGACCTCGACCTCGTGATCGTGACGTACGTCCTCGAGGGTCACGACCCGCTCGCCGGCCACTCAGCGCACCTCGAAGCCGTGCAAAGACTCGTCTGCGGGCACGTCCTCTACCTGGACGCGATCGACGTGGGCCGCCGGCGGCCCGACCCGGCACCAGGCCAGCATGGCGTCGACGGCCTCCGCCGGTCCCTGGGCGTGCAGGCGGACCGAGCCGTCGCGCTCGTTGCGCACCCATCCCTGCAGACGCAGGCGCTCACCCTCGCGAGCAGCGCTGGCCCGGTAGTACACACCCTGCACACGGCCGCTCACGCGCGCCGACACGGACTTCATCTGTGGCTCCTCCTCGTCCTCGGGCCCGCGGTCGGGGCTGTCGATGCGGTAGCTCCGGCGGCCGGGGCTGGGTAGAGGGCCGGCCGCCACGCTGCCACCGGCCACCACCTCGGGCTCGCCGTCGCGGAGCAGCGGCACGAACCGGCACGGTGTGTCGCGCACCTGCGTCCAACCGGCGCCCTGGCGCTCGAACACCGTGAGCACCTGGTCGCGGTGCGGCTTGCCGAGCGGGATCACCAGGCGGCCGCCGTCCCTGAGCTGCTCCAGCAGCTCGTGTGGGGCGTCCTTCGACGCCGCGGCCACCAGGACGGCGTCGAACGGGGCCTGCTCCAGCCAGCCGCGACTGCCGTCGCCGATGGCCGTGTGCGCATTGCCATAGCCCAGACGCGCGAGCACGCGCCGCGCCCGCTCCGCCAGCGGCGCGAGCAGCTCCACGGCGTACACCTCTCCCGCCACCTCCGAGAGCACCGCGGTCTGGTAGCCGCTCCCGGACCCGACCTCCAGCACCTTGCTGCGCACGTCCACCTTGAGCAGCGCGGTCATGAGCGCGACCATGTACGGCTGCGAGATGGTCTGCCCGTAGCCGATGGGCAGGGGGGTGTCGCCGTAGGCCTCGTCCTCAAGGTAGACCGGCACGAACAGGTGCCGCGGCACCGAGCGCATGGCGGCCAGGACGGCCTCGTCACGCAGCCCGCGGGCGACGAGCTGGTCGCGGACCATGCGCACACGCCGCGCGCCCATCTCGGAGGTCGGGTCGCTCATCTCTCGCCCCAGATGTTCCCGCACCGCGTCATCAGGCACGGCCGTTGTTGAGATCGCGGTACTTGGCCCGGCGCCGCGAGCGCAGGCGCCACCACACGGCGCCGGTGAACGCGGCGATGCCGTAGCCGACCGGCGCGATGAAGAGCGTCAGCAGCGTGCCGCCCAGCGCGGCCAGGTCCTCCCAGGTGCTGAGCAGGGTGAGGATATTGTCGCTGGGCACCGTGCGCGGCCGCATGAGCCCCTTGACGTACTGCGCGCACCAGGCGGCGGCGGCGCCCACGAGCAGGCCCACGACGATGCCCTGCCAGCCGAGGTGGACGGTGGCCGCGCCGGCGACCGCGCCGACGACCACCCTGTACGGCATGGTGAGGCGGCCCTGCAGGCGGTCGAGCTTGGGGATCTTGTCGAAGCTCGACTCGAAGATCGCCAGCACCACGAAGATGATGATGGCCAGCCAGTGCTGCAGGAACGAGAACGCCGGCGCCAGCCCCGGACCCCAGCCGAGACGCGAGACGATGCCGATGGTGGCGAGCGTGAGGGACGGGCGGATACCCGCGACGTTGCCGAAGCCGAGCATGCGCCCGACGGCGAACAACCACAGGGTCACGGGGAGCTCCTCATGACCGCATTGTATCCGTCAGGCCGAGGTGAGCCTCGTGCGCAGAGGGACGTGGTCGAGGTCGAAGCCGAAGTGTCGTGGGCCCAGCACCGAGAGCCCGCGCTCCGTGTCCCAGACCGGTGCGGCCGGCACGCCCACCACGGCCACGGCCGCGCCCACTGTGTGGTGCGGGTTCGTCACCGGCTCGCCGTCGAACGCCGAGAGGCAGCAGACGAGGTCGGGGCAGGTGACGTCGGGCACGCCGTCCCGCCACGACAGCAGGTTCTCGTTCTTGAACCAGAGACGGTAGCCCGCGCCGGCGTCGGCGCCCTCGCCGGCGAGCTCCGTCTCGCCCCACGTGAACCCGTCCTTCTCCTCCCAGGAGTGGGAACAGACGCGACCGCGGAAGCGCACCCCGCCGCCCGCGGCCTCTGCGACGGCCGTGGGCACATCCGCCTGGGCCGCTCGGGCCTCACGGAGCGCGCGGCCCACCGAACCGGCCCAGCCGATAGCGCCGGGGATGACGGCCTCGCGCACCCGCCGCCACGGCAGCGCGTGGTCGGCGACCCAGACGAGGTTGCGGCTGGCGACGGCCAGGGCGCGCACCAGCGCCTCCGCGCGCCCGTCGCTCGCCACCTGTGTGACCACGAGCGTGTCGCCGACCTCGTTGACCACGGCCTGCGGCGCGATGGGCAGGCCGTGCACGAAGAAGAGCGACTGCTCGAGCTCGGGGACGGCCCGCCCGACCGGGTCGGCGTCGACGACCGGCAAACCGAGCAGCGCCGCCGGCACGAAGGCATCGGCGATGCTGGTGCCGCCGAGCTCGCCGGTGAGCAAGGCGGCGATGTCCGCGCCCGCATGCTGCGCCAGGGCGCGGACGGCCAGCGCCCCAGGGTGCTCCGCCGCACGCGCGAGCCCCTCGTACACGGCCCAGTCGCCGGCCACGAGCCCGCCGACGCCGTAGGGCGTGCAGACCACGGCGTCGTCCGCGAGGTCGTCCGCGGCCGCGAGCGTCACGGCGCGGCCGGCGTCGTAGACGCGCCGCAGCTCCTCGCGGCCCTCCGCCAGCTCGCCGCCGCCGCCGCAGCCCAGCACGGTGGCGCCGACGAGGATGTCGTCGACCTCCTGCCACGTCAGCTCACGCATCGGCGCTCACTCCTCCACCTTGCGGGCCTTCCGCCGGCTGCGGATGACGGAGAACGCGATGATGGCGGCGAACACGGCCGCGGCCGCGAGGCCCGCCAGCACCAGCCCCGTCGTCCTCGACGTGCCGGACGGGGCCTCCGCCGCCACCGGCGCCGGATGTGCGAACAGGTAGCTGTCGACGTTGTACTCGGTGTAGATCACCGGACCGTCGCCGGCCGGGGACTTGACCCACCCGGTCCAAGCCGTGTCGTCGTACGCCTCCAGCCACTCCGGGTACGTGAGCGTGATGTACGGCGACTGCTCGTAGACCATCTGCTGCATGCGCCAGATGAGCTGCTTGCGCGCCTCGGGGTCGATCGTGGTCTGCTGCTCGTAGTACAGCTTGTCGTACTCGGGGTCGCTCCAGCAGATGTCGCTCCACGAGCCGATCTGCGCCTTGGTGAGCACCGACAGGATGAAGTTGGGGTCAGGGTCGCTGTACCAGTACCACAGGAAGAGGTCGTAGTCGGGCGCGTAGGTGTCGCCGGCGAAGTTGTAGATCTTGTCGGTCATGGCGCCTTCGTCGATGACCTGGTAGTCGATCTGCAGGCCGATCTTCTCGAGCCAGCCGGTGATGAGCCCGCCCACGCGCTGGTCGGTGGCCGACTGTGTGCGCGCGAAGAGGCGCAGCTTGATGGGTTTGCCGCGGTACTCGCGCACGCCGTCGCCGTCGGTGTCCTTGTAGCCGGCGGCGTCGAGGGCGGCCCCGGCCTTCGCCGGGTCATAGCTGTACTGCTCCGCCGCCGAGGCCTGCCAGTGGTAGTCGATCGGCGGCTTGTAGTAGCCGGCGCGGATGATGCTGGTCGCCGGCGTCGCGTGCCCGTAGTACCCCAGCGAGACGACCTTCTCGCGGTCGATGGCCCAGTTGAGCGCCTGGCGGAAGCGCGCGTCCTTGAGCACCGGGTTCCCCAGCGACGCCTTGCCGGCGTAACAGTTGCAGCCCATGTGGTTGAAGCCGTTGAGCACGCCGCCGATGGCGGCGAGGCTCGGGCTCTCGTCGAGCGGCGTGAACTGCGCCTGCGGGATGTCCCAGGCCACCTGGATGGCCCCGGACTTGAGGTCGGCCGTCATCGTGTCCGGGTTCTTGTAGAGGCTCCAGACGACCTCGTCGACCTTGGGCGCACCGCGCCAGTAGGCCTTGTTGGCCACGGCGCGCACGTATTCGCCGCGCTTCCACTCGACGATCCGATACGGGCCGGTGCCGATGATCGGCGGCGTGTTGGCGAAGCTCTTGGCGGCGTCGCCGGGCTTGACCTTGGACCAGATGTGCTCGGGCAGGATCCACACGACCATCCCGAGCATGTTCGCCTTGGGCTTGCTGCAGACGAAGCGCACCGTGAGGTCGTCGACGGCCTCCACCTTGTCGATGAAGTCGGTGTAGCTCGTGAAGTTGCCCATCTGGTTCTTGATGATGTACTCGAAGGTGAAGACCACGTCGGCGGAGGTGAACGGCTCGCCGTCCTGCCACTTCACGCCCTCGCGCAGGTGGAAGGTCCACACCTTGCCGTCGGCGGAGTGCTCCCAGCTGGTCGCGAGCTCGGGCACCGGCCGCAGGTCGCTGGCGCGGAAGCCGACGAGGAAGTCGTAGTTCAGATGGAACAGTTCGAGGCTGGACGTCTCGTAGCCGATGAACGGGTTGAGGTTGTCGGGCTCGGCCGTCCAGCCGACGCGCAGGACGGTCTTGCCGGACGGGGAGGGGGCCGGCGAGGCGCTCGCGAGCGCGCCGGCCGCGCCCCACACAAGGCCGGCGCCGAGCACCGCGGCGAGCGCGAGCAGCAACGCCGCGCGCAAGGGAAACGTCGTGATCCGGCCCATGTGCTCCCCTCCGTCAGTGCTGCCCGCGCGGCGCCCGCCCCGGGCGGCCGCGCCCCTCAGGACACTACACCAGGAGGGGCCGGCGGCGAGAGGGCCGCCCGCTGCGACGGTCAGACGTCGAGCTCATCCATGTCGTCGAGAAGCCTGACATCGTGAGCGGTGCCCGCAAGCGCGCGCGCCAGCCTCGCGTCGGCAGTGACGAGCCGAAGACCCCGGTCTTCCGCAAGGGCCACGTACGCCGCATCGTAGGCAGAGAGCTCCTGCTCGATCGCGATGCGCAGCGCGTCGACTTCAGCAGCTGACGGCTGTGCGCGCTCCATCGGCAGGTCGAGCAGAATCAGGAGTGCCTCCAGCGCGTCATCGACTGCGATTCGTCCGCGCCTCACAGCCTTGACCAGCCCGTTGGCGCACTCGATGTCGAAATGAGTGGCGACGACGTTGCGCGAGTGGGCGTCGGACAACAGCCCGATAGCACGTAGCGCCATCGCGTCTTCCCGCTCGTCAAGGACGAACGAGAGCGCGGCGCTGGCGTCGATGACCCAGTTATCGCTCCGGGGGACCGATCTCACCGCGCATCTCACGGATCAAGTCCGCCGCATAGCCCATGGGGTTCGGCTTCGATCGCCTCCTGATGGCGTCGAGCTTCTCGAGCCCCTCGCGCATGCGCTCAGATGGGTCCTCCCTGCCGGTGGCACGATCGAGCAGCGCGATGACCTCGGCAGACAGTGAACGGTGATGCGCGGCGGCACGCTTGCGGAGGAGCTCGTGCAGCTCGTCGGGGACGCCGCGGACGTGCAGGATGGCCATGGGTCTCTCCTCTCCTCTGCGAGAAGAGTAGCCGGGCTGGTTGCATCCTGCAACAACCTCCGGAGGAGAGTCGGAGACGGACGAGCGGTGTCGCGTCGAACGGGGCATGTGCCGATGTTCGCGCACGCGAGGCGCCGGCGCCAGATGGCGAGCGGCCCGCGACGGTGACGTTCGGCGAACGTCACCGTCGCGGGTGACAATCGGTCGGCTGACCAGGCGCGAGGGCCGGTGGGCGATGCCCGCCCAGCCGGCCGGCCGTCAGGCCTTGCCGGCGTACTCCGCGCGGCCCGACTCGTACAGGTCGCCGCCGTAGCAGTCGTTGACGACGATGGCGGGGAAGTCGACGACCTCGAGCCGCGCCACGGCCTCGGCGCCCAGCTCGGGCCAGGCGATGACCTCGTTGGCCACGATGCGCTGCGCCAGCAGGGCGCCGGCGCCGCCGGTGGCGGCGAAGTACACCGCCGGGTGCGCCTGCATCGCGGCCCGCACCTCGGCCGTCCGCAGGCCCTTGCCGATCATGCCCTTCAGGCCGTGCTCCAGCAGGAGCGGCGCGTAGGCGTCCATGCGGCCGCTGGTCGTCGGCCCGGCCGAGCCGATGACGTTGCCGGGCTTGGCCGGGCTCGGGCCCATGTAGTAGACGACGGCGCCTTCGAGCGCGAACGGCAGCTCCTCGCCGCTCTCGATGAGCGCGACCAGCCGCTTGTGGGCCGCGTCGCGCGCCTGGTAGATGACGCCGGTGATCTCCACCGCGTCACCGGCGCGCAGGTCCTTCACGGCCTCGTCCGTCAGGGGAGTCGTGACCTTCTTGCGCATGTCTCCTCCTCCCCCCTCAGAGCTCGGCCGTCTTGTGCCGCTGCGCGTGGCACTGCACGTTCACGGCCATCGGCATGCTGGCGATGTGGCACGGCATCTCCTCGATGAAGACATCGAGGGCGGTGGTCGTGCCACCCAGGCCCTGCGGCCCGATGCCGAGCGCGTTGATCCTCTGCAGCAACTCGTCCTCCATGGCGGCGACGCGCTCCTCAGGGTGCGTGCTGCCGACATCGCGGAGCAGTGCCTTCTTGGCCAGCAGGGTGACCTCGTCGATGGTGCCGCCGATGCCGACACCGATGATGACCGGCGGGCACGGGTTGGAGCCGGCCCGGCTCACGGTCTCCACGACGGCGTCGGCCATGCCGGCCCAGCCCTGCGCCGGCTTGAGCATGTGGAGCGAGCTCATATTCTCGGCGCCGCCGCCCTTGGCCATCATCGTGAGGCGGACCGTGTCGCCCGGCACGATGCTGGTGTGCAAGATGGCGGGCGTGTTGTCCTTCGTGTTGCTCCGCGCGTGGCCGGGCTCCTCGGCCACCGACTTGCGCAGGTAGCCCTCCGCGTAACCCTGGCGCACGCCCTCGTGGACGGCGGCGACGAAGTCGCCGCCCGTCAGGTGCACGTCCTGGCCCACCTCCGCGAAGATCACCGCGAAGCCGGTGTCCTGGCAGATCGGCACCCTGTCGCGGGCGGCGATGTCGGCGTTCTCCACGAGCTGACCGAGCACCTCGCGGCCCACCGGGCTCTGCTCCGTCTCGCGGGCCGCGCGAAGAGCCTCGTACACGTCCGCCGGCAGGTCGTAGTTGGCGGTGATGCAGAGGTCCTTCACCGCCGCCGTGACGACGGCGACGTCGAGCTCCCTCATTGCGCGCCGTCCTTCGGGCCGGCGTCACCGCCGTCCTTCTTCGAGGTGGCCTTGCGGATGGCCTCGGCCGCCTTGTCGGCCGCCAGCTGCACAGCGTCGGCGGCCTTCTGCGCGGCCGGCCCGATGGCGACCACGGCCTTGTCCACATACTCGCCGGCCAGGTCGACGCCGCGGTTGGCCGCGGCCTTCATGGCCTGCTTGCTCGGCGCCGGCGCGCGGTTGCCCTCGGGCATCGGGATGTAGCCGAACGCCATCTGGTCGTTCACCAGGTTGCGGGCCCGGGCGATGATGGCGGTCGCCTCGGCGACCTCCTGCTCGAAGGTGAGGTCGGTGCGCTTCGCGATGCCCTGCTCGATGGCCTTCATCGCGACCGCCGCGGCCTCGCGCGGGAAGACCTCCCAGTCGTCCATGGTCGGCATGATGTAGTCGGCACTCAGGCCCTTGTCCTCGGCGACCTTGGCGAGCTCGACCGCGGCGGCCATGCACATCTCATCGGTGATCGTCGTCGCACGCACGTCGAGCGTGCCGCGGAAGATGCCGGGGAAGCCGACCGAGTTGTTCACCTGGTTGGGGAAGTCGGACCGGCCGGTGGCGACCACCGCGGCACCGGCCTCCTTGGCGTCCCACGGCCACATCTCGGGGATGGGGTTGGCGCACACGAAGACGACGGGGTCCGCCGCCATGCCCTTGATCCACTCCGGCATGATCGTGCCGGGGCCCTGCTTGCTGAGGGCGATGCACACGTCCGCACCCTTGAGCGCCTCGGCGATGCCGCCCTGGCGCCCCTCGGCGTTGGTGATCTGGCAGTACTTCCACTTGTCGACCCACTCGTCCTTGACCGCCTCGATGTCCGAGCGCTCCTTGCCGAGGATGCCCTTGCTGTCGACGATGCGGCACTTCGCCGGGTCGGCGCCGTAGGCGAAGATCAGGCGGCTGATGGCGACGTTGGCCGCGCCCGAACCGACGAACGTGATGCTCACGTCGGCGATGTCGCGGCCCACGACCTTCAGGGCGTTGATGAGGCCGGCGAGGGTGACGCACGCCGTGCCCTGCTGGTCGTCGTGCCACACGGGGATCTCGCACTCCTCACGCAGCGTGTCGAGGATGCGGAAGCACTTGGGCTGGGAGATGTCTTCGAGGTTCACGCCGCCGAGGCCCGGCTGGACCAGCTTCACGAACTCGATGAACTTGTCCGGGTCCTTGGTGTCGACCATGAGCGGGAAGCCGTCCACGCCGCCGAGGTACTTGTAGAGCAGGCTCTTGCCCTCCATCACCGGCATGCCGGCCTTGGGGCCGATGTCGCCCATGCCGAGCACGCGCGTGCCGTCGCTGATCACGGCCACGGTGTTGGCCTTGTTGGTGTACTCGTAGACCTTCTCGGGGTCGTCCTTGATCTCGAGGCAGGGGGCGCTGACGCCGGGGGTGTACCAGATGCCGAAGTCCTGGAAGTCGCGCACGCAGCACTTCAGGGTGGTCTCGATCTTGCCCCTGTAGAACGGGTGCAGGACCTTGGCGTCCTCCATGGGCTGATAGGCCTTGGCCTTCAGTTCTTCGACCGTGGGCGTGCCGTCTGCGTTAGGCATGCGAGGACCTCCGTGTAGACCGCCCGGCGGGGCTCCGTCCACCGGGAGACAGGCGTGGATACCACATCGTGTTAACCGTATATCGGAACACGGAGGCCGACAATGAAGCCCGGCGCCCGCGCCCGGGGGTGATGCGGGCCGCCGGGGCCCGGCTGCCGCCCGCACCGCTCACGGCCGCAGCACGCGCCCCCGGCGGACGCCTCGCCACACGCTCACGAGCGCCACGGCGAGCGCGTACACAAGGCCGAAGAAGAACAGGACCCAGAGGACCGGGGCCAAGCCGCCGCGCACGCCGGCCCACACGGCTCCGGCCGTGAGGGCGGCCGCGACGACGGCCACGGCCGCCCAGGTGCCAAGGCGCCGCGACCCGTAGACGAGCAGCAGCCCTGCGGCAAGCAGCGTCGCGAACGCCGCCAGCAGCAGGGCGCCGACGACGATGACGCCGCCGGGCGTGACCATACGCGTATAGCCGGCGTCGACGATGGCCTCTCCGTGGGCGGCGCTGCGCGCCCCGAAGGTGACCGCCCAGGCGCCGACCGAGCCGTAGCCGATCATCCAGGGGAGCAGCACGAGCGCGGCGAGAAAGCGCCGCCCGGCGCCGGACGCGGGGACGGACGCAGGCTGCGACGTCACATCATCGGCGGGGGCCGCGGGCTCGCCCCCGGCCGGTGCGTCCGCGCCGGCGTCCTGCGTCTGGTCGAGCGGGTCGGTCTCGTCCATCATGCACCCAGTGTAGAGTCTCCGGCCTCGGCCTGCAGCGAGGCCGTCTGTCGTCGCAGGAGGGCCCGGTGGAAGACCCACTCCTCATGGCAGCCAGCGCCCTGGCCGGGGCCGGCCGCGTGGTCGTGTACACCGGCGCCGGCGTGAGCAAGGAGTCGGGCATCCCCACCTTCCGCGACGCCGAGACCGGCCTGTGGGCGAAGTACGACCCGATGGCGCTGGCCACCGAGGAGGCCTACCTGCGGCAGCCGGAGTTCGTCTGGGACTGGTACGAGCACCGCTTCGGCATCGTCGCCTCCGCCGCGCCGAACCCCGGCCACCTCGCGATCGCCGAGCTCGAGACCCTGCTGCCGCGCGTGACGGTGGTGACCCAGAACGTCGACGGCCTGCACCGGCGCGCCGGCTCGACGCACGTGATCGAGCTTCACGGCACCATGCACGCCTTCCGCTGCATGTCGGGGAAGCACCACGGCTACACGCGCGAGTACCTGAGCGGGCAGACGCAGAAGCCCCCGCGCTGCCCCGACGGCGACCTCATTCGGCCCGAGGTCGTTTGGTTCGGCGAAGAGCTGCCGAAAGGTGCCCTGCAGGAGGCACAGCAACTGGCCGCGCGCTGCGACGTCGTGCTCGTGGCCGGCACGTCGGGGGTCGTGTACCCGGCCGCGACGGTGCCGATCATCGCACGGCGGGCCGGCGCGGTCCTGATCGACGTGAACCCGGACCGCGACGAGCTGGCCGCGATCGCCGACGTGTACCTGCGCGGGGCCGGCGGCGAGGTGCTGCCCGAGCTGGTCGCCGCGGTGAAGGCCCAGCTGCACGACTGATCGCGCACCGGGGGCGACGCGCAGCCGGCGGGCGCGGCTACTGCTCCGGCGCGCCCGGCTTGAGGCCCTGGCCGGCGCGGCGCGCCACCTCGGCCGCGCGCCGCGCCCGCGTCTCGGGCCGCACGGCGCGCACCACCCAGCGCACGTAGTCGCGCCGCTGGCTCACGGTGAACGCGGCGAGGTTCGCCGCGGCGCCGGGCACCGCGTCCAGCGCCGCCTGCAGGTCGTCGGGGATGACGTCGTACTCCTCCGGCGTGTCCAGCTGGTCCCACGCGCCGGAGCGCCTGGCCGCCTCAACGGCCGCCAGACCCGCCGGCGCCATCTTGCCCTCGCGGGTCAGCCGCTCCACACGTGCCTTGTTGGACGGCGCCCACGTGCCGCCCGGCCTGCGCGGGCTGAAGCGCAGGGCGTGCTCGCGGTCCCCGAGCGTGTACAGGCGGCTGTCGATCCAGCCGAAGCACAGCGCCTCCTCCACCGCCTCGTCCAGCGTGAGGTGTGGCTCCGGCACGTGCTTCTTCAGCAGGCGCAGCCAGACCTCGCTGCGGTCGGCGTGATGCTGCTCGAGCCAGGCGCGCCACGCCGCGCGGTCGGGGGCGAAGAAGGTCTCGGAGGGCGGTCCGGCCACGGCGCAGGGAGCCCGGCTGACCCGGCGTCTAGCGCTGGAACGCCGAGAGGTCGGCCGCCAGGCCAAGCTCGGCGTAGCGCTGCGCGCGCAGCTCGTAGCGGCCGGTGAGCTCCTCGCGCGGCCCCAGGTCGTCGTCGGTGACCTCGCGCACCACCCTGGCCGGCGAACCGAGGATGAGGCTGCGCGGCGGGAACTTCTTCCCCTGGGTGACCAGGGAGTTGGCGCCCACGATGCTCTCGTCGCCGATCTCGCAGCCGTTGAGCAGCACGCTGTTCATGCCGATGAGACAGCGCTCGCCGATGGTGGCGCCGTGCACGATGACGCCGTGGCCGACCAGGGTGTCGCGACCGATGAGGAGCGGGAAGCCGAGGTCGGTGTGCGCCACGGAGTTGTCCTGGAAGCTCACGTAGTCCGCGAGCTCGATGACCTCGACGTCGCCGCGCAGCACCGCCCCCGGCCACACGTTGGCGCCGTCGCGCAGCACGACGCTGCCGATGATGGTCGCATCGGGGTGGACGTACGCAGTGGGACTGAAGACGGGTATCTTGTCGCCGAACGCAGAGATGGACATGGACCCAGTCTACCGGAGGACCACATGAAGTTCGTGCACGTCGCGACCCGAACCAAACACCTCGATGCGGCGATCGCCTTCTACGAGGCGCTCGGCATGAAGGAGAGCCGGCGCTCCCAGCTGGAGAAGGGCCGGGCCACGCTCGCCTACGTCTCGCCGCCCGAGGGCAACTTCGACATCGAGCTCGTTTACAACTGGGGCAAGGACGACGGCTACGAGGGCGGTGAACGCTTCGGCCACTTCGCCTTCGAGCTGGAGGACATTGACGCCGTGCTGCCGGGCATCATCGCGGCCGGCGGCACCGTCGTGCGCGAGCCGTACCTGCTCGAGGGGACGGGCCCGCGCATCGCCTTCGTCGCCGACCCCGACGGAAACTGGGTCGAGCTGATCCAGCGCTCGGGTTGGTGAGATGCGGCGGGGCGGGGCGGCCCTGCGGCCGCCCAGCCGCCCGCCGGGCTTGCCGGCCGGACCGGCCCAGACCGCCTCAGCCGAAGCGCGGCTGGAAGGTCCGGCTCCAGCCCATGCGCCCGGCCGAGAAGGCGCGCGGCGAAGCGATCAGGCAGAGGATGCCGAGGAGCACGTAGTAGGAGAGGTCCAGGTTGGTGGAAGTCCCCAGCGTGGCCGCGGCGAGCTCGTAGAGGCTGCCGGCGCCGGCGAGCAGCGCCACGAGCGCCCAGGCGGCGCGGTGCGGCATGGGCGTGAGCTCCAGCAGAAGCGCTGCCAGCAGCAGCGCCGGCGGGAACAGCAGCAGCGGCAGGGTGGCCAGATCCCCGGGGCCGGAGCCGGCCGGGTCGGCTGAGGGGGCCTTCACCGCAGAGACCGTCTGATACACCATCCAGGCGATGCCGGCGGCGAGGAACAGGATCACGACGAGCCTGCCGATGAACTGGCGGTCGTGGCGAGTCATGGACGGCAGGCGGCGGTTCCAGGCCCGCGAGCGCTTCCACGCGCGCACGATGATCACGACGCCGACGACCACGAACACCGGCAACAGCACCCAGGGGTAGGCGGTGAACCACGGAAACCACGAGAACGGCGGCCACGTCTGCTCGCGCAGCGTGAACTGCGTGGCCCCGTCC
>Ga0172371_10003034_pt1 | contig 26265 bp, 23 predicted proteins | sample Lak12m_FD_114543 | JGI IMG/M metagenome (GOLD analysis project Ga0172371, IMG submission 114543) | Freshwater microbial communities from Kabuno Bay, South-Kivu, Congo - kab_022012_12m | ecosystem: Environmental > Aquatic > Freshwater > Lake | place: Democratic Republic of the Congo: South-Kivu... | reverse complement strand
CGTCCCCGCGCCTCGCATGACTGAATTGTGAGTATTTCCACTTGCTTCAGAGTGCGGACCTCCCTTTTGATTCATTCGTCAAGACGAGACTCCAAGTCCTTGGAGCAGATTCAGGATCGCCCAAGATCACCCGCAGTCCTGATACAAACTTGATTCATTTTCCCCTTGCTAAGAAATAGATCAAAATGGGAGGTAGGGTCCGGGAAAATTTTTTCAACCCGGCCTCCTACAGATGAAGCCGCGGGACGTTCGCGGATTGAGCTGTAGCCTCGAGTGAAGGACGAGGTCCGATGGGACTTGTGCGCGGGGGTAAGCCGAATGACGAGGGGGTGCTTGAGTTCTCGATTATTGAGAGCGAATTTCGCGAGGAGTAGCTTCCGCGGATACCTGAGTTAACATTGAGGTAATTTTCAAGGGAATAAATCGTCTGATCAAAAATCATTGGCCTCAATGCATTATTTTATAATTTAATTATTGACAACTCTGGACCCGTGTGATATCCACGCCCCGTGAATTATTGATTGGGTTTGGTTACAGGAGTTTCAAGTGTTCGGAAAAGTCATACAATTGAAGAGGAATGCCTCGGGCGCTGTTCGCAAAGAGGAGCTCGCTCAAGGGATAGAATCCCAATTTGACTCCGAAATTCTTGACCAGGGCCGATCGCTTGAGGACGATTCGCGAATTTCGCATATTAACTTCGGCAGAGAATCGTACTTCGGCCTCGTCACCGAACCCTCCGGAAAGAGCCTCAACGTCCACGTCACTCTCGACCCCGAGACCAAAGTCCTCACCAGGGCCACCTGCGGTTGTTTCAGGTCCTGTACCCGAACCTATTGCCGGCACATCGTATCATTCGCTCGCTATATCCTGCGTCCCGACCCGGAGAGTGGCCGGCTCCGCTCCCTGGGTGAGGATTTTGAAGACAGCTTCTGGAACGAAATAAGCTGGTACGGCTTCCGCAATTTCGGGGACTCGCTCATGGGCTTCAAGTGTGAAGTCAACCACACAGGGGGGGGGCTTCGGATCGTCTTCAGCGATCGCAACGGAACCGAGATCCTCGCCTTGATGCCCGGCGAGCGGCTCGTGGACGAATTCATGCACGAGTTCTTCGATATCGTGCGCCGCGACATCGACCCAGCACTCTACCGGAGAATGTACGGGCGCAAGCTCAAAGACCCGAACGTGCCTTCGTTGCGACGGCGCCCGTGGCAGTATTCCGAACAGGAAGAGGCCATAAACCGGAGAGGAATCAAATCAGGGCGCCAGCACCTGGAAGACAGCATCTGGCACCGGGTGGCAAAGGTGGGATTTCTCGTCGCCGGGCGCAGCGGAGGAACGTTCCAGTTTCGATTCCTGGAGCACAAATCCGAACTTACGGTCGAGGGAATCGACGAATCCGAAAACGTGGTCCTGCGACTCGTGCCCCCCAGAGGCCACATCGGCGTCATCATCGAAACCGCGGAGAAGAAGGGCGTCGTCGGAAACGATCTCCTGATCCATTCCCAGGCTTTGAGCACCGGGTACCGGATCGACCTCACCGAATCGTCATCCCTATGCGTTACCCCGGTGGTGGAGAATCCCGATCCTGACGCGGACCCGGCCGAGGCCTATCTGGACCGCACCGAGCTCGACCACCTGCAGTTCGGCTCGTACTATTACTTTCCCGAGTGGGGATTTTTCAGAATCGCAGCCAGTGTGGGAAGCCTTCCCGACGAGTACTTCTCGCCGCAAAAGAAGACCTTCGTGGCGCCCGAGGAGATCACCACGTTCCTCGGGAACTGCGGAGATCTCATCAGAGCCGAGGCCGGCATCTTTGCCGACGAATCGATCCTCGGGCGGAAGACCGTCGAAAAGTACGAACGGGTCGTCGTCGAGCACGAGGAATTCCACCCCGAAGGGGTGAAGATCAGGATCAGTTATGATTTCGGCGGATTCAAGATTCCCGCGAAAGACATCTTTGCAGCGCGCAAGGAAGGAAAGAGATTTCTCGTTTTTGGAGACACCTGGGTAGACACCGGGTCTCGGGATTTCGCGTGGATCGACGGACTCGATGACTCCGCGCTGACAGAAGACGACACCGTCACCATCGGACGTGCCGACTATCTGCGGTTTCTGGCCCTCCACGACCGTCTCGACAAAAAATTCGCATCGCCGAAGCTGAAGGGCTGGTTTCAGGCTCTCGAATTACTCAAACCGCCGGGGCGGCTTCCATCGCTCGCGGGCATGAAGGGGAAGCTCCGCGGGTACCAGAGAAACGGCTTCGGCTGGCTCTGGTTCCTCTATGAAAACCGATTCTCCGGATTGCTGTGCGACGACATGGGTCTCGGCAAGACCCACGAGATCATGGCCCTCATGACGGCCATCCTGCACCGCACATCCACCCCTCCCAGCGACCTCCGGTTTCTCGTGATCTGCCCCACCACGGTCCTCAGCCACTGGAAGGACAAGGTGATGGATTTCTGCCCATACCTCGATCCGTACGTGTATCACGGGACTGACCGGCAATTTCACGAAGCGTTCGACGAGCACCTGTTAATCGTCACGTCGTACGGGATCGCCCTCCGGGACATCGAGATGCTCTCCGAATACCGGTTCGAGTTGATCGTGCTCGACGAAATCCAAGCGGTGAAGAACAAGGCCACGAAGACCTATGCCGCGGTAAAGGCCCTGGAATCGCGTTGTACCATTGGCCTCACCGGAACGCCCATCGAGAACAGTGTCATGGACCTCAAGGCCCTTTTCGACATCATTCTGCCGGGATACCTGATGTCGGATTCCTTGTTCGAGGGCCATTTCCGCACCCCCATCGAGGAAGGGGGAGACTCGCGGACGCGTGAAAGACTTGCCCGGATGATTCATCCCTTTACCCTCAGGCGAAAGAAAGATCAGGTTCTCAAGGAATTGCCGCCCAAGATCGAGGATATTCGGCGCTGTGAGCTTAGCGACGACCAGATCCGCTTCTACCGCGACGTCGTCGAGAACCAGGGGCTTCGGCTGGTCCGGACGCTCAAGGATCCCGATCAGAAGGTCCCGTACATGCACGTCTTCGCGGTGCTGAATTATCTGAAGCAGATCTGCAATCACCCCGCGCTCCTGGAAGGTGAAAATCGGGATTACACCAAGTATCACTCCGGAAAGTGGGACCTGTTTGTGGAGCTCCTCGAGGAGAGTCTCGGATCGGGTCAGAAGGTTGTGGTTTTCAGTCAGTTCGTGAAAATGTTGGAGTTGATCGAGGCTTTCCTCAGGGAAAAGAACATCGAATTCGCCACCATCAAAGGCCACACGAGGAAGCGAGCGGAAGCAGTGAATCGCTTCAATCGCGACCCGGACTGCATGGTCTTCACCGCGTCATTGAGAGCCTCCGGCCTTGGCATAGATCTAACCGGCGGTTCGGTGGTAATCCACTATGATCGGTGGTGGAATTCCGCACGGGAAGAACAGGCCACAGACCGGGTTCACCGGATCGGGCAGAGGCGAGGTGTGCAGGTCTTCAAGCTCATTACGGAAAACACCCTCGAAGAGAAGATCGACAGCATCATTACCAAGAAGCGACGCCTGATGGAATCGGTAGTCAAACAGGACGACCAGTCGCTGCTCAAGCAATTCTCCAGGGAAGATCTCATCGAGTTAATTACGTATTGAGAGGCCATCATAGTGCCGCTCATTGAAATTCGCGGCACTCTTCACATACGGGAAAGCCAGTGAGCCTTCGTCGAATTTGAGCAAGATCCCTACGTGGCGACCGTACACAACGTGTCGGAATCTCATGGTTATGGCCGACTGATAATGGAGCGCGTTTGTCCAAAAGGACGGTAGTGCTTCCTCGATATGCTGGTTGAAGCCTTCCGCTATTTGCTGTGCGCTCCACTATAATGCTATAGTGTCACGCGTTGAGAACTGCGGAAATGCTCAGCGACCGATTACCGTCTGTTTGTAGCGGGCCTGCGGAAACTGTCTCAGAATTCAGTTTCGAGTCCAAATCGGGGCACGATCCGGAGCCAACGAGTAGCGGGGTGGCCCGGACGTTTAACGTCCGGGCCACCCACAGCCAAGTTGGTTGATTCTCGTAGCACGATTTCCATTCAATCGGAGGTTTTGAGACAGTATCTCCCTGCCGGCCCGCCCTATTTCACCGGTTAGACAGCGCATTGGTATGGGTCGAGCCATTCCCGCGGACAGCGTATAGAATCTCTCACCGTCACTTCAACGATGAAACGTGGGCCATGGGAAGGCCCAGCCACATTCCTCGGCGCTGCCCTCTGGCTTCATCCTCGAGCCGCTTATAGGTCGCGTACGTCACGTGAACGTAATCCCTCGTGACGAATCCCAGGCCCTCTCTGATCATTTCTCCGTTGAGATCGACAGGCCGGTTCGATTCATCCTCCAAGAAAATGTATCCGAGGAGGCGCTTCTTGTCGTCCCGGCGGTCATATTTCCTCACCCAGACTTGTGCTTCGCGATCCTTCAGGAGCGATTCCACGTACCCGCGAGACTTCTCCCAGAGGCCGTGGTCTCGAATGTGACAGAGGACCTGGGACGATAGATGACTGAGCCGTATGCGGTTCCGGGGCGATCCCACGCCGAGCAACCGGATGGTGACCACTTCTCGGCGTTCGAGCATCTTGACTTTCAGTACGTTCGGCGTCTCCACGCTCAGCACCCGGCAGTGACCGTAGAGCTCGTGCCTTGGGCTTGTGAGCACTTCCGCCCGGCACCAGGAGGTCGCCAGAAGGAGGACGCCCGTAAGAAACAGTGCGTAACCGGATCGAAACATTCGTCAATCTCCGGAAACATCGACCGATTCTTGAGCGATTCTTGTGGGGAGGGAATTTCCGATGAGAGTGCGTTGCACAGAATCCCGGCATCGCGTGTGCCGTCAGTCAGGGAAATTTCCGGCGCCACTCCCTCCCGGCGCTCGTTCTTTCGCGTAACGTAATTGCCCGAACAAGCTCGTCGTGCTATTTTTTTCTCCGAACGGCTTCCTTCAGGGCCTTGGCTGCGGTGAATCGAGGGACCCGCATTGCCGGGATCGTCATGGTCTTGCCGGTTCGTGGATTCACTCCCTTGCGAGCATTTAGGTCGAGGACTCGGAAGGTACCAAGCGCGGCAATGCGGATCCGTCCACTGTCGTTCTTAAGCGAGGAATGAACGGCTTTCACGAGCGCGTCAAGAACGTTGGCGGCATCCTTCCTACTGATTTCGGCACGTTGAGAAATCAGGGCCACGATTTCGGGTTTTGTCATCGATGGATCTCCTCCTTTGTCGCTTTGCATCGGGACCGATGCACTTCCACCCTCCTCCATCGAGCGGAGCACACGGCGCCCCTTCAAGGGTCCGGCCGCGTGCGCGGTTTCTGTTGTATCGGGTTAGTCCGAAGGGCGTGGTTCCGAACGGTGCAAGAGTCGAACCACCGGAGCCGTGGAAGCCGGCAGGCCTTTCTGCAAGCGGTTCAAACCGAGAGCGATGAGGTGGCACACTGTTTGCCGTGGCTGCGAGCGCGTTAACGAGGATGACATTTCGCGTCAAGTTTCTTGACGAGCGCGCCGCGAGGGGCGAAGCTGTTGCGCGGTCCGAATGAACGTGCTATACAGCCACGGAACGTCTTGAATTCTGTCCGTTTGGGCTCCCTGGGACAGAGGAGACCGGGCGGGGAGATCGACGAATCTCCTTCCGTGAGGTGGGAGGAACGAGGCCCATGGACAAGATCGTCATCAGAGGGGGTGTAAGCCTCAAAGGGTGTGTGGAAGTGAGCGGCGCAAAGAACGCCGCGTTGCCCCTCATGTGCGCCTCACTCCTGACACGGGATGAAATGATATTCCACCGGGTTCCGGCCCTCAGGGACATCATGACCACCAAACAGCTCCTGTTGCAGTTGGGAGCTCAACTGGACGATTTCACGCCGGGCACCCTGAGAATCAAGGCGCGGGAAGTCACCGACCACACTGCCCCGTACGAGCTCGTGAAGACCATGCGGGCCTCGGTCATGGTCCTCGGTCCGCTCATGGCCCGCGAAGGGTGCGCCAACGTCAGCTTGCCGGGCGGTTGCGCCATCGGAGCTCGTCCCATCGATCAGCATCTCAAGGGCCTTGAGGCCATGGGCGCGACGGTGGAGCTCGAAAACGGGTACATCCAGGCGCGGGCAAAACGACTGAGAGGCGCGGAGCTCAGCTTCGACCTGAAGACCGTCACCGGTACGGAAAACCTTATCATGGCGGCTTCACTGGCGAAAGGCACTACGGTGCTCCGCAACTGCGCGGGAGAACCGGAAGTCATCGAGCTTGCCCACGTGATCAACCGGATGGGAGGCTCGGTGGAAGGCGCGGGGACCGAAACCATCATCATCGAAGGCAGGGACCGACTCAGCGGCATTGTTCACGAGGTCATGCCCGATCGAATCGAGGCGGGGACGCACCTGATCGCAGGAGCCATCACCAGGGGTGACGTGACCGTGCAGGGATGTGTGCCCGGCCACCTGATTTCACTCCTGGAACGGCTCTCGGAAGCGGGTCTGAAGATCGAGGTGGGTGAATCACACGTGAGGGTGGCATCCAATGGCAGGGTAAAGAGTCAAGGCGTGGCGACCGACCCGTACCCGGGGTTCGCCACGGATTTCCAGGCCCAGTACATGGCCCTGATGGCCTTGGCCGACTCACGGTGCGACATCACGGAGAACGTGTTCGAGAACCGCTTCATGCACGTTCAAGAGCTCGTGCGCATGGGAGCCCGCATCCGCGTGGCCGGCCGAACGGCCATGGTCGAGGGCGTGCGCAAGCTCTCCGGTGCTCACGTGCAGGCCACGGACCTCCGGGCCAGCGCTTCGCTCATCCTGGCGGGTCTTGCAGCCGAAGGCATCACGGAGGTCCACAGGGTCTATCATCTGGATCGGGGATACGAGAGGATCGAAGCGAAACTCGCCGACCTCGGAGCGCAGATAGTCCGGGAAAAGGACGAGATGCTCTGATACGAGGGATGAAAATTCAAGAGCGAACGATTGAGCCGGTGCACTTGGGAAGACCATGAGAAACGTTGAAATCAAGCGAACCACGTCGGAAACCGATGTCTTCGTCAAGCTGGAACTGGACGGCAGCGGCCGCGCGTCCATCTCGACGGGGATCGGTTTTTTCGATCACATGCTCGACCACGTCGCACGTCACGGCCTCTTCGACCTCGAGGTCGCGGCCACCGGTGATGTCCAGGTAGATCACCATCACACGGTGGAGGACGTAGGGCTCTGCGTAGGAGACGCATTCCGTACGGCCCTTGCCGCGAAGGCGGGGATACGGCGGTACGGGTTCGCTTCCGTTCCCATGGACGAGGCCCTCGCATCGGTCACACTGGACCTTTCCGGGCGGCCTTTGCTGATATTCTCCAACCCATTGGCCGATCGCTGGGCCGGGACCTTTGCGCTGGATCTGGTCGCGGTGTTTCTCCAGGCACTTGCGGACCGGGCCGGCATCACGCTGCATGCGGCGGTCACGTCCGCGACCAATCCCCATCATGCGGCGGAGGCCGTGTTCAAGGCATTGGGACGGGCGCTGCGCGACGCCGTGGCGGTTGACCCGAGAGTGGAAGGCGTGCCGTCAACCAAGGGAGTATTGGAATAGTGCCGGCCAGCGGTATCGGTGAGGTGTCTCGATGATCGTTGTCGTCGATTACGGCATGGGCAATTTGCGCAGTGTGCAGAAGGGCTTCGAGAAGGTCGGGAAGCGAGCGGTGGTATCCCGAGACGCGGCTGCGGTGAGGAATGCCGAACGACTGGTGCTGCCGGGTGTGGGCGCGTTTCCCGAATGCATGAAGAACCTCGCGCGATTCGACCTTATTGATCCCATTCTGGAATTCATGGCATCGGGTCGCCCGTTCCTCGGAATCTGTCTTGGGTTGCAGCTCCTGTTCGATGAATCGGAGGAATTCGGCATCCACGAAGGTCTCAAGGTTGTGCCGGGAACTGTGAAGGTGTTCGACCGGGGAATGGGACTCAAGATCCCCCACATGGGTTGGAACGAGGTATTCTTTCGAAAGGAAGCGCCCATCTTTCGCGGAATCGAGGATGGCTCCTACTTTTATTTCGTCCACTCGTTCTATGTTGCGCCCCAAAACCCGGACGACATCGCGGCAGAGACCGACTACGGCATTCGGTTCACCTGCGCAATCGCCCGGGGAAACATCTTTGCCGTACAGTTCCACCCGGAAAAAAGTCAGAAGAACGGGCTGAAGATCCTCGAGAACTTCGCCAATCTTCCAGTCTGAAAAAGCTCCGGCGGTCATCCCGAGTATGAACAGAAATCTAACTGTCTTATCCCACGAGATCCGTCGAATCATCATCGAGGAATCCAAGCGGGCCAACGTCGGTCACATCGGATCCGCTCTGTCGGTGGCAGAGATCATCGCGGCGCTCTTCGACGGGGCTTTGCACAAGCCCGGAACCGACGATCCGGATCGGGACCGGTTCATCCTGTCGAAGGGGCACGCGGCTTTGGCGCTGTACGCTGCACTCCATGTTAAGGGTATTCTCGATCTGGACCGGTTGCGGACGTATTGCTGTGACGGCAGTCTCCTCGGAGTTCATCCCGAACATCTTCTGGACGGCGTGGATTTCTCGACCGGCTCGCTCGGTCATGGCCTTTCCATCGGCGCGGGCGCGGCGCTGGCCGCGCGTCTGAACGAGGCCGATTACCGGTGTGTCGTGCTGGTGAGCGACGCGGAGTGCAACGAGGGGTCTCTGTGGGAAACCGTGATGTTTGCGGCACACCACCGGTTGTCCAACCTCGTTGCCATCATCGACAACAACGGCCAGCAGGCGATGGGAAAGACGAAGGATGTGATCGACCTCAACCCCTTGGGTGACAAATGGCGAGCGTTCGGCTGGGACGTTCACGACGTTGATGGGCACGATCCCGGAATGATGGCGCAGACCCTGGCCTCGCTGGACACGCGAACAGGGCCGCCCCACGTTCTCGTTGCAGAGACGGTCTGCGGCAAAGGTGTCTCGTTCATGGAGGGGAAGGTGGAATGGCATTACCTTCCCTTGTCGGAAGATCAATATTCCGTAGCCCTCGACGAACTGGAGGCCGCGCGCAGATGAGAAAGGCATTCTGCCGAACCCTTACGAAAATTGCGGCCACAGACCCGCGCGTGATGCTCCTGACCGCGGATCTGGGATTCATGGTTCTGGAACCCTTTGCCGATGCCCATCCCTCGCGGTTTCTCAACGTAGGTGTGGCTGAAGCCAACATGATCGGCCTCGCCACGGGACTCGCAGCCGGCGGGTTTGTCCCCTTCGTGTACTCCATCGCGACCTTCGCGACCATGCGGGGGTACGAGCAGATTCGGAACGGCCCTATTCTCCACAACGTGCCGGTTCGAATCGTCGGTGTAGGAGGCGGTTTCGAGTACGGTCACGGCGGATTCACGCACCACGCGCTCGAGGACCTGGGCATTGCACGAATTCAGCCGGGTCTGACCGTCATAGCGCCGGCCGATCACGTTCAGGCCGCCGAGGCCATCCGCTCCACGTATGCCATGCCGGGCCCGATCTACTATCGGATCGGCAAGAGGGACGATTACGTCCTTCCCGGGCTCGATGGTCGCTTCAGGCTCGGGCGTCTCGAGACGGTCGGCCAAGGAAACGACATCGTCGTGATCTCCATAGGGAGTATCTCCGCGGAGGCGAGCGCCGCCGTGCAACGCCTTTCGGCGAAGGGCGTGGACGCGACCCTGGCCGTGGTCTCGTCCCTGAGGCCCGCGCCGGTTGATGACCTGCGCTCCCTGTTGGATCGGTTTGCGTGTGCGATCACCGTCGAGGAGCACTACATCGACGGCGGCCTCGGTTCGCTCGTGTGCGAAGTCGCCGCGGAGATGGGGAGCGGTTGCCGGGTCATCCGCTGCGGTGTCAAAGGGATGCCGTCATTCTGCGGAGGGGAAACCTGCCTGCGCGAAGCGCAAGGACTGTCGAGCGACGGCATTTTCAACTCGGCGCTGAAAGCGCTCGGGGAGCTGGGATCATGAGTCAGGTGGTAACCATTTACTTGCGCGTGGGGCGTACACAAGGAGGCCTTGCAGTCGCCGGGAGCTCTGCCTTCAAAATCCCCCCTAACCCCCCTTTATTAAGGGGGGTATCGCGCCCTGCCTTTTTACCCCCCTTTTCAAAGGGGGGGCAGGGGAGCTTTCATGCGCAATGTGACTGAATGCTTAGGTCAGAGGCCACGCGTCTCGGTTGTGCTGCCGGTCTACCGTCAGGCGGACCACATCGAAGAGATCGTGAAGGAGTACTTGGCCGCTCTGGATCACTTCAAACATTCCGTCGAAATTCTCCTCGTGGTGAACTCCAAAGGAGACGGGTCGCTGGAATGCTGCAAGAGGATCGAGGAGAACAACGATTTCGTGCGGGTTTTTTACAACGAGCAACCGGGGTGGGGCCTTGCCGTTCGCACCGGTCTGTCCGCGGCTCGCGGAGAGACTCTCTGTTATACGAATTCCGCTCGAACCAGCGCACATGTCCTCGCGGTCCACATCATGCTCGCGGTTACCAACCCCGACCAGATGATCAAGGCGAACCGGAGACTGAGACATCCCCTGGTCCGGAGGATCGGATCGGTTCTCTACAACGTGGAGTGCCGGAATCTCTACGATCTGCCGGTATGGGACATCAACGGCACGCCCAAGGCATTCAGCCGGGAGATCTGTGATCGCCTGAATTTGCAGGAGGATGGGGATCTGATCGACCTGGAATTCATCCTCAGATGTAAACAGCTTGACATACAGATCATCGAGGTGCCCATCGTCTCGGAGATCCGTCACGGAGGAGAATCCACCACGAATTTCATCTCCGCGTACAAGATGTATTGGGGCGCGTACAAAATGAGACGTATCCTGAACGGCAACCGGCCGTGCGATCGAGGTCCCGAGCGTCGATGACCGCACTGCGCGATGCGGATCGCGAAGCCCTCCGGGCCGCTCACGACCTGGAATATCGAGACCCGGCCGACGTCATCGCATACCCAGGGGATCTTGCCGACATCGACCCTCGGCTGCTCGTTCATGAAATCAGCGGGGACTGGTGGGAGATCCTCGGCGAACGTGGCGTCACGCTGCTCGTGTCACGGGAATACGAGCACCTGTTGATTTCCCTCAGCGTGGACGAAGCCGGCGCGGCGGTCATCGGCATGATGAAAATGCCCCACCCTTCCGGTATTGCGATGGATCTGCGACGAGGGGTTGTGCATGTGGCCTGCACGCGAAACCCCAACCGCATCCTCGATCTGGCGCCGGTTCAAGGGCTCATGCCTCGTTCGGACATCCGCGGTATTGAGGTGGACCGCAAGCCTCTCGTTCCCGTGGCCGCGAGATTCCTGCCCGGCTGCTTCTACATCCACGACCTGGCTATGGTGGCAGGAGAGCTGCACGGGAATTCCGTGGGACAGAACGCGGTGGTCAGGATATCGGACTCGGGGAATTATCCCCGGGTCTGGTGGCCCCGGTGCATCGAAACTGAGAATGGCCCGATCTTTGGACAGAATCATCTGCAGCTCAATTCCATCGCCGCGGGTGATTCGTTGGAGGATTCGTTCTTTTCCGCGTCCACCGAAGAAATCACGGCCGTTCGGCCGGGAGACCCGAGCTTTCCCGTTGACCGCCGTGGCGTGGTCTTTTCCGGTCGGACACGGGAACCGATTGCCCGAGGCCTGACGAGACCGCATTCCGCCAGACTCCATGGAGGCAACATCTGGGTCGACAACAGTGGTTATGGGGAAGTGGGCGTCATTCGGGATGGAGGATTCGAACCCGTGGCAGCGCCGGGCGGCTGGACACGAGGACTCTCGTTCTGCGATTCTGTTCTGTTCGTGGGCACATCACGGGTCTTGCCGCGGTTCGAGTCCTATGCGCCCGGTCTGGAGCCCGAGGCCGCACGGTGCGGAGTCCACGCGGTTGACGCATCGTCCGGAGCGCTCCTGGGGAGCATCGTCTGGCCGTGGGGAAGTCAGATCTTCTCGGTGGAATGCATTCCGCGGAGTTTTTCATCAGGCTTGCCTTTTCGTCTCCGCGCGGACGACACAACTCGGGAACGGGCGCTTTTCTACGCGTTTCAATTGGCCGAATCTGAGGAGGGCTGATGGAATTTCGTTTGCTGATGCTTTCGGCAATGTACGAGAACGGGGGCAACACGGTCCACCGATTTCTCGACGGACATCCCCAGATGTTCGTCTACCCGTTCGAATCTCAATTGGGAACCCATCTGGTGCAGGACCATCTGACATCCGTGTTTCCCGTGAAGTACCGCTGGCCGCGATTCGCGCTGGATGCAACGCCGCTCCAGGACTACCGGGCCATTATCGACGAGGAGTGCAAGGTTCGGGCCCGCACTCCCCTCGTGAGTAAGTTCCGTCACATCCCCTTTGCCTTCAGTGACGATGAGCGCTGCGCGCTGTACTTGGACTATGTGAGACGCCAGGGCCGTTCCACGGGGTCCAACATGGAGGCGTTCTTCCGGGCAACCTTCGACGCGTGGAAAGACTATCGGTTCACCGGCGAACAAGAGCTCTACGTAGGGTACAGTCCTATCGTGGGAGTGGACGCGGACCGCATCGTCGCAGACATTTCCACCGCGCACGTGCTCCACGTGGTACGAAACCCGTGGTCCGCGTACGCGGACACCAAAAAGAGACCGGTTCCGATGTCGTTGGAGCGCTACGTCACCGCATGGTCGCTCACCCAATACCATGCCCTCATCTTCCGGAACCGCTATCCGGACCGGGTCCATATTGTGCGATTCGAGGATGTGGTTGCCGATCCGAAGCAGGCGCTCGGCGCAATCTGCGAAAAAATCGGTCTGAAACGGGCCGATACCCTCGATCAACCTACCTGGAATGGAAATCTCCTGGAAGAGGTCTATCCGTGGGGAACCATCCGGAGGGCATCACCCGCAACGAATCGGGCCACAGCCGCGGAATTGTCGGCCGCGGAAATCGACAAGGTGCGGGTATGGGCCGAGCCATACCTCGACCCGCTCAATTATCGAAACTTCCTTTGAAATGAGGCCTGCGGGGGGAGACCTTTTTGGAAAAAGGTCCTCCCCCCGCACCCCCCTTCCAAAAATTTTCAATATATTGGCGGCTCCCGTCGGTCGCCGCTTGGTGCTCGCCATCCCACACGGTTGAAATCATGGCACGAATTCTTCTGACCGGAGCATCCGGGTTCGTGGGCAACAACCTCGCCCGTTATCTCTTGAACGAAGGCCACGGTGTGAGCATCCTCGTCCGGCCGGACCACACCTCCTGGCGGTTGGTCGACCTCCTTCCCCACGTGCAGGTCCGTACCGCAGATCTTTGCGACCCTGAGGCCGTGAACGCAGCCGTAAGAGAGGCTCGGCCGGAATGGGTTTTCCACCTTGCGGCCCACGGCGCGTATTCGTTCCAGTCGGACCCTCTCGCGATCCTTCAGACCAATATCATCGGCGCCGCGAATTTGCTCGAGGCCTGTCTCCGGACGGGATTCGACGCGTTCGTGAACACCGGCTCTTCGTCGGAGTACGGGTTCCAGGACCATCCGCCGGTCGAGACCGAGCAGATCGAGCCGAACAGTCATTACGCGGTGGCAAAGGCATCGGCTACGATGCTCTGCCGGTACCTCGCCCGAAGCCGGAAAGCACGAATTACGACCTTGCGTCTCTATTCGGTGTACGGACCGTACGAGGAGCCCGCGCGACTCATTCCAACGGTGATCGTCCGAGGTTTGGGAAACCGCCTGCCTCTACTGGTTAACCCGCTCGTTGCTCGGGATTTCGTCTATGTCGGCGACGTCGTTCGCGCGTACGTGCTCGCCGCCACAACTCATGACCAGGAGCCGGGAGCCGTGTACAACGTGGGAACCGGTGTACAGACCTCCATCGGCGATGCAGTGGAAACAGCCCGATCCATCCTGAACATCACCGATCAGCCACAGTGGTCCTCCATGCCCGACCGAATCTGGGACACGGGCACCTGGGTCAGCGATAGCCGCTCCATCAGGGAAAAGCTCGGGTGGGAGCCTCGCTTCGGTTTCCGGGAAGGGTTTGCTTCAACGGTACAATGGTTCCGCGATCATCCGAATTTGACGAATTTCTACCGGGAGAAGCTGGAGCAAGTGAGACAGGGTTCGTAGCGCAAGGCGGGTGTCAAATCCTCACACATTTTGTCTGAAAATGCACCAGGTTCGCGTCAGGGAGCACATTCCATGATGACCACCGACGTCGGTATCCTTACGAGGTCGTGGTACACCGTGGGCTTGACCTCCGTGAATACCCGCGACGCAAGAGTCACATATTGGTCGGGGTAGCGTACATGCTTACCCCGGTCCCGAGACAGCACGAAACGCGCTGCGGCAGACTGGCCCGGCACATAGCAGCCGTCAAAGGTAACCACCCTTCCTCCGGCATTCAGCGCATTGCGAGCGAGTCGCAGCAGGTCGCCGGCCTCATCGTCCGTCAGGTGGTGGAGGATACCTGTCGCGAGGACAAGGTCGAAGCCGCCGAATTCTCCCACAGCGTCCGGGCTCACCCGACGACGGAAAAACGTACCACGACCTCCGTACGTCTTTTGGGCCCAATGAATCAGACGCTCGTCCATATCGAAACCGACATATTCCACTCTCGGCATGTGCCTGAGGATGTCGCCGGTACCGCACCCGATGTCGAGGATTCTGTCCCCCTCTTTCGGTCGAATGTGCTTCTGAACGTACAGCAATTCTCCAGGCCCGCGCACCAGCCGCTGAAACCATGTGTACAAAGCGGGAACCGACAGTATGTCTCTCAAATCAGCCATGGGGACAAGATCCTCACGAAAGCCCTTGATGTCGATTCACTTCCAAAGAAGTAAGGTCACTCTGTTGAAAATTGATTTGATATGCAGGCGGTCCTAACCTGCCCTGTCGTCGAGGAAGCGCACAAAATAGTCCCTGGTGCCCGGCGCGGGCTTCCACCCCTCTGACGTCAGCTTCCCGAACGCGGGACCTTTGGCAACCACGGCCTTGACACCCGCTGCTTTGAGGCTTTGCAGAGCGCGGGTTCTCTCTTCCCACCGGCCGGTGAGAAATTGTTCCTCATTCTCGACTTCCGCCACGATTCGGAGGCCCGCCATCCTCCCCCAGTAGACCGGGGGCTCGCCGATCACAGCCGCGCGATCCCCGTGCTTGAGTCCATTCTGCTTGAGGAAATCTCGGAGCGCGACGTGCTCCTCATACTTAGCCTTGTAGGACGGGCTCCTGTCGTTTGAAAAGAGCCCGCTCAGACTCTGATCGACGAGCGAGTGGGTCACCATGAGGAGAAAAAAGGCCACGAGAACGCCGGACAACCACATGAGGAGGCGACGGACCTTGCGGTCGCCGGCCGGTATCCTCAGGGAAACCGTCAATGCCACGAAACCGAGAAAAAGGTATGGAGCAATGTAGCGCGGTTCCATCCGGATCAAACAGTAGAAGGCAATTCCGAGGATTCCGGGCACGAAGAGCAACACGAACACCGACGGCGGGCGTACACCTCCCACTCGCCAGGACCCGGCAATGCACATGCCGAGGTACCACAAAGGAATGACCCACAACCAAGGCGTCTGAACGAAGATGTCGACTATATTCCCGGGGATGATGCGAGCATGGGCCCTGAGATTGAAGTCGGGCTCAAGCCCCTCGTGCCAGTAGCAAATGTCGAATCCGGAAGGCCGCGTGCAGGAGATGGCATATTCGTAGCTCTTCACCTCGGGCGTTCGGTTGAGAATCCGAGTATGAATCGGTTCGCCCTTCCCGGATACCATCGTTGCGTAAACGTGCCTCCCTAACTCGCTGTAGGAAAAACGACCCAACCGACTGGACAGCGAGGCAATAAGCGGGGCTGAAACAATCAGCATCACGAGAACCGCCACGGCCACGCGAGGCACGGCCTTTCTCAACGATGGGGAACAGAGGCCGGCCAACGCAAAAAACACCGGAGAGAAAGGAAAAAAGAAGGATTTCACCAGGTATCCCGTGCCGGTGACCACTCCCAGGGCCGCGTACGGCACGTAATCCGCAGGGTCGGATCGAATCCACAGGAGCACCACTGTGGCCGCCACTACCACCGCGAAGACGAGCATATCCGGGTTGAGCAGACGCATCCTGACGAATACCAGTGATGCCACCAGGAACATCGAGTAGCACAGCGCGCTCAGGACGAATTCCGGGAAGGGCTTTTCAGTATCGGAGCCAAGGAGAGGCAGTTCTCTCCTCACGAATGAAACCAGCGCATCGCACCCTCCCATTGCCCCGAGGAAACAGGCGAAATTCACGAACCTGAGGAGTTGGATTTCCGTCATGGGGTCGCTCTTGAGCAACGCCTGAGCGATCCCCAGCAGCACGGGATAGCCGGGACTGTAGGTAAGATTGACCAGGCCCGCCCACGAGCCCTTCCTCAGCGCTTCCCCCATTTCGACGTAGGCTATGGCGTCTCCGTTGATGTAGTACCTGGTTGTATAGGCCATGATCGCCGCGAACGTCATCCCCACGATCCAGAAGCCGCCACGAACCCAGGAGCTCCAACGGTCGGAATCAAGGGGGATTATGCGTTGACTCATCGTGGGTCACCGTTCAATCGGGTGAGTGATTCGGTCAGCGTTCCTCTAGTACGCCGTTTCGTACGTTCGGTCACGCATCCGGCCTCCATTGGTTTGACCATTCAGAGCGAAGATCCAGTCAGGGTTTCGGTGGGACACGCATCTTGCCTGTCATTCGTTGACGGGCAAGATGCAACTGGCTCAAAACCCGCGACGTAATTGAGATCGTGCCACGGGAATCGACCAACTTGGCTTTGGGTGGCCCGGACGTTATACGTCCGGGCCACCCCGCTACTCGTTGACTCCGGATCGTGCCAAGCTTTGGAGTGCCGACTGAACTCTGAGACAGTCTCGGATATCTGTCTCACCAAGATGGCCGGCGGAGTTGAGCTGTCAGGGGAGACGCAGATCCGATTCCTCCAAGAGACGAACGATCTGATCCCGCGTTTCGGCCTGCTGAAGACCGTTCTTGAGCAGCGGGTCCTTGAACAGCCTCGAGATTCGGGCAAGGGCTTTGAGGTGGTCACCCGCAGAGTTCCTCGGCGCGGCCAGTAGAAAGAACAGGTGTGCCGGCTTGTTGTCCATGGAATTAAAATCGACTCCGTGAACGCTTCGGCCGAAGCTCGCCGTCAGGTGTTTCAGTCCGTCGAACTTACCGTGGGGAATCGCGATGCCGCCACCGATTCCGGTGCTGCCGAGGTTCTCTCGTTCCAGGAGAATCTTCACCATTGCAGCCCGGTCCATCTGCGGGTGGGCCTGAACAATGGGATCTACGAGCTCTGCGAGAACCTCTTCCTTCTTGGCGGCCCTGAGAGAGGCGATAATCGAGTCTTGTTGAAGAAAATCAAAAATCCTCATCTGTCTTACACCACACAGACCACAACCCGTCCCCTGAAAAGGCTGATGCGGGGGGTAACCTCTTTGAGAAAAGGTCCTCTCCCCGCACCTATCTTCCCAAAACCTTCATGTCCGGTGTCGGGCACGCACGTTCCTAGGAATTCTGAGGAACGATCAGGCCGTAGTTGCCGTCCTTTCTTCGATACAGCACGTTCACCGTTGCAGAGGACGCATTGTTGAAAACAAGGAATTCTTGCTGTGACAGGTCCATCTGCATGGCCGCCTCGTCGACGGACATGGGTTTCACGAAATAGTTCTCGGTCTTGACTACGACGGGTTCACGGTCGTCCTCGAAACTCTCTTGCTCATAGATGTCCCGTCGCCAGCGTATCGCCCGTCCGGGAACCGGTTTGTGCTTCCTGATCTTTTCCCGATACTTCTTCACCTGGCGTTCGATCTTGTCCATGACCAGATCGATGGCAGCATACATGTCCTCGTGGGATTCCTGTCCGGCTATCCGGATACCGTTGGCGTTTATGACGACTTCGACAATGTGGCGGAACTTCTGGATTGACAACGCCACCGAACTCTCGAGGGGTTTGTCGATGTATTTCGTCAGCTTGTTGCATCTCTCCTGAACGTAAATTTTCAGCGCCTCGGAGGGTTCCATATGCTTGAAAGTGACGGAAAGTTGCATGAAAAAGACCTCCTTAAGAATCTTCGACCAGCATGGTTGAGCTCAGAATTTTTTCCTCCGCTTGCTCGAGGGAGGAATGCCCAGAATCTCTCGGTACTTCGCAACAGTTCGACGAGCTATGTGAATTTGAGATCTTTCCAGTTCCTCCACAATCTGCTTGTCGCTGGCCGGCTTGTCCGGGTTTTCGCTCTTCACGATTCGCGAGATATGGTTCTTGACCGCTTCCGACGCAATGGATTCGTCGCCATGCGGTAGCCCGGAGTTGAAGAAGAACTTCAGTTCAAAAATTCCCCGGGGCGTGTGAACGTACTTGTTCGTCGTCACCCGGCTTATGGTGGACTCGTGCATCTCGATGTCCTCCGCCACGTCTTTCAGAATGAGCGGCCTGAGGTAATCGATCCCCTTGTCGAAGAACTCTCGCTGGAATTTTATAATGGATTGCGTAACCTTGTAAATGGTCCGCTGACGCTGATGGATGCTCTTGATCAGCCACATGGCGCCGCGCACCTTCTCCTGGATGTAGTCCTTGGCCGCGGACGAGGAAGAATTGGAGTGCAACTCTCTATTGTACATCGAGCTGATTCTCAAGCGCGGAAGGCCGTCGTCGTTCAGCAACACCGAGTAGTCGTTCCCGCTCTTGATCACAAAGATGTCCGGCACCACGTAGACGGTGTCGCTGTTCGAGAACTGTCGGCCCGGCCTGGGGTCGAAGGACGAAATGACCTTGGCCGCCTCCTTGACCTCGTCGAGAGAAATCTTCAGTCGCCTCGCCACGTGATCGAATTTTCCGTGCTCGAACAAATCGAACGCTTCGTCAAGAATCCGCACCGCAATCTCATGTGACGGTTCTACCGAGCGAGCCTGCTTCAGCAGACACTCCCGGAGATCACGGGAAGCCACGCCGATGGGGTCGAAGTTCTGAACTTCGGCCAGCACCTCTTCCACGTGCTCCAGGCTCACCCCGAGCCTCCGGGCAAGTCCCTCGAGGTCAAGGTCAATGACCTTGGCCACATCGCTGACTTCGTCGACAGAAATCTTCAGTCGCTCCGCCACGTCCTCGAATTGTCCCTGTTCAAACAACTCAAACGCTTCGTCAAGAATCCGGGCCGCAATCCCGTGGCACGGATCGAGCGAGCGGGCCAGTTTCAGCAGGGATTCACGGAGACTGCGCGAAGCAGCGAGGAATCCGTCTTCGTTAATGTTTCCGATGAGCTCCAGAGCTATTTTTCGGTCGAGGTCCTCCAGATGGCTCATCTGGAGCTGTTCCAGCAGGTAACGAAAGAGCGTCTGCTTGTAGGTGGCCATGGCCTCGAGAGGCGGCCGATCGTTGTTGTCCCTTTGCACTGGAGCGTAGTCCGCGCCGTAACTCTCGAGGTAATTCTCCCATTCTATGTCGAACATGTCCGGCCGAGGCGGCGGCTCCGGCTCCTTGACCATGTCTTCGAGGGCTTTGAGGTCGTTTCGCTCCGCGGATTCCTGATCCGTGAAGGGTTCGTCGAGCGCGGCGACCTCCAGAACGGGATTCTCCTTGAGCTCAGCCTGCAATGCGCCGAGCATCTCCAGATGGTTGTACTGGAGCAGCCGGATCGCCTGCTGGAGTTGCGGCGTCATCACCAGTTGCTGGGTTTGACGCAATTGCTGTCTTATTTCAAGAGCCATGTCACCTGAAAGCCATCAAAGTCGGAATTGTTTTCCGAGGTAAACCTCTCGCGCCCGTTCGCTGGACGCTATGGTTTCCGGATCCCCATGTTCCAGAATTCGTCCTTTATCCAAGAGGTATATTGTATCACAAACACCCAGGGTCTCTCTAGTGTTGTGATCGGTGATGACGATCCCGATTCCTCGCTCCTTGAGCTTCGCGATGATCTTCCGAATCTCGAGCACCACGATGGGGTCGAGTCCTGCAAAGGGTTCATCGAGAAGAATAAAGTCCGGGTCCGTGACCAGGGCCCGCGTGATTTCGAGCCGCCGTTTCTGGCCGCCGGAGAGGCTTTCGGCCCGTTGATCCTTCAGGCCGGAAATGTCCAGTTCCGCGAGCAGTTCGTTGAGTCTCTCCTCGCGGCGCAACTTGTCACTCTCGACCGTTTCGAGAATCGCCATGATGTTCTGGCCGACGGTGAGCTTCCGAAAGACCGACGTTTCCTGGGGCAGATAATTGATTCCCAGCCTGGCTCGCAGGTAAACGGGAAGCGGAGAGATCTCCTGGTGGTCGAGATAGACCTCGCCCGCGTCGGGTCTGACCAGTCCCGTAATTATATAGAAAGTGGTTGTCTTGCCGGCGCCGTTGGGCCCGAGCAAACCTACCACCTCGCCCGAACGAATGGTCAAGCTCACGTCATCGACCGCGCGGTGTCCGTGGTACTCTTTCACCAGGTGTCGGGTCTTGAGCTCTCTTCCGGTAGTGGCTACTTCTCGCTCCTATCCTTATGATTTTCCGGATGGATGACGGCTTTGATCCCGGTACCTTGGGGGCTAAGCCACTCTGAGCGTTGCTCGTCAAGATAGATGATGATCTTCTCGGCCAGAATCATATCTTTTCCCTGCCACAGCCGCGGTGGGCCGCCCGTGAGGGTGATGGTGCGCTTCGCGCTGTCAAAGAGCGCCTTCTCTGCGGTTGCAATCCGGTCGTTCTGGGCAAGTTTCACGTTTCCCGAGGCAGTGATGGACCTTATCTGGCTGGCGCTCTGCAGCTCCTTGGGGAGATTCTTCAAGCGCCCGTTGGTCGTCTTTGCTCCGTTCCCGTTCTTTTGATCGTATACAATGACGAGGCGGTCGCACGTCATCGTCAGATCGCCCTGCTGAACCTTCACACTGCCTTCAAACGTCCCTTCCGTGCCTTCGGGCAATTTCTTTACCGAGAACTTCGTCGCAGTGATCTCGATCGGCTTGTCTGCGCTCTTGACCACGGCCAAGAGCTGGTCCTTCTGGGCATACGCAGCCCCAAACATCAGCCCGAGACTAAGAACGGCCACCAACGCACTGATCGGATGTCTCATGAGGATGATTTCTCCCTTCAGAGCGGCAACCTTTGCCCTGGCTCGACCCACTTCACATTGTAAAGAAGGGCCTTCACATCCTTCTCAATCACAATTTCTTCGTCCTCAACGGAGAGGGTCATGCCCTTTCCCGTGAGGCTCAGATCGCCGCCTTCGAGGGACACCTCGGAAGGAGTCTCAGCGAAGAGCTTCTCATGCCAATAATGTACTGCATCGGCAGAGAAGAGGAAATTACCGAAAGCGATTCTCACCTCGCCCTGTGCGACGACCTTGCCGCCTTTCTTGTCCAAAGTCCCGGACTTGGCGGTCAGAGAGATGGTCCCGCCCTTGCCGCCGTGATAGACCACACTCGGCGCGGTAAGCGCCACGGAATCAAGGGTGTTGTTCACGAGCGCGGTCGATGCCTTGAGCTCCCACGGATGCGCGCCGGGAGAAGAGTAGCTGAAATTCTTGATCTGAATCCCTGCGTTCGTTGTCGGGGAGACCACGAACGTGTCGGGGCTCCTCGGCCACATTCGCGACGCTGCGTACCCGCAAACGAGAAGTGCGACGGCCACCACCATGAGAACCTGGCACGCGCGCCTCAAATTCCTGAGTCTGTACCAGCGTTCGATCTCCTTGTGGTTCATTGTCGCCTTGTGGTGTTTCAGCGGACCGAGCGCTACACGTCCCAGATTCGGTGTCGCATTCGCCAGGCCGTGTCATCTGGCCGCGCTGACGGGTCAACCCTCCCGGGCCATCTTGGTGGGACAGGCAAGATGCCTGTCCCACCGAAACCTGCAAGGCAACGGTGTGCTGGACCGTCCACCACTCAGGACTGGGAAATACGCAACCGTATCTGCGCCACAAAGCACCAAGGGGCCGCGGTTATTCGTAATACCGCTGAAGCACGGTGTGCCATGTGCCCTGAGCTTTAAGAATCAGCTCCACCAATTCACGGGCCGCTCCCTGGCCACCGCGATGGCGGGTGACGTAGTGCGCCTCACGGACGACCTCTTCGGGCGCTTCGGGCACGGAAACCCCGACTCCTACCCGCCTGAACAGCGGTATATCGACCACATCGTCGCCGATCACCGCGACCTGATCCGGTAGAAGCCCGAGCTCTTCCGTAAGCTGGGCGAGGACCGGCCTCTTGTCTTTGATCCCCTGGAACACGCGGGAAATGCCGAGCTCCTCAGCGCGTCGGGACACCACGTCCGAGGTCCGTCCTGTTACCATGGCAAGCTCGAGGCCACACCTGCTAGCAAGCTTTATACCATGTCCGTCTCGAACGTCAAAGGATTTTATCTCAAGATCCGTTCCGCCGAGCGTTATCCGGCCGTCCGTCAGGACTCCATCGACGTCAAAAATAATCAGCCGCACCTTTTTCAGACGATCCTCGAGCGAAACGGTCGACTCGTCCCGAGCCCGAAATCTCGGCTCCACGATGCGGGTCTCAGCGGCCGGGGAAGGGATGAGTCGATAGATGTCCGCCAGGTTCTTCGCGAGGGGTTCGAGGTCCGAAAGCCTGAGGGAGTTGGGACCGTCGCACAGGGCTCGATCTGGATCGGGATGAACCTCCATGAATATGCCGTCCGCGCCGGCTGCGACCGCGGCACGAGCCAGCGGCGCCACAAAGGAACGATCTCCGCCGGAGCACCCCTCACCCCGCCCGGGAAGCTGAGCCGAATGGGTGGCGTCGAACACCACGGGGAACCCGAATCGCTTCATGCGGGTGATGGATCTCATGTCAGCCACGAGATCGCCGTACCCGAAACTGTTACCGCGTTCGGTAAGGAAGACCTTGTTGTTGTTCGTGCTCAGGACCTTGCCCACCGCGTATTCCATGTCGTCAGGAGACTGGAACTGCCCCTTTTTTATGTTGATTGCCTTCCCCGTGCGACCCGCGGCCACCAGCAAATCCGTCTGGCGACTGAGAAACGCAGGAATCTGAATCACGTCGAGGACACCGCCGGCAAACGATGCCTGATCCGGGGTGTGAATGTCCGAAACCAGGGCCAGCCCGGTTTCCTGCCTCACTGCGGCCAGGATCTCGAGCCCTCGCGCTATTCCCGGCCCTCTGAACGAATTCACCGACGTCCGATTCGCCTTGTCGAACGATGCCTTGAACAGCGCCGGAATGCCAGTGGAACGGCTCACGCGGGCAACCTCACGGGCCACTTCCAGCGCAAGCTCTTCCGATTCAATCACGCAAGGGCCAAGGATGAGGAAGAGGCCTTTGCCTCTGCCGAGCCTGCAGCCGCCCACCTCCACAATATGAACCGCTCTTGCGGCGTCTGCCATAGGTATTCTCCGTCCGGAATCAGTGAACCTCGTCGAGCATAGGCTTAGTCTTCCGACGCGTAAATTCGTCTCGTATTTTGGTGACTTCTCCGTTGACCGTCGCGGCACGGCGTTTCGGTGAAGGCATTTGGTGGGACAGGCATCCTGCCTGTCATTCTGTGATAGATGAGACGCGGGTGTCCTGGACGCTATACGTCCAGGACACCCAAGGGCTTCGAGTCCACCCACCGCAACCGGCGGCCGGCGAGAGTCCGCCACCGTATTCTTGCCAAGGAGTGCTCAGCCCACGTCCCCGGGCTGGGCTGCCCTCTCCTGCGCTGCCGCCCCTCCCTCTTGCACGGCATTCAATTTGGCGGCCAGGCACGCCTGAATGTACGACGCGAAGAGAGGATGGGGATCCATCGGCCGCGACTTGAACTCCGGATGGAATTGGCATCCGATGAACCAGGGGTGATTTGCGTATTCCACGAGCTCAACGAGTCGGTTGTCCGGCGAGACGCCCCCCGGCACGAGTCCTTTGCTTTCCAGCGCTTCCCGGTAGTCGACATTGAACTCGTATCGGTGTCGGTGGCGCTCACCGATGACGGACCGGCCATAGATATTCCCGCACATGCTGTCCGGTGCAAGGACGCACTCGTAGGTTCCCAGGCGCATGGTCCCGCCCTTGTCCGTTATCGAGCGCTGCTCGTCCATGAGGTGGATCACCGGATAGGGCGTGTTGGGGTCGAATTCCGTGGAGTTGGCGCCTTCGAGACCGACCACGTTCCTCGCAAATTCCACGACGGCCATCTGCATGCCGAGGCAGATCCCGAAAAAAGGAATCCGGTGCTCACGGGCATATTGAACCGCCTTGATCTTCCCTTCGATGCCGCGCGAACCGAATCCGCCCGGCACGAGGATCCCGTCCACATCGTCGAATTCGTCTGGAGGGACGCTCTTTTCCAGCAATTCGGAATCGATGAATTTCAGCTTCACCCTGGCGTTGTTGTGGACTCCTCCCGCAAAAAGAGCCTCATTGAGACTCTTGTACGATTCGTGCAAATCGACGTACTTTCCCACGATTCCCACGGTGACGTCATGATCGAGGGATTTTACGTTCGCGATGAACTTCCGCCACTCGTCGAGGCGCGGCGCGCGGGTCCAGATATTGAGGTGTTCCACGATCTTCTGATCGAGTCCCTCCTCGTGGAATTTCAGAGGGACTTCGTAGATGCAATCCACATCCTCTGCCGCGATGACCTCGTCGGGTCTGACATTGCAGAAGAGGGCAATCTTCTCTTTCACGTCGCGGGAGATCCTCTTCTCGGTCCTGCAGATAAGCAGGTCGGGCTGGATTCCCACTTCCCGCAGAGCCTTGACGCTGTGCTGGGTCGGCTTGGTCTTCACTTCTCCGGATGCCTTGATGAAAGGCAAGAGCGTGAGATGGACATACAGGACGTTCTGCGGTCCGAGATCCGCGCGGAGCTGACGAATGGCCTCGAGGAACGGCAGGCTCTCGATGTCCCCGACGGTTCCTCCGACTTCGACGATGGCCAGGTCGACACCGTTTCCCAGGTCCCGAATCTTCTTCTTGATCTCGTCGGTTATGTGCGGGATTACCTGCACGGTTGCCCCGAGATACTCGCCCCGGCGCTCTTTTTGAATGACGGAGTCGTAGATCTGGCCCGTGGTGAAATTGTTTTTCTGACGCAGGATCGCGTGGGTGAAGCGCTCATAGTGCCCGAGATCCAGGTCGGTTTCGGCGCCGTCTTCCGTGACGAACACCTCACCGTGCTGAAACGGGTTCATGGTGCCCGGATCCACATTGATGTACGGGTCCATCTTGAGCAGGGTCACGGTCAGTCCGCGGCATTCCATCAGAGCTCCGATGCTAGCGGCGGACAACCCCTTTCCGAGCGATGAAAGCACACCGCCGGTGATGAATATGAATTTCGTGCTCTTGTACATGACGCTCTCCAGATGTTCCTCCACTCTCACGCGTTACCATGAAAATGCGCCGGGGAGGGACTTGTTGCGCAAGATCCCTCCCCGGCCATCCCCCAAGAAATCTCCATGCCTTGTATCAGGCGCTGCGAAACATGAAAATGCTCCCCTTGCACTCAGGGCCAAGGTGGCAAGGACCAAGCGGCGACCGACTGGAGCCGCCGATATATTTAACGTTTTTGGAAGGGGGGCGCGGAGGGCCGACCTTTTTCCCAAAAGGTCTGCCCCCACACTCGCTTTTTCATATTTCTTCATGCCTGACATCGGGCGTGGCCCTTTTCGCGCGGCCCGCGCACGGCTCCACAGGTCAAGATTGTACCGGAGATTCCGCCTATGATCAACGCCCAGGGAATTCGCACCACGTCGTTCTTATTGAGAATGCCCTTCGGGTCAAGCAAATTTTTCACCTTTCGTATTTCGCCGACTCCCTGTGCGCCCAGCATCATTTCCAGCTCTCTGTGCTTCAACTTGCCGATCCCGTGCTCCCCTGAAACGCTACCTCCCAGGCCGCAGACTCTTCAGGCAATCTCCCGGGCGACTCCGCCGGTCGCCCCTACTGGGACACTCACGAGCGGCTCGGCAAAAGCCGTGCGGCGACCAATGGGAAGCGCCAATATATTGAAATTTTTTTGGAAAGGGGGTGCGGGGGGCATAGGCGCTAACTTAAGGGTATTTCGGTCTGCCCGGCACTGAAGTGCCGGGCTATTATCGGCTGTCCCTCCGGGACAAAAACATTGCTGATCAAGCCCTGAAGGGGCGACTGATAATAGCCCGGAGTTTCAACTCCGGGTATTCGGATGGTGAAAATTTCATGGAACCGAACAAGTTAAGCAAAAGTTAGCGCCTATGGGGTGCGGGGGGCATAGGCGCTAACATAAGTTCCTCTTACCGCGTTCGGCTAAGGAAGACGCCCGGG
>Ga0172371_10003032_pt1 | contig 26281 bp, 19 predicted proteins | sample Lak12m_FD_114543 | JGI IMG/M metagenome (GOLD analysis project Ga0172371, IMG submission 114543) | Freshwater microbial communities from Kabuno Bay, South-Kivu, Congo - kab_022012_12m | ecosystem: Environmental > Aquatic > Freshwater > Lake | place: Democratic Republic of the Congo: South-Kivu... | reverse complement strand
CTTCATCTTTACGTTGCTCTTCCATAAGGTAACACTCCTTCCTCTTTTCATCTGGATTTCAAACTCCAGAGTGTTACCCTATTAATATGTTTTTACGGTCTCATTATCCGGTAGTTAGGCCAGGTGTACGTCGGGACCAGAGTTGAGGTTAGGGGCACGTTGTCCCAGAGGCAAACAGCGCATGGTTCAAGAGATGTGTTAATGGATATTAGTGGAATAACAAGGTTGAAGTGAGTCCATCTCTATGTCAAACACCACGTTGACAACCGTTTTGTACGACCGCGAGGCGGAGCCAGATACTTGAAACATTTTGTTCAAGCTTAATAGGATGTGTCCCGGCCAAAGCGGTCTTGCCTATTCATCCGGTTCCTGATAAACAACCCGGATCGAAGTTTCCTGCAGTTTTTGCCTCTGCGTCAAGTAATGGCGGCCTTGAGGCTCTTTCAGTATACCGGGAACCAGGTATGAAGTTTGATAAAATGATGGCAATGGGTCTGCGGAGCCTGAACCATGCTATTACAGGCGCCAGGTGCCCCACGAATGTAATGCTGGCAGTGACCAACCGGTGCAATTCCCACTGCAGGTACTGCAATATCCCGACCCGCGACCACCGCGACATGACGACTGCGGAAATCTTCCGGTTGATTGACGAGATGTGGAAACAGGGAACCAAGCGGCTGGGAATATGGGGTGGTGAGCCTCTCCTTCGTGATGACATAGGCCAGATCATTTCCCATGCCCATGACATCGGAATGTATGTCAGCGTTGATACAAACGGGATACTGCTGCGGGAAAAAGTGGGCGTCCTGAAGAAACTGGATCACCTGGTGATAAGCATGGACGGGAACAAGGCCGGCCATGAGGCAAACCGCGGCGCCGGCACGTTTGCCAGGGTCATGGATGCGCTGGAACTGGCATCAGAAATAAAAGGTTTGAAAGTCTGGAGTCTTACGGTTCTTACAAAGGAAAACCTGCAGGACATAGACTTCATCCTTGATACTGCCAGGCGTCTTAAAATATACGCCGCGTTCCAGGTCCTCCATCACAGCGATGAGCTGGGCCGTAATCACGAGACGATGATTCCAACGGATGATGAATATCGTGAAGCGATCAGGAAGCTGATCCAGCGCAAACAGCAGGGGGCAAGAATAAGTTCGTCGTTCCGTTACCTCAATTACCTTCTTAAATGGGAAAGCTATGTCACCCGCAGCCGGAAGAAGGCCCATCTTTCGCTTCGCTGCAAGGCAGGCGCACTTTACTGTAATATCGATGCGGACGGGAAGGTTTATGCGTGCAGTCTGCTTGTCGGGAGGGAACCGGCCAAGAATGCCCTCGAGGTCGGTTTCAAAAAAGCCTTTGAGGCAATCCCCGAGGTGCCCTGCCAGGCCTGCACTGCAGCATGTTATACTGAATACAATTATCTCCATGCCCTTGATCCTGCCTGTATTCTCGAATGGATACGAACAACCAGAGATTAGAAAAAAACGCGACAGGGAGACGCTGGCCGGCGGTTCTTCTGGAATCGTGCGGGGTATTCCTGCTTTACCTTGCGCTCGTGGTCATAATGACCTGGCCATTGCTCAGGAACATCCGCTCAGAAGTTCTCGGGCATCCGGCGCTTTCCTCAAAGGTCCATTTGTGGCAATACTGGTGGACCGGGTACTCGCTTCTCGGCAGTGAATACCAGTTATCCTGGTGTCCGCTGCTTTTTTATCCGGACGGTTTGAATACCGTTGTAAAATTCGGCAGTTTCTTTTTCCCCATTGCCGGACTTCCGTTTCAATACGCGTTCGGGCTGATAGCCGGTTACAATCTTACGCTGATGGTCTTCATTGCAGCGACAGGCCTGGCGACTTACATGCTGTGCCGGCGGTTTGTCACAAGCAGGGCGGCCTGTTTTGTTGCCGGGACGATCTATGCCTTCCTGCCGTATTCGCTGATGGAGAATTTCAACGGGGCCACGGAAATTGCGGTGCTCTTGTGGATACCGCTTTGTTTCATACAGATAGACCGGTGGCTTAAGAGGCAGTCGCTGTACCAGGGGCTGCTTCTGGGAATTGTGCTGTTCCTGTCGGCCCAGTCGTCGTGGTATTACGGGGTATATCTTGGAATGGCGGTTGTGCTGGCCGCAGGGGTGCATTTGCTGGCGGAGTGGCGGAAGAAACAGCTTTCATGGGGTCTTTTCATGCGGCTGTCGGTGAGTTTCGGCCTTGCCATCCTTGTGTTTGCCCTGCTTATCAGCCCGTTTACAACGGCGTTGCGCACATCTTCACGCGTGAAGAGTGACTGGAGAAAACTTTGTAACGACCAGTGGATCTCGGCCAAGTCGAATCCCGATATATGCGATACGCTGGGGGCATGGCAGAAGCCAATAAGCAGGAACATGGAGATCAATCCCGATGTTCCGATAGCTTATCCGTTCTGCATGTTTGCCGGCTTTCTTGCGCTTGCGCTGGGAGTGTTCGGTTTAAGCAGGCCGTCTGCCCTGCCGGGTTATTTTATCATCATCCTTCTCTTCTTCTGGCTCCTGTCGCTCGGACCGTGGCTCAAGATTGCCGGCCAGACAAAGTTTGCCGGTTTCCAGATTCCGCTGTCGACCTGGGCCATAGTTTCCGTGTGGCGCGATTTCTCGGCATCGATCATGCATTCTTACAGGGCGGTGTGCCTTGCCTGGCTTGCCCTGGCGGTCCTCGCGTCGGTCGGCGCCGAACAGCTTCTGGAGTCTGCCGGGATTACGTGGCTGCGCCGGACGGCGATTGTGGCTGTGCTTGTTCTGCTGGTAATGGTTGACTCTGTTGACAGCGCGCACCTGGAATACCCGATGAGTTGTACGAATGCGGAAAAGGCGCCAGTCTATGATTTCCTGCGGGATGTTCCGGGAAAGGGAGCGGTGATAAATATTCCCATACGGGAGCATCCCTTGCTGGGCAACTATCTCCTTCCGCAGATTCAGCACAAACGCCCGCTGCTGCTCGTTGAACATCAGAGCCAGAGGCCATGTTATATGCCGCATTTCTTCAATTATCTTGAGCTTAAGCAGGACAAAAGGGGCGCGCCGTATACTGTCAATCTGCCGGAGGAGTTCGCAACCCTGCATTCGACGGGCTTCCGTTTCTTTGTGATCCGCTGGAACTGGCTGGCCGAAAACGTGGCCGCACATGTGCGCGGCATCATGGAGAAATACTGCAAGGTGCTGATCGACGATCCGCCGGACCATCTCACCATATATGAAATTATTGCGCCGTCCGGAACAAATGGGCAGTGAAACAGGCAGGGTAATGGAGAAGGACATCCAGTGAAAAACAGTTATGGGAAGACAGTGTTTGCCGGCCTGCTTGTTGCCGGGTGCTGCTGTGCCGCAACTGTGCCTTTTATTCCTTTAAGATTGTCGGTCTGGTGCTTTCCTCTCCTGCTGGCGGCAATTATTCTCCGCAGGAGCGCAAAAAGTGAGGCGCTGTTTGTGCTGTTTGCCTACAGCCTGTTCTGGATGGCCGGCTGTACGTTTTCCGGAACAGCCGGTGCTGCGGAGAGCATTCCCGCCGTCATCCTGTCAGCCGGCCTGGTCTCCATGATTCCTCTTGCGGTCAGCGGGTTCAGGAGGAAAATGTTCCTGGAGGAGTCCGGGATCGGCGTAATCGCGGCCATCCTTGTTGCCGCCGGTTTAATGACAGTTGTGCTGCTTGCGAAGAGGGGTGGCGCTGACCTTGATTTGCCACGGACGTTCTGCCTCCTAGCAGTTTTCGGCCTGATATTTTTTGCGGCCGCAGGTGTGACAGAACCCGGAGCGGAAAGATACCCTGCGAAGGCGATTATCCTTGCCCTTTTAATTCCGCTCCTGACTCTTGTTGCCACGATTGCCTGGTGGATGACATCAGCCTGGATGGCTGAACAATCTCTCGGGAAGAAGGACCTGCCAGCGGCGCAGAAGTGGGCCGACAGGGAACTGAAGACAGCGGAAGCGCTCGCAATTCCCGGCACCCTGTGTGATGCCCTTAAAAGGCAGGCTGAAATTGCCGTGCTCACGGGAAACCTGGACCGGTGGCACAGTATGCTTTCGATCATAGTTGATGTTAATCCCGGGGAGAAAGCGGCTGTTCGAGCCCTGTTTGCGTTTTCACTGACGAACAGCAGGGATGGTTCAGAGGCCCTGAAATGTTTCAGGCTCCTGCCGGACGGGGTTGTTACCTCCACTGCCGCAAAGAAGGTTGCGGCTCTCGCCAGTGCGGCCGGCGACTGGCAGTCGTTTGCGCGGGCCATTGGCATCCTGCGTACGGCCTCGTCCTTCAGGCCGTTTGCTGGCGTAAACTGGACCAATGCCGCAAAGGCGCTCTACTTCCGAGGCGACAGCAATACGGCGGAACAACTGTTCCGGGACCTTGCCGAAGCCGGCAGCAGGGACTGGGAAAGCTCCCGTATCCTTTTCTCAGCGCTTCTTTCGCGGAAACAGACGGAAGAAGCCGGGAAGATCCTGGCGGGCGCCGGCAGTTCCGGACATGAAGTTGAAGCGGCGTATCTTAATTCGCTTTTGTCGCGGGCAAGGGGGGACTCCGGGACCGAGAAAGAACTGCTTGCGAAAGTGGTGCAGGGTGATCCTGAACATATTGCGGCCAGAAGGCGGCTGAAAGAGCTTGGACTTCCAGTGAGTGTAGATCCTTACTGCAAGATGAATGGAGTTGTCTTCGAGAATACCTGCCGCCTGGTTGAGTGCACGGTTGCACCGGATATTGCCGGCAGGGGTGATAAGCTGCATTTATCATTCCGCTGGGAAGTCATGGCGCCGCTTGATCCCCGCTGGAAAGTATTCGTGCACATGAGGCAGAATGTTTACGGCGGCTTCTTCTTTCAGGCCGATCACAGGTTCAGCGATTTTGACCAGGTGCCGGGGGGAAAGGGGATTGGATCACTGCTGAAATACGATGCCATCGTCCAGGTTCCTTCCAATGCACCGCCTGGCATTTATTCGCTTACGATCGGCATCTGGGACGGAACGAGGAATCGCACCGCTGTCCAGGCCGGTGATGGGGAATCTTCTTTGAAGCTTGTAAAAGGAAACCGAGTGCTGGTTTCTCGCAGCATAACAATCAAGCAGTGAGTTGCAGGGAATAGAAAATCACCCTCACCTTAATCCCGGATATTGTACTACAAAAGTGCAACATCCGTCCAAAGGGCTTCGACACGATCTACTTACATCGATCTTGCTCAGGTATCTGTCAGAATTTTGGTTTCCTTGCAAAATTCTAGGGTAGGGATGGCGCTCCGTCGCCGTCCGCCATGTCGGATGACATGGTCCGCGGCGGTCAACGGAGTGACCGCCCTACCTTTTTGGCTGTGGCCCTCGGGGGTTGCCATGGGAAATAAGCAGGTTAAACCTCTCTCTTCAGGGGAACCGCCTTCGCTGGAGAGCTATGTCGAGCCAGGGAGGATTGATGGCGCAAAACGCGCCATCAAGGTGAGGGTGTTCCGAAATTCTTAATTCTTCCCGACAGGTTTCTGATCTGAGTTCCGGTTCCATATTTCCGACGGGGTGTAGACAAGACGTTTTATATTCAGTTCCTCGAGGTTCTTCGGGATCCGGTCATTGAAGAAAAACTGCGCGTTGCCATTGACCAGGATGTCAACCGGCATTTCGGGGTGACGGAGAGTCACCTGGTACCGCCGGCATTCCAGGCTGCATTTTCCAAGCGAACGCAGGTTCTTGTTGTTTGAATCGCCATTCATCAGCAGGCACAGCCTGGTCGTGGTGATGTATCCGAAAGGATAATGCAGGGACGCCGGAAGTCCGCCGCTGCGCGAAATACCCTGGAGAAGATTGTCCAGCTCGACGAGTTTCACATTCATCTTTGCCAGGAACTCGTGGACAACCGGAACATCCACGTTTGAGCGGCGGAAATGATCCACTGCCGACTCCGGAATATCCCTGTCAATCCGCAGGATCTGGGGACCCCTTTTCTGCTTGGTAAGCAGGCGACCAAGCACAATGGGAATATGCGGATATTTCCTGTGGATAAAATGGAGGACGCCCCAGTCGTTGACGACTACTTCAGGTGTTTCCCCTGAAACTTTTTCGTTCGCAAGAACTTCGAGAAGTTTCTGGACATGCGCCAGGCCCGCGTTTGAAACAAACGAAGTTACCAGGGTAAGAGTTTTGCCTTTCGACTGCGCAAGCTCTAAGGCGTTTTTCAGCCCGGCAACTGACGGCAGCAGCCTCTGGCAGAACTCGTGGCCGAAATACAGCCTTTGGTATGGTTCGGCATATGTTCCGATGTCTTCCGGAACCGTAAACAAAACCGCTTTTTCAATATTCGTGTTCATATTTTGCTCACATCTCCCCGGCCGGGATTTCCAGGTCTTTCGCGGGGAAATAACACCACTCCGAACAGCTGAATCCGAAAACTTTCGCATATTCCTGTTTCGCAAAATCAACAAACTCTTCCCGGGACGGTGATTTCTCCCGGAGGAAGACCAGGCAGGCCCTGATGAAACGCACATCATTGATCTTCTTGAAAAGCGGGTTGTTCCGGCCCACGATCTTCACGCTTGCCACGCCTGCTTTCTCGAAATCATAAAGAGAACAGACGCCGCAGGTGTCGAACCCGGTGAACATATTGAAATTGCGGCGCAGGTTGGAGTGGAGCCTCTGCTTCTGTTCCTCTGATGCGGACACGGATTTTACCTCGATGTCATAGGGGAGGAAACAGGCGCTGTCAGAGCTGTTGGCAATCAGGCGGCTGACCTTCTGGCGGAGAAACAGCGGCATCCGTTTCATGAGGTTCAGGATGTAATAATCGCAGTGGAGCTTCTTGGGTATGTTCCACCAGAACGGTCGTTTCAGTTCCTTTGTGCCGTGATGATAGGTGCAGAAGCCGTCAATGTTCATGCAGCCCGAGTTCATGATGAAGGTTTCAATCTCAATGTCACGGTTCTGCTGTGCCATGGCTGCTGCCTCGTTCACCCGGTTCTGGCGGGGCAGGATTACGCGCGCGGCGCCGAGCTCCCTGTAAAACAGGATGGTTTCGTTGTTGAACGTGGTGCCGCCGGTGCTGACGTGAATGTCCTTCTTCCAGCCCATTTCCCTGAGGCTCAGAAGGAGCCCGATGTCGGCGACAATGACAGCATCCACGCCGCAATCCACTGCGCTCCGGATAAAAGATTCCACTTCCCTGTACTGCCCCTCCGTGTACAGCGCGTTCATGGTAAGGAAGACCCGGACATTCTTCCGGTGGGCGGTTTCGGCAATCTTTTTGACGGTATCGAAGTCCTTGAGGTTTGCGGCAACCCATTCACGCCTGTTCGGTGAAGCGACGTTTGAGTACTGTTTCTTCCATGCCTCGGGCATTACCCCGCAGTAGAACTCCTCCGCGCCTGCTTCGATCAGGGGTTCGACTTCGTTCAGGCCGTTAACGGGGGAGAGGATCCGGATCATTTCTTTCTCCAGCGGTGTTCCCGCATGACATTTGCAAGTGCGCCTGCTTCCTGGACGCCGAGATCCCTGGATATCTCACCTTTCCCGCAATTTTCGGCGACAAAGGTGTTGTAGATAAGCGGGTCGCAGGCGGTAATGTATCCCAGCATGATGGTTCGGGACCTTACGCGCATCAGGTTGAACCCGAACTTCATGAGCATTGTCAGAACGAAGAAATCAGCAAGCAGGCCTACTGTCTTCAGGTTTACAACGATGGGCATCGCTTCGAGGAAGAAAAGCGGCACGGCAAGGGCAGAGTTCTCTTCCCTGCGCCTGCGGTAGCGCTCGAGCACAAGTTCGAGCCGCGGCATATTTACGACATCGTCCAGCGTGACATAGTCCTTCCCGCCTTTTCGCATCAGGAGGTAATGCTGGATGTACAGGCATTTTCGCACCTTGAAAATTGACAATGCGCCGAAGTACAGCTTCTGGAAACGGCGCACTCTTTCACGGGAAATGCGGTCCTTTGATGAGGCGGCCACAAGGTCTATCACCTGGTCCGGCAGGAGCTGGGCGCTCTCAAAGTGACCGGCCGCCCGGCCCAGCATGCGGCAGCCCAGGAAGAACAGTTCCTTCACGTTTGAGTGCTGGACGGCAAAATCCAGGACGGCCGGTATTTCCTTCTCGTTCACACCGGCGAGGATGGTCATGACCAGGTCAACGGGGATTTCCAGCTTTTCAAGGTTTTCGAGCGCCTTGAGCTTGTTCTGGAGGAGCGGTTTGCCCCTGATGATTTCGTAGGCCTTGTCGTCAAAGCCGTCAAATTGCAGGTGGACCTCGTGAAGTCCGTTTTCCTTCAGTTTCTTCAGGTAGTCAAAATCCGCCAGCTCGACGCCGTTGCTGTGGAGCGCCGAGATGTTTCCAGCTTCTGAAATAATCCGGATTATTTCAGGGAGGTCCTTGACGATGGTCGGTTCGCAGCCCATGAGGTCAATCTTCTTGCCGCGCATTCCTTTTACAAGGCGCTTGATTTCTTCGACGGAGAAATCGGCGAGTACCTGCTGGTTTGCACCGGCGAGGCAGATCGGGCACTCGAGGTTGCACCGTTCGGTGAGGCGGAGGATGAAATCACGCTGGGGGTAGCTCCGGTCCATCACGGCAGTATAGAAGCCGTGGAGGTCGCGGAAATAATCAGGATGGGCGGATAGAAAGGTGCGGGTTTCGCCGTGGACCGGGCAGGTCCGCACGAGCCAGATATTTCCGTTGTCTTCCCGTATTTCCCCGTCGATGATATCCAGGCACTTCGGGCACATTGCCTGGGTTTTGTGAATCAGCGGCTCATTCCGGGTAATATTCATGGCAGATAATCCAGTGCTGTGCCGTTACAGGCTTTCTGCAAAGATCATGGCATTATGCACGGCATCGTCAATATTGTCGTATGAAAAAGCGGCCTGTCTCCCGACTAAGTGAATATTCTTGTTTTTCCTCAATATGGACATCGTTTCGCGGACGCGGGGTTCAAAACCGTTCCTGTAAAGAGGATAGGTATCGCGAACCCGTTCAATGTGGCAGTTAGTCATATTTTCGGCGGAACTTGTCAAGCCGACTCTTAACAGGTCTTTCTTGATCCGGTCAATCAGCGTTTCCGGCTGTTTCCAGTTTGCATCACCTTCCTTGCAGGTAACTTCAACGCACAGGCTGCCTTTGCCGGCCGGTACCGTTTCGCTTCCGAACCTGTCAGGCAGGCTTACCCTGGAGAAGACGCAGTCGGGATCGGGGAAGTATATCCACTGCCATTTTCCGCCCGGGTCTTTGGAAAGTTCAAAATTGTAGAGAAGGGTGGAGATGTATTCCAGGCCGGGATCCCTGTGCTCCATGATGCGGCAGAGGTCGATCAGTGAACCGGTCCACACCAGGCTGGAACCCTCGATGTCTTTGTTTCCGGCACGGACCCGGATGGTCGAATCCGGCTTTACCGTAATGCTTTCGATGGCCTGGGATGTGAGAATTGTTCCGCCGCGTTTTGTAACGCTTGCTGCCATCATATCAGGGAAGGTGCCCATTCCATTCCTTGGATAAAGGAAATTCATTTCAACGCCTTTCCTGAGCAGGCAGTTCCTGGCAAGGTCAAACAGCCCGTGGGGCACGGCTTTCCTGTCGATGATCGCATGCTTGACGCTCAGCCTGACCCACTCGGCGTCAACCTCGCGGCACGGTATGCCGAGGAACTTTTCGGTATATTTTTCCCAGAACAGCTTGAAGATTGTCGGCCCGTATTTTGCCGTTATGTACTCTTCAAGATTTTTCAGGTCGGATTCATTCCTGTTTTCCAGGGTCAGGAGGTCCAGCGCGCAGTTCATCATGCTGCTGAAGGGGAGGCGAAAGACGGACTCCAGTGACAGCGGCCAGGAAAGGTACTTGTTGTTCATGTAGACGGAGCTGTGCCGGGGAATGGAACTGTAGGAATCATTCAGGATCGACAGGAAGAAGCTGTTGACCTGCTTGTTGGCGGAAGAGAGACGGTGGGGCCCGATATCAAAAGTAAAATCGCCGTAGCGGTAGCTTCTGCAGAGACCGCCGACCACGGGTTCTTTTTCGAGGACAACGACATCTTGTCCTTTTTCCTGGAGACAATGGGCGACTGTCAATCCTGTCACTCCCGCTCCGACAATGATAATAGACATCAGTCTTCTGCCCTTCTGACAGCATTTTTCCCGATAAAGAGACCCTGCCGTATAACACCCCGTTACTGATGGTTCAAGAATAATATCCGCGTGAGCCGGGACAGGTTTTAACCGGTTATTGCCTGGTGGCGAACAGGCCGAGGGCTGCCGTGGCCGCGAAGAGTGCACCGGCAAGGAATGTTGCCGATGCGCCGAAACTGGTCCACAGGGAACCGGCAATGACACTTGCCAGCAAAAGCGCGCCGCCGCTGACGAGATTGAATATCCCGAAACCCGTGCCGAGCAGTTCGACTGGAGCCGTGTCCGCCACAAGTTTCGACAGCAGGCCCTGTGTGAAAGCCATATGCAATCCCCACAGCGCAGATCCGGCGAACACGAGCAGTGCTGATGAGGCAAATGCAAGCACAAGATCAGCGGCAATGAGCAGGGCCAGCCCGAGGAACAGCAGTGTTCGATGGCTTACCCGGTCGGCGGCCGCCCCGGCCGGATAGGCTGCCCCGGCGTAAAATACGTTCATCACGATCATCACAACAGGTATGTAACCGAGCCCAAGCCCGATATCCCGGGCACGCAGCACAAGGAATGCCTCGCTGAATCGCGCCAGTGTAAAGACAGCTCCCAGCAGGACGACAAGCCAGTAGCTTAGAGGCAGACGTCTGGCGCCGGCAAAGGAAAGCGGCACCCTGGCGTGCCCCTCCGCGGGTTTGCGTTCGGGTTCGCGTACATATATGACGAGCAATGCCACCGCGATGAAAGCCGGCGCAACCGCAACCCACATTACCGCCCTGATGTTATTGGCGAGCCAGAGCATCAGGACAACGGCGAGCAGGGGTCCTATAACGGCGCCCACGGAGTCGAGCGCCTGGCGGAGCCCATAGGCCGCGCCCCGCATTTCAGGTGACGTGATGTCGGCTACCAGCGCATCGCGGGGCGCGCCGCGGATTCCCTTTCCGACACGGTCGACGAATCGCGCCGCGAATACCCAGCCAATCGAATTGGCCAGCGGGAATATTGGTTTCGTGAACGCAGCCAGCGCATAACCCAGGACCATCAGGAACTTGCGCCTGCCGAGGTAATCGCTGAGTGCGCCCGAAAAGACTTTCATGATGGCCGCCGTACCTTCTGCGACACCCTCGATGATGCCCACCGTGACCATTGAAGAACCAAGCGTGGTGACCATGAATACCGGCAGAAGGCTGTGGATCAGTTCCGATGAGCTGTCCATGAAAAGCGAGGCGAAACCCAGCGCCCAGATGCCCGCAGGCAAAGCCCGCCACCCGGCAGACGCGTTGCCGGATGCTTGATGATTTTCCCAAATTCTCATCGACAATAGGCCGAATGAAACCTGTTCGGCGTTCCTGTATTATTGTTCGATCTTTGCCGCCGGCTCGGCGTAATAAAGTTTGCGGATCTCGTTTTCCTTCAGTGCGCGGTCGTAAATCAGGATGTCATCCATCACGCCCTTGAAATAGTTCTTTATCCCTGGTGAATCCTTCCGGAACCCAATGCGGAGCGGTTCCTTCGTCGCGTACCGGAAGAGCTGCTGCTTGACCGGATTTGAAGAAATCTTCTTTCCGTCTACATATAGCTCCATTGTCCTGGTTGAATTGTCCATAACCATGGCAATGTGGTGCCATTTGTCGCCGCCCAGATCCGGACACGGTCCTCCGATTCCCTCCGTTGACAGCGAGTCACTGACTTGGGACGAGAAATAGAATATCTTGTTGCCGATTTGCATGTCAAACAGGCCGCCATGGTTGGATGTTGTGGGGCTGGGATTTGCCGAGCAGTAGCCTGACGGCTGTTTCGAGACAAGTACCATATTGCCTTCGCCGAAGACTGCTGGTTTTGCCCAGACGGAAACGGTTATGGCATCAAGGGGCTTGGTCAGCACGCTGTCCGCCGCTTCAATCCACTGATCCTCGCCGTTGAAGGCGTACGCCTGGTCCTTGTTGCCGAACCGGTCCTCGGCAAGTGTTGCCCCGTGAACGGTTCCGTGCCCCTTGTTGCCGGACGAGTCGTTTGCGTTTCCGGAGAAAAGATATTCGGCAACCAGTCCTTTCCTCGGGGCAGAGGAAGCCGAGACCTCGATCGCCTGGACATGCAGGAGCTTTATCACAGCGGGGCCGAACAGGGTGTTCAGCGCTATCTCGTCAAAGTCCGGTTCTGCGGTCAGGACATCGCCATTCTGCAGGTTGACTGTTACTCCGTTGGTATCCTGCAGAAAATTAACTGACTGGATCCGCCGCATGTCTATATTGAACCTGGCGAAGGCGTTATGAAATGGAAGTGCCGAAGCCTTTGGCGCACCGACAATGGACGAGCCGTCAACCAGCTGGACCTCAACCCGGCAGGCGCGATTCGTGTTGTCGCAGACGGCCGGAAGGGCTGATGTAATAAACAGGGCGAGAGTGGAAATGTAACGGGCGATTGACGATCTGCGCATGGAAATGATCCTCCAGCCGCCGACGATAACCCGGCATCAGCCTGTTTTCAAGCATTGTTCCGGCTTAAGACTGGCCCGCATTTGAAGCATGTGCATATGGCCAACCCGAAAGGGCGTTCTGCGAGAGAAAGAAAGATGATTTCTTCCCTTGCAATGTAATGCCCGCAGCAATACACTATAATTATGAATGGAATGCGATTCGCATGGGATGAAACGAAGGCGGCAGAGAACCTCCGCAAGCACGGCGTGTCATTTGAAGAGGGCTCAACAGCTTTTGCCGATGAAAATGCACGATTGAAGCATGATCCGGATCACTCGCGAGAGGAAGACAGATTTATTCTTCTGGGATTCAGCGCCAAACTGCGCTTATTGATCGTCTGCCATGCTTATCGGGAAAATGACACGGTGATTCGAATTATCTCTGCACGCAAAGCTGTTCCAAACGAACGGAAACAATACGGGAGTTATATATGAAAAAAGAATACGACTTCAGCGACTCAGTCCGCAACCCTTACGCCAAGCACTTCCGCAAGCAAGTTACGATGCGTCTCGGAACTGATGTAATCGAATACTTCAAAGCTCTGGCCAAGGAAACAGGCTTACCTTACCAGAACCTGATTAACCTGTATCTCAGCGATTGCGCTCATTCAGGCAAAAAACTTGCCTTAAAGTGGGCATCATAGAATGGCAGAACCCCCCCCAGTTCATGCTGGCGACGGGAAACCTGATCAAGCGCAGGAATCTGATCCCTTCTGTCAACGCGTTGACTGCGCACCTCGGCGGTGATGGCGGTGACATCGCATGCGACTCACCCACGAAACGAATCGAAGTGAAGGCAACAGGTCGCTCCGCCTTCCAGCACTTCGGCAACAAGGACATCCACGCAGACTTCCTCGTTTGGATAGCCTTTGCAGACTATTTCATGCCGGGTGCGAAGCGGCAGCTCGTAGAGGTCTTGCATCTCAGAACTCCAAGCAAGTTTTTCAAGAAGGTAGGACGGGTTACGCTTGCCGAGTTCAAGAAGAGAGCTTACAAAGCTGTTAGCACAAGTTACTTTAACCCCGAGAAACTATGAAAGGCCCAACCATTTTCTGGCGACGCTGAAACAGCGCCGCCTCAGAAGTGACGTCTGATATGGGAGCTTGAATTACCCCGGGTCTTGACCCGGGGTAATTCAAAGTGAAGGGGCTTTTTAAGTTACAGAATAGCCCGGACGGTGCCGTGCTCCTACAGCTTAATAAAGATTAGGCTTACAGGTCGAACATGCCGAAGCAGAGCATGCCGATGAAACAGGCAAAGACACCTAGCCGGAACGCGCGCGCAAACCCATTGTCATCCGGCATGCTGTCCTCTCCGGTCCGGCCCATGCGGCGGAGGAAGTGAACGGTGACGCCGAGGAAAATGAACAGCGCCGGGATCCCACACTCGACTGCCAGGTGGAGGAAGAGATTGTGGGGACACGGAAGCATTACCGTTGTTCCCGTGAGCTGCCGGTAAAGCTGGCCGAAGGAGCCAATGCCGTATCCGGCAAACGGGGAATGCCGGATCAGTTCAAATGATGCGGCCCACTGGTCGAGCCTCTGCACGTTGGTGCTTTGCGCCGTTGAGAATATGCTGGAAAGCCGGTCGGTGATCCCCGGCAGGAAGAAGACCAGGACACAGCAGGCCGCTAGCCCGGCAAGCAGTATCCTGCGCTGGGAACGGTCAAGCACGGCAAGCACGGCGATTTCCACGGCAATAGCGATCCATGCCGAACGGCAGAAAGACAGGATAATGCCTGCCGCTGTCACAGCCGCGGCTGCGCGCCATATCATTCTCCTGCCGGCGGAGGAAGCCGTGGAGCCGACGGTTGCTATCACAGGAAACAGGGCAACGAGGAGAAAATCGGCAAGGTGATCCAGGTTCTTTCCCTGTTCCGGCATTTCCTGCGCAAGGCTGAACCAGGGCAGAAGCGAGCCTGATGAGCTGATGAAGCGGAATGCAAACCGGCAGAGAACCAGGGCAACCGCGCCCCATGCCGAAAGAATAACGAACATCCGCGGCGAGAGGAATCCGCGGGGCGACGATGTGAAAGCCTCCCGGACGGCCAGGAAGGCGAAGTAAAATACAATCAGAAGAATCGCGTAAAATGTGCTTTTCAGAGGATTTATTCCGGTCAGCGTAGACGGCATGATCATCAGCAGGAACAGAAGAAGATAGATGGAAAATGGTTTTGTGCGTTCCGGTCGCCATTCGGCTTTAATGAAACGCGACAGGTAGATTGAGACAATTGCCGTCCATAAAACAGCCTGAATGAGAAGGAACCGGGTTGCCGAACCGGCGAGCGGCTGGAGCAGGGTGGCGACCCCGATCGCGATGAACATCATCGCGGTTAAATGGTTGCAGATTCCCGGTATATTGATGGTTTTCATTCTGATGGGTGTTCTTTTGCTGAGCTGGTACGTCGTCTCGTAAAGCAGGAAGTGCCGTGCATTTCAGCGCAAATCTTTCGCGTGATCCAGCCATCCCGGCTTTGTTGGAGCGACGCTCGGGATACGGTAGTATTCCCTCGGTCGCTCCGCCTTGCCGTCAGGAGTTTCTGTGGAAACTCCTGACGGCCATCTGACGCGAAATATTTGCGCAAAGAGACGAAATGCACGGCACGGTTACTCGCCCTGGCGGGCGACTCAAGATGATACCTGGTTGATTGTACTGGCATCGTTGGCCATTGTTTATTAACAATCTAACCGCAAAGCAATTACGAAGTATTGTAACTGCTAAGGGAGTCAGAAGTCAGAATTCTGAATACCTGAGTAGTTACGAAGTATTTAAAGTGCAAATGGATGGGAACAACCAGGGATTGGAAGGAAACGCGACAGGGAAACGCTGGCAGGCGGTTCTCCTGGAATCGTGCGGGGTGTTCCTGCTTTACCTCGTGCTGGCGGTCATAATGACATGGCCGCTCCTAAAAAATATCCGCTTCGAGGTGCTTGGCCATCCTGCGCTCTCGTCCAAGGTCCACCTGTGGCAGTACTGGTGGACGGGGTATTCGCTCTTCAGCGCTGACCACGAATTGTCCTGGTGCCCGCTGCTGTTTTATCCTTCAGGTGTAAACACCATTGCAAAGTTCGGGAGTTTCATGTTTCCCGTCGCCGGACTGCCGTTTCAATATATGTTCGGGCTGATAGCGGGTTACAATGTTACGCTGATGGTCTTCATTGCGGCGACCGGCCTGGCGACGTACATGCTGTGCCGGCGTTTTGTTTCGAGCAGGGCGGCCTGTTTTGTTGCCGGAACTGTTTACGCGTTCCTGCCGTATTCGCTGATGGAGAATTTCAACGGGGCCACGGAGATTGCGGTGCTTCTGTGGATACCGCTCTGTTTCATACAGATAGACCGGTGGCTGAAGAGACAGTCGTTGTACCAGGGGCTGCTGCTCGGGCTGGTGCTGTTTTGTTCGGCCATGTCGTCGTGGTATTACGGGGTATATCTTGGAATGGCGGTTGCACTGGCCGCGGGGATGCACGTGCTGGCCGAATGGCGCAGGAAACAGCTTTCGTCGGGTCTGATCATGCGGCTCACGGTCAGCTTCGGCCTTGCCATTGTTGTATTTGCGCTGTTGATGAGTTCATTCACCGTGGGATTGCGTCATTCCGACCGCATGAGGGAAAGCTGGAAGAGGCTCTGTAATGAGCCATTGGTCGCCAGCAAGGCGAATCCGGATATTATGGAAGTTTTCGGTCCCTGGCAGAGACCGGTAGGCAAAGACGTTACGCTGGATCCGGATGTCCCGATATCATACTCGTTTGCGATGTTTCCCGGTTTCCTGGCGCTTGCACTGGCAATATTCGGATTGAGCCGCCGGCCCGTTCTGCCGGGTTATTTTATAATCATCCTTCTTTTCTTCTGGCTGTTGTCGCTTGGGCCGTGGCTGAAAGTTGCCGGCGCGGCAAAATTCTGGGGCTGCAGGGTCCCCATGCTGACCCTGGCGATAGTTTCTGTGTGGAAGGATTTTGCGGTGTCCATCATGCACTCATACAGGGCGATCTGCGTCGCGTGGTTTGCGCTTGCGGTACTGGCATGTGCCGGTACCGAACAGTTATTCAGGGTTGCCGGGGCGGCAGGGTTGCGCCGGGCAGTCCTCTTGGCGGCCCTTGTTTCGCTGGTGATGATTGATTCTGTCAACAGCGCGCACCTGGATTACCCGCTGTTGCGCATGAACATGGAGATACCGCCGGCATACAGGGTCCTGCGCGACATTCCCGGGAGGGGCGCGGTAATCGACGTTCCCATAAGGGAGCATTCCCACTGGATCGGCTGTTATATCTATCCGCAGATCCTCCACCAGCGGCCCATTGTAATAGGAAAGGGCATGGGAATATCCGGCCCCGGCGTTGCGTCGTGGTTCCTGGACAATATCGAGCTCCAGCGTGACAGCCATGGCGAACTCATTGAAACTGTGAATCCTGATGACGCCCTTAGCTTGCTGCAGCGGATGGGGTTCCGCTTCTTCATTCTCCACTGGAACTGGCTGAAGCCGGAAGTGGCGGCCAATGCACGCGGCATCATGGAGAAACATTGCAGGATGCTGATTGATGACACGAAGAATGAATTTACGATATACGAGATTGTTTCGCCGGGCGGCACGAAGTGATGATTGCCGGGAAGCGGGTAATTCGCCGCTTGATACAGTCAAATATCAATAGTATAGAGTGATATCATGCCATTGGAAAAAGAGAATAGTGTTCCGGCCTGCGGCTGCGACAGTTTGTCCTGCCGCTGTTTCCTGCCCCTGGTACTGGCGTGTTACCTTTTCGCCGCCTGTATCCTGGCTTTGCACGTCCTGTTCAATATCGGGACGGAAATTGTTGGAGACAGCGCCAGGCAGGTGCAGGCACAGTTGATCCCGGGATTGTCGGGGGCTGCCGCCTGTAATATCCTTTTCGTACTGACGCTGACCGCAGCCTCTTTTGGCGGCTACCTGCTCTGTCGCAAGGTGTCCGGCTCGGATATTGAAAGTTTCCTTGGCGGTTTGATTTTCGGGTTCTCGCCGTTCTTCCAGACAGAGATATCAAACGGAATGATCAGCAAGGCGGCAGGACTGGCGCTCCTGCCTTATTTCCTCATCACCCTGCTCAATCTTAACCGGACGTTGTCTCCCCGGTGGGCGCTGGATGCGGCAGTTGTCTGCTGGGTGGCGGAGATATGCCGGCCATTCAGTGCCGTTCCATTCATGGTTCTCCTCGTGGTTTTCCTTTTTGCCGGATGGCTCAACGTTGAACCGCAGGGAAGGAGGGGCCTGTTGCTCCGGTACATGTTCGTTATGATTGCTGTCGCAGTGCCTCTGGTCCTGGTTCCCGCCGTTTGCTGTGTCCATGTGCCCGGGAATGCGGAGATGTCGGCAAAATACGTAAATATCTTCAGGCTTGTTACTTATCCAGGTGAAGGTGAATGGGCGCGTTTTTTCCCTGCACAGGCCGGCCTTATGCCTTTCAATATATATACGGGGAAGCTGGTTGTCCTGTTCGTCCTGCTGGCGTATTTGGTGGCCGGAAAGCAACATCGGCTGTGGAAGCTGGGCTTTGCCCTGTTCCTGGTTATCTCCCTCGGCAGTTATCTCAATCGTGATTTCATGTCCGTTACAATGCTCTTTGGCGCCGTGCTTGCCGCGATTGCGTTCAAGCGTCTCATGGAACCCATGTTCCCATCGGCAAAAGCCAGGATTCTTGTTGTGGGATTCCTTGGCTGGCTGATACTGGCTGATTTTTCCGTATCGGACCCGCGCAACAAGGGGCTGGTGCTGCCCACGGTTTCCGCCACTCCGTCTTCCAGGGTGATCAAGTAAAAGAGGTAAGCTAATGCCTGACAATCCTGCTTCAGTACTTCTGATCAATCCGCCTATCACGAAGGCCCAGAGGGAAGGACCGCTTGGATTGATCTTCAAGAACCTTTACTTCAATTCCCCGCCGCTTGGGATTGCCACCATTGCCGCTGTCCTCGAACGTGACGGTCACAGGGTCGGCCTTCTCGATGCCGCCGTCGAGGAGATAACGCTGGAGGAAACCATCGAAAGGGTTCGCAAATTCGCGCCGGAAGTGATCGGCGTGACCTCGACTACCAACTTCTCCTGCAACGCTATTGAGCTGGCGGAAAAGATCAGGGAGTCGTTTCCCGGTATCACAATCGTTCTCGGCGGGCCCCATGCTTCCGCCTATCCGGAATCATGCCTTTCCAGTAAATGTTTTGACTACGTCTGCATCGGGGAAGGGGAAATCACACTTCCTGAACTGCTTGCCTGCCTCAAGAAAGGCGGCAACCCGCAGGAGGTTAAGGGGCTGGCATTTGTCAGGGACGGAAAGAACATAATCACCGAGAAGCGGCCGTTCATCGAAGACCTGGATTCAATTCCCATGCCGGCACGGCATCTTCTTCCCATAGAGAAATACATCCCGATGCCGAACGACGGGCCGTATCTCCCGAAGACCGCGATGGTTTCCAGCCGCGGGTGCCCGTTCCACTGCATCTTCTGCGACCACGGTGTCTACGGGCATTCCTACCGCTCCGAGAGCCCTAAGCGCATTGTCGACGAGATGGAGGTCCTGAAGAATAAATTCGGGATGAACGACATCGCTTTCGTTGATTCGCTTTTCATGATCAGCGTCAAGCGCGTCACCGACATATGCGATGAGATTATCCGCCGCGGCCTGAAGATTCACTGGACCTGCACGACGAGGGCCAACATCGCCACAAGGCAGGTTTTCGAAAAGATGAAAGAAGCCGGCTGCTGGCGCGTCAGGATAGGAATCGAATCCGGCAACGACGAGGTCCTTAAGTTCATCAGGAAGGAACTCAACAAGGACCAGGTACGCAGGGTTGTGGCGGATGCCGACGCGCTGGGACTGCACCCCAAGGGATTTTTTATGGTGGGGCACCCGATCGACACTAAAGAAACCGTTCTCGAGACCATTGAATTTGCAAAGTCACTTCCGCTGACCGACGTGACCGTCCAGGTCAACACGCCGATGCCAGGCACTACACAGTGGGACATTGTAAAGGATCACGGCAATCTGATAACGAGCGATTTCGAGGATTACACCTACTGGGAGCCGGTGTTTGTTCCCAGGAACATGACCCGGGAAGAGCTGAATGACCTTCACCGCAAGTTCTACCGCTCTTTTTATTTAAGGCCCATTATCGTCTGGCGGCATTTGAAAATGCTCCGGAAGATCAGCGACATCAGGCGGTATGGCCGCGCACTTGCGATACTGCTGTCCATGTTCATCCTGAAAAGGCGGAAAGGAAAAATGAGATGATCCGTCCGGTTGCGCTTCCCGATGTTGAATGGGCGGCCCGCCAGCACGCGGCGCTCATGGAGCATTCGGTGTTTGCGAAGATAGGGACCGGGTTCCTGGAATGTTTCTACCGTGAGTTCGCGGTTTCCCCTCATTCGGTGTCGTTTGTCCACGAGCAGGACAGCAGGCCGCAGGCGGTGATAGCCTGCACAAGCGACCGGCGGGCTTTTATGCGAGGGCTGTTCTTCAGGTCCGGGCTCAAAATGGCTTTCTATATAGTAAAGGGACTTTTCCGGCGGGACTGCCGCCGCACGCTGTTCCAGTCGCCGGGTTATCTCGGCCGGACGTGCAATGACCGGGTAAAAGCGGAAATGATTTTCATCACAGTATCGCCCGAATGCCGCGGAACCGGGATAGCGCGCTCGCTCATTGAAGCCGTACTGGCGGAATACCGCCGCCGCGGGGTCGTCAGGGTAAACGTTTCAATAGAAAGCGACAACGCCGTGGTTAAGAACCTGCTGTTGAGCATGGGGTTCAAAGTCATCGATGCGTTTGTGTTTGCCGATAAGTCGAATGACTTGCTGGAAACTGATCTTACCGGAAGAACACAGCCGGAAGAGAAAATATCACAGTCATGAAAATTGTAGAGGCAGCCTCAAGGATGCTTGGAACGCTGGCCGGCCGGCCCAGGCTGATATACGCGCACTACGGTGTCACGCACCGCTGCAATATGCGCTGCCGGATGTGCTCCGTCTGGAAGACCGCCAACCGGGCGGCGGAACTCAGTCTGCCGCAGGTTGAACAGCTTGCGGATTTGCTGAGCCGCGCTGGTGTCCGCACAATCGCGCTTGGCGGCGGCGAACCTTTTGTGCGTGAGGACATTGCCGGAATCGTGCGGCTGTTCGCAGGCAGGGAGATGGATGTGAGGCTCCTCACCAACGGCATAGGCGTCAGCGACCAGAAAATTGATTCCGTAATCAGCGCTGGGATCAAACATGTCTCCATCTCGCTGGACAGCGCCGATCCGGAAAAGGAAAAATACATTTACAGCGACAGGGATGTCTGGAAGGAAATAACGGACACCATGCGCCGTTTCCGCGCGAGGCTGGAAGATCCTGCCAGCATGCCGGTCATGAACGTATGCGTCTCGCGGCTGAACATGGAAGAACTGCCGGGCCTGGTATCACTCGCGGAAGGGCTGGGCTTTTTCTGTTCCTTCGTCCCGGTGTGCCTGCTTTCCAGCGAGAAGGAAGATGACGGCTTTGCCGCATATGCACCGGAACTGGCGATACAGCCTGCTGACCACGATAAAGTAAAAACGGCCTATCGAGAACTGTTGAGGCTTAAAAGGCAGGGAAGGGCGATAGCCAATTCGAGCAGGTTCCTGCGCGATTCGCTCGAGTACCTGCTGATCGGTAAATCGGCATGGAAATGTGATGCCGGCCTGCTTTATCTTTCAGTCAGCCCGGAAGGCGATATCTCGATTTGCCATCACTTCCCGCCGTTCGCGCGGTTTGACACGCCTGACCTGGCGCAGAAGCTGGCGGAGAAGGAAGTGCAGGAGCTGAACAGCAGCCTGCGCGATGCGTGCCCGGGCTGCATGAGGCCATGCTGGGGCGAAGTTACCAATGCCATGCACCATCTGCCGAGTGCGTGGGAAGCGATGAGATCGCTCGGAGTGTCGGCGAGACTGTCTTCGAAAGCAAAGTCATGAAGATAATGTTAGTCAATCCGCGGACTGATGACATGATTGCGACGGAAGTCCCTTCATATGTCTCAAAGGAGCTGGGATTCTTCCCGCCGCTGGGCCTGCTTTACCTGGCCGGCGCGGTAAGGGCCGGCGGCCGGCACAGTGTCCATGTTGTCGACATGCCTGCCGGGCGCATGAGTTATGAACAGCTTGGCGAGCTTATCAAATGCGAGCGGCCCGGCATGGTCGGCATCACCGGGATAACGCATAACCTGGTGGAGATCGTGAGGACTGCGGACTGCGTGAAGAAAGCAGATCGCGGAATACTCGTCTCTCTTGGGGGGCCCCATGTTGATGCGTTCCCGGAGGAATCGCTGTCATTTCCTTCCGTTGATTTCGCCTTTCGCGGGGAAGCGGAGAAATCTTTTGTGCAGTTACTGGATGCGCTCGAAGCGGGAAAGAGTTACGAGACTGTTCCCGGCCTCTGCTTCAGGCAGAACGGCAAGGTGATTATGAACCCGGCCGTACCTCCGGACAACCTTGACGCTCTTCCTTTCCCCGCGCGTGACCTGGTTGACCAGCGGAATTATTACTATGTCCTCGGCAAGCGCTCGTCATTTACGACGCTCATCACGTCACGGGGCTGTCCGTTTAAATGTATTTTCTGCAGTACTCCGCACGGGAAACACCGCGTGAGGTCGCCTGAAAACATCGTGAATGAAATAGAAGAGGCCGGGCGCGGCGGCGCGGAGGAGTTCCATTTCGTGGATGACACCTTCAATGTCCATCCCGGCCGGATCGAGGCGGTAAGCGAGGCGATAATCAAACGCGGTTTGAAGATAAAGTGGAGTTTCCGCGGCCGTGCGGACAACATAAGTGAAGAGGCTCTGAAACGCGCCGCCCTGGCCGGCTGTGTGAGAATGCATCTCGGAGTTGAGGCCGGGACCGACGATGGCATGAAGTTCCTGAAGAAAGGAATATCCACCGCGCAGGTTGAGCGCGCCATTTCCCTTGCCCGGCGCTGCGGGATAAAAACGGCGGCATATTTCCTTATAGGGTCCCCGCACGAGAAGACGCGCGGGGATGTAATGCAGACGGTTGATTTCGCGTGCCGCGCGAACCCGGATTTTGCCATGTTCAACATACTGGCCATCTATCCCGATACGGAGCTTTTCAGGATGGCTGTTGAGAAGGGACTGCTAAGCGGAAATTACTGGCACGACTTCGCGTTGAAGCCGCGGCGCGACTTCGAGATCAGATTCTGGGAAGAACATTTCAGGCGCGGGGAACTGATGGAGCTCCTGCAGGCTGCTTACAGGAAATTCTACCTGCGTTTTCCGGTAATAGTGCGGAACCTGAGATCGCTTAACAGTTTCGATGAACTCCGCCATAAGGCGGTGGCCGGGCTGGCGATATTGTTCGGCAAGTCCCGCTCCTGAATATTGGAAAAATAACCAGATGCAGAAAGACGGAACAGAAAAGAACACCGTGAAGCCGCGTGTTGTTCTCGTTTCCCTCTACGGGATTGAGAACCGCGGCGTGCGATACATTTCGGCAATGCTGCGCAGGAATGGATTTGAACCTCACCTCATTCTCCTGAAACGCTGGGTCAATAACCAGATTTCAGGGCCTACAGAGAAAGAGGAGAACATTTTCCGCGATGTTATAAGGGAGATAAACCCCGCGGTTGTCGGGTTCGGGTTTGGGGCCCCATATTTCAAAATAGCGGCGCGCCTGAGCAGTTTACTGAGGCAGGACAGCAAGGCGCTCATTCTCTGGGGCGGGATATTTCCGACAGTCTGTCCGGAAGACTGTATCGAACATGCGGATGTTGTCTGCGTGGGTGAAGGCGAGTATCCGGTGCTGGATATGTGCCGCGCCCTCGAGGAGGGCAGGGACATTTCCAGCGTTCCCAACCTGTGGGTCAAAAAAGGCGGAAGTATTGTTAAGAACGAACCGCGCGAGCTGATGCAGGACCTTGATGCCCTGCCATTCCCGGAATATCTCCAGCCCGGCACGTGCTTTATTGAAGACGATAAACTGCGCCGGATTGATCCGATCGGCGAGACGGCCGAGTACCGCATTTATCCCACGAGAGGCTGTCCTTATGCCTGCGCCTACTGCAACAACAGCGTTTTAAGGAACATCTTCAAAAACAAGGGCCGGTATTACCGGTTCCGCAGCGCGAAAAATGTGATCGACGAACTCGAAATCGCCATGAAGATCCTGCCGCGGACCCGTCGCATAAAATTTGACGGCGATGTGTTTGCGTTTCCGAAGGACTGGATCGAAACATTCTGTCAGGATTACAGCGCCAGGATTGGAATTCCGTTCGAGATACTCAGTTATCCGGGCGAGCTGGACGAAAAGGATCTGATTGCCCTGAAGAAAGCGGGACTCTGCAAGATACAGGCCGGTATCCAGTCGGCGTCGGAACACGAGGTCAAGGATACCTATGGGCGTGACTCGACCGTGAAGGACATCCACGAGCTTACCCGCCTTGCGCACAAGACCGGGATCGAGGTCGTCTTTGATATTATTTTCGACAACCCGCTGGCAACCTCAGCGGACAAAAAAGCGATGGTTGAAATGCTCCTTGAGCTGGAACGTCCATTCCTGATTTACATCTACTCCCTGACGGTTTTCCCGAAAACAGCCGTTGCGACGGAACTGTTATCCCGCGGATTGATTACGCCGGATGACGTTGAAGGCAGGGCGACCAAGTCGTTCAGGCAGTTCCGCCTGAGTCTCGACTATCCGCGGAGCAGGGAGGATATTTTCTGGATCAGCCTGGTGATCCTCAGTTCAAAGTCTTTTGTTCCCAAGGCACTTGTGCGCCGGCTCATGAATTCCCGCAGGCTCATGGAGAATCCATGGCCGTTAAAGGCCGCGGCCCAAGCTGCCGATATAGCAAAAGCGGCGTTTCTTGCTTTGAAAATGCTGTTTAACGGGGAACTGACCATGTTCAAGATCAGGCAGTACGGATCGTTCAAGAAAGTTATAAGCCAATGACTGAACTATTTGCCAGTAGGGGCGTTGCTTGCGACGTCCGCGGGCGCCGGCAGGCGGCGCCCCTGCTGGTTCTCCTTGCCGTATTCGCGTTCTTTGTCTGTCTCCAGGCTGCCTGGCTTGTCACGGACAACCGGCCGGTCCTTGTCGAGACGCATTATTTTCCGGCGGCCGGCATTGCGCACAGCCTGATGCACACCGAGATCTCGAAAGAATATCCCTTTGTTCCTGAATTCTACCCGTATCCGCCGCTCATAACCTCTTACACCGCGCCGTTCCTGGCGGTGTTCGGCTGCAGGCTGGATGTCGCGGTTCTCACGCTCCTGCCTTTCGCGCTGATCCTGATGCTGCCGGTCTGGAGAATCTGCAGGTTCTATTTCTCCGAGACAGCGTCGGTCGTCGCCGCGATCTTTGCGCTCTGCTTTCATCATTTCCGCAACAACGAGCCGAATTTCCCGGCCTACCCGTTCCTCTCCGAGTACCTGCTGGACCTGCCGACCTCGGCGTTTGTCGCACTTGCGGTATGGTTTATCCTGCGGCTGTCGCGCGACGATACCCGCCTGAACCGCATCGCGTTGGGCATCGTGGTCGGGCTCGGCTCGCTTATCCGAGTTAATTACCCGCTTTACGTGCTGATCCTCCTGGCGGCGATGTTCCTGGGCGGGATCTGCGACCGCCGCGCACTCCGCGGGCTCTGGTACGCTTTTCTTGTCGCCGCGGCTCTTGCCGGCCCGTGGTATGTGATGAACCTGCCGGACCTTGTGAACTGTTTCCTGAAGCGCGAACTCAGCGCCGAGTATGCCGCGTCGCACGGTATGCCCGGCATCTGGAGCGTCAGCGGCTTCACCTATTACGCGCGGACGATTGTTGCGATGATGTCCTGGCCGCTGGCGCTGGTCTCCGCTGCTGGGATTGCCGTAATGGCGTGGAAGAAAACGCCTCCGTGGAAATTCATCTGCGCCGGCGTGGTGCTGTCCATGCTGGTCTTCTGGCTGTTCCACGCCAAGAACGCGCGGGTAATTCTGCCCTGCCTGGTGCTGGGAGCAATTCCTTTTGCCGGGCTGGTTGATTTCCTGCGCGTGCGGCTGGTGCGCACTGCCGCAGTTGCGGTGCTGGTACTTGTCGCCTGTTCAAGGATGCTTTGTTTCTGGGGATTTGTGGGAGAATGCGGCAGCTGCGAGGGATTGCGCCCGCCTTCGCTCATGCCGGACAGGCGCGACTGGCGGATTGCTGAAGTGATGAACGACATTTCGCGCGGGCGCGAGCAGGGCAGGGTGCTCCGGCTTGGCGTCGTATCATTCGCGTCCGGATTCCGTCACATCGCTTTCCAGCAGTACGCGCTCGAACACGGCATCCGGATGCTGCGCGACTCGGACTGGCGGCTCAGGTCATCCTCGTGGAAGGACGAGCTCGAGATGTGCGAGTACGTGGTTGCGCGGAAAGGTTTCAACGACATTGTTCTCGGCTCCGGTTATTACACCGGTATGATGGCGTGGGTTGAAGGAGAAAAGGACCGGAGCCTTGCCGCTTTGAAGAGTTACAAACTGCCGGACGGCAGTATTGCCACGCTTTACAGGAATACTGCACGGAAGCACGGCGGTTGGGAGATACTGCCGGCGCAGACGGTTCCGGAGGTAAAAGCCGACTTTGACGGCTGTATCGGGCTTGTGACGTCATCGGTGACAAAGGCCGGGAACAGGCTTGTTGTTGAATGCGAGTGGACGACGCTGAAAACGCCGCCGCGGGATTACAAGGTGTTTATCCAGTTCCGGAAGGGAT